>Ga0097621_100000492_pt1 | contig 27684 bp, 25 predicted proteins | sample KBSMisM72_FD_73165 | JGI IMG/M metagenome (GOLD analysis project Ga0097621, IMG submission 73165) | Miscanthus rhizosphere microbial communities from Kellogg Biological Station, Michigan, USA - KBS Miscanthus M7-2 (version 2) (version 2) | ecosystem: Host-associated > Plants > Roots >... | reverse complement strand
ACATTGCCGGCCTCGTCCTTGACCGGGACAACGACAGATAGGGCGGCGGCGCCGGACAATCCTGTTCTCCATTCCGTGGATTGGGGCTTATACAGGCCCGGCACTTTGCAACATAGGGGCGGGACGGACATAGTTCCCAGCCATGACCGACTCGCAAGCGCCCGAAAAGGCTCAGGAAACCGCCCCGGTTGCAGCCCCGGTCGAAGCGGCCCCACAGCCGGCCCCCTGGCTGACCCGGATGGCCAGCCGGCCCTTTGCGCTTCTGGCCTTGCTGGGGCTGATTTTGTGGCTGCCGGGCATCCTCAGCCTGCCGGCGCTGGACCGGGACGAAAGCCGCTTCGCCCAATCCTCCCGCCAGATGGTGGAATCCCGGGACCTGGTGGACATCCGTTTCGGCCATGTGCCGCGCTATAAAAAGCCCATCGGCATTTATTGGTTGCAGGCCGCTTCCACCGCCATCGCCGCGCCTTTCACCGGCCATGACGACCGCATCTGGACCTACCGGCTGCCGTCGCTGCTGGGCGCCATCGCCGCCAGTTGGTTGACCGTGTGGTGCGCGCTGGCGGTGACAGGCGCGGAGGCGGCTTTTCTTTCGGGCCTTTTGATGCTGGGCACGGTGCTGTTGACGGCCGAAGCCACCATCGCCACCACCGATGCGGTGCTGCTGGCCTGTGTCCTGGGTGTGCAAGGCGTGCTGCTGCGCCTTTATCGCGCCGCACGGGACGCGGATTTTCCGGCGCCGCGCAACCGCACCGTGATGTGGGGATGGGCGGCCCTGGCGTTCGGTATTCTGGTCAAAGGACCCGTGGTGCTGGCAGTGGCGGCGGTCACTTTGGCCGGACTGGTGGGATGGGATTTCTGGGACCAGCGCCGAAACCAGAAACCCGATACGCCGCCGCAAGCGCCAGCCTGGGCGTGGCTTGGGGTGCTCAAATCCTGGCGCGGCATCGGGTTGCTGCTGCTGTTGATCCTGCCTTGGCTGATCGCCATCACCATCCAGAGCCGCGGCGCGTTTCTCGAGGAGGCTTTGGGCAACGACTTCGCCGCCAAAATGGCGGGTGGCCGGGAAAGCCATGGCGGCTGCCCGGGCTATTACCTGCTTCTGTCGTCGGCGAGCTTCTGGCCCGCCATCCTGTTTGTCCTGCCCGGAATTCTGCTGGCCGTTTCCCGCCGCGCCGAACCCGCAATCCGCTTTCTTCTGGTTTGGGCGGCGGGTTGGTGGCTGGCGGTGGAGCTGGTGCCGACCAAACTGCCGCATTATGTGATCGATGCCTATCCGCCGCTGGCGATCCTGGCGGCCTTGTTTGTGCTGGAACAACGTGCCGTGAAATTCCTGACCTTGGCGCGCTGGATTGCCATCGCGCAGTTTGCGATCGGCGCGGGCGTGATCATCGCCGCCGTCATTCTTGCGCCGCGCTATTTCGGCGAAGGCACCGCCTGGCCTGACTATGCGGCAGCCGGGATCGGCGGGAGTGTCGCCCTCGCGGCCCTTGTGCTCGCGGCCCTGCGCAAGCCGGTCCTGGCGGTGTTTCTTGGTGTTGGCGCCCTCGCGGCCTTTGCGCCCGCGCTTACCGCTTATGCCGGCCCCCGCCTGGACCAGCTTTGGATCAGCGAAAGACTGAAGCCGATGGTCGAAGCCGCGAGTCAGCCCGGCGATGGCCCGCCCGCGCTGGCCGGTTATCAGGAGCCCAGCCTGGTATTCGCCTTGGGCAAGGATGTGGTGTTGGCCGACGGCAAGGGCGCGGCGGAAGCCAGCGCCAGGGCAGGCGGATTGGCGCTGGTGGAGGATGAAGCCCGAGGCGATTTTCTTGCCCGGCTGGCAGAGTTGCAGGCCGACGCCAAACCCGTAGGCGAACTTTCGGGCATGAATTATTCGCGCGGCCGCAGGGTGCATGTGATCCTCTACCGCATCGCCCAGCTGCGCGATGTGAATTAGGGGGGCGGCATGATTCCCAGCTTCGCCGATATCCAGGCTGCGGCGCTTCGCATCGCGCCCTATGCGGTGCGTACACCGCTGGTGGAAAGCTGGCAGCTCAATGCCCTGACCGGCGGGCGCATATTCCTGAAGCTGGAGAGTTTGCAGCGTACCGGCTCCTTCAAATTTCGCGGCGCCTGCAACCGGCTGGCCATGATCCCAGAAAGCGCTCGCAATAAGGGTGTGGTGGCCTTTTCCTCCGGCAATCATGCCCAGGGCGTGGCGGCGGCCGCGGCCTTGTTCGGCATGCCGGCGCTGATCGTGATGCCGTCGGACGCGCCGCGTCCCAAGATCGAAGGCACAAGGGCTTTCGGCGCCGAGATTGTCACTTACGACCGGGTGCGCGAGGATCGCGAGGCCATAGCGGCAAAAATCTGCGCCGAGCGGGGCGCGGTGCTGGTCAAGCCGTTCGATGAAACCGGCATCATCGCGGGCCAGGGCACGGTGGGGCTGGAGATCGCCGCGGCGGTACGGCATTTGGGCATAACACTGGATGAGGTGCTGGCGCCCTGCAGCGGCGGTGGGCTGGTCAGCGGCACCGCGCTGGGGCTCAAAGGTTCGGGTGTTGACGCCCGGGTTCACAGCGTCGAGCCGGAAAATTTCGACGGCATGAAACGCTCGTTGGAAGCGGGAAAGCGGGTTCAGGCGCCGGGGGGCGCGCTTTCCATTGCCGATGCCTTGATGGCGCCGATGCCCGGGGCCGTGGTGTTTGAAGTCGCAAAGGACCTGCTGGCGCCGGGTTTTGCCGTCAGCGATACCGAGCTGGAGCGCGCGGTTGTGTTCGCGGCGGCCAAGCTGAAGCTGCTGGTCGAGCCGGGCGGGGCCGCCGGGCTGGCGGCGCTGCTGGCGGGTAGGGTGGATGCCAAGGGCAAAACCGTCGCGGTGGTGCTTTCGGGCGGAAATGTGGAATTTGGTGTGGTGGCGCAGGCGGTTGGCGCGTCCGCCGGCCATCACCTCGGCTAAAATCCCCCTGCCGGAATTTAGATTTTATTTGCCACTAAAGCGGCATCATGGGCCCCGATGGCAGTGGAGGTTCGGGGTGCGAACGGACAAATCCGCATTCGTCGTGATCGGGACGCTTATGGCCGTCCTTTATTGCGGCATTCTGATTTATTACTTCCTGGATATCAGCGGATCGCTGCGGGGAGCCAAGGCGATTGGCCTGAGCCCGACCCTGCTGGGCCTGGCGGCGGTCGGCCTGCTTTTCTGCATCCCGCTTATCATGAATCTTATCCGCATGTTCTCCGGACCGCGTTCTCGCGAATCCGGCCCGAACGCGTCCGATGACGATAGCGGGTTCGATGCCGACGCGGCGGTAGCCCGCTATATGGCACAGCCGGCGAAAGCCGCGCCTGCGGCTCCCACATTTAAAGGCGGCGGCCCGGCAAGACGGCAGAGCTTCGGACGCAAGAGCGGGTGAACCGGTTATCACCGCGCTTCCATTCGTAAAGCTCAAGCCCGGCCGCTTTCGCCGGAGAGCATCTCTGGACTGACCCCCAGCTTGGCAAGGGCGCGCTGCCATTTGCGGTCGTCTTCGGTTTCAAATACCAGGGCAGGATCGGCGGCCACCAGCAGCCAGCCATTGGCCTGGATTTCAGCTTCGAGCTGGCCGGGGCCCCAGCCGGCATAACCCAGCGCCACCAGGCCCTGACGGGGACCTTCGCCCTTGCTCCTGGCGTGCAATATGTCCAGCGTTGCGGTCATGGCGAATTCCTCGCCGATGCCCAGCGTGCTTTCCTCGCGGTAATCGGGGCTGTGCAGGACAAAGCCCTGGCCGGGAGCGACCGGGCCGCCGAAATGAACTGGCTGGTCGGAAGGCGCCGCCGGCTCGATCTTCAACTGCGCATAAAGTTGGTCGAGGGTGAGCGCGTCGATCTTCTTGTTGATGACCAGTCCCATGGCTCCGTCCTCGTGGCTGTGGGCGCACAGATAGACGACGGAATGATCGAAAAACGGATCGGACATCTGCGGCATGGCGACAAGCAGCTGGCCGGTCAATGAAGGCATGGGATACTCTGCGTAAGCTCCTGGGCTTACAGCGTATCGGCAAAAAGGTCTGAATGACAGTTTGAGCAGCGAGACGGTCGCTTGTGGGACTGCCTGTGATTTACCCGGAGGTCCGAGATGGAAGCGGGCTTCGCCCGCTAAGGCCGGCGCGGCGCAATGCGCCGCGCTTCTCGCGCCCGTCGGTCGCTGCCGCGACCGACACTTGGTATTGGCGGCTGAGCCAACAATGATGGTTCGAGCGCCCTACCGGGGCGCGAGAACCATCATCATCTGCCGCCCTTCCATCTTCGGATACTGTTCCAGTTTCGCGAAGACTTCGGTGTCCTTCTGGACACGGGTCAGCAGGTCCATGCCCAGATGCTGGTGCGCCATCTCGCGGCCGCGGAAGCGCAGAGTGACCTTGACTTTATCGCCATCGTCGAAGAAACGCTTCATCGCGCGCATCTTCACGTCATAATCGTGATCGTCGATGGTGGGGCGCATCTTGATCTCCTTGATCTCGATGACCTTCTGCTTCTTGCGGGCCTCGTTGGCCTTCTTCTGCTGTTCGTATTTGTACTTGCCATAATCCATCAGCTTGCAGACGGGCGGCTTGTTGTCGGGCGACACCTCAACCACGTCGAAGCCTTTCTCCTCGCCGAGCGCGAGCGCCTCGTCCAGCCCGATCTCGCCATATTTATGGCCGTCGTCGCCGATCAGCAGAATGGTCTTGGAAGTGATTTCGTCATTGATGCGCGGGCCATCCTTGGCCGGCGCGGGGGCGTTACCCTGAAAACGTCTAGGAACTATGACTCTCTCCTGTTGTTACGTCCGTGCCCATTTCGGCGACAAAAAGCTGCGGCTTCGCGAGGGATTTGGCCGGCCTCGCGAACACGTTTCGGATCATTGGCGCGGTTGGGTCTCTCGTTGCCGCTCAACGAAGGTCGGGCGGGACGGCTTCGGCGGCCAGCATAGAAATTGCCGCCTCCAGCGCAAGGCTTTCCTGCCCCTCACCCCCCAGTTTTCGCAGGGTAATGGTGCGATTTTCGGCCTCCCGGCGGCCCAAAACCATCAGATTGGGGGTTTTGGCCAGGGAGTGCTGGCGGACCTTGTAATTGACGGTCTGGTTTTCGGTATCCAGCACCACGCGCAGGCCCGCCGCCTTGAGCGCCGCGACCACTTCGCCGGCATAGCCATCGGCGTCCGCCACCACTGTGGCGACGGCCACCTGGACCGGGGCCAGCCAGAGCGGGAACTTGCCGGCATAATGCTCGATCAACACGCCGATGAAGCGCTCCAGTGAGCCGACAATGGCGCGGTGGAGCATCACAGGTGCATGGCGGTTGCCGTCGGCGGCGATGTAGCCCGCGCCCAATCGTTCCGCGGTGTTGAAGTCCACCTGCAGGGTGCCGCACTGCCAGTCGCGCCCAATGGAGTCGCGCAGCACGAATTCCAGCTTGGGGCCGTAAAAGGCGCCTTCGCCCGGATTGAGCGTGTAATCCAGGCCGGCCGCGCTGGTGGCTTCCGCCAGTGCTTTTTCGGCCTGGTCCCACACCGCGTCGCTGCCGATGCGGTTTTCGGGGCGCGTCGCCAGCTTTACCCGCACGTCCTCGAAACCCAGATCCTTGTAGCAGGCCAGCAGCAGCTTGCAGAAGGATGTCGTCTCCGGCGTGATCTGTTCATGGGTGCAGAAAATGTGGGCGTCGTCCTGCACGAAGCCGCGCACCCGCATGATGCCGTGCAGCGCCCCCGACGGTTCATAGCGGTGGCAGGAGCCGAATTCCGCCATGCGGATCGGCAGCTCGCGATAGGATTTCAGCCCTTCGTTGAAGATTTGCACATGTGCCGGACAGTTCATCGGCTTGACCACCAGGGTGCGGTTTTCGTCTTCCACTTCCGCGATGAACATATGCTCGCGGTAATTTTCCCAATGGCCGCTGGCTTCCCACAATTTGCGGTCCAGCAATTGCGGCGTCTTCACTTCGACATAGTCGGCGCGCACCAGCTGGCGGCGGATATAATTCTCCAGCGCGCGGTACAGCGTATAGCCGTTGGCATGCCAGAAGATCTGCCCGGTGGCGACCTCCTGGGTGTGGAACAGGTCCATCTCCTTGCCGATTTTGCGATGGTCGCGTTTCTCGGCTTCCTCTATCCGCGTCAGATAAGCGTCGAGCTCCTTCTTGTCGCGCCAGGCGGTGCCATAGATGCGCTGCAGCTGCGCATTCTTGGCGTCGCCGCGCCAATAGGCGCCGGAGATCTTGGTCAGCTTGAAGGCGTCGCCGGTTTCGGCAGTGGTGCGAAAATGCGGGCCGCGGCACAGGTCGTGCCAATCGCCATGCCAGTAGATCGAGACATCCTCGCCCGCCGGAATGGAAGCGATCAGCTCGGCCTTGTAACTTTCCCCGATGCCCTTGAAATGCTCCACCGCCTTGTCGCGCGGCCACACCTCGCGGCGGGTGGGCAATCCCGCCTTGATGATCTTGCGCATTTCGTCCTCGATCTTGGGCAGATCATCGGGCGTGAAGGGCTCGGCGCGGGCGAAGTCGTAATAGAAGCCGTCATCAATGGCGGGACCGATGGTGACCTGGGTGCCGGGATAAAGCGCCTGCACCGCCATGGCCAGGATATGCGCCATGTCATGGCGGATCAGTTCCAGCGACTCGGGGTCCTTTTTGGTGATGATGCGGATTGTGGCGTCCTGTTCGATCGGGCGGAACAGGTCGTATTCCTGGCCGTTCACCATGACGATCAGCGCCGCCTTGGCCAGGCCCGGACCGATAGCGGCGGCGATCTCGCCGCCCGTGACGCCCTTGGCGAAGGTCAGGGCCTTGCCGTCGGGCAAGGTAACGGTGACCTGTTCTGGGGCAGCGGACACGGGACTCTCCTGAGATTTTAGCCAATTGGAGCGGACCTTTGGCCCCTCAGGCGGCCCCCGTCAAGACCCGCCAAAATCCCGGGCCTTGCGGCTTTTATTACATATGTAGTAGTGTTGTCGGACCGTGTATGAGTCCCCATATACAGTCCTCGCGAGGCCGCCTGGAGAGTGTGATGAATAAGATTTTGGCCCTGTTAGCGCTCGCTGGCGTCGCGCTTTCCGTGCCGGCCTATGCCGACAAGATCTGCCTGGACACCCGCAAGATGGTCAGCAGCGAGTCCAAGGACGGCCGTATCATGAAATTCAAGATGCGGGATGGCAGCATCTATGTGAATCATCTGCGGGGCTATTGCCCGGACCTGAAATTCATCGGTTTTGTCTGGACGCTGCAATCCGGCGACACCAATGTCTGCGAGAATGAAAACACCTTCCGGGTCCTGGAGTCGGGGCAAATCTGCTCCCTGGGCAAGTTCGAACCGCCCACCATGCCAACACCCGCCGCCAACTAGGCCGGCACCAAAAATGAAAATGCCCGGTATTCTCACCGGGCCTTTTTGATTTTTCCTTTGACGGATCAGCCCCGCCGTCTGGCTTTAAACAAAAACCAATTGCACTTCCCGGCCAGATCGTCGATGGCGCGAATAAAATAGAATAGAATTGTTCTAAGCGGCTTATCCCCTATCGGGTTTCTTGCCTTATTTCAGCCCTGAACACACCAATCGCATCCAAAAGAGCCGCCGCACGTTATCTTCCCAGAGGGTACCAGTTTTGGAGACTGTCATGAAAAAGATCGCAATTGTTGCCATCGGCCTTGCGGCCGTGGCGATCTCGGCCTGTGCGCCGCGTTATTACGACCGCTATGACCGCTATGGTTACGGGCCGCGCGACGGCTACGCTTACTCCGACCGCGACAGGTATTCCGACCGCGACCGGGACGGCGTTCCCAACCGCTATGATCGCGATCGGGACAATGACGGCGTGCCCAATTATTCTGACCGGCGCCCCTACGATCCTTATCGCAACTAGGCAGGAATTAAGAAAAAGGCCCGGTGTTCTCACCGGGCCTTTTTGCTTTTTGATGATCGCGCCGCGCGGCTAAGCTCCGCCACCTATATAATCGCCCTTTGTCAGCACCACGCCGCGGTTGCGCAGGATGCCGTAGGCGGTGGTGCAGTGGAAATAGACATTGGGCAGCACGAACTTGCCGACATAGTCCGCGCCATTGAATTCAAACGTATTGGTGGGGAATTTCAGCACGATATGCTTGTCTTCCGAACCAACGAAAGCCTTGCGGTCCAGGCCCTTGAGAAAATCGATGGTCTTGGCCAGCCGCGCCTTCAGTTCGGGGAAAGTGACTTCCGTGTCTTCATATTTGGGGATTTCCACCCCCGCCAGCCGGGCGCCGCAGCCCTTCGCCATGTCGCCTGCGATATAGACCTGTGCTTTCAAAGGCAGCATGTCGGGCGCCAGCCGGGCCTCACTGGGATCGATGCCGCCATGGGCCTCGCCCTTGGACAGGACCTTTGAAAGCCCGCTCAGCATGTGGATCAGCGGCGGAATGGAAGCGTCGTAAATGTCGTAGGCCATATGTCTTCCCTCAAAGTTATGTTGTGGGCCCTATGTGGGGAGCCGGCAGGCGGAATTGAAGGGCAAATCCCCATGCTTTCAACCACGATGACAAAGGGGGCTTGAGGGCGGGGCTGTTTTCGGCCTAGGAAACGAGGCTTTTTAAAAAGACCTGCCATGACAGATGACGAAAATGACGGCCAGGCGGCCACGCTCCCCGACCGCCTGTCCACCAACCCCGCGAGCCCCTTCCACAATGCCGGGCTTTTGGAGCGCGGCGTGGGGGTGAAATTCAACGGCGTGGATCGCAACAATGTCGAGGAATATTGCGTCAGCGAGGGCTGGGTGCGGCTGGCGGTGGGCAAGACGGTGGACCGCAACGGTAATGCGATGACCGTCAAGTACAAGGGCAAGGTCGAACCTTATCTGCGGTAGCCGCTGGCCTTTTGCCCGCCGGGTTCGTCGCGCCATCGCTCACGTACGTTTTCAGTACGCTTCGCTCGGCGCTCCTGCCCGGCAGCCAAAATGCTGCGCGGCTGGATTCATCAAAGAAAAAAAGGCGATTGCTCACCTGGTCTTTTGTTTTCTGAAGGAATGCGGCTAGCGGGATATCACGACGCCGTCTTCGAATGTCATGACATGCGGTTCCGCGCGGCGTGAGAGAAATTCAACTTGGCCAACGATGGAACTTTCGATGAAGGCGGCGCTCACATCGAGCTGACAATTGTTCAGTCAGCGGGCGCTCAAAAATAAGACTCACTTAACCCCTCTATTTTAAACGTGTCGCTGATTTTGTCGCCATTCGGGACCCATGACGCTGGCAATCGACACTGCCGCTCGCTCACGCTTTAGTCTTCCCAGGCGTTCCGCAACCGCGCTCATCTATCTATTTTTCTTCACCTCAGGGGTGCCCGCGCTGGTCTATCAGCTGATCTGGCAGCGTGTCCTGTTCCGGATTTTCGGCGTCAGCATGGACTCGGTGACGGTTGTGGTCACGGCCTTCATGCTGGGACTGGGTATCGGCAGCCTGTTCGGAAGCTGGCTGTCCTCTCGAAAAATGCTTCAGCCGCTATTGATCATTGCGGTGATGGAAATTTCCATTGGACTATTTGGGGCTCTTTCGCTGCCGTTGTTCGATCATATCGATCCGATGGTGCAAAGCCTGGCCCTCGTGCCTCGGGCGCTGGTTGTCATTGCTCTTATTTTTCTGCCCACGGTGTTGATGGGCGCAACCCTGCCGGTTCTGGTTGGGCATGTGGTCCGGCGCTCCGCGAATGTGGGCTTTTCCATGGGCAGCCTGTACCGCGCCAATGCGCTGGGGGCGGTTGCGGGATGTGCCGTCGCGGCCCTGATATTATTCCCGTTTCTGGGGGTGCAGGCCTCGCTCCTTGTTGCCGCCGGTCTCAACGTTTTCGTGGCGGTCATTGCGGTTGCGGCGAATTATCTGGAACGCGACGACACCGCTGTAACCGCGAGCTGGACGTTTCCTCCCCGCAGCGAAGTGTTCGCCGCTCCGATTTCATTTAACGGCGCGCTCGCGCTGGTGTTTCTCAGCGGCTTTGTTTCGTTGTCCTTCGAGATATTCCTGCTTCATCTCGCTTCCTTCGCGTCCGGCGCCAAATCCATCATTTTTTCCCTGACGCTGGGAACATTTTTGCTGGGTATTGCGTCGGGGGCGCAGACCGCCGGGGAGTGGTGCAAGAACAACGGTCCCCGCGTTCCCCTGTCGAACGGCATGATCGGCTTATCGCTTCTCCACGGCATTGTCGGTTTGGCGCTTCTGCCGGTGATCGTGTTGAGCGCGCCGTTAGGCGCGGGGCTGTTCGCGGTCATTGCGCTTGCTTCATTCTTGATCGCGCGGTCGCTCGCCGGGACATTTTCGCTTGTCGCGCACCGCCTCATTCCACCCGATCATGATGCCGGATGGCAGGCGGGCCTGCTTTATCTCGCCAATATCCTTGGATCGGCAGCGGGCTGCCTGATAACCGGGTTTGTTCTCTGCGACCTGCTGGGAACGCGTGCGCTGGCTGTTTTGCTTTCCGGCCTCGGTCTGGTCATTACGTCCTGGTTCGTCTGGCGCTGGTCCAATCACACCAAAAAACGATTTGTCATCATTTTCGGTATTCTTTCCGCCGCGCTGCTGCTTGCCGTTTTTCAGAAGCCGCTCTCGGCGCATGTTATCGAGTCCATGCTTTTCAAGGGCAGAGCGGCGCGCCTTCCACCTCTCGTCCAGGTGATCGAAAACCGCAACGGTATCATCGCGGTCGATCATGAGGGCAAGGTCTATGGCGGCGGCGCCTATGATGGCCGTTTCAACCTGGACTTGGTGCACGACACCAATGGCATCATCCGCGCCTATGGACTGAGCCTGTATCATCCCAAGCCCCACGACGTATTCATGATCGGCTTGGCAAGCGGGTCTTGGGCGCAAGTCGTGGCCAACAATCCGGATGTCAGGCATCTGACGATTGTCGAAATCAACCCGGGTTATATCCAGCTGGTCCGCGAGCGCCCGGAGGTCCGATCCGTGCTCGAAAACCGGAAGGTCGAGATCGTAGTCGACGATGCCAACCGCTGGCTTAAACGTCACCCGGACCGGAAATTCGACGCGATTATAGCGAATGCGACCTATCACTATCGGTCGAATGCCTCGAACCTCCTGTCGGTGGAATTTGACCGGCTGATAGGTTCGCACCTCAACCGGCACGGCATCTATTTCTACAACACCACCTTTTCCCGCCGGGTGCAGAAGACGGGATGCCAGGCCTTCGCCCATGGCTATCGGGTCTTCAACAACATGCTGGTGAGCAACGAGCCCATTGTCCTGGACGGGGAGCGCTGGAAAAAGAATCTGATATCCTACCGCCTCGACGGACGTCCGGTGTTCAATCTCGCACGCAAAGCGGATGCAGATGCCTTCATCCGCGATCTCAAACTGCCCGCTTCTGTGGGAGATCTTTCTCCGGACCCCGTATCGGCGCCTCTGGAGACCTGCGCCAGCGTGCTCGAGCGCACATCGGATGCCAATGTCGTCACCGATGACAATATGGGCACGGAATGGCGCTATATCCTTGGGCTCGAATAGCGCGATATCGCGATAGCGCGGCCATCGACAAAAGGCCCGGCGATTGCTCACCGGGCCTTTTCACCTTCTGAAGGAAGACGGCTAGCGCGAAATCACCACGCCGTCTTCGAACGTCGTGACATGTGGCTCGCGCGCCCACTGGTCGCGGTCAAAGCCTTCCGACACCGCCGACAATTCGATGCGGGCACCGTCGACAGTCCGCGCCTTGCAGGCGAAATCGACATGCCGCATGCGGCTGTCGCCTTCCGGGAAGGTCACGGTCTCGATGGAATCCTTGGGCATCACGCCCTCGAACACCTTGTGGGTGGTGCCGTCGCGATAGGTGACGCTGATATGAGCACAATCCACCGTGTCACCCGCCGCCACGAATTGCAGGCGCTCGACCGGACCTTCGAAATGCTCCCAGCTGATGTCGGTGAAATGGTCGGCGGCGACATTGACCGAGCCGATCTGGTGGACCTCGGCCCTGGCCGAGGCGGTAGCGCCCGCCAGCAAGGCAACGCCCAGAATCGCTAGAGTAGACTTGTGCATGGAACTCTCCACATAAGGCTCATGCCCACAGTCCCGCGCATACAACGGCGCGTGCGCCAATGCGTTCCGGTCCGCAATTGGGGCGAAGTGATGGCCGCTATTTGGCGATATTCAAGAACGGCACGGTGTTGCCCGGCACCATGGTGGTGGGAAGCACCCCGTTCCATTTCTCGGCCGCGACCAAGGTGGGCAGGCTGGGATTGTTGCGCAGGGCGTCACCGCGCGCCTGGATGGCGCCGGCCTCGGCCTTGCCCTGGACTTCGATCTGGTGCGCCTTGGCGTCGGCGGCGGCCTTGACCTCATAGGCGGATGCGTCGGCATCGATGATGCGCTTCTGCTTGTCGGCTTCGGCCTGCTGCTGCTTGACGACGGCCTGCATGCGGGCCTCGACGGCGGCTTCATACTGGCTGGAGAAGCTGATGTCCTCGATCTGCACGCTGTCGATCGCCACCGGGCCGCTGACGGATTTGCGGATGGCGGCGAAGACTTCGGCATTCAGAAGTGCGCGTTTCTGGATGGCGTCGGCGGCATCGAACTGGCCGAAGACATTCTTGAGCTGCTCATAGGCGCGCGAATTGATAATGCGCGATTTCATGTTGGACAACGAACCGAACTGGGCATAGACCGCCGAGGCATCGGTGACATGGTAATTCACCGCCATGGCAATGGTGGCGGGCTGCTGGTCGCGCGAATAAGCCTGAAGCCTGGTGTCGCTGTCGCCGGTCTTCTCGAAGCCTTCCTTCTGGATCTGCACCGAGATTTTCTGGATCGAGGTGATGATCGGCATTTTGAAATGCAGGCCCGGCTCGGCTTCGCCCACAATGGCGCCATTGTGCAGGATCACGCCCCGCTCGCCTTGGTCGATGGTGAAATAGGTGGAAAGCAGGATCACCGCCAGGGCGATGATGACCGCGCCCGCCGTGACTGCTCCGGGCGGCAGCCCCTTGATGCCGTTGAAATTGATGGGCGTCTTGCCCTGCGGCGTCCAAGGGCTGCTCATGACGGTTTCCTTGCTGGATTGGTTGGGGACAGGCTGTGCGCTATTGCACCCGCTGTCCATGCGGATTTTGCGCCATCCACCGGATTATCCGTCGCCAAAGCGTCATTTTGCCAAAGCGTTATTTGATAGCGCGTCAGTGCTGCACCGATTCGGGCACGGCCTTGTGTACGAAATACATCAGCAGCAGCGACACCAGCGCCACTCCCGCCACAATGGCGCCCAGCCAGCTGAAGTGCAGCAGCGCGCCATTGGGCGCTTCCGCGATCACCGCCCCGGCGATGGCGGCGGAGACCCCGCCCGCGAATTGCTGCAGCGAGGCGCTGACCGCGTTGAAAGCGCCGCGCTTGGTGACTTCGGGAATGGCCGAGATCAGCGCCTGGGACGGGATCATGCGCGAGAAGATGCCGATGAACAGCAGCACATTGATCGCGATCACCGCGGCAAGCGGCGCCGGGCCCATATTGGTCCAGATCGCCACCATGATGATGGTCATGATGGTGCCGAAACAGAAGGTGCGGAACTTGCCGTAGCTGTCGCTGGCCTTGCCGACCACCGGCCCCACAAACACAGTGCACAGACCGGTGACCAGATAGATGGTCGGCAGGGTATGCAGCGACAGGCCGATATTGTTGACCATGAAGGCGGTACCGAACGGCATCAGCATGTAACCGCCGGTGGGCAGCAGCATGGTGAGGATGAAGGCCAGGCGGTAGCGCGGCTCCGCGATGGTGTGGGCCAGATGCATGAAGGGGCTGCGTTCCTGCTTCAGGGTGAGATGCGCCGACACCGGCTTCATGAAGAAGGCGATCACCAGTCCGGCGGGCACGGCAACGGCCAGGATCGCCAGGAACGGAGCGTGCCAGTCCCAGCGGTTGGCGAAATACAGACCAGCGGGCAGCCCCAGCACCTGGCTGGCGGCAAAGGCGGTCTGGATGAAGCCCATCACCCGGCCACGCATTTGGAGCGGAAACAGGTCGGTGGCGATGGCCAGCACCACCGAGCCGATCACACCCCCGAACAAGCCGGTGACGATCCGCGCCGCCAACAGCAGGGGATAGCTGGTGGCCAGGCCGCAGAGCAGGGTGCCCAGCATGAAGCCGGCATAGAAGAACAGCAGCAGCCGCTTGCGGTCGAACCGGTCGGCGAAGCCCGCCGCCAACAGGCCCGAGATACCGGCGCTGAAAGCATAGGAAGAAACCGCCAGGCCAAACTGCTGCGGGGTGATGTGCAAGGTCGGCATCATCATCGCGCCCAAAGGCGAGATGATCATGAAGTCCAGGATCAGGGTGAATTGCAGGAAGGCCAGGGTCGCGATGACGAATTTCTGATAGCCGGTGAATGTCGCGCCGGGCTTTATGCCGTCTGTTGTCGCCTTGTCCATGAATCGCCTGCCCGCTTGAAGTGCTGTCCTATAGCAGAAAGGCCTGGCGATTGCTCAGCAGGTTCTTCAACATTTCAGAATTTGATCGCGGAGCGACAAGACGCATCCAAATTGCGGCTATCGACTGTCAGGGCTTGCCACCTCCTTCGCCGTCCGTGTCAGGCCAGCGACGGACTTTTTTTCATCGCTTGCAAACCCCGGACTTGCAGTTACGGGGGGTAACGCACCAGGGACCCCTCAAAAAACGGTCCGGACCATGGATTTTATTGGTGGGGTCTGGCACCACATACGAAATTGCCCCCAAAGCAGGTCCCCCATGAAAACGAAGATCGTACTTGCTCTGACCTTGGTCCTTGCCGGGTCATCGCTGACCATGGCCAAAGCGGCGCCATCCCGTCCCAAAGGTCCTTGCGACATCTATGGCGCGGCGGGTGCGCCTTGCGTCACCGCCCACAGCACCGTACGCGCCCTGCTGGCGTCGTATAATGGCCCGCTTTACCAGGTGAAGCGTCAGTCCGACGGCAAACTTCTGGATATCGGCATCGTCGGGCCTCACGGGGTGGACGCCGGCGGTTACGCCGATGCAGCAGCGCAAGACCGGTTCTGTGTTAATGCGATCTGCGTCATCAACCGCATCTATGATCAGTCCGGAAAGGGAAACCATCTCTATCAGGCCGCTCCGGGGCCGCTTTATCCCGGCCCCGCAAAAGGCGCCTTCGACGCACAGCCCATTGCCGACATGGCGCCGATCACCATCGCCGGCGGCCACAAGGCTTATGGCGTTTTCATCATGCCGGGCATGGGCTTTCGCAACAACAATGCGCGCGATCTGCCCATCAATGATGAGCCGGCCGGCATCCATGTCGTGGTGGATGGCAAGCATTTCAGCAATGGCTGCTGCTTTAACTACGGCAACGCCTCAACCAATGGCCTGGCGGTAGGCACCGGCACCATGGAGAGCGTCTATTTCGGCACCTCGACCATCTGGGGCAGCGGCTCCGGCAGCGGACCCTGGGTCATGTCCGATATGGAGGCAGGACTGTTCTCCGGCTACAACGCCCATGTCAACGAAGCCGACCCCAGCATCGCACACCGTTTTGTCACCGGCATGATGAGCGGCGGGGGGCGCAATTTCTGGAATCTGCGCGGCGGCAACGCCCAGCAAGGTGGGGTTTCCACATTCTACAGCGGCGTGCGTCCCGGCTCGCGCGAGAACAGCGCTTACTTTCCCATGCACAAAAAGGGCGCCATCCAGATGGGCAATGGCGGCGACAATGGCAACGGCTCGGCTGGTACTTTCTATGAAGGCGTGATGGTGAGCGGCCGGCCGGACGAAGCTGTCACCGACGCGGTTCAGGCCAACATCGTATCGACAAAATATGACGTGCAGCGCCTGCATCTCTCGAGGCTCACCAGCTTCGCGCCGGGATCGGTGAAAGAACTCACCGTCACCTTCACCAACACGCTTGACACAAAGGTGACCGGCCTTACGCTCAATCCGGCGCTTCCCAAGGGATGGACGGCGCGGGCGGCCACCCAGGCGCGCTTCGCCCAAATTGCGCCGGGCGCGAGCGTGAACGCCATATTCCAGGTCACATCGCCCACGGCAGCCAGTGGAGGCTTCCTCACGGTGCACGCCGTTTGGAAGGGCGGCGCGGACACCAGCTCGCAGCGCGTGCGCAGCGCCGAGCCGGTCAAGATCAACGAAGTGCGCTTCGCAAGTGGCGGCAATGCCACCGACCAGTTCGTCGAGCTCTATAACGCCTCCGCCAATCCGGTGGATATATCCGGCTGGAAACTGGTCAATACCAGGACCTTCTTTGCTTCGGTACCGCTGGCGACAATCCCAGCCGGGACCAGACTGGCGTCCAAGTCCTTCTATCTGCTGGGCCTGGCGAATTCCGGTCTGGTGGCTCCGGTCCAGGCAGGCGCCTCCACCATCCATGTCCGCAGCGCCGCGGGCTTCGCGGCCGGCCAGCAGATCGAAGTCGACGGCGAAGTTCGCACGGTTGGAAGTGTCGGCACGGCAGCCACTGCTCCTACTGTGGTGTTCATCCCGGTTTCCACCGGCCCGTGGCTTTCTGTTCCCGTCGGCGCAACCAACATTCCCGTGATGAACGCCGCCGGCTTTGTGGTCGGCGAGAAGATCGGCATCGACAGAGGCGGAAAGCAGGAAATCGTTATTGTCAAAGCCGTCGGCAAGGCCGGGACGCAGACCGTACTGGCCGTGGCGGCCAAGGCCGGCGATAGCAACATCAAGGTCGCCGATGTCACCAACCTCACGCTCGGCGACACGTTGACGCTCGGCACGGGAGCCCGCATGGAAAAGATCAAGGTCGCCGGCATTGGCACGCCGGGCGCGGCGGGCACCGGCGTGACGCTTGCCGCGCCGCTGAAGTTTGACAATATCGTCGGCGTGGATGTCGCCGGTCCAGGCACCGGCATCAGTTTTTCCCCCGCGCTCAAATTCTCCCACGCCAGCGGGGATGCGGTGCAGGCGTTGGGCAGCGGCATCACGCTAGACCATCCGCTGATCCCTGCCCATGGCTATGGCGCGCCGGTTCTCAACGGCGCGGTAAAAAGCGATGGCTATCAGGGGCCGGCCCCCGCTCTGTGGTTCGGCGGCGATCTCTCCATTCGCGGCGGCTCCATCGCGCTGACGGATGCAAGCGGCAGGGTGATCGTGGATGCCATCGTCTATGGCTCGCAGCAGAGCAACTCCAGCGCCAGTGGCGCCGTCACCAGCCCGGAGCTGGCGACGCTCGAAGGTGTCCAGGATGGCGGCGGGTGCATCGCGGTCATTCCCGGCGCGGGATCGGGGCCGGGCGCCGCGGCCACGGCAGCTTCTGCCGCAGCGCCTGGCGCGCCCAATTTGAGCGTCGGCCGTTTCCCCGACGGCCATGACACCGACAATCTCTGCAGCGATTTTGTCGTGCAGCCCGTCACCAGTTTGCCCGAAGGGAGCCCGGCGGGAGCGGCCAATATCAAGGTCGCAAGCCTGCCCAAATTTGCCGCCGGTCAGACGATAAAAGTCGATAGCGGCGCAAACCTGGAAACTGCTGTCATTGCCGCGCTTGGAACGGCGGGCGCCACCCATCTCGGCGCGCCTGCCCAGGTTGGCGACACAGTCGTTCCCGTCGCCTCGGTCGGCGGTTTTGCGCCCGGCCAAACCATCATGATCGACAGCGGCGCCAATCGGGAAACTTCGGTAGTCGCGGCCGCCACCGGCGGACGAGGCGGCGCCAAGCTGACGGTCGCCGCGCCATTGAAGCTGGCGCATGCAGAGGGCGCGCTTATCTCCGGCTCGGGCATAACGCTGACCGCCGGGCTCACCAAACCGCATGCGGCAGGAACCCTGCTGGTGACCGATCTTCCCACGCCCGGCGCGCCCAACGGCTATTCTCTGCCAGGCGGCCGCTAGCCGTCAGCATCGGCTCACTGCGCGGGGAGATGCTTGCGCTGCACCATCCACTGGGTGTCGGTGCAGATACCGCAATCGCTGCCGACGAAATAAGCCCTGGCGCTCTTGTCGTCGCGCAACTGCCATTCCAGCCATGCCACCGCGGCCTTGGCCGACGGCCCGCCATTGGGCTTGAGGAAGTCGCCGCCATGGTTGGAATTGTTGCTGACCACGACCACGGGCACATGCTCGATCCGCGCAAAGTCGTCCATGCCGTTATTGTAGGCGATGTCCTTGGGCCCGCCCAGAATGTAGAGGACCGGCGTGTGCAGCGTCAGCAGCGACGCCTTGTTCACCTTCAGGCCGGGAATGACGGTCACGCCATCCGGGAACATGCCGCTATTCTGCATCAGCACCGTCTTGACGCGCGGATCGCCCGCCAGTTCCAGCGCCTGGGCGCCGCCGCAGGAAAAGCCCGCCACCGCCAGCTTGGCCGGATCGATCTTGCCGTAATAGGGGCTGGCGGGCCGTGCATTCTCCGCCAGCGCCCATTCGATGCCGGCTTTCACATCGGCGGCCGAGGTTGCCATGGTGAATTTCGGCGGACCGGGCGGCGGGGGCGGCAGCGGTATCGAGCCGGGACCGGAATGAATGCCGCCCGGCGCCACGACCACATAACCATGGGACGCGATCTCGGCCAGATAGAGGCGCGAACCCGCGCCGTCATTCGAACAGGCGCCATTGCCCCAGCCGACCAAGCCGAGCTGGCCCTTGCCGAGTTTGGAAAGATCGCTGGGCCGATAGACGACATGATCGGGCAAGCCCGCATCCTGCTCCTTCATCGCCGGATAGGCGCCGGTGCCTTGGGTATCGGGCATCTTGGCATAGGCGGCCTGATGCGCGTCCGAGAGTGCTTTTTCCTCCGGTGTCTGCGGCGGGAAGATGGGCATCTGTGGCGGCGCATTTTGCGCCGCGGCGCCGCCGCCGAGCATCAGTGCGAGGATGACCAGGCCGGTTGTGCGTTTCATTGTTCCACCCTTTTATATTGCTTGTTCTATCGCCGCTTCGGCGATGATTTGTTGGACAAGCATATAGCAGGTCCGGACGATGCTTGCAGGCGGGCGGTCACGGCGGCGGCGATAGCCCGGGCGGCCCGCGCGTCGGGATGGGCGTCGCCGGGCAAGTGCCATGCCGGATCGAGCTTCACGATGAGATAGGGCAGGTGGTCCAGCACGCGGCGTCGCAAGTCTTCTTCCTGCGGCGCGGCGGTGCCGAACTGCGGCACGATGATCAGCGGCTGCGCGCCTCGCGAGCAGGCCAGGCGGACCAGGGCGCCCAGGCTGTCACGGGTCTGTACGATGCCCTGGTCGATGGCAGCGGTGCCACGATAGGGAATAAGCCAATGCAGCAGCCCGGCAAGCCGCCATTGCTGCTGTGGCGGTTGCCAGACCAGTCCCGGTCCCAGGTGTGGGCGATTGGCGAGAAGATTGCGGTCCAGCAGTGAGGGCATGAACAAAGTCATGACGGCGACCGGCTTTTGAAAGCGCGGCAGCTCGGCCGCCAGGCGCAGATAAGACTGGTCGTTGCTATAGTCCGACACACCCAGATTGGCGCTTTGGATGCCCAGCGATGCGCCCACCAGGGCGGGAATACTCTGGTCCCAGTCAAGGCCGAAGCCCGCGATAATGGATTCGCCGGTGAAGATCAGGGTCGGCCGCGCGGGATCGACCGCCGCGCCCGGCCCCGCCACCCGGTGACCGGCAGCGTCGAAAGCGTAGGACACGGCGCGGCCGCCTTCCCGGGTAACCACCGAGCGTGACGGCATGAAGGTCCAGCCCAGCCGCGCATCGGGCTGGCGGCGCGGCTCAAGCGCCAGCGGATCGGCGTCATGGGGATAGAGCGGATGAAGCCGCAGGATCAACTCCGACGCCCCCAGCGCCAACACCACCGCCAGGACCACACGCACAATCCCGCCGGCGCTGGCCCGGCCCAGACCGCGGGCGAGGGGGCGGCGGATCAAAAGGAGCAGCATCGCCGCCAGAACGATGAAGCCGCGCAGCATCCCTTCCGCGCCGACCATGAAGGCGCGCTGAAACGCAAAGATGGGAAGGAAATGGCGGTCGAACCAGGCCTGGTCCGCCGCCAGCGCGCCCGCCAGCAACAGGACGGCAAGACCCGCTATTAATATTTCCAGAAGCGCCGGTCCCGAGCGTCGCCTTTCGTCTTCCCTTGCCATGACGCGCATATACAAGGAAGGGCGCTGAGCTTGGCAAGCCGTTTGCGAAATATCCGGCTCAAGCCCTGCGGCGGGCCGGACAAAAAGACCAGACAAAAAGACCAGACAAAAAGAAAAAGGCCGGATCGCTCCGGCCCTTTTCCCAACAAGCTTGCCTTTAGCCGAACGGATCCGTCACGTCGCGCAGGGCGTTGCGGGTGGCCTGGCGGATGCATTCCCGGTCGGCGCTGCTGTCGCCGCGCAGCGCCGGCACCCGCTCATCCATCTGATAGCAGAGGTCGCGGGCGGTGGCGCGGATGCGCTCCCGGATTTCGATATAGTCGGCGGGGCGCGACGGATCGAGGCCGGAAATATCCACCGGCCGCGACATGGAATAGGCGGTGGGATTGACCTCGCCATTGACGCGGCCCGTGATCTGGCGTTTTTCCAGATAGTCGTAATCGGGGCGCACGATGACAGTCTCTGGCACGGTCTCGGTGTCGGACACAGCATCGTAATGCGTATAGGGGCCGTAATAAGGGCCGCGATAATCCTGCGCCGCCGCTGAACCGCACAAAAGCGCCGCAATCGCGCAGCCCATCAACATGGTCCTGGTCATGGTTTTGCTCCCGTTTTGGTCACCACAAGAGTCAATCGGGAACCGCCCGCATGGTTCCGAAGGTTCCTTTATTCGGGGATCGGGGAACTGTAGATTGCGGGCGGGAGCAGTTGTCATTTTGATTCTCAAATGGGGGGATTCGCCATGACCTGGAATTTCAAACCGCTTTATTTGGCCGCCGCCGTGCTTGCGTTTATGAGCGTCAACGCTGCCTTGGCTGCGGAGGATATCGCGGCAACCGGGCGCAAACATGTGAAAACCGTGTTGGACAGGCCGCTGGGCGATCTCAATGTCATGCAGCCGGCGGTGGCCGCTGCCTTGCGCCGCGCGGCGCAGGCGCCCTATGCGCCCGCCGACCCCAGCTGCGAAAACGTCACCTGGGAAATCCAGCAATTGGACGCCGCGCTGGGACGCGACTTCGACACCAGGAGCCCATCCAGGGACAAGACCCTGCCGTCGGTGTCGCAGCTGGAGGGCGAGGCCGCCGGAAGCTTCATTCCCTATGAAGGGGCGCTGCGTTTCATCACCGGCGCCGACCGGCGCGACCGCAAAACCGCCGAGATGATCCTGGCGGGCGCGGTGCGGCGGGCCTTCTTGAAGGGCACCGGCGAAGCGCGCGGCTGCGCCACGGCGGCGCCGATACGGGTCAAATCAAGCGCCAATTGATAGTGGATGGGGACAGGATAACCGGTCGCCCTATTCCTTGCCGCTAACTCTTTATGTCATCCCCGGCGAGCGACGGCATCAGCCGCCGCGAGGGAAGGGGACCCAGGCGTTTGATACCGTGACGATGTCTGGCACCTGGGTTCCCTTCCCTCGGTGCGCAGTTCGCGCACCTCGCCGGGAATGACACAAAGAGGAAATGGTCAGCATGGCATGACGGACCAGCGCGTGGATGTCGCGAGCTCGGGCGGGGAGGAGCGAGTTAGATATGGTGTCCCCGGAATTTTGGCGTTTCAGTTCATCGTCAGAGAGAGAAGGCTGGCGGCCACAAACCCGGCCATGATCCAAAAGCCGAAGAAACAAAAAGCCCCGATAACCATGTGTTTCGCTGGTACATCGAGACTGACATGCTCGTCGAAATTCAAATGAACCATGTCCTGATGCTCCACGAAGAGACTGCAGGCCAGTTTGAAGCAAGACCGTTTCCAGTTCGTTTTAAATTGCTAGCACCACGCCCCAAAGGTGGTTAAACCTGCTTATCCCTATAACGCTGGCAATACCCGGTGAATTCCACCGACGGGCCGCGCCGATCCGGGTCAAGCCGACGGCGAATTGATAAAAAATCCGCTCTAAGCCAAATTCTTCCGGCGCTATTCCAGCCAAGGAGCGATGAAGATGGCCCAGCATCGAATTTTTACCATGGCCTTCTCCAAAGTATATCCGCTCTACCTTCAGAAGGCGGAGCGCAAGAATCGCACAAAAGACGAGGTCGACCACATCATCCGCTGGCTGACGGGTTACGATCAGGCAGGACTGGAGAAGCAGATCGGCAACCATGTCGACTTTGAGAGTTTTTTTGCCCAGGCTCCCGCCCTTCATCCGGATTCATCGCGGATCAAGGGCGTGGTGTGCGGTGTCCGCGTGGAGGAGGTGCAAGACCCGCTGATGCGGAAGATACGATACCTGGACAAGCTGATCGACGAGCTTGCAAAAGGCAAGGCGCTGGAAAAGATTCTGCAGCTGAAATAACCGCCTGGAGACGAAGGACATGAAACGATACAGCGCTGTCATTGCCGCCCTGTTTGTCGCTTGCTGCCTTGCCCGCCCCACCCTGGCGCGGGAACCGGCGAACGCTTCCGGTCCAGGCGCAGCGGCGGACCGCCAGTCGCTGGAACGGACCACCCAGGCGATACGCGATGCCTTCGGGCGCGAGGATGTGCCGGCGATCGTCGCCTTGCATCGCCCGGATGTGGTGAAATATTTCGGGGGCGCCAATGTCGTAACCGGCCGCGAAGAACTCCGGCGCGGCTTGCTCAAGACGTTCCGGAACACGAAAATGGAATTTGTGGAGCACCGCCTGGAAAGCCTGGTGTTTCTGGGCGATACGGCGGTGGAGACCAGTATCGCCACCATAAAGACCACGCCAAAGGCCGGGGGCCGCCCGGCCGTTTCCCGGCTCCGCGCCATGGTCGTGTACGTGAAGGCGAAGGACAGTCCGACCGGCTGGCAGTCCATCCGCGAGATGGCCCAAGCCGCGCCCTAGCATCGATGTACAAGTGGAATAGGGCGACAGGTGTCGGTGACGGGTGCTCCTGTCATCGGATTCGTCGGCTTAGTGTTGTCGCACGGATTTGCGTAAAGTCAGCTACGTCTCGCCAACGCTTGATCGAGTATAAATTTGTCCACGTCATCGAAGTCTGGGATTTTTGATAAATCAAGTTTCCCAATCCGCTCGGCCGCTACCACAGTCGACGTAGGAGAACTAAGTCGTGGAGCCAACCTCTCAAGCAAGGGAATTGGAATGCCACTTTCGTCCAGCTGCTTCATCCATGCCGGACGAAACCAGTTCTCCAAATTGCCGATATATAGTCCAAACGACACGTCAGTCTCAGGGCGATAATATCTCACAATTCCCTCGACCGCAGCACAGGTTCTGGGAAATGAAAACTCGCACGCCTGCAAAAACTGAAACGCGCTATCAATTCCCTTTGCGGGCTCGTCCTCCTCGAATGTTCCCGCGTACCATCGCAAGAACGCGGGCAATGTCTTAATTTTTGAAAGTTGACTCCATGCCCACTGAATTTGCTTTGCAGTATGTAACCCCGTCGGTTCCTGACGAGCGTGAGCCACTAGCAGACAAAGGTCCGCGAGGACTATTCGCTGCTCCTTTTCCGGAAACCCGGTCCACACAAGGAGATCGCTGTCCTTATCCAAATAACCCTGAACCTTGTCGATCAGCTTAGATAGAAGCTCAAATCCAATAGATCCAAATTCTTGCAACAAAGTTCCAGGTACCGCCGGATTTGCCATTACCGAATCCCATCGCGCGCGCGCTTCCCGCGACAGGTCTTCACGATCTGTATTGAGAAGGAGAAAATCGGACTTTACCGTTCCGTCGGAAAGCATTGGAACTTCGACATTCGTTTCAATGGCCGCAGGCGGTTGGTGGTAGAGAAAAGCGTTTCCAACGAAATGGCGCATCATTCGACCGACCCGACCCCTAATATTCGCGAACGAAAAAAAATCAAAGTCGGTTCGGTTAATCTGCTTGTCATAAATGAAGACATTCGCTGCCGACGTATTAACGCCTTCGATGAGTGTAGACGTACAGATCAAAACTTTTAACTCACCGCTGTCGAACAGACGCACGAACAACTGCCCAAGCGACCTGGGAATGCGACCGTGATGAATTACGATTCCTCTCTGACTACCACGCGCTACTGGCCAGTCTTTATGATAATTTTTCACTATCCAAGAACCCAGTTTGCCTCCCAAGTCGGTGCTGTACGACACATTCGCCTTTATTAACTCCTCCATGAGCGTTTCCGCGGAACTGGGCGTTGCCGTAAAGACGAGAGAACTTTCATCGCCGACGCTTTTAAGATCGTCATGGAACGCTTTAAACCGATTAGATTTTCCCGAACGATCAAGAATATTGACCGTTACAGTCCGATAGTCGGTACGAACAAACCTGAAATTTCCACGCCAGCGCTCCGCGAGTTTTATGTCTTTAATGTGAGGCCCGGCCATAAAGCATTGCTTGGCGCGAGGCAGCCCGCGATATAGCGCAAGGTTGAGATTCTCGAACCGACCATCATCTCTACCAGGATCAAGTTTGTAAAATTCATCCACGAACAGGAAATCGATCTGAGCGATATCTTTACGCTGCAAAAATCGTTCCTGTGTCAGTACAAAAATGGTGTTTTTCTCAGGGTCGTATTCGTCAGACGACGTAGTTATGATTCTGTACTTCTCCCGAAATGTCGAAGTTAGCCGTCTACGGCATTCGTCTATCAGAGCAATTGTCGGCAAAATCATGACAACAATGCGGGGTTCTTTGCGGGATATGAACGCATCGACGAGCAACGTTTTTCCAAAGCTCGTAGGCGCGCTCAATATGACGTTGTCGCCCGATAGCAGCCAAAGCAGAACCTGCATCTGCTTCGCGTGCAGGTAGTATTTGCCTTTAAGCTGAACTGAGTGAGCTTCCAACACGGCCTGGGTCGAGTGATCAAAAGACCTTGGATCGACATACGGATACAGTCCGCACTCTTCAGCCAAGAAATCGACAACTTGGACACAGGACGCTGGCACTTGGCCAGAGCGCTTAGCTTCAAGGAGTCTGATAGCAATTTCTAACGCGTCTTCGGATTCTTCGCCGCTGTCCAGGAGGCCAGCTCCCGCTTCAGCAATCGCATCGAAGATGAACGGCGCAGCAAGAGTCGTGTCCTTTGCGATCTCTTTGAGAGTAGTGAGGGCACTCATTGGAATGCCTCCAGGAATTTGTCAAATTCTGTCACCAATTCGGCCTTGCTTTTCAGAGGCACGAAAATCAATTGAAACCTAAGCGTAAGGCCACTTGCCTGGTCTGAAAACAGCGCGCGCAGCGCGGCAACTTCATTGCCAAGTGCCGCGATGTAATCAGTGGCGACTGTTTTGAACGCGGTTGCCGATGCGCTGTCGTAAGTAATAAGAACTGGAAACACCGCAATCTTCAACAAATTATCCCCCGACGTTTGCTGCTTGAAGAGGTTTACCAGGTCGCTGCGAAAGGGAATGTCTTCCGGGATATGTCCAATGATCATTGCTTTCTCCGTTGCAAGAAAGCTTGGGACTATGTGATCTTTGATAGATTGAACGGCGTCCTTCACGGCTTTTTTTCCGTCCCCCTCATAAAATTTTGATTCGCCTAGCCATAATTCGAAATTGCTATCGACGGGCAGTACATGAACTCCGTCGAATCCTTTAACCGTATCGTTTGATGAAGTTTTCAGAATGAGCTTGCATACCACTGGGATGGTTTTGCAGTGGGCGATACAGGCAATATGGAGCATTAGCTCGCCGAGCTCGCCCCGCGAGGCTGTCTTCTTTGTCTTGTAAATATGCGCAGCCGCAGCTCGCAGCAGTTCGACAAAATTACTCGCGGAGAATGACTGTAGATGATCTTTACTGAGGGCGGCGTATGGCAACCATTGGAACAGATACTTTGCCAACTCCGACGTGCGCCAAACACCACCGTCATAGCCTGCGCAAAGCGCGATGGTTTTCGGCAAATCGAGAATTTGTACCCGAATCTCCAAAAAAGGATCGGGATAGACGACCGCCATTCGTTGCCCACCAGCCAAATTGCGAATCGCAATCTGGTGGTCATCCTTTCGTATGGAGACAACAAAGAGCAAGCAGGTACAGGAATCATGCTTAGGACTATATGTTCTTGGTTTGTTCCAGTCAATTTCCACCCAACAAAAATTGGGTTTTTGGGGATCTGATTGGTGATTTTCGGTCAACAAATTTGGAGAGCGGATGATCACGATTTTTCAACCACCACAAATCTCGCCACTCGCCCTTTCTTTTTTCGCACTCTTTTCACGGACTGAATTCGCGCTGAAGAGATGCAAGCAATTTAGAACTCGGCGACGTGGTTATCTCGAACCCAACTGGTCGGAATTTGCAAAAATGGGAAAGATTGCTCGGCTCTATGATCGGTTGGCACTCGAACCGGAGGCTGCGGAGCTAATTAACCTACCACCGCAATATCCTATCCTGGTGGATGATTCCATTTGTTGGAGCGCGCAACCGCCGCGATGCGGGGATATGACCGAGCTAGTGAACGCCATCAAAGACCTGCGGAACAACCTTTTTCATGGCGAAAAAGGCCGGGCGGACGATGGCCGGGACGAGCGTCTATTTAAGTCAGGCATTTTTGTTCTGAATAAAATGTTGGAGGCCTCGCCCGAGGTGGCTGCGAGCTTTTATTTGTGAATGCGTTCTCGTTTGGCTCACCAGCGTCCCATATCCTGGGAGGTAATCCCCACGGCAGCGAGATAGCGCTGAATAAGGCGATGGAACACGCCATACCTCGTCGGAAACCTTGGCCATTTCGTCTTGTCTCCGAGTTCGAGCAATTTTCTTTAAGCAAAAAAGGCCCGGTGGATAACCACCGGGCCTTTCCCATTTCTGACGTTGAGCGCTGGACTTAGAAGTCCATATCGCCCATGCCGCCCATGCCGCCGCCGCCACCGGGCATTGCCGGGCCGGCGTCCTTCTTGGGACGGTCGGTGATCATGGCTTCGGTGGTGATCAAGAGGCCCGCGACCGAGGCCGCGTTCTGCAGCGCCACGCGCACCACCTTGGTCGGATCGACGATGCCGGCATCGATGAAGTCGACATACTGCTCACCCTGGGCGTCATAGCCAAAGGTGGTGGACTTCTGCTCCATCAGCTTGCCGACGATGATCGAGGCTTCCTGGCCCGCATTCTGGACGATGATGCGGATCGGGTACTGGATCGCGCGGCGCACGATGGCGATACCCTGGGTCTGGTCGTCATTGTCGCCGGTCAGGTCCTTCAAGGTCTTGGAGGCATAGAGCAGGGCGGTGCCGCCGCCCGGAACGATGCCTTCTTCCACGGCGGCCTTGGTGGCGTTCAGGGCGTCATCGACGCGGTCCTTGCGCTCCTTGACCTCGACTTCCGTGGCGCCGCCGACGCGGATCACCGCAACGCCGCCGGCCAGCTTGGCCAGGCGTTCCTGCAGCTTTTCCTTGTCGTAATCGCTGGTGGTTTCTTCGATCTGGGTCTTGATCTGGGCGACGCGGGCCTGGATGTCGGACTTCTTGCCGGCGCCGTCGATGATGGTGGTGTTGTCCTTGTCGATCTTGACCGTCTTGGCCTTGCCCAGCATGTCCAGCTTGACGTTCTCAAGCTTGATGCCGATGTCCTCGCTGATGACCTGGCCGCCGGTGACGGTGGCAATGTCTTCCAGCATGGCCTTGCGGCGGTCGCCGAAGCCCGGCGCCTTGACGGCGGCAACCTTCAGGCCGCCGCGCAGCTTGTTGACCACCAGGGTGGCCAGGGCTTCGCCTTCGATTTCCTCGGCGATGATCAGCAG
>Ga0097621_100000491_pt1 | contig 27694 bp, 22 predicted proteins | sample KBSMisM72_FD_73165 | JGI IMG/M metagenome (GOLD analysis project Ga0097621, IMG submission 73165) | Miscanthus rhizosphere microbial communities from Kellogg Biological Station, Michigan, USA - KBS Miscanthus M7-2 (version 2) (version 2) | ecosystem: Host-associated > Plants > Roots >... | reverse complement strand
GATGCCGTGTCGCTGGTCAACACCTTCCTCGCGATGGTGATCGACGTGGAGACGCGGAAACCCAAACTGTCGAACGGGGTCGGCGGGCTCAGCGGCCCGGCCATCAGGCCGATCGCGGTCCGCATGGTCCACGAGTGCCGGCAGATGGTGAAGATCCCCGTGATCGGCATGGGCGGCATCGCCGACGCGCGAGATGCGCTCGAGTTCATGATTGCCGGCGCCAACGCGGTCCAGGTCGGCACCGCGAACTTCGTCGACCCGTTCATCTGGACGAAGCTGCTCGACGGCTTGTGCGACTATGGCCGCCGCCACCAGGTCGAACGCCTCAGCGATCTCGTCGGCACGGTGAACGCATGATGGAACAGCTTTTCGTGGCGCTGGACGTGGACACAGTCGCCGAGGCGCGCGCGCTGGCCGATCGGCTTCGCGGAGTCGTCGGCGGCTTCAAGATCGGCAGCCGCCTCTTCACGAGCGAGGGACCGGCGTTCGTCGAGGAGCTCGCCTCGCGCGGTGACCGCGTCTTCCTGGATCTGAAGTTCCACGACATTCCCAACACCGTCGCCGGCGCGGTCACCGCGGCGACGCGGCTGGGCGTCTGGATGGTCAACGTCCACGCGTCCGGCGGCGGGGCGATGATGCGCGCCGCGCGCAGCGCCGCCGACGAGGAAGCCGCGCGCCGCTCACGCCCCGCGCCGCTCCTCATCGCCGTGACGATGCTCACCAGCCTCGATCAGGAAGCGCTGAGCGAGGTCGGGTTTACGACGTCGGTCGCCGGACAGGTGGAACGGCTGGCGGCACTGACCGAATCGGCGGGGCTCGACGGCGTGGTCGCGTCGCCGCACGAGATCGCGATCATCAGGCGCCGCTGCGGCCCGGACTTCGCCATCGTGACGCCGGGGATCCGCGGCGCCGGCGACACGAAGGGCGACCAGAGCCGGACGCTGAGCGCCGCCGACGCGCTCGCCGCCGGCGCCAGCTATCTCGTCGTCGGGCGGCCGATTATCGCGGCCGCCGATCCCCGCGCCGCCGCGGAACGCATCGCCGATGAATGCGTCGCCTAGCAAGGCACATCCGATGTTTCGATACAGAACCGCTCGTGGTGAGCTTGTCGAACCACGAGCAGAGCGGCTCGTCCTTCGACAGGCTCAGGACGACCGTTCGTACGGAGGCGTCAGGCGCACAACCCAGTTCACATGATCATCCTGACCCTGTATTCGCGTCCCGGCTGTCACCTGTGCGACGAGATGAAGGCCGTGGTCCAGCGCGCGTCGCAGGCGGTGGATGCGCCCATCGCCATCGAGGAGATCGACATCTCGACGGATCCTGAGCTCGAGGCGCGCTACGGCCTGGAGATCCCGGTGCTGCTGATGGATGGGAAGAAAGCGGCGAAGTATCGGGTGGCTGAAGGGGACTTGACGCGGATGCTGCGAGACAGAACGGCGGGACAGGCAGGATAGGCAGGAAAGGCGGGAAGCATCCTTCCCCTCCAGCCCTTCCTGCCTGTCCAGCCCCTCCTGCCCTTCCTGCCCTATTTGTTCGTGATCACGAAATGCCCGCGGCGGTTCTGCTGCCAGCAGGCCTCGTTCGCGTCGTTGCAGAACGGCTGTTCCTTGCCTTTGCTGACGACCGTGACGCGGCTTGCCGGCACGCCGAGGCTCACCAGGTAATCCTTCACCGCGGTGGCGCGGCGGTTGCCGAGGCCGAGGTTGTACTCGGCGCTGCCGCGCGAGTCGCAGTGGCCTTCGAGCGTGACCTGCACGCTGGTCCACTTCTTCATCCAGTCCGCATCCTTCTGCAGCGCCGGCTTGGCGTCGTCGCGCACGACTGACTTGTCGAGATCGAAGAACACGTCGTCCATCGGCTTTTCAGCATTGAGCTGATCGACCGACTTGCGCGCGAAGACCTCGTCCTCGCTCAGCGTGCGCGCCGGGGCCGCTGCCGGCGGCGGCGGTGGTGGAGGCGGTGGAGGCGGCGGCGGCGCGGGTGCTGCCGGCGGTGGCGGCGGCGGCGCCGACGGCGCGGGCGCAGGCGCCTTCTTGTGGCAACCAGCCGCTGCGACGGCGAGAGCGGCGGTCAGTGCAATTGTGGATACAAGTCGGCGAACGCGAATCATTCGTGTGCTCCTCGGTGCTGGCAGCTTACAAAGTTGGTTACATGGTGTCAAACATGAGCTAGTGACGAAAACGATACAATGCGCCGGGTGGAACACCTGCTGCGCGCGACCGCACGTGCGGAAGCGCGCCATTTCTGGTTCCGCGGCTTCCGCGCTTTCATCACGCCGTTGCTTCGAGATGCGGCCGCGGGCCGGCCGAATGCTCGCCTGCTCGACTGCGGGTGCGGAACCGGTGCCAACGTCGCCCTGCTCGACACCTTCGGCCGCGCCTACGGCTTCGACCTGACCGAAATCGGGCTGCGCATCGGTCTCGAGTCGGGCCGGACCCGTCTCGCGCGCGCCACCGTGACCGCGGTGCCCTTCCCCACCGCTGCCTTTGATATCGTCACATCCTTCGATGTGCTGTATTCCCTCGCCGACGGCGACGAACAGGCGGCAATCGCCGAGATGTACCGGCTGCTGAAGCCCGGCGGCTTCGCCATCGTCAACGTGGCCGCCATGCCTGTCCTGCGCGGCGACCATTCGGTGCTGAGCCGCGAGGTCCGGCGATACAGCCGCGCCGATCTGCGCACCCGGCTGGAAGGCGCCGGCTTCCGCATCCAGCGGCTGACCTACACGAACGCGACGCTGTTTCCGGCGCTCGCGATTGCCCGCCTGATCCAGCGGCGCCGCGGCCTGCGGAGCGAGAGCGAGGCCGACGCGGAGATTTCCGTGCCGCCCGCGCCGATCAACGCGATCATGACCGCGGTCATGCATCTCGAAGCGCTCTGGCTGCGCGCCTTCGACGCGCCGTTCGGCAGCTCGCTGCTCTGTCTCGCTAAGAAGCCGGCCGACTCGCGCTCCTGATTTCCGCCTTGAAGATCCGCAGGCCCAACGGCCGGCGATCCTGGCTGCGGCGGCTGCGTTCAGCCGGCACGTAGGTCTGATCCGTCTCGAGCACGATGGTGTCCGCCGCATCCTCAATCGGCACGTCGAGCGAAAAGTCGCTGGTCAGCACGCGATCGAATGCGACCCGGTCGCGCGATCGTACGACGAGCCGGGAGCCGCGTGGAAAGTAGGTGCGCGGCGATTCGCCTTCGAGGTGCAGGCTCAGCCGACGGAAACCCGTGCTGCGGACTTTCAGCTCGCCGCGCGCGCTCAGCCAACGCCACCGCAGGCCCGTGCGCGGATTGAATTCCTGCTCGTGCCAGCCGTCGCCGAATCCGACGATCGGCCGCGACGCCGACGCATCGAACTGCTCGACCGCCACTCGTCCGCCACCGGTCGCCTCGACGCGGACGACAACATAGTCGAGTCCGGCAGCGTCACGGCTCACAGCCGGCAGGTCGACGACCTTGAGAAATGCTCCGGGCGTCAGCGTGTCGTCCAACAGCTCGAGTGGACCGACGGTGACCCTCAGCCGCGGGCGCAACGCCGGATCGAAGCTGCGGCCGCCAATCATCAGCGCGCCTCCCATCGAGGCGCTCCTGATGCGGCCCTCGATGGGACCGGCCGAGGGACCGCGACGGTCCGCCTCGGCGACGCCGGCGGCTTCCGGCGTGAGCGCCCAGCCCTCACCGACGTACCACTCGGGGCGATCCACGCGGTACCAGTCCATCTCGTCCGGGCGCGCTCCGCCGAGCAGCACCGGATAAGGAACCATCCAGCGAAACGTCAGCGGTGTCCCGTGCTGCACGAGATCGATGCTCGTGCGCCGCGGATCGACGACGAACCAGACCGGCGCAACGCCGCCGCCGTTCCAGTACTTCACGGCCTCCAGCCACTCGTGCTGCGGCGGCGACGGCAGCGTTCGGGCGACGGCAGGCATCGCCTCGCCGATCCAGGCGATCGGCCGGCGGAAGTCGAGCGACTGACGACGGTCCATGGCCAGGACGGGCGCGACGCGATCGAGCCGCGCGACCATGCCCATCGTGTCCAGCAGGCGGAAGGCCGGCGCCGCGACACGGGAGTACGCGGCGATCGATGTCCCGCCGACATGCGCACAGAACATGGCCAGCGCGACCGCGAACGCCAGGCCGATGTCCCACGGCACGAGACGCAGCCCCGCCACCGCGAGATAGGCCATCGGCACCACCAGCGGCAGCGCATAGCGGCTCGTGAACGTCTCCTGAAACAGCAGATCGAAGATGAGGTACGGGAGGAAGGCGGCGGCGAGCACGATCAGCGTCCGCCGCCGCGTGACCGCCAGCCGCACGAGGCCCGCGAGCCCGAAGGTGAGCGCCACGGCCGCGACCGGCCATGCGGCCCACGGCGCCACGAACGCGTAATACAGCGCGTCCAGCACGTCCCGCGCGCCGTGCTTCGTCCAGAGCATCTGGATGTTTCCCAGATCCTCGGCGCCCTGGTCGAAGAGCGCGTGCGTATACGCCGCCGGTCCACCGGTGACGACGACGAGCGGGACGAGCCACACGAGGATGCCGGCTAAGAACGCGCAGAGAACGGGGGCTAGGAGCTTGGTACTAGGCGCTAGGAGCTTGATGTTGTGAGGTACGGGCTCGGACCCTGTGACCGCCGAGCCCTCGCCTGGCCCCCAGATCCCAGCACCCAAGCCCCGCACTATCAGCAGAGGCACCGTCAGCCAGGCGACCTGCGATCTCAGGCCCGCGGCTAGACCGCCGCAGAATGCGGCCAGGTAGAGACCGCGAGCGGTCGACGCGCCCAGCGTCATCGCCTGTACGCCGATCGCAGCGGCCAGCCCGCTGCTGTCGCTGATCGGTCTCACGGCGGTAAACCAGTAGAGCGGCGTCGTCATCGCGACGGCGACGGCGGCAACCGACCAGCGCGCCGGCGCGTCGTCTTCGTCGAGCCGCCGGAACAGCGACCCCAGCCACAGCACACCGAGCCCCGCGGCGATCAGGCTGACGAGCGCGAGCGCCGTGGCTTCCGCCGGCACCGCGGCGTGCGCCGCTTTCGCGAGCAGGATGAAGACCGGATAGCCGGGCGGATGCGGCTGATGGTGCGCGACGTCGAACCGGCGGACGCCGAGCGCGAAGTTGATCGAGTCGAGATCTTCGAGCGACTTGGGGAGATACGGCAGGTGGAGTGCGAGAAAGACGATCGCCAGGACAACGATCAGCGCAGGGCTCGCTGAACTCGCAGAAAGCCAACCTTCACTGCGTGTTCCGCGGGTTCTGCGTGGTACGTCGTCTATCACATTGGCCGCAGGATGAGTCCTTCGTTCAGGCTGCCGAGCCGGTAGCCCTGCAGGTCGAGGGTCACGTAGCGATAGCCGGCTGCTTTGAGCTCGCGGACAATCGCCGCGGCAGTCTCCGGCTCCAGCGCGCGCGGCATCTCGTCGCGCGCGATCTCGACGCGGGCGAGATCGTCGTGATGGCGGACGCGGAACACGCGGAAGCCGAGCGCACGCACCGCCTGCTCGGCGCGCTCGATGGTCCGCAGCTTCTCGTCGGTGACCTCGGTGTGATACGGGATGCGCGAGGACAGGCACGCGGACGCCGGCTCATCCCAGGTCGGGAGCCCGGCGCGATGCGACAGCTCGCGGATTTCGTCTTTGGTCAGGTCGACTTCGTCGAGCGGGCTGCGGACGCCGAACTCGCGCGCGGCCTGGCGTCCCGGACGGTAGTCGCCCCGGTCGTCCGCATTGTTGCCGTCGACGACGACCGCGTGGCGGCTGAGCGCGATGCGCGACAGGTGCGTGTACAGCTCGTGCTTGCAGAAATAGCAGCGGTTCGACGGGTTGGCGCGGTACTCTGGGTTCTCGAGCTCGCTGGTCTTGATGATTTCGTGGCGCAGGCCGAACTCCTTCGCGATCCGGATCGCGAGCGCGCGGTGCCGCTCCGGGTAGCTCGGGCTATCCGCGGTGACGGCGACGGCCCGGTCGCCGAGAGTCCTGGTGGCGATGTACGCGAGATAGGCGCTGTCGACGCCGCCGCTGTAGGCGACGACCACCGAATCGAGGGATGCCAGGGCGTGGCGGAGGGCCTGTTCTTTCGCGGCCGCCTCAATCATTCTTCGACTTCGTCCTCGTCTTCTTCGTCGTCGTCGTCGTCCTCTTCGGCGTCGTCGTCGTCCTTCTCTTCGTCGTCGTCCAGATCGTCATCCTCGTCGTCCTCGGGGGCAAGGTCGAGCTCGAGGGGCGACATGGCGATGACTTCGAGGTTGGAGCCACACTCAGGGCAACTGAGCTGATCGCCCTTGTCGACATCGAACTCGTCGACTTCGATTTCGGCATCGCATTCGGGGCAGGTGGCCATTGGGGTCTCCGATCACTTAGAATCCCGCAGCGGCGGGATGATCGCGAGTATAGCGAGAACCTGCGCAAGTCTGCAACGCGGGGTAAGGCCCGCGACGGACCGTTCCGATACTTACTACGATGGCCAGTACCTCGGTCAGCACCAAGACAGTTGTCGTCGCCGACGACACCGCCTTCGTGCGCGATCGCTTCCGCACCGCGATTGAACAGGCGGGCCACAAGGCGATCGTGGTGAAGAGCGCCGCCGAACTGCTCGCGCGCGTGCGTGCCGACCTCGATCAGATCGACCTGATCATCGTCGATCTGCGGCTGCCCCACGCGCCGGGCGTGGAACTGATCCGCTCGATCCGGAAGCTGGACGACGGGCGTCTGCCGGTGCTGATTTTCAGCGGCACGATCGCGAACGCCGACGAAGTGCGCGAGCTGGCGGCGCTCGGCGTCGCCGGCTACGTCAACGAGTACAGCGCGGTGCAGCACATTCTGCCGTCGCTGGCGCCGCACCTGTTTCCCGACAACTTCAACCGGCGGAGCAGCCCGCGGGTCGTGCTCGGCATCCCGATCCAGTACCGGTTCGGCAACACCATCGCCGCGGCGCTGACGCTCAACCTCAGCCACGGCGGCATCGCCATCCGGACGACCAGCCCGCTGGACAGCGGCGCCAAGATCAAAGTGCGCTTCCGCATGCCCGGGTCGAAGAAGGACGTCGACGCGGAGGGGCACGTGGCGTGGAGCGACCGCCGCGTCGGCATGGGCATCCAGTTCGAGATTGTCGATCCCGCCAACCAGACGATCATCGACCACTTCGTCGACGCGCACTTCTTCAGCAACAGAAAAGCGTAAACTTTCGCCCATGGAGCACTCGCTCGCGGCCACGCTGTGGCGGCTCGTGGGGCTGTTCGCGCTCGTCTGCGCCAACGGTTTCTTCGTCGCTGCCGAGTTCTCGATCGTCACGGTGCGCAAGACGCGGATCGATCAGATGATCGCCGAGGGGCACCGCGGCGCGAGGGCGGTGCGGCGGGCGGTCTCCGCGCCCGATCGCTACATCGCCGCCACCCAGCTCGGCATCACCATGGCGAGCCTCGGCCTCGGCTGGATGGCGGAGCCGGCGCTCGCGTCCGTCTTCGAGCCGGCGCTCTCGTTCCTGCCGGCGCAGCTCGCGGTCGCGACCGCGCACAGCCTCGCGGTCGCGATCGCCTTCGCAGTCATCACCGCCGCCGAGATCGTGTTCGGCGAGCTGGCGCCGAAATGGATCGCGCTCGAGCGGCCGGAGGCGACGGCGATCTGGCTGGTCAGGCCGCTCGAGCTCTTCATGCGGGTGTTCTGGCCGTTCATCCGTCTCGTCCATGGCACGGCGCAGGGCGTGATCAAGATGCTCGGCCTGCGCGGGGCGGACCACCGCGCGGGGGTGCACTCGGAGGAAGAGCTCAAGATGCTCGTCACCGCGAGCCAGGAAGCCGGCGTGCTCGAGGAGCAGGAGGAACAGATGCTCCACCGCGTGTTCGGATTCGCCGATCTGACCGCCGGGCAGGTGATGATTCCCCGCACCGAGCTGGTCGCGGTCAGCGCCGACACGCCGTTGAGCGACCTGCTCCGCAAGATCGGCCAGGGCGAGCCGACCCGGCTGCCGGTCTACCGCGAAGACCTCGACGATGTGATCGGCATGCTGCACGTCGTGGATCTGGTGAAGGCGCTGGGCGGCGGCGCGGCCGACGTCAACGCCGGCGCGCTGGCCCGCGAGGTGCTCACCGTGCCGGTCACGCTCGGCGCCAACGATCTGCTCGGCGAGATGCGCCGCCGCCGCGCGCGCGAGGCGCTGGTGATCGACGAACACGGCGGCACCGCCGGCCTCGTCACGTTCGAGTCCCTGATGGAGCGCATCATCGGCGAGATTCCCGGCGAGATGGGCGCGCAGACGCGCACGGTCGTCCGCAAGGATGGATCCGCCGACATCGACGGCCTGGCGCTGGTCAGCGACACCAACCAGCAGTTCGGGCTGCACATCGACGAAAGCACCTACACGACCATCGGCGGCTACGTCCTCGGCCGCCTCGGACGCCGCGCCCGCGTCGGCGATCTGGTCGAAGTCGAAGGCCGGAAGATGCGGGTCGAAGCGATCGACGGCCTGAGGGTCGCCAAGGTGTGGTTGTCGAAGGCAAAGCAGGAACCGCCGCCGCAGCCGGCGGCGGAGTAAGAAGACACGGTAGGGGCCGGCCGATGTGCCGGCCCTGGGCGGACACGTGGGTCCGCCCCCACGACGCCGCTAGTCCGCCCGCAGCAACCGCAGCGCGTTCGCGATCACGATGACCGACGCGCCGGTGTCCGCCAGAACCGCCATCCACAGCGTCGCCACGCCGCCCACGGCCGCGACGACGAACGCCGCCTTCAGCACGACCGAGATCGCCAGGTTCATCTTGATGTTCCGGAGAGTGGCGCGGCTCAGGCGGAAGGTGTAGGGGATCCGCAGCAGCTCGTCGGCCATCAGCGCGATGTCGGCGGTCTCGAGCGCAGCGTCGCTGCCGGCCACGCCCATCGCGATCCCGACATCGGCCGACGCCAGCGCCGGCGCGTCATTCACCCCGTCCCCCACCATCGCGACCGATCCGTGCGCGCGCCGCAGCGCTTCGATCGCCGCGACCTTGTCCTCCGGAAGCAGCTCCGCTCGGCACTCGTCCACGCCGAGCTCCGCGGCGATCGCCGTCGCGGTGCCGCGGCTGTCGCCGGTCAACATGACGATGTGCGCGACGCCCTGGGCGCGGAGCAGATCGATCGCGTCCTTGCCGCTCTCGCGCGGCCGATCGGCGACAGCGATGATCCCGATGGGCAACCCGTCGCGGGCGACCAGAACCGCCGTCCGCCCGGCGGCGTCGATCGCGGTCACGTGCTCGTGCGCGATCGGCGAGCACAGGCGCCGCTCTTCGAAGAGGCGATGGTTGCCGATGAGCACCTGATGGACTCCGACCTGCCCCTCCGCGCCCCGCCCGGCCAGCGCCGACACGTCCACGGCCGGCGGCGCCGCGATGCCGGCCGCCGCGGCGTGATCGAGAATCGCCTGGGCGATGGGATGCGTGGAGCGCTGCTCCACCGACGCCGCGAGCGAAACGATCGAGGCGGGATCCGCGCCGCTCAGGGCGATGACCTCGAGGACTTGCGGTGTGCCGCGGGTCAGCGTGCCGGTCTTGTCGAACGCCACGCAGCGGATCTGGCTCGTCTGCTCGAGGTGCGCGCCGCCTTTGATCAGCACGCCTTTGCGCGCGGCGCCCGCCAGCGCCGCGACGATCGAGACGGGCGTGGAGATGACGAGCGCGCACGGGCAGGAGACGACGAGGAGGACGAGCGCGCGGTAGAGCCACGCGTGCCAGCTGGCGTGCAGCACCAGCGGCGGCACGACCGCGACCGCGGCCGCCAGCAGGATGACCGCCGGCGTGTAGATCCGCGCGAACCGCTCGATCAGCGTCTGCGCCGGCGCCCGCTGCGCCTGGGCTCGCTCGACGAGATGGATGATGCGCGCCAGCGTGGTGTCGCGGCGCAGCCGCGTCACGCGGACGTCGAGCGCACCGCGGCCGTTGATCGTGCCCGCGAACACGCCATCGCCGGGCGCCTTGTCGGCTGGCATCGACTCGCCGGTGACGGGCGCCTGGTTGACCGCGCTCTGGCCCGCGACGATGTCGCCGTCGAGCGGGATCTTCTCGCCGGGGCGGACGACGATGACCGCGCCGATCGCGACCTGGTCGACGGGCACGCGGCGTTCGCCCGCCGCGTCGCGGACGAGCGAGTCCGGCGGCGTCAGGTCCATCAGCGCGCGAATCGCGTTGCGCGCACGGTCCAGCGTGCGCGCCTCGAGCGCCTGCGCCAGCCCGAACAGGAAGACCACGGTTGCCGCCTCGGCCCAGTCGCCCAGCAGCGCCGCACCCAGCGCCGCGATGATCATCAGCACGTTGATGTCGAGCGAGCCGACGCGCGCGGCGCTCCACGCCTTGCGCCAGGTCGCCGCGACGCCGGCCGCCAGCGAGACCATGAACAAGCCAAGCGTGACGGCATGTCCGGCTTCGCCAAACGCGTACTGTCCGGCGCGAGCCGGACTCTGCGCCATGGCTGCAACCTGCAGCGCCATCCCGATCGTGAGGCTCACGCCCGACGTCCACACCAGCGTCTGGCGCAGCCGCGTCTGGCGGTCGCTGCCGACGACCGGCTCCTCGTGATCCAGCCACGCGCGCATGCCCGTGTCGGCCACGGCGTCCGCAATCGCCATCGTCGAGATCTTGGCGGCGTCGTACTTCACGTGCAGTCGCTGCCCCATGAGGTCGGCGGAGAAGTCTTCGAGGCCAATCAGGGTCTTGAACCGGCGCTCGAGGATCGCGACCTCTTCGCGGCAGTCCATGCCCTCGATCTTGAAGGTCGACTCGGCGTGCAGCTCGCAGACGGTGCAGGTCGCGGTCATGCGTCCCTCGGCGGCGGCGCGGCGGATTGGGGCGCGCGCTTCCTGGCGGCGCGTCCGGCGGTGGGAGCGCTCCGCCCCACCGCCGTCGTCCGTTCCTGGACGTGCTCGAGGCCCTGCTCGAAGAGGCCGACGATGTGGTGGTCGTCGGCGACGTAGTAGATGTGCTTGCCGGCGCGGCGCGACTTCACGAGCCGCATGCCGCGCAGCAGGCGGAGTTGGTGGGAGACGGCGGACTGGCCGAGGCCGAGGAGCTGGGCCAGGTCGCAGACCGGGACCTCGGCCCTGGCGAGCGCGTCGAGGATGCGCACGCGCGTGGCATCCCCCAGGATTTTGAAGGTCTCGGCGAGGGCGGCCACCGACGCCTCGTCGAGCAGGCGCGCCTTCAACTGAACATATGAACTCTTGCTCACATGTTCAGTATAGCAGCGATCCCGCTACTGGCCGAGCGCCTTGAAGACCGCGTCGTAATTCGGCTCGTTGCGCGCGTCCTCCAGCACTTCCGCGTGCTGCACGATGCCGTCCTTGTCGATCACGAACGTGGCGCGCTTGGCGATCCCCTTCAGCCCGATCATGTCCTCGTTGAACACGCCGTAGTCGCGGATCGCCGTCTTGTTGAAATCGCTCAGGAGCGGGAAGGTCAGCTTCTGCTGATCCTGGAACGCCTTGAGCGTAAAAAAGGTGTCAACGCTGATGCCGAAGACCTGCGCGTTGGCCTTGCCGAGCCGGGCCATCGAATCCTTGAACGTGCACAGTTCCTTGGTGCACACGGAACTGAAGGCGGCGGGAAAGAACGCGAGGACCACCGGCTTGCCGCGCAGCGCGCTGAGCGTGACCGCCTCGCGGTCCTGGTTGGTCAGGGTAAAGTCCGGCGCCTTCGATCCGACTGCGACTGCCATCAAAGCCTCCATTACATTGGTGATAAGGTTGGTCCGCCCCCTACACAAACTGAGGCGGTTCGGGTTAGCATTTTTGTTTGAGGGAGGCCCCACACGCCACCCTGAGCCCCCAGACCTTCGCGATACGAGCTAAATAGGAGTTCCTCCGTGATCGAGGTTCAACACCTCACGAAACGCTACGGCCGCGTCACCGCGGTGAACGACGTCAGCTTCCGCGTCGAGCGCGGCGAGATCCTCGGGTTCCTCGGACCCAACGGCGCCGGCAAGACGACGACGATGCGGATCCTGACCGGCTACATGCCGGCCACCGAAGGCAACGCTATTGTCGCCGGGTTCGACGTCTTCGAACAGCCCATCGAAGCCAAGCGGCGAACCGGCTACCTGCCGGAGACGCCGCCGCTGTACCCGGACATGAGCGTTTCCGAGTATCTCGACTTCGTCGCGAAAATCAAAGGGGTCGCCTCGGCCGACCGCCGCGCCCGGGTGCAGTACGTAATGGGGCGCACCCGCATCACCGACATGGCGAACCGCCTCTGCGGCAAGCTGTCGAAGGGCTACAAGCAGCGCGTCGGTCTGGCCTCGGCCCTCATTCACAACCCCGATGTGCTCATCCTCGACGAACCGACCGCCGGGCTCGACCCGAAGCAGATCATCGAAACGCGCGAGCTGATCAAGGAGCTCGCCGGGGATCACACGATCATCCTCAGCACCCACATCCTCCCCGAGGTCGCGCAGACCTGCCAGCGCGTCGTCATCATCAACAAGGGGCACGTCGTCGCGATCGACACGCCGGACAACCTGACCGCGCGTCTGCGCGGATCGGAAACGATGTATCTGCAGCTCGACGCCAGCGGCGAGGACGCCGCCGCGTCGCTCAGCCGCGTGCCTGGCGTGACGCGGGTGGTCGAGTCGGATCGCCGCGACGGCATGGTCGGCTACGAGGTCGACAGCGAGAGCGGCCGCGACGTGCGGCGCGATCTCGCGCGCGCCGTCGTCAGCAGCGGATGGGGGCTGCTCGAGATGCGCCCGATGCGCATGAGCCTCGAGGACGTCTTCCTGTCTTTGACCACCGAGGAAGTGCCGACGCCGGCGGTGGACGCAAGCGTCACCCCGGAAGGAGAAGCGGTCCATGAGTAACATCCTCGCGATCGCGCAGAAGGAGCTGAAGTCCTACTTCGCCTCGCCGATCGCCTATATCGTGATCGGGCTCTGGGCGCTGCTCTACGGCTACTTCTTCGCCGCGATCCTGCATTTCTTCGCCCAGCAGAGCATGCAGATGAACCAGTTCGGCATGCAGGGGCCGCAGGCGATCAACATCAACCAGCAGCTGATTCGGCCGCTGATCCAGAACACGCTGATCCTCATCCTGTTCCTGCTGCCGATGGTGACGATGCGCGCTTATTCGGAAGAAAAGCGCTCCGGGACGATCGAGCTGCTGCTCACCTCGCCGGTGAGCGATCTCGAGATCATCGTCGGCAAGTTCCTCGGCGCGATGGGCCTTTACGCGGCGATGCTCGCCGTGACGCTGATCCACCTCGGCCTGCTGTTCGTCTACGGGCGTCCGGAGTGGAAGCCGATCGTGACGGCGTACATCGGTCTGCTGCTGATGGGCGGGTGCTTCATCTCGCTCGGCCTGTTCATCTCGAGCCTGACCAAAAACCAGATCGTCGCCGGCATGGTGACCTTCGGCGTCTTCCTCCTGTTGTGGGTGATCACCTGGATCGGCAGCGCCGCCGGGCCGACCGCCGAGAAGATCACGCAGTACCTGTCGATCGTCGACCACTACGACGACTTCGGGAAAGGCGTGCTCGACACGACGCACTTCATCTACTACGTGAGCTTCATCACGTTCGGGTTGTTCCTGACCGCGAAGTCGGTCGATAGCGAACGGTGGCGCGGCTAATGATGAATCGAATTCTCAGTCTCATCGGCTGGCTCGGCACGGCGATGGTCTTCGTCGCGGTGGCGATCCGCTTCGGCTACCCCGCCAAGGAACAGTGGGCCTTCTACCTCGCCTGGGGCGGCCTGGTCTGCGTGCTGGCGTATACCCTGGGCCAGTGGCGAGAGATCGCCAAGGTGTTCTCCCGCCGGCAGGCCCGCTACGGCACCCTGATGGGCGTCAGCATCCTGGTGGTCCTCGCCATCCTGGTCGCGATCAACTACATCGGGTCGAAGCAGAACAAGCGCTGGGACCTGACCGCGAACAAGCAGTTCAGCCTGTCGGATCAGAGCCGCAACGTGGCGGCGAAGCTCGACTCGCCGCTGCAGGTGCAGGTGTACGCCCAGGAACCGCAGTTCCCGCGGTTCCAGGAGAAGATGAAGGAGTACGAGTACGCGTCGAGCAAGATCTCGACCGAGTACATCGATCCCGAGAAGAAGCCTTCGGTCGCCAAGCAGAACAACATCGACCGGATGCCGACAATCGTCTTCAACTACAAGGGCCGCAGCGAGCGTGTCAACACGGATACCGAGCAGGATCTGACCAACGCCCTCATCAAGGTGGTGTCGGGCCAGCAGCGCAAGATCTACTTCACGCAGGGGCACGGCGAGCGGGACACGACCTCCTCGGAGCGCGACGGCTACAACGTCATCACCACCGCGCTCGGGCGCGAGAACTACACCGTCGACAAGCTGACGATCGCGCAGCAGGGCTCGGTGCCGGACGACGCGTCGGTCGTCGTCGTCGCAGGTCCGAGGAACGATTTCCTCGCGCCTGAAGTCGAGGCGTTGAAGAAGTACCTGGACAAGCAGGGCAAGCTGCTCCTCGAGCTCGATCCGCCCGACAAGGTCGACAGCCCGCCGCTCACCAACCTGGTGGCGCTGGCCCACGACTGGGGCATCCAGGCCGGCAACAACATCGTCGTCGACGTCAGCGGCATGGGCCGCCAGATCGGGACGGACGCGTCGGTGCCGATCGTTGCGCCGCCGTACCCGGCGCACCCGATCACGCAGCGGTTCGGCATGTTGACGGCGTTTCCGCTGGCGCGCGAAGCGTCTCCAGTCAGCGGCGGCGTCAACGGCCACGTGGCGCAGCCGTTCATCGAGACGGGCCCGCGCAGCTGGGCCGAGACCGATCTCAAGTCGCTGATGACCAGCGGCGAGGTCTCGCTCGACGAGTCGAAGGGCGACAAGAAGGGACCGATTCCGCTGGGGTCGGCCGTGTCGGCGGCCGCCGCCCCTGCGGCGCCGCCCAAGCCGGGTGAGACCGAAGCGCCGAAGCCGGAGACCCGGCTCGCGGTGATCGGCGACTCGGACTTCGCGGCCAACGGCACGCTCGGCATTCCGGGCAACCGCGATCTGTTCATGAACACGGTCGGCTGGCTGTCGCAGCAGGACAACCTGATTTCGATCCGTCCGAAGGACGCCGACGATCGCCGGATTACGCTGACCGCGACCCAGGAGTCGAACATCTTCTGGTTGTCGCTGCTGATCATCCCCGGCTGCATCTTCGCCGCCGGAATCGCGTCCTGGTGGCGGCGGAGAGGTTGATGCGCGGCCTGAAATCGACGATCGCGCTCGTCGTCGTCCTCGCGGGCCTCGGCGCCTACATCTATTTCGTCACGTCCAAGATGCCGGCGGGCGGCAGCACCGAAACCGACACCAAGAAGCAGGAGAAGGTCTTCGCCTCCCTGCAGGCCGACAAGATCGAGGAGGTCAAGGTCTCGACGATCGCCGGCGACACGACGACGCTGAAGAAGGACGGCGCCGCGTGGAAGATCACGCAGCCGTCGGAGCTGCCGGCGTCAGAGTCGGATGTGTCGCAGCTGACCTCGGCGCTCGGCCAGGTCGAGATCGTCCGGGTCATCGATGAGAACCCGTCGAACCTGAACGACTACGGTCTGTCGAACCCGCGCGTCGAGGTGGACTTCAAGGCCTCGGGCGACAAGGACTACCGCAAGCTGTTCATCGGCGAGAAGACGCCGACCGGCGGCGACTTCTTCGCCAAGCGCAACGACGAGAAGAAGGTGTTTCTGATTCCTGCAGCCCAGGACACCTCGTTCAACCGCACCACCTTCGATTTCCGCGACAAGACGCTCATCAAGTTCGAGCGCGACAAGGTCGACGCGCTCGACATCACCGCCGGCGGCAAGACGATGGCCATCGCCAAGGACGGCGGCGACTGGAAGATGTCGAAGCCGGTCCAGACGAAGGCGGACTTCGGATCGGTCGAGGGGCTGGTCGGACGTCTGCAGACGGTGCAGATGAAGTCGATCGCCGCCGACAACGCGTCGCCCGCGGACCTGAAGAAGTACGGCCTCGACAAGCCGGAAGCGACGGTCAACCTGGGCCTGGGGAGCGCGAAGGCGACGCTCCTGTTCGGCGCCAAGGCGGCGGACAACACGGTCTACGCGCGCGACGCGTCGAAGCCGTCGGTCGTCACGGTCGAGAGCGCGCTGCTCGACGACATGAAGAAGAGCGCCGACGACTACCGGCGCAAGGACGTCTTCGAGTTCCGTCCGTTCAACGCGACGCATCTCGAGATCACCCGCAACGGCCAGACGGTCACCCTCGAGCGGACCAAGGGCCAGGGTGAGAACGCGCCGGACAAGTGGAAGCGCGTGACGCCGACGGCCGGGGACCTCGACAAGGAGAAGAGCGACAACCTGCTCGGCAAGCTGTCGAACATCCGCGTCGCCTCGTTCGTCGACGCAACGGCCAAGACCGGCCTCGACAAGCCGGCGATGACCATCGTCGTGAAGTTCGACGAGGGGAAGAAAGAGGATCGGGCGACGTTCGGGCAAGTCGGCAACGATGTGTTCGTCTCGCGGCCCGGGGAGCCGGGTGCGGCGAAGATCGACGCCGCCGACTTCAACGACGTGATCAAAACGCTCGATGAGATCGCGAAATAACTTCGCGTGGGCCGTCGCGGCGCTCGTCGCGACGGCCGCGTGCGCCCATCCTGCCTCTCCTGCCCTTCCCGCCCGTCCTGCCCATCCTGCCCTTCCCGCCTCTGCAGCCATCGACGCGCTCCGGCGCGACATCGACGCGACGCTGGCGCAACCCGTGCTCGCGCACGGCTACTGGGGTGTGCTCGTCAAATCGCTGAAGACGGGCGAGACCCTCTACGCCGTGAACGCCGGCAAGCTGATGATGCCGGCGTCGAACATGAAGATCGTAACGCTGGCCGCGGCCGCCGAGAAGCTCGGTTGGGACTATCGCTACGAGACGACGGTCGCTGCGGCCGGACCGATCGACGGCGGCGTGCTGCAGGGCGACCTGATCGTTACCGGCAGCGGCGATCCGAGCCTCGTCGCGGACGGGGGCATGGCCGATCGCGTGTTCGGCGACTGGGCGAGCCGGCTGAAGGAGCGCGGCATCCGCGCGATCAACGGCCGCGTGATCGGCGACGACAACGGCGTCGAGGAGCCGGCGCTCGGCATGGGCTGGATGTGGGACGACGCGCCGACCGAGGACTCGACCAGCGTGGGCGCGCTGCAATACAACGAGAATGCGCTCCGCGTGACGGTCTCGCCCGGGCCCTCCGCGGGCGATTCTGCCGGCGTAAGCCTTTCAGTCGGTACCAGCGGTCTGACGATCGCCAGCGCGGTGACGACCGGCGCGGTTGGTACCCCGACGTCGATCGGCATTGACCGTCTGCCCGGCAGCACGACGCTGACGCTGCGCGGCTCGGTTGCGCTCGGCGCCGCGCCGTCGATCCTGGCGGTGTCGGTCGACAACCCGACGCAGTTCTACGCCAACGCGCTGCGCGCCGGGCTGATCGCCAACGGCATCGACGTGCGCGGTCCAGCGGTTGACATCGACGAGGCCGGCGATGCGCCGGCGATGCGCGGCACCCCGATCATTTCGTATCAGTCGGCGCCTCTGTCGACGCTCGCGGTGCGGCTGATGAAGATCAGCCAGAACCTGTACGCGGAATCGTTTCTGAAGACCGTCGGCGCCGCGCCCGGCGTAATGCCGACATCTGCTGGGGGCTGGAAGGCGGCGGCCGCGATTTTCGAGCGCTGGGGCGTGCCGGCCGGGTCGCTGATTCAGCGCGACGGGTCGGGTCTGACGCGCTACGACTTCGTCACGCCGGAAGCCCTCGTCACCATCCTCTCCCACGTCTATCAGGACGCGAGGCTGCGCGGTCCGTTCGAGGCGTCGCTGCCGATTGCCGGCCGCGACGGGACGCTGGCGAACCGCATGAAGGGGACGCTGGCCGAGGGCAACGCCCGCGCCAAGACCGGCTCGATGACCGCCGTGCGCGGCACCTCGGGCTATGTGGCCTCCGCGGACGGCGAGCCGCTCGTCTTCTCGATCCTCGCGAACAACTACGACTCCCCGAGCGCGACGATCACCGCCACCGAAGACGCGATCATCGTCCGCCTCGCGACCTTCCGCCGTTAAGGTCGCCAGCTCAACCGTTCGTCTCAGAGACGGGGTCTCAGAGACGCCGTCTCAGAGACGCGGTCTCAGAGATTCCGTCTCAGAGCTTGCGGCTATCGGTTTGCATCAGCTGACATGATGCCGAGGTTGCGAGGGTGGCGCGTTCCTGTATTGGCGTCTCTGATGCTCATTCCGGGTAATCGTGCGTCGCAAATGCAAACTCAGCCGGATCCCTATCAGGTCGCCACGTTCTGCACTCCGGTCCCCTCCGGCCAGCGTCAGGTGACGGTGACCACCGGCGACGAGCTGCAGAAGGCGCTCGACGCGGCCGCCGGCGGCGACGTGATTCTGCTGTCCGACAGCGCCACCTTCCGCCCGGTCGCGCCGGAAGGCAGTTTCATGCTCCGCAACCGGCAGATTCCGGCCGGCCAGTGGGTGACGATCCGCTCCGCCAACCCGGCGTTCGACGTCAACGGCGCGCTGCCGCCGTCGATTCGCGCCGGCCAGGCGAACACCAACGTGATGCCGAAGATTCGCGCGACGGCGGTGAACCTCGGGGCGATCCGCGCGGAGTCCGGCGCCCACGGCTATCGCCTGATCGGCCTCGATATCGGCGTCGACGAGACGGTCGCGCAGCTGACCAACCTCGTGGAGCTGGGCTCAGGGAAGGACACGAGGGTCGAGGCCGAGCCGTCGGACATCGTCATCGATCGCTGCTACCTGCACGGCAACGACACCGGTGACTACCGCCGCGGTGTCGCGATGAACGGCGTGCGGATGGCGGTGGTCGACTCCTCGCTCGAGAACTTCCACGACGCGCACAGCGACTCGCAGGCCATCGGCGGATGGAACGGCGCCGGGCCGTTCAAGATCGTGAACAACCTCCTCGAGGCGGCGAGCGAGAACATCATGTTCGGCGGCGGCGACCCGGCGATCGACGGCCTGGTGCCGTCCGACATCGAGATCCGCCGCAACCTGAGCACCAAACGCCTGTCGTGGCGCACCGCCGGCGTGGCGGCAAAAAACGCGTTCGAGCTGAAAAACGCGCGGCGCGTGCTCGTCGACGGCAACGTGTTCGAACACGTCTGGACCTCCGGGCAGAACGGCACCGCCATCGTCCTCAAGTCGGCGAACCAGGATGGACGCTGCACCTGGTGCGTGACGGAGTACGTCACGTTCAGCAACAACATCGTGCGCGACGCGGCCAGCGGGATGGCGATCAACGCGGCGGAGGCGGGCACCAAAGGCGGCGCGCTGCCCCGCCGTGCGAGCCACATCCGGGTGACCAACGTGCTGTTCCAGAACATCGGCGCGGCTGAATGGGGCACCGGCGGGAAACTGCTGCGCGTGACCAACGGCGTGTCCGACGTGGAGATCACCCACGTCACCTCGACGAGCAACCCGAACGGCATCCTGGATCCGCAGAACCCATCCGACCTGAACCCCAACCTGGTGTTCAAGTACAACATCGTCGAGCGCAAGCTCTATGGGATCGGGGCCGGCGGCAACGAAGGCATCACCACGATCACCAAGAACTTCGCGCCGTTCGTCTACAACCAGAACGTGCTGGTCAACACCTCGGGCACGACGAACCAGTCGATCGGCGACGATGCCTTGAAGTCGCGCTATCCGCCGGTGACGTCGGTGGTCGGCGACTGGAACGCGGTGGGGTTTCTGAAGGACAACTACAAGCTGGCGACCACCAGCCGCTTCTATCGCGCCGGCGACGATGGGAAGGATCTCGGCGCCGACGTCGATACGCTGATGCGGGCGCAGCAGGGGCCCGAGAGCAGCAGCTGCGCCCAGCGTTGAACACTCATCACCGCGGCAGAATCGTCGTGTCGTTCTTCGCCGCACCCGGCGCCGTGGTCAGGTAGGCCGCGGAGCTCAGGACGATCTGATCGAGCGAAAGCCCGTCCTCACGTACCTGCACGCGAATCGTCTGCGGGCCGCTGGTCGCGAAGTACAGCGGTGCGGCGAGCCCTTCATAGGAGTCATCGTTCCAGCCCCAGCCCGAAAGCCCGGCGTTGGTGCCGTTCTCCACGCTCGGCCAGGTTGCCGACGTCGTGCCGATGCGATAGATCGCGGCGCCGCGCGAATCGACCGTGCCCGAGAACTGCACGTAGACCGAATCGTTGGCCCAGTTGTTCTTGTCGGCCTTGCCGCGCATCCAGAAGTGGTACGCGACTCCGGCCTGCGCCTCGAACGTCATCTCGAAGTAGTTGACCGGCGCGGCCAGCGCATTGGCGAGCTTGGCGGCGCCGCGATCCGGGTTCGACAGGCGCGCGCCGCCGGCAGCGGTGGCGTCGGCCACACGCGACCAGGTGCCGTAGACGGCGGCCGCATCGGCCGCGTAGAGCACCACCTCGCTGGCGGTGACGGACAGCGTCAGCGATCGCGATGCCGTGTTCGCCGGCCAGCCGGCGTCGGTCACCTTGACGCCGAACGTGAAGCTGCCCTGCGCCGTAGACGATCCGGCAAGCGCGCCGTTCGGCGACAGCACGATCCCATTCGGCAGCGCGCCGCTCTCGAGCGACCAGGCGAAGGCGCCGGTGCCGCCCGAGGCGACAAGCAGCGCGGCAAACGGACTGCCCACGTTGGCTGACGGCAATGATGCAGTAGTGACGGCGATGGCGGTCGGCGCGACCACGATGCTGAGCGATGCCGAGGCCGTGCGCGACGCATCGTACGAGTCACGCACTTGCACCACAGCCGTGAACGCACCGCACGCCGACGGGAGGCCGGCGATCGCGCCGGTGGCCGTGTTCAGCTCGACGCCCGGCGGCAGGGCGCCTGCCGACACGCTCCAGGCGGCGTCGCCGACGAGGCCGCTCGCAATCGCGTTCCCCACGTACGGGACGCCGACCTGGCCGGCAGGCGATCCGGCGACAGACGCGCTGAGCGCGGGCGCGGACACGGCGAGCCCGAGCGTCGCGTCGGCGTGACTGTCGGGCCAGTTGCCATCGGTCGCCCGCACCGTCACCGTGAAGGCGCCAATCGTCGTCGGCACACCGCTGACCATGCCGCTCGCGTCGAGGGCTACTCCTGAGGGCAGCGTCCCGCCGATCAGCGACCACGTCGTGCTGCCGGTTCCACCCGATACGGCGAGCGCGAGCTGATACGACTGCCGGTACTCGACCGCGCCCAGGCTGCCGGTGGTCACTTGCAGCGGCGCCGGCGCGACGGTGATCGTCACCGGCTTCGCGTCGGTGCGATCGGGCCTCCACGAGTCCTGCGCCTGCACGACCGCGGTCGTCGTGCCCCACGCTGTGGGTGTGCCGGAGATCGCGCCCGAGAAGGGATCCAGCGTCACTCCTTCCGGGAGGGCGCCAGAGGCGATGGACCAGGTCACCGAACCCAGCAGGCCGGTGACCGTCGGCGTCAGCTGATACGCGACGCCTACCTGTCCCGTGGACGCCGGCGCGAGCGACACGACGAACGGCGGTGGGGCAATGGTCAGCGACAGCGTTGCGGTGGCTGTGTTGGCAGGCCACGCGGGATCGTACGCAGAGATGGTCAACAGGCCTGTCTCGACCCGCGTCGGCATGCCGAGCACGGCTCCGGCCACCGCGTCAAAGCTGACGCCGGCTGGAAGGGAGGCGCCGAGCAGCTGCCAGGCGCACGGCGCGGAGCCGCCGCTGCATGCCAGCGTCTGCGCGTAGTACTGGCTCAACACGCCATCCGGCAGGGCCGTGGTCGAAATCTGAAGATGACCCTGACCGGGCGGCAGACGATCGTCGCCCGACAGCGCATTGGCCGCATGCGCGTTCACGAGCGTAATGTCGGCGCCGAGATCGGTGCCGTCGGTCCCGGCGTTCCGGTACGGGCTCGTCGCGTTCAAGTGATAGTCGCCGCCGGCGTAGTCGACGAAGCCGGCCTGCCACGCCGACATGGTCGGGAAGAAATTGCCGGCCGGATAACGAGACGCGGTCCCGCCAGCGAGCACGTTGCGGGTCACGACGCCGCCGGGAAGGTAAGCGTTGATCGCCGTCAGCCCGTAACCGAAGCTCGAGCCCGCAATCCCGTACGTGTTATGCGCCGTGACGTTATTGGTGATGACCGCGTTCGTGGTCGGATTGGGGGACGTCGCGGTGCCGCCGTAGAGCCAGACGGCAGTGGTGTCGGTCGTGATGATGGTGTTGTGATCCACCGTCACGGCGTCGGGGCCATCGCCGATCATGATGGGCCTCGAGCCGGCGCCCCAGGTCGCGGCGGTGAGATCGTCCATCACGTTGTGCCGCACCGTGACGTTGTTGGTGCGCAGGCTGATCCCGAGATCGTCGTTGCCAAGGATGTTCACGCCGCCGGCGGCGTGCCGGATCAGGTTGTACTGGAACATGATGCGCTGCGTGATCGCCCAGGGGGCATGGCCGCCCTGATTGCGCGGCGTGATCACGATCGGATAGCCGGTCTGATCGGCGACCCAGATGTTCTCGAAGACATTCCCTTCGATGAGCACATCCTGCGCGTTCTTCAGCTCGAAGGTGTTCTTGACCGCCCATTTCGTCGCCTTCGCCGGCGTCCCGGCGGTGCCCGACGCGCCCGTGTCGGTCAGGTACGGGTTGGCGGTCTTCCAGTAGATGTTCTCAGCGCCGGCGGTCCGCCCGTACACGAGATAGTCGTCGGCGCCGACGACCGGCGTCCACGAGATCGTCACGCCGCCTGCAGCCGCGATCGTCGCTGACACCTCGGCGGACGCGGTGGAGCTCGCCTTGTTCGTCTGGCCGGCCGTCACACGGGCGACCACCTTGTAGAAATACGTGCCCGCTGGAAGCGAGCCGCCGCCCGGCATTCCGATCGCGGCAACGGCCGCCGGCGTCGCGATGATCGGATCGCGCCACGCGAGCGGCTTGCGCAGGTAGTTGCGACGGAACGTGATGTTGGAGGTGACGAGGTTCTGGATCATCGGATCGGCGCCGCCGAACAGCACGTTCTCCGTTGCGCCTTCGAAGTAGTTGTTCTCGATCAGATAGTTGCCGGGGCCGTTGAAACCGCTCAACGCCTGCGAATCCTGGCCGACCGCTTTGCAGTCGGACACGTAGGAATTGAGAATGCTCGTGTCGCTGCTGTGGAGGGCGACGCCTCGCTTCTGACCCAGCACGGGATCGCCATGGACGTAGACCCGGTCGAGCACGAGCGCGTAGGGCACCTGCGTGAGCTGGGTCTGCGTCGAATCGCCGGCGCCGAGCGCGATGATGTCGCCGTAGCCGCCCTGGTTCGCCTGGAACTCGAGAAACAGCAGCTTCCAGTGGTTCGCCGCGGTCGCCGTCCGCAGCGCGGAGGCATTGTTGGCCGAGCGAATCTTCGGCAGATTCACCGCATCGGCCGGCGAGATGCGGACGCCGGCAGGAGGCAGCGACGCGTCAGGCGCAGCGGATCGGATGGTGATGTAGTCGCTGAGCGGGCCCTTGTTGGGCAGGACGAAGTTGCCGACGTAGGTCGCGCCCGGCGCCAGCGTGATCACGTCGCCCGACTGCGCGGTGTTCAACGCCGCCTGGAGATCACCGCCGGCCGGCACTGCAATCGTCGCGGCGTCTGCCGTCGCCGCCGCAAGCATCGCCAACGAAGCGCACACCACGCCCCAATACGGGGTTGCAATCCGCATTCTTCGCTCCAGTTGTGATTCGGAAGAGGTCGGGTGGAACCGCTGCGGCGGGTCCGCGTGCGGCGTCAACGCAAGTGGGGTGCCACTACTGACGAGCTAGATTTGCAGGCAAAAATGTTATTACGTTTATGGCAGAGTTGATCTATTTTGGAACAGCTGTGTCGGGATTGTAATCACAGCCGTTCGCGTATAAACGTAAGTACTGACTCCGATGTCGTACTAAGTCCGCCTGCTTGCGCTAACTGTGGCCGGCCGCCGCCGCGACCGCCAAACTCAGCCATTACGTTTGTCAGCAATAGCTGAGCCGACACTTCGACGTCGGCTGACCTGGCGATTACGATTAAGGCAGGTGTGGCCGCGGATCCGAGGGCGACGACGAAGCCTGGTTTTGCCGTAATCGCCGTGGCCAGGTTTTTCAGCCCGGAGGCATCCGCGTCGACGACGCGAGCCACCAGGCGGCACCGGCGCGGGCCGTCGGCGGGCGCGGATTTGAGCGGGACGTCTTCTGCAGCGGCGGCGAGCTCCTCCGCCTGATACCGCGCGAGATCGCTCTGCAAGCCGCTTACGACGCGCTTCTGGTCCCTGGCCTCGGCCTGCAGCCGCTCGATCGCGCCGGGCAGTTCCCCGGGCAGGACCGACAACTGCCGCACGCTCGCGCTTACCGAATCCCTCAGCGCCCGGTAGCCAGCCAGCGCGCGGCCGCCGCACAGAAATTCGAGGCGCTGGCCGCCCTTGAACCGTTCCCACGACGCGACCGCAATCACGCCGACGCCGCCGGTGCGCGCGATGTGGGTGCCGCCGCAGGCCGACAGATCGAACGCTTCGACGTCGATCAACCGCAGCGTCCCGCCCCGCGCCGGTTCCTTGCGCAGCGGGAGCCGCGCCGCTTCCTCAGCGTCCGCAAAGCGGATCGTCACCGGCCGATCTTCCCAAACGACACGGTTCGCTTCGTTCTCCGCGGCCGCGATGTCCGCAGGCGACATCTCACGGGCGAGGTCGATCGTCGACACCGCTCCGCCGAGATGAAAGCTGACGGTCCGGACGCCGAACAGCTTGTCGAAGGCCGCCGAGAGGATGTGCTGACCGGAATGCTGCTGCATGTGGTCGAAGCGGCGCTCCCAGTCGATCGCGCCGTGTACCACATCGCCAGTTTTAAGTTCTGAGTTCTCAGTTCCCGGTTCCACGACATGGCTGATCGATCCGTCCTCTTCGTCGACGACGTCGATCACGCGCAGGGAGGTGAGGGTCCCGGTGTCGAACGGCTGCCCGCCGGAGGTGGGATAGAAGGCCGTGCGGTCGAGGGCGACGAACAGGCGGCCGTCGCGGCGATCGACGCGGACGACCGTCGCGTCAAACTCCCGGAGATACGGGTCGCGGTAATAGAGGCGGTCGGTCATCGGGTTTCGACGATCCCTTTTTCGTGGACACGTTGGTCGGTCGCGCGGCCGGCTCGGTCACGGGCAGCTCGAAGAAGAACGTCGCGCCGCCCCATTCATTGGGCCGATGGCCGATCGTCCCGCCGTACGATTCGATGATGCCGTAGCTGACCGAGAGCCCGAGCCCGGTGCCCTTGCCCACCGGCTTGGTCGTGAAGAACGGCTGAAACAGCTTCGGCTCGTCCTCGGGGGTGACGCCGGGCCCATCGTCCTGCACCTCGAGGCGGACGCGCTTCCCCGCATCGTAGACACGGATGAGGATGCGGCCGTGTGCCCGCGCCGCGACCTCGATCGACTGCTGCGCGTTGATGACGAAGTTCAGCGTGACCTGTTCGACCTCGGTGAAATTGGCGTAGACCTTCCGATCGGTCTGCACATCGACGCTGAGCGTGATGTTGGAGGAATCGAGGTCGCGCCGGCGCAGCTGCACGACTTCACCGATGACGTCCCGGAGATCGACCAGGGTCGGCGGTCCCGACTGCTGGCTGCTGAACCGCGACAGGTTGCGGATGATCTCGCGCGCGCGGCCGCTCTGCGTCTTCACGAACGCGATCTCGTCGAGGACCGCCGGCGAGATCCCGCGGTCACGCTCCAGCAGCTCCAGCGTGCCGAGGATCGCCTGCAGCGGGTTGTTCAGCTCGTGTGCGACGCCGGAGACGAGCACGCCGACGGCGGCAAGGCGCTCCTGTCGCACCACCTGCCGCTGCAGCGATTGCAGCGTCTCGCGCATCCGTCGCTCCTGCTCCACCTGATGATCGAGCGCCAGGTGCGCTTCACGGAGATTGGCGGCCATGGTGATGAACGCCTGCTGGAGTTGCTCCAGCTCGCGGTTCGGGGCCGGGCTCCGTTCCGGCGGCGACAAATCGCCGTCGGCGATCCGCTGGACCGCGGCTCGCAGTCCATCGACTCCGCGCGACATCGAGGTGGACAAGGCGAGCGACAGGAGCAGGATCGCGCCGATGGTGGTGGCGACGATCGCCAGGTTCCGGCGGAAGAGCGGGCCGAGGCGGGCCACCGCGACGCTCGTCGGAATGCCGACGCTGAGCAGCCACGGGCCGCGCTCGACCACCGCATTGCCGTACGAGCGCTCCACATTGTCCAGCCCGGTCCGTACCTGCGAGCGCGCCACGTCGCGCGGCGCGGTCGGATGCGGATCGGCCGACTTGCCGATGTACAAATCGGCGTCGCGGCTGCGCGCCAGCACCCGGCTCTCCTTGTCCGAGAGCGTCACCACCGAACCGTCCGGCAGCGGGATGGCGCTGAACAGGGTCTGCAGCCGCTTCAGGTTGAGGCCGAGGCCGAGCACGCCGACGAGCGCGCCCTGGCCGTCGCGCACCGGATACGACAACACGATCGTCGGCTGGTTGGAGATGCGTCCGGTCATCAGCTCGCTGACCTGCGGCTTGCCGGTCCGCATCACCTCGGCGACGTACGGCATTGCCGTTGTCGACAGCCGTTCCGCGTTGGACGGGATCCCGGAGCCTCTGACCGATCCCTCGCTGTCGCTGACCACGATGTTGAGCAACAGCGGCTGATCGCGGAGCACGGCTTCGAACAACGGATCGCATTGACGCTTGTCGAGCGCCATCACCGCCGGGTGGCGCGCGAGCGCCGACGACATCGAATCGAGGCCCGTCAGGTAGGTGTTGAGATACGCGCCCGCGGTCACCGCGACCGACGCCGCCTCATCGCGCAGCTGGGTGGCGTGCTCGATCCGCGACAGGTTGGCCGACCACCACGCAGCCAGGATGAACGGCACGAGCAGTGCGCATGTAATCGCGACAACCTGGCGCCGAATCGGCTGGTCTTTGAGGATGTGCAAGCAGTTCGCGCGATTTTAGCCCAGGAGGACGGGATCGGGGACGCCCGCTTCACGGAAGCCTTTGGCGCGCAGCACACAGCTGTCGCACGCGCCGCAGGGCCGTCCGCCCGGCGACGGATCGTAGCAGCTGTGGGTCAGCCCATAGTCGAGGCCCAGCTCGAGGCCACGCCGGATGATGTCGGCCTTGCCGAGCGTCAGCAGCGGCGTGTGCACCCGGAATCGGGCGCCCTCGACGCCGGCCCGAGTCGCCAACTCAGCCAGACGCTCGAACGCACGGATGAACTCCGGGCGACAGTCGGGGTAGCCCGAATAGTCAAGCGCGTTGACACCGATCACGATGTCACCTGCGCCGAGCACCTCGGCCCAGCCCAGCGCGAGGGACAGAAAAATCGTATTGCGCGCCGGGACATATGTCGACGGGATGTCGCCGGCCTGCAGATCCCGATCGCGCGGCACGGCCGTGTCCGACGTGAGCGACGACCCGCCGATCGCGCGAAGGTCGACCTCGAGCTCGAGATGCCGTTCGACGCCCAGCGCACCGGCGACCGCGCGCGCCGCTTCAACCTCGCGCACGTGACGCTGGCCGTAGATCACGGTGAGAGCGAAGAGGGTGAAGCGCTGCGCCTTCGCGATCGCGGCGGCGGTATACGAGTCGAGCCCTCCGCTCAACAGTACTACCGCTCGCAACTAGACTCCCCTTGTCATTGGTGACCAGATGTACTTGTGGATCTGCAGCTGGAGGCGCGCGGGCAGCCGGTCCGCGAGCATCCATTCGGAGAGCGTCTTCGGATCGAGCACGCCGTGCACCGGCGACATCAGCACCGCGGCGGCGCGCGAGGCGAGG
>Ga0097621_100000486_pt1 | contig 27772 bp, 23 predicted proteins | sample KBSMisM72_FD_73165 | JGI IMG/M metagenome (GOLD analysis project Ga0097621, IMG submission 73165) | Miscanthus rhizosphere microbial communities from Kellogg Biological Station, Michigan, USA - KBS Miscanthus M7-2 (version 2) (version 2) | ecosystem: Host-associated > Plants > Roots >... | reverse complement strand
CCCCGGGAAGGGAGGGAATAACCACATCAAATGCGGGCGTGTTGCGGTCTTTCGGCTGGGTAAGCGGCTGGATCAACTCCAGAAACTCAACAATCGAACCAGGCCAGCCGTGAATCAACATCAAGGGTATGGCGTGGGGGCGGGGCGAACGCTGGTGGATAAAATGAATCTGTTGCCCATCAATTACCGTGGTGAACTGATCAAAGCGGTTGATCTTTGCTTCTTGTGCACGCCAGTTGTAGCCCTTCCGCCAATACTCCGTCAGTTCCCTGACTTTTGTTTTGTCGGCTCCGTATTCCCAACCTGTGCCAGGCAGCTGGTCCGGCCATTTGGTCTCGACCAAACGGTGATGCAGGTCAGCAAGAACGGAGTCAGGAACATGTATTTTGAATGGGCGGATGCTTGCAGCCGCTGATTCGGGATCAGAGTTCGAGTCAAGCGTTCTCGCCTGAGCCGGAACAAGTGACAAAAGCAAAAACACAGTCACACTAAACACTGATGTTATGAGCCACCGGGTTCCCTTACTACGAGAGCCGATCTGCCTGGCGATTGTGTGATCTCGCATTGAATTGCTGTCTTTAACGATTTCCAACTTGATCTGCAACTGTGACCTTAACGAAGCGGAGCCGGCGATCCGTCCGACCACGATCCAGCAAACATGACGAATATATTGAACGGTTCCGGGTCATTCTTCGCCCGTGGGTCAATAGCAATGGGAGAATTATCCATATTCGCGCCCCAGTCCGCAGGATCTATCCGCGGGGTGTAAAACATCACATGAGCCACGGTGTGGGCCCCATCATGGGTTATGCCTTTATCGGTGAGGTAGGCATGCTTCGAAGTCATGTAGCACATCGCGCCCGCCTCCAGGGCGGGCAGTTCCTTTTTTTCGACTGCCGTCTTGATGCCATCCAGGATTTCGTCCTTCGATTTTCCCGCCAACGCTAATTTGGTCCGCATATATGTGTAGGGCAGGACCGTTCGCACAGCCTGCGGGTTGTAGCAAATCGGGCTGCGATTCTTATAATTCCAAAACTCCACGCTTTCGCGTGGACTCGTCCACGCCCGCTCCACGATGCAAACGAAACCGTTCTTGCCTTCGGCTCCGGTTTCAAAGCCGTGTGGCGTCAGAACCATGACGGTGGCATCGTGGGAGATGGACGAGGGGGCTCCGGTTCGTGCCAATGCGATTTCGGTGTCGCGGTCCGCGATGAGGTACTGATCGAGCGCGGCCATGCTGGGATAAGGATCTTTCGCGTCCTGTGCTTGCGTTTGCCGGGCTATGCCCAGCGCAAGGGCCAGCGCAAGGAATCCCGATGCCATTATCTTTACCAACTCTTCTTTCATTTGGCTCTCTCCTTGAATCGTTGTGATGCAGACGCAAAGTTAAAAAGAGGCATAGCGCTCGATAAGCTCAGCCACGGCATCGGGCTGCTCCTCCACGAGATAATGCACGCCGTTCTTGATCACCTCAATCTTGACCTTTGCGCATCCATGAGCACGCAAAGATGCGGCGATGCTCGGCATGAGTTTCTCGAAAGGCGAGTTTCCGCCGGTAGCCACCACCAGAGGCACGTTAATCGCAGTTCCCTGTGCCGCGTCGAACTTCTCATCCGCCGGAAAAGCACGGTAGATCTCTAACAGCGAGCGCAGATGTTCGGGACCGGCATAAGATTCCACGTAATGGCCCACATCGGGATCGCTGAAAGTGTTCGGGGCGAGAAAATAGCGGAAGTAAATACGCTGCCGACCGGCCAGTAGTCGCTCCGGCAACTCCGGCACTTGGTGGAAATTGATATGCCACGCCACGGGATTGGCTTTGATCTCCTCCCAGGGGCCGAGACCCGGCAGGGGCGCGTCAAGCATCATCACCCCGCGGCTGGTTTCCGGATAAAGTCTGGCGAAAGCATAGGCCACCATTCCACCAATATCGTGACCGGCAACGTACACGTTCTCCAAATGCAGCTGCTCCGCCAATTCATGAATGTCTTTCGCCATATTCGCAACGTCGTACCCACCGGCGCTGGCAGCGGAACCACCTATGCCGCGCAGGTCCACGGCGACCACGGTAAACTGCTTCGCTAATCGTGGCATGATTCGATGGAATGCATACCAGTCTTGGGGAAAACCATGCAGCAAAAAGATCGCGCGGCCTTTCCCTCCACTTACGTAATGGAGAGTTGTCCCATTCACTTGTGCTGTAGTAGAGACGAACCCGCTTCCGAGCGCCGCGAACTCCCGATCGAGGGACTGCTTTGACGGTACTTGCGCATGCACGCTAGCGCATGCAGTCACGACCAAAACAGCGAGTACCGTTGTGATTCGCTTCTCATACATACTGGTATGCATGTTGTGGCTCCAAACCAAAAATGTTTTAGCACTACGATCCACATCTGCCACTATGACGCGCGCAGCCCTTCTAGGAAAGCGATCAGGTTTTTTAGTCCTGATCGCAGCACCCGCGCATCTTGCGAATTCTTCGCAAGTGAAAAGTAGCCCTCATATGCCGCAATAAAAAAGGTGGCTGCTTCGTTGGGATCCACATTGGTTCGCACCGCCCCTTGTTTCTGTCCGGTGCGCAGCGCTCTAGCGATTGCATGGCGCCAGTGTTTAAAGAGCTTGGCCGTCCTAATGCGGAACCCCTCGTCAATCGGAGACATCTCTTGAGCAAGGTTGTTTAGCGGACAGCCCCGCTGGCAGTCCTGGGGTTTCATCGATGTGGCTTGAACAATGCCAACCAGCGTATCGAGGGGATTTGTTGCGTTCCGTAATGGGTGCAGCCATCTGTCGTGCGTCATATCTGCAATGATCTCGTCTACAACCGCATACCCCAGTGCTTCTTTGCTCTCGAAGTGGTGGTACAGCGCACCCTTGGTGACGCCCGCCTGGCCGAGAATCGCATCCATATCAGCACTGCGGAAGCCAGACAGGTGAATTTCGTCGAAAGCGGCCTTCAATAGCTGCTTTCGCGTGCGCTCTGGATCGCGCGGTCCAGCCCCTTTGCGTTTGGATGTTCGGTTGACAGCTAACATACCAACAAGTATGCACATTGCCATAGTACGCGTCAAGCGTGTTCAGAGGGGGATGCCCATCACGGTTGGCCGCTAACGCACGGATCACCCGTTCCTAGTTTCACATTCTTCGCGAAGGGCTGCAATTTTAGCTTCTGCGAGTGAGATGCCAATATCTGCTCCGATGATGAAGCCCAGTGTTGAAAGCAATTTGGCATCCCGATGGAGGTAAACGCGTGGCGCATGTCGAACATTGATAGCGCCAACCAGCTTTTCCCTAGAGACCAACGGAATGGAAATAAAGGTCTCGCCGGGATCACGAGACCAGTACTCAAAGACGCGGATGCGGCGATCGATCGTCGGGGCACACGTGAGCGCGATCGGGACCTTGTGCTCAGATAGCGATCTCTGCAGCTCTTGACTCAGAGTGTGAGCGAAATCTCTACCAGCCTTGGGAGTTTGCCAGATCCAGGACTCGAATCTCCCAGCATGCAAGACATAGGCGATGCAAGACTCGCTATCTACGAGGGTGTTGATGAAGGTGAACGCGGTGGCCAAGACTTCGTCGAGGGTTTCGCCCATAGCTGTCTGGCGGGCGATCTGATGCAACGAATCCATCGTGAAGTTACTGGTGATTTCGGCCCTGCCAAGCAGCTCTCTTGGTGAATTCTCAACGTCGCCGACGGACGGCCGGGGCACGATGTGAAGGCCGTGTCCTGAATCTGTGGAAGCTGAATAAGAACTATCAGATCGCATCCATCACCCTCTTAAGAAGTCTTCGCAGCGATTGTTGAGTTACTGCTTCTCGGCTCGGCCTAATTGAACTCGGTACGCTTGCCAGAGCGAAGTCGGAGCCGCTGGTCAAGTGGTTTTTTCGCGACGAAGCTGCAGACTACGGTCGCCCAGAACCCAGAACACGGACAAGCATGGCGGTGAACGTCTGAATACATCGTCCAAGAAGATTCTGCACGCTTTCTTGGAAAAGCTTTCGTCGAAGAGACGCCATCGATTAAACAGGAGAACCTGATATGGCGGCTCAATACGATCTCATCATGATGCCAAGGCGGCCTGTAACCATGGTCTTGCCACTGCCGGTCAATCGTAAGCAAAGTCCACCCGAATGAGCTCCGGAACAAAATAATGGAGAGGTTTTTCCGCCAGGGCTTTTCCGTGGTCTCCAATTGTCCGCCCGCAAGTTACTGCGGGCGGACAAGAGGTACCAACCGTTAGAAGTAGAACTTCCCACTGAGCTGGACAATTCTCGCGTCGTACGCCGATGTGAACTGACCGAAGCGATTGTCGCCCAGACCGTTGTCAGAGTTTCGGAATTGGGTGTGGTTGAACGTATTGAAGGTCTCCAGCCGCAGCTGCAACCCGCTGCTCTCGGTCAAGGGAATGGTCTTGAAGAGAGACAGGTCCCAGTTGTCACGACCAGGTCCGCGGAGAGCATTGTGGCCGAGGTCGCCCCAATTGCCCGGTCCGGGATCCGAAAAGACCGAGGTGTTGAAGTATTGGATGTGCTGGAACGGGTCTGTCGATGCTACCGCCTGATGCATGTAGCTGATTTTGCCGTTCAGGTTAGGCCGGTTGAATTGACCAACGACATTGGAGCTGCCCCCGCTGACATTGATCGGTATGCCGGATTCGATCGTGACAATCCCGGAGACCTGCCACCCACCAAGCGCCGACTTCAGCGCGCGGCTCGAGCTGTTGCGGAGCACCGGGATGCTGTAGATGAAGTTGGCGGAAAAATTGTGGGTGCGATCAAACTGGCTCGGCCCAAGATCGTACCGCCACCCTACGTAGGGATTGGAAACTGCATTCAAGTCCTGACCGCTGCCACCAGTGGATGGATCGATCGAGCGTGAAAGCGTGTAGTAAGCACGAAGCTGAAGGTCCCTGGAGGCTTGCGTGTTCAAATCAATCTGCAGGGAGTTGTAGTGTCCCGTGGCCTCGTTCTTCGACAAACCCAGGGTCCTGAAGCCCTTGTAGGGAAGGCTAGGTGCCGCCGTGTACTGAAGACTGTTTGTGGCGATCTGTTGGAGATCAGCCAGAGAAGGAAGGTTAATGTTCTGATAGTCGTTCAAGTGCCTGTTCTGATTGCCTACGTACGAGACAGATAGAACGGTCTTCGGCCCAAACGAATGCTGAACACCGGCGCTGTATTGCATGCTAGTGGTTGGCTTGTAGGTATTGATATCCAAGCCGCCGCCGGGGTTGAAATCCGCCGCCTTGATGGTTTGGAACGTGGGAACCGCGCCGGTCGCCAGCAGTACGTTCGGATCCTGTAGCTCCACGCCGCTCGCGCCAACGTTCAGGCTGAAGGGCAAGGTTGCACCGGCATTGTACATGTCGTTGCCTTGAATGCGATCGTACATAACGGCAAATCCGCCGCGTACGACTGTCTTGCCACTGCCCGTCAGGTCGTAAGCAAACCCGAGCCGCGGACCGAAGGTCGCCCAGTGGTTGTTCACCAGACCCCGAGGTATGCCGTTGTTACCGGCAACGCCGATTCCATTCAGGTAAAGCGGAACGCCAGCCAGGATGGGGTTCGGGCTGGTGCCGAGCCCGGGGCTTGCGGCGGTGCAACCTGGATCGGTTGGACCGCTGCAGATATTGCCCTGGGTATCAAAGGTGGCGGCGAGTGCCGGATTATAGAGCTGCGGGTAGAAGTTGCCTACACGGTCGTTGGCTTCGTAGGTGTGAGGCATGCCATCCCACCGCACGCCGAGGTTCAGGGTCAACCTGTTCGTCGCGCGCCAATCGTCTTGAACATAGGCGCCCCAGGAAACGCTAGGCCAAGTGCGTATGTCCTGGACAGCCTGCTCCTTATAACTGGACGCGGTTCCAAGCAGGAAATCAGCGAAGCTGTTTCCTGTGTAGCTCTGATTATTACCCTCGAAGGTAAGTTCGCCCTGAGTGCTTCCAAAGAGCTGCTGCGCCTTCTTGTAAAGCGCCCAGCTTCCACCCATTTTGAGTTGGTGCGCACCTTTAGTCCAAGAGAGGTCATCGCGAAGCTGGTAACCGTCGGCCTTATTGACCCACGGCCAGGAGCCGATCTCGAAATTCGCGCCGCTTTGTTTGTCGAGAAAAATGTGAGGAATGCGATTCATCGGATTCGGCCCCGTGAACAGGCGGGCGTTGCTGAAATCGCATGGCGCAGAGCATGTCGGGAGAGACAAGCTCTTCATACCGGTGGCGGCATAAGGAGTGATATGGATGCGGTTGCCGTTGTAGTTGAAGGCGACTTCGTTCAGAAGCGATGAACTGATGGTGTGAGTGGTGTGAATGACGTAGCTGTAGGCCGGATTGTTAAAGGTATCTCCAACCGTAGGCAAGTTGTCTCCAGTCCACTGAGACGTGTTGAAGCCTTGGCTAATTTGCTCAGCAACAAAATGACCGAACACCGAAAACTTCTGGTTGAAGTTATGGTCGATGCGGACCATCTCCTCCTTCAGGTTCGTCACACTATTGGCGCCCCCGACGAAGCTCCCCACACCGTTGCTGATGCCTGAGTTCGGCGCAGGCAAGAAGCCGGTACCGAGCAGTGCAGTCGCGTTAGGGTTGATCATGCAGGACGGGATAACGTTTCCGGGGAACTGATTGCCGGGCACGATGCCTGCCGGCGCAACACCGCCGGGGCAGTTTATAAATAGAGGATTGACAGTGCAGCCTTGTGTAGGATCACACACTCGTGAAGTGCTCGGAACCATGATCGGCGTGGAAACCGAGCTGAAGTCACCCCCATAGGTTGCCGTATCTGGAACCGTCTGGTTCGTGGAACCACCGTCGATGTATCTTCGCCACTCCATGTTGTAAAAGAAGAAGGTCTTGTTCTTGATAGCCGGGCCGCCGACATTGAAGCCGAAGATGTTCATGCGCAATTCTTGCTTCTTAAGTGGATCGGGGAAAAAGAAATTGCGAGCATCGAAGGCGTCGTTGCGGTTGTTTTCCCATGCTGTGCCATGGAACTTGTTGGTGCCGGACTTGATGACCATGGTGATGGTTCCGGCAGTAGCCATTCCGTATTCGGCGCTATAGTTGGAAGTCAATTGGCGGAACTCCGCAATTGCCTCGCTTGAAGGAGCCGTAGTTACGCAACCTCCGCACCCGCGGTCGTAGTTTTCCCCGCCGTCCATCATGAATGTATTGTGGGCGGTGCGCTGGCCATTGAAGCTGACACTGGTATCACCGCCGACCGGGACATCCTTGTAATTAGTGATGTCGTTCGATGCTCCGGGAGCCAACGCAGCAAGTTGGAATAAGCTCGTGCCGTTGATCGCGAGGTCCGATATCTGCCGGCCGGTAATCAGGTTGCTCTGTTCGCCGGTGTCTGTTTGAACCTTGACGGCAGTCGCTTCAACGGTGACGCTCTCAGTTGTGGCGCCCACCTGCATCGCGAAGTCCACGCGCGTGCGGTCGCCTACCTGGATGACGACACCTTTTTGCTCCGCGCTCTTGAGGTTAGGAGCTTCGGCCTTCACGTTGTAATGGCCGATGTGAATGTCTGGAAGCACGTACTGGCCCGCGTCATTGGTTGTGATAGTACGGGCTACGCCCGTATCGGTGTTAGTCGCTGTGACTGTGGCATTGGCGATCACAGCGCCCGATGGATCGGTCACTGCGCCAAGAAGTGTTGCTTCCTGGCCGAATGCTAATGCCGACCCAAATGTAAGGACCGCGAATGCTAACAAGCACCCGCGAAGAAAATCAGACTTCATGGTCAAGCCTCCGGAGTTAAATGTTGTGAAGCTGAGAATTAACTGCTGTCGAGGAACGACTTGGCCCCTCGACCCCTGCACGCGTATGAGCACTCTTCCGGCCACCAGTGACGCTTTCGGAGAACTTTGTGACGAACTAAACGATTCTGTATTTGCGCTCCCCAATCCGCATCTCCAGAAACGCGCAAGCCATCGAGTGTCGGGGACAACACCTATCTCGAGGGCAGAAGATCTTCCGATAATGGAATTGGCTCTAGGAATCAATATGAAATGTAGAAGGAGGGCCAGGGACTTCTTAAGCCTTGACGGCTGCTTTATGCCTTGACTCTGTTGTTCTCTAGCATGCATACTGGTAGGTATGTTGATGGACGCGGCGCTTCGATGGGTATCAAAGATTGCGTAAGCTGGCTTCCTTCTCTTCGCCCTACCAATAGTGGAGGAGATCGAGCGAGCGTCAGGAGTCGGGGAAGGGTAAAAGTCTGCGAAAACCGCAGGTTGCGTCGGGGATTCTTAAGATTCGACGCTCAAGTGAGCGTGCGTAAGTATTTTCTCAAACGATCGGCTTCGCGAGGGTAGATTCAACTCAACTGCGCTATGACAATTACCCACTGTGGAACGGCGCGGCCAGCTACCTTCATCGGGAATTGTCCATATCAGACCGAACGAGCATAGTGCGCTTTCTAACTGCCGTGGTAATGCTCGTGCGGCGCGCTGCACGCAAAGACAAGGGGATTCTGCAACAGACGCACACCGAACTCGAGGCAAATCTTGCGAACCCACGGTCCTGGTTCGAGATTTCTACCTTTAAGAGTCTAGGTTGATATCACGTGTCAACAAAACAAAGCGACTGGACAGGTCATGAGGATCTCACCCGTGTAGATCATATTGCGACGATTCGATAGGCATACGAATATGGAGCGGGAGCGGAACTTTTTTCTTTCTCGCGACATTAAAAGAACATGCACGGACGGCATCGTGAAAAGGAGAATAAACAATGGCAAAGATCACAGTGTCGCGCAGGAATCTGCTCGCGACGGGAGCTGGCGCACTGGCGGGTGCGGTAGCCCTGCCCGCATCTGTAAGGGCCAGCGAAAAGGGAGGCCCCAACTTGATGAGCGAGGATCTCATCCGTAAGTGGTACACGGCTTGGAAAGACAAGGATTTCACTACGTTCAACAACATGCTCGCCGACAACTTTACCTTTTCGAGCGCAGCCGGCGACGACCACATCAGCAAAAGCACTTTCAAAACGCAATGCTGGGACACCCAGATCAATTTCATCAAAGATTTCGATCTGGAGCGGGTTACCATCGGACCGGAGGACGCTTTTGTGAAGTATCTTTGCTACACCCAGAACGGTAAGTCGTTCCGTAATGTTGAGTATCTACACATCGACGAGACCGGGAAGCTGATATCCATTGAGTGTTATTTCGGCGCGCAATCCAGCTTTCCATCCGCAGTAAGCAAAGGGTAGGCGCAGGAGAGACAAAGGTGTCGATAAGAACCGGCGGGAATTCAGTCAACAGTTATATGGCGCGGCTTTGAGCGCGGCCTTCGCCAAGATGACGGTAGGGCAACAGCAAACCGACGATACAAGCAGTCAACAGTCTGCCAAGCCGGAGAAGCCGGAAGAAATCGCCATGCTGATTTATCCGGGCATGACCGCTCTCGATCTCGTCGGCCCGGAACAGGTCTTTGGCTACCTTGGAAACGTTCACATCGAGCTTGTCGCCAAGACGAAGGACCTGGTGAGGAGCGATACCGCAGTTAGCATTCAGCCGACCAAGACCTTTGCCGACTGTGCCGATCCTGTTGACATTCTGTTTGTAGGGGGCGGGGCCGAAGGCACTGTCGCAGTCATGAAGGATGCAGAGACCCTCGACTTTCTGTCGCGTAAGGCAAAGACAGCCAAGCTGGTGACGAGTGTGTGCACAGGGTCCATGATCCTTGGCGCGGCCGGTCTTCTGCGCGGTTACAAGGCGACGTCGCACTGGTCGGTGCGAGACTTCCTGCCGCTGCTTGGAGCCGAGCTTGTGGTAAATCGCGTCGTTGAAGATCGCAACCGCATCACCTCCGGCGGAATTACGGCGGGAATTGATTTTGGCCTGCGCGTCGCAGCGCAGTTGCGGGGCGAGGACTACGCCCGGTTTCTTGAGCTAGCTCTGGAGTACGACCCGCAGCCGCCGTATGGCACGGGGACGCCGGAAAAGGCGCCACCTGCTGTACAGAAGATGTCGCGTGGGGCATTTGATCCGCTGCGTACGGCGGTTCGCGAGGCGGCCCTCGAAGCTCGAAAGAAGTGGGCATCGTAGATGGCATCGGGACGTACCGTGGGGCGTTGCAGATCCGCGTGTATGCTGAGCGCCTGAAGAAATGCCCGGGCGCCGGCGCAAGTTGAACAAAGGAATAGGACAGAAAAGAAGCAATCTCCAAGGAGAAAATGATGCGCGGCCAAAAGTTCGTTGTGTTTGGTTTGAGCTCTGCATTGACGTTCGGCTTTTTGACGCTGTGGCGGATGCACTCGCAAGACAATGTAGCGCCTTCCACCTTGGCCTCAATCGATCCATATCTGATGGACCGCGATACGGAGATTGCGATGGCCCGCAGCGCCGGCCCGAACTCCGTTTCGAGCGGGGCCAAGGTGCTGGTCCTCGGAAGGCGTGGCTATGAAACAGCGGTGGAGGGAAAGAACGGTTTCGTATGCCTTGTGGGACGATCGTGGGACTTACCGAAAAACAATTCGGCTTTTTGGGATCCCAAAATACACGGTCCGATCTGCCTTAGCGCTCCCGCTGTGCGGTCTTTTCTTCCGATCTACCTCAAGAAGACCGAACTGGCGATTGCCGGACGATCGAACATTCAGATAGAGGCCGCCATCATAGGCGGCATCGCGAAAAAGGAGTTGCCCACACCCGAACCCGGTTCGGTGTCCTACATGTTGTCCAAGCAAGGCTATTTGAATGCCGGCGTGAAAGGACCCTGGCTTCCCCACGTGATGTTTTTTGTCGCCGAAATCGACCCTAAAGCCTTGGGATCCGACTTGGGGGGCGACGTCCCGTTGGACGCGCACGAAGAGAAAGTGGGCCATTACACCACAATTGACGTTCCGGTAAGCCAGTGGTCAGACGGAACACCGGCGGACGCTGAATTGGCGTTGTTCGGATTCCGGCACTCTCACTGACAGTCCGATCTCAAAGCAGATTTGAGTCAAGACGTGCGAAGAAGCGTTATTGCCGACCCCACCTCACAATTCCAACGCGTGGCTGTAGCACAAACTCGATCGAAAGTATCCCGGGCGGTGCAGATCAAGTGATGAGATCAAGGAAAAACACGAAAGAAATTGAACGGAGCGGGAACTTTTGGCCTTGCTGGGACATAAAAGAGATATGACAAACGCCGCGGAAAAGTTGCGCGGACGAAACTGGCGCACCGACGATGATTAGCGACGAAGCCTTGATGCTGGAATTCCAAGCCGGATCACGCGCAGCATTCGAGGAGCTGTTTGCCCGTTATCACAAGCTATTACATAGCTTCTTCGGTCGCCGGTTGAACAACCCGGAGCGGGCAGAGGATCTCGCACAAGAAACTTTCCTCGCAGTGATCCGCGCAGCTTCCCGTTATGAGCCGAGAGCCCTGGTTCGGACATATCTGTATGGCATAGCGTTGAAGCTGCTCGCAGCGGAACGGCGTAAGGGCGTGACAAGTAGCACATTCGGACAGCTTGCTCCAGAGCCGAAGATTGACCGATCTCCCGAGTCCGTGCTGTGGATACGGCAAGCCATGGAAAAATTGGATGCGCCGGAGCGCGAAATCTTAATGCTCCGCGAATACGAACAGCTGAGTTACTCCGATATTTCGGAGCTCTTGCGAATTCCAGTAAATACGGTACGTTCCAGGCTTTTTCGATCGCGTCTCGCATTGAAGAGTTATCTTGAGTCGCGAGCAACGGGCGATCCTGACCGGAGAATGAGCGGCGGGCAGCCACACACGCGAAGACGAGGGATGCCATGAGCACGGACAGACATCCGATCGAACAAGAAGAGGTCATGGCTTATCTCGACGGCGAACTGCCTCCGGGCCGAGCCAGCGAGGCCTTGTCGCACCTGGAATTGTGTCCGGAGTGCCAGACCCTCGTCGCCGATCTTAGAGGTGTCTCCCAAGAATTGATGGCTTGGGAAGTCGAGTCACCAGAAGTACGTATCCTCTCGGAGATCGACGTGGCTCTAGTGCAGCGCCTCAAGGAGCGCGGAGCGCCAAAGGTCAGCCCGTCCAGATTGAAAAGCCGAGTAATGACGAGCCGTTGGCTATGGGCCGGAGCCCTAGCTGTTCTCTGCGTAGCAGTAGGACTGACTTTAACGCTTACCCGCCGCAATCGAAATGACGAACGCTCGACCGCATATCCGAGCATGGCCTCGATCGAGCAATACCTAATATCGGATCGCAATGCCGAGATCGCCTTGGCGCGAAGCGCTGCTCCCGAATCTATCTCGAGTGACGCAAAGATTCTGGTCCTGGGTTGGCGAGGGTATGAAACCGCTCGGGAAGGAAGAAACGGTTTTGTCTGTGTGGTGGAACGGTCATGGATGTCTCCGTATAGTTCCGCGGAGTTCTGGAATCCCAAGGTGCGTGTACCCGCCTGCTTCAATCCGGCAGCAGCGCGATCCATTCTTCCAGTCACTTTCAAGCGCACGGAAATGGTATTGGCCGGGCTGTCGAAAGCGCAGATGATCGACCGCATGAAGGCCGCAATAGACAGCAAAGAACTACCGCCGCCCGAACCGGGCGCGATGTGCTACATGATGTCGCGGGCAAGCCACCTAAATGACTCTCTCGGCCACTACGTGCCTCATTTAATGTTCTATTTTCCATTGACTGACAAGGCCGCCTGGGGGGCGGATCTGCCCGACTCACCAGTCACGCTGAACCCCCAGTTCCGCGACGGTCCGGAGCCGATCACCGAGTTTGTAATTCCGGTTGCCAAATGGTCTGATGGGACGGCGGCGCCGGCTATGTAGGAAATATCTAAATGAGACGCAGCTTCACCACGCGCGGAGTGCAAATACACACGTGTCCAATCAGGATAGGTCTGAAAGATGTTTTTGAATCGGTTTCGAAGACGAGCGAGCGCGCACCAAGGGGAGATGATCGCAGCTGCTGATTTTCCCTCTGACAGTATTCTCGACGCAGCAAAACCAGGGCCTCGAGCGGTTCTAGCTGTAACTGAGATCGCGCGAATAGCAATCAAAGCAAACGGCCGGGTTGTTTTCGTGGACTCAATTGATATCATCGCGGCTCGGGCTGAAGGGAACTATCTTGCTCTTTTGCACAAATCTGGATGCTATCTCGTGCGGGAATCAATGGCAACGGCGGAAAAGAAATTGGCACCTCTCGGCTTTTTGAGAATTCACCGATCCAAGTTAGTGAATTCGAACCTTGTCAAAGACTTGCGACGCGATAAGGCGGGAACCTATCTGCTGCGAACAAGTGATGGCAGCGAACACTCCGTGGGCCGTGGGTACAAGGATAATCTAAAAATGATTGCGAGTTCGTGGCTGGGCGTTGATCTGCTCTTGAGCACGTGAGGCGGATACAGCTCAAATGCTCCAAAGAGACGAAGGGCCAGGCCTCGCATTGTTCTGAAGACAAAGACTTACTTCCGCTCGGCATTGCTGATTTCGCAGATAGCAGCGCAACTTGGCGGAATTACCTTGGTTCCTCGCGGCCTAGGAGCACACCCCAGAGATGGGAAATATACTGAGGTATCCTGATCTCGTCAAACGTTTTCGACTTCCGAGTATCTCCAAATCAGGAACCGAACATTTCGAGGTTCCATAATTCGCGCATAGTAATTTTCTAAAAAGGTGATGTTAGCGCTCAGGCGCTTGGGAGACAACTAGCGCCATCAGTCACTTGCCTGCCACGTGCCATGCAACAGCATGCCAAGAAATTACTTCCGTTTCTACGCCGCCTACGGCGTGATCGCGGACGTTGTCTCCCCCCGAAATTTCCCTCTGCATTAGCGACATATAAGTAGAGTTCTAGCGAAGCCGTTTCTTCGAGACGCGGCTCGATATCGTCGCACAGAGGTCCTTCGCCTTTTGGACAAGAAGTCAGTGACGACCAGTGGTAATGGCGTTCATTACGCTGAACGTGCAATCCGTTGTTCCATACTTTTCGCAGATAACAGATTCCATTCTTGGTAGATTCGCCGCTCGCGACTGGGCACAAATGTTTAAGTCCTCGGTTGGACAACTCTTCGAGTGCGTCACCGAGCCCTCAGACTGAGAGAGACGTCCCGCACAGAGGTTGTTCGTAACAAATAGTTTTGCGAACGTACTCTTTTTCAGAAAGGGTGACCTGAATGCACATCTCGTCGGAACTAGTTCCGGGTTTTTCAAGCAGACCGGAGGGAGCGAAATGAAAATTATCCTGTGGAACGCATCACAAAAGGTTCTCATTGGAATCGGATATGTCAAGCGATTACAAATCTGTGTTCTCCTCACAACCTTATTAGTAGCGGGGTATGCCGCAGGCCAAAGCATCGTGACCGGCGACGTCGTTGGAACCGTGGTTGACCCAGCGGGAGCAGTGGTGTCAGGCGCAAGAATCACGCTGACCAGCTCCGATACAGCCGCTACACAGTCCGTTGTCACGGGCGCAAATGGGTTTTACCGGTTCGCCTTGCTAAAGCCTGGTCAGTACAGCCTGACTGTCAAGCAGACTGGTTTTAAATCAATCTCACAAACAGTTCTTGTGTCGGTCGGACAGATTGCCACCGCGAATGTAAAGCTCGAGCTCGGCGCAAGCTCGGAAACGGTGGAAGTTAATGGAGCGCCACCTCTCATCGAGGCTGAGAACGCGAATCTTGCCACTACGTACTCGACCAACCAGCTCCAAGAATTGCCGATTCCTGGTGGCGACATCACCTCTTACGCCTACTCGGCGCCGGGAGTGACCATGAACAACGCTTCTGGTTATGGCAATTTCTCCTCGTATGGGTTGCCCAGCACGTCGAACCTTTTCACGACCAACGGCAGCGACAACATGTATGTGTATCTGAATTTGAACAACACTGGTGCAAGCAATTTATCGTTGGGCGCGAACGAACTAGATCAGATCTCGGTTGTGCAGAATGGATATACCGCGCAGTACGGAAGGCAGGCAGGTGCACAGGTAAATGCGACCACCAAGTCGGGCACGAACGCATTCCACGGAAACGCCAGTTACTGGTGGAACGGCAGCTCGCTGAACGCTAATGATTGGTTTAGCAACAACGCGGGCACACCAAGGCCGTTTGCCAACAGCAACCAGTGGGCAGCTTCTTTGGGCGGTCCGATTGTGAAGAACAAGTTGTTCTTCTTCGTGGATCACGAAGGCTTGCGGTTTGTACTGCCTGGCTCGAGTGGAAATCAATACCTGCCGACGCCGGCATTTGCCGCGTTTGTGCAAAACATCATCGCCGCCAATCCGACCACGGCAGCGACACTCCCTTGGTACCAAAATGTATTCACGCTGTACGCGGGTGCTCCGGGCGCAAGCCGTGCCACACCCGTATCTGCGGCCGACGACACCGCGCTTGGATGTGGCGATTTCGCGGGCACAGCTGGATTTGGTACAAGCACCGCGTGCGCTATGAAATTTACGAGTAGCCAAAACAATCTAAACACAGAGTGGCTGCTGAGCACCCGTGTCGACTACAACATCAGCAATAAGGATCAGTTGTTTGGCCGATTCAAAACCGACCACGGAGTGCAAGCCACGGGCACCGATCCCATCAATGCGGTGTTCAATGCGAATAGCATTCAGCCCCTGTACGAAGGGCAGCTCAATGAAACCCACATGTTCGGTAGTACTGGCGTCAACCAAATTATCATTGCTGGGAGTTGGTACTCGGCTCTCTTTACTGCCAACAATCTCCCGGCAGCATTGAAGACGTTTCCAACCACACTGGTCTTTAACGACGGCCTGATGACTGACCTTGGCGGAGGAGGCGTTGGTAACAGCGTCAGCTCCGCTGACAATAATTTTCCGCAAGGTACGATTGGCACTCAGTACCAGATTACGGATGACCTCTCAAAGACGAAAGGGCCACACGAACTCAAGTTTGGAATTAACTTCCGTCGAGATCTGGTAAGTGACTACACGACTGGGGTCAATACCAGTGGGACCCTCAGCATCAATTCCATGACCGAGTTCGTAAACGGCATCAGCAGCGGCAACTCCGACCTTAGTCAAGCGTTCAGGAACGTTGACCAGGTGCGGATCAAGCTGTACAGCCTGGGCCTTTACGCGCAGGACCAGTGGAAAGCAGCCAACAAACTGGCATTCACCGGCGCAATTCGGGTCGATCGCAATGGTAATCCGGCATGCGCGCAAGACTGCTTCATGCGGTTCACTACCCCGTTTTCAACGCTCAATCATGACCCGAACCAACCCTACAACGCGATCATCCACACCGGGCAGGGCAGCGCCCTGCCGGACGTTCAGGCTGTGGTGATTTCGCCGCGTCTCGGCCTGGCCTACAACCCGCGCAACAACACGGTTATTCGAGGCGGAATTGGGCTATTCACAGATCTGTATCCCGCTACGATCGTGGATCGCTTCATCACCAATGCGCCAAATGTGGCTCGCTTTGATGCCAGCAGCGGTCTCATCGCGACCGATGTCAACGGTACGGTCGTCCCGGGTAGCTTAAGGGATGCCGACATTCAGTCCAATGCCGCTTTTCAGGCGGGCTTTGCAAACGGAGCCACCCTGGGAGACTTGCAGGCCGCAGCCCCTCTGTTCACGCCTCCGACCTTCAATGACATCGGCCGCAAACTTCTTGACCCCAAGTTCCTCGAGTGGAACATGGAGATCGCGCAGCAGCTTGGCAGTAAATCCAGCGTCTCAGTCAACTACGTGGGAAATCATGGCTATGATGTTATGACCGACAATCCATTCGACAATGCATTTTGCAAAAGCAATTGTCCGTTCGGGGGAACAATTGGCACAACCCCGCCGGATGCCCGCTTCGCTCAGGTTCGGACGCTGACGAGTGCCGGGTGGTCGAACTATGCCGGCGTGACAGCTAGCTTCAAATACCAAGCTACAAAATCTTTCCAAGGCCAGTTCAATTACACCTGGAGCCATGCTCTTGATACGTGCTCGAACGATTGCCTGCTGCCGTTTAGCGCGAGCACGGTCACGAGCATTCGTTATCAAGTATCCCCGACCTTGCCAGGTACGGCGTATAGCAACTCCGATTACGACGTGCGGCACAACTTCACTGCGAACTATCTTTACAACACACCCACCAACTTCTCGAACAACGTCCTCAAGCGTGCGGTAGGAGGATGGACAATAGCCGGAACGATTTACTATCACAGCGGTTACCCGTGGACCCCGGTAAGTACGGGTGTTCGGAGCAGTCTCGGTAATGTGACAGGACTGCGCAATGCAACCCCCGTCGCAGAGTTTGCGGTCAATCCATCGACCCTCAGCTGCAGCAAGCCCAACTCACCCTGCGCGACAACTGCGGACTTTGTGCCCGCGGCGCTCCAGTCTGGGTTCGGGAACTTTCGCCGCAATACCCCCCGAGGACCAAAGTTTTTCGACACGGATCTAAATGTGACGAAGAATATTCCGATTACGGAGCGGGTGAAGTTTGCTGTTGGTGCAAACTTGTTCAACTTGTTAAATCATCCCAACTTCGATTTACCTCTGAACAACGTGACCGGCGGTGGTTTTGGTTCGATCGTCAACACCGTTTCCCCGGCGACCACTCCTTACGGATCATTCCTGAGCGTGCCGTTAACCGGTCGCATCGTTCAGATGAATGCGCGCGTGGTTTTCTGATTGGGTTTAGTTCGGACAGTTCGTCATTTCGTGAGGCCCTTCGGGAGACCGGGGCCTCGCGCCTTAGGCGCAATGGAAGTGTTTGGGTTCTGGGGTACCCGTAATGATGGGCCGATGAGCATCAGGCTTCCTGGGTATGCTACGAAGGGTGCCCCCCACGGGCAATGAGTGAAGACGCAGGAGATTGCAGAAGATAGAGATTATGATCAAGAGCGCCCAGGCCCCAATTGGGATCCGGTTCCACCAAGCGGCCTGCGTATATCCCTGGGAGTTCAATACATCGTTCATGCCGCCCAGGATGAAAGTCGCCATTGGCGGTGGCAACGCCACGACAGATGTGGAGGCCGCAGACCACATTTCCGTCTGCAGGTGAGAAGTCCGCGCATTGATCTGCTGAAGCTCGCGCTCATTCCGAGTCTTGTAATTGAGAATACGCTGGTCGAGGTAACTTTTCAGCAATCCCTGCACTTTCGCCGAATCGGCGGGCGGCAACTGGCTTGCCCGAACGTACTCAGTCCCGATTGCGTTGGCTTCTTGTTCTTCGAAGTTTTTGCGCTGATCGTACCTGCTGACAGCCATCGAAAAGGTGAAGGCGATGATAAGGCCCAACAATGTTAAGGCAGCGCCAAGAAGGATTGAGAAGTAATCGCCTACTTCTTCGCTTATGTTTCCGTGCCTCGCACGCCGCCAGGTGCCAAGCCACCCGCAGAACCAGAATACAAGGAGCGAAGCGACAAGAAAGATACGTGGGTGGTCCACTGGATTGAGCATTTCGCGCACCTGAAATGGCGCCCTGTCATCAACCGTTGTGCATGGATGTTGGCAGTTGCTCCTTATTTAGGCTCATTGATCGACTCCCGTTTTGATCCGATTATCTGAGCCGCTCTAGTGGCCAGTTTCACTGGCATTGCGCCACAAACGCCTGGTCCCCGCCGCCCGGGATCGTCGCGAACCCGACAACCACGTTCGAGTCATTGATATCTCCCGCGACTGATTCGACCGCATTGGGCACCGTGAGATCGAAGAAGGACGAGTTGCCGATCAGCAGGATTGCATGAGCCGTGCCGTTGCTGTCGTATGCGTCTCCCACGAATTCGTTCCGGTTGTTCATGCCCATCAATTCCGTGCTCCCCGACGGGTAGTCAGGATCGTCCACAATGAGCCAATTGCTGCCTGAGAGCCAGAATCCCTGAACGTGTATAGGGCCTCCCATGCCGGTGGCGCCGGAGATCACGCCGCGGTCATTGATGTCCATCGGCCTCAGGTCCGTCGTGTTGGGAATTGTCACCGCCTGGAAGCTGCCGTTCGACCATCGTTTGAACCCTTTGAAGTGGCCGCCGCTGCTGTTTGTGTAGTAGCCGACCATTGTTCCCCATTGGTTGATCCCGGTGACCACCGTGTCCAATGCTCCCGGGTAGTCGATCGTAGTCAACGTGCTCCCAGAGAGAAGCAGGCCGTGCTTGCGGCCGGTGTTGGTGTCGATGTAAAACCCGACGGTTGCACCGTTGTCGTTGCGGCGGAAAAACTGCGTACTCCAAGATCCATGGACTTGATATCGCTGGAAGCTGCCGTTCGCGTAACGGATGAACCCGAACACGGCACCGGTTTGGTCCTGAGCGGTGCCCACGATCGTGCCCCATTTGTTGACGCCGTGTGCCGCCGTGCTGGTGGTCCTTGTTCCCGGGTACTTAAACACTGCATAAGTGCAATTTAAAGAGGACTGTGCGCACACATTACCGCCGAGCGAGACAACTGTCACCGCCAGTAGGCACGCACAGAGAAAAGAGCGAACCGACTTTTCCATGGAAATCGACTCCCTAGGCTAGTTTCAGGCGCCACTGAGATTTCTTGGAATTGAGCAAGGTTGCTGGCCTTAGGCATCCAGTACTCGAAAAAAAGCAATCGGCTAAGGCGAATCCCTCTCTCTCCGCCTTTACCTTTGGGAAGCACAGAAGCGTTTGCACATGGGCGACCGCACAGAAAGATTCCAGCGCACCGTCTGGCGCAGGGGCTGCGCGGCAGCTTCGCTTCAGCAACATTCGTGTCGCGCTCGGGGCTACGCCGCGCTTCGTTTCTGACCCTGCCAACGATTGGTATCCTTTTGGCTGGCGGACGCACGAGATCGTCGGTCAAGACGAACCACCGCGCCAAAGTCAGCGGCGAGATACCAACGCCTTTGCAGTAGGCGCAATAGTGAAAGTAGGTTTCCTCGAGGCGGTGCGTGGTCATCCCCGCACCTCGTGCTTGCGGAGGTATTCAGCATTGAAGCCTGTGCGGGTTCGCATTTCCTGGGGAGGCGGCGCGAGAACAAGGGCACGAGGTAAAGCTGATCCCAGCCCAGTTCGTGAAACCTTATCGAAAATCCAACAAGAACGACTTCAAGGCTGCCGAAGCGATCGCCGAAGCGGTGAGGAAAGAGAATATGCGTTTTGTGCAGATCAAGACCCAGGAACAGCTGGATATACAGGCCATGCACCGGGTTCGTGATCGACTGGTGCAGCGTCGTACGGCTCTGATCAACGAGATCCGCGGATTCTTGTTAGACCGCGGCATCATCTTCGCTGCCGACCCCAAGCACCTGCGCAAGAATCTTCCTGCAGTCATCGAAGATGCCGAGCAGAACCTGACCCCGCGGCTGCGCTGGCTGCTCGACCGCATGTGGCAGGAGTGGAAACAGGTGGAACTCGACATCGAAGCCGTGTCGGACGAGCTCGAGCGCATCAGTGAACAGAATGAACTTTGCCGGCGCCTACGCAAGATTCCTGGCTTCGGTCCCCTGGTCTCGACCGCAACCGTGGCTGCCATCGGAACCGGAGCAGCCTTTCGCCGGGGGCGTGACTTTGCCGCCTGGGTGGGGATTGTCCTACGGAGTACTCCACTGGGGGTAAGCAGAAGCTGCTCGGCATCAGCAAGCGTGGCAACCGGTATCTGCGTCGCATGTTGATCCACGGTGCGCGTGCTGTACTGTTTCGCATTAAATACGACACCGGAGGATTCGGTGAGTGGTTCCGTCGGTTGGCTCAGCGTGCACCGCGCAACAAAGTGGTGGTAGCCATCGCCAACAAACTGGCTCGCATGGCTTGGGCCGTGCTATCCAGCGGGAAAGAGTACCGCTACCAGCCGCTGCAGGCGACCGCAGCGTGATAGGGCCGTGGAAAAGACGCTGCGCTTGGAAAGCATGAAACGCTTTCCACTTTCTCACCGCCCCGACGAGCAAGTTTTGCAGTAAGTTCCACCAAGGTCTGCTGAGGAGAGAAGAAGACGAAATAACAGTCCAACGGCGTGTCGGAAAACCTGGTGGCGATAATATGTCCTTCGTGACCGTGAGATTTATCAGGACCACACACGCGCATCATCATCGAGTGCCCGGAGAGCGATTCTCCACTAAGAGGCCGGATACATTTGCGCAGACTGAACTTCGCCAACCTTCAAACCTCTTGCAGTCCGGCGGCGGACCATACATTGTCGCCATATTCATCTCAGATCAGACTTTTTGGCGTTTGAACTCACCGGAGGCGAGAATCGAGTTGGCTTTGTGCGCAGCCGCCGAATCGCAGATTGCACCTTAGCGATCATCTTTGTCGGCCCTTCCAACTTATGAAGAAAATAGTCGGGTGGGATCAGCTGATGGCGAGGAATATTGCCACCCGAGAGAATAACTATGGGCAAGCGCGGGTTGAGCTTCCGCAGTTCTGCCACAAATGCGATTCCGGATACGCTCTCAAAATGATCAGTAATTACGAGGTCAATCTGATGAGCCTTGAACGTTTTCAACCCTTGAACAGCGTTCGCTGCTGTAAACACAGCATAGCCTGCGCTTTCAAGAACCATTTTGCGGATGGAAAGTTCCACTTCCTGATCATCGATGCAAAGGATGGCCGAGCGGACATGCATAGCGGTCTCCAGGGGACAATCAGGTTTCACAAGAGACCGACGCCCGAGGGGGGCACGGCGGAGGGATGTGTAAACCCAAACATCTTATCAGCGCGAAGCGCACACTTCAAGGTTCGATAGCGTACATATAAAGATCGCCTTGGCGCTCCCTAGCAGACTCTCCGCGCCGTTCCATTGCCTGTTGACTAGTACAGGCGGGTGACCCTGATGGGAAGCTAGTTGTTGAAATCAGTTTTGCTTGCCGGCGGATTTCTTATAGAAGATCCGCATGACAGGCGCGACGTTCTAGTTTTCCGACAAGACGGAGATACCTTTTTGCAGAAAATCCTCGGGTGTGTGTGACTGGTGACTGAACGCCCGAACTTCCTCGACGAGTTCTGGCTCTCCCGTCTCAAAAAGCTCAAGCACTGGCGTTTTGCAGTGCTTGCGAGCCTCAGTAAAGAACCGCCGCTTATCGCTGGGTGGAACAGAGAGTATCCGACCAGGACTAAGGCGATTGGTTTTTCCTTACAGGCCTTCTGCACTTCGTCAACGTTTGTGGCCGAAAATACGCGAAAGCCAGCATTTTCCAGCACACGCCTGCGCACATCGGCAAGATGTGGATCACGGGAAGCAACTAGAACCGCTTTGCTGGGGGATCGGTGTGGCATTGTGGTTCTCAGTATATTACCCAGGGTACAAACCTTTTTCTAGCACGCGTCGCGTAAAACGCCCGTTCGCGGCGGGATTTAAAGGATCCGCAAATAATTGCTGCACACGTCGTTTCCTATTTTTGTGTCAGCCGAATGTGCGAATCATCATGTTCTCTGGCTTACCCGACGTTCCAGAAATTGCGCGTCTCCATGTTGGCGCATTTTTGCAGAAAGGCCAGCCGCACTTGCTGGTCTTGGACAAAATTCGCGAGTTGCTCAATTCATCCAACAAAGCGGCGTGAACAATTACGGAATGCCGCGACAACCCAGCGGACCGAGCCTGTGTACCGCCCATCCAACTCTGCATTAACCAGCACGAAAGCGACAGCGAAGTAGGTGTGAAATTGCAACTGTCAGTTTTGACAGGTACCTTTTGGTTCCCTTTTCTGGATGACGCATATTGGCGTTTTTGTTGTTTCTTAGTAAATTGGTCAGCCAATGAAGCGTCAACTCAGCAAAATAGTCGATCTTCCAGGAAACAGCGAAGACTTATTGCAATTAGCCGCGCAGGGAGCTGAAATAGGGGCGTGGTATTGGGATGAAGTGAGGCAAAAGCTAGATTGGGACTTGAAGACTTGCGAGATGTTTGGTGTCCCGCCGGATGGCAAGATTACCCTGCAAACCTTTATTGACGCTTTGCATCCGGACGACCGTGATGGCGTCATGCGACATTGGCGTCATTGCGTCGAAAATCGTGTGCCGTTCTCAAGCGATATGCGGACTGTCCGACCTGACAACAGTGTTCGCTGGATTCATGGTCGTGGCAAAGGCTACTACGATAAGAGCGGGGAACCCATTTCCATGGTGGGTTTGGCCTTCGACATTACCGAACGGAAGCAAATTGAACAACAGCTTGCTAGGGTGAACGAGCAGCTTCGTCTTGCGCTTGAGGCTGGCGCAGTCGGAGGTTGGGATTGGACATTAAAAGTGGAAAAGCTCACTGGTTCGGCCACTCGCATGCCCAACTCGGCATGTCATCGGACGAGACCTCAGGCTCGCCTGAGGAATTTTGGGATCACGTGCATAAAGCCGACCGCGAAAAGTTGCGGTCGGCCATGGCAGCGGCCAGAGAAAAACATGCGCAATTCAACGAAGAGTTTCGTGTTGTGTGGCGCGACGGCACAATTCGCTGGTTGCGGTCACGTGGCCGTTGCTACTACGCCGCAAATGGTGAGCCAGAGCGACTGCTCGGAATATCAAGTGACATTACCGAGCACAAGCGAGCTGAAGAAACCCTGTTCAGGTACGCCGATCTTATCGAATCTTCTGATGACGCAATCATTTCCAAGGATCTGGATGCGCTTATTACAAGTTGGAACGCGGCGGCGCAGCGCATTTTCGGATACTCAGAGAAGGAGGCAATCGGGCAACCCATCACCATTCTCATCCCGCCTGACCTATGGGACGAGGAGAACAAGATTCTTGTGAGGCTCAGAGCGGGACAGCGCATCGAGCATTTCGACACGATTCGAGTGACGAAAGCAGGCAAAAAAATCAATGTGTCTCTGACCATTTCTCCAATTAGGGACGCAACCGGGAAAATAACGGGTTATTCCAAGATCGCTCGCGACATTACCGAGCGCAAGCGAGCTGAAGAAATCCTGTTCAGGTACGCCGCCATCGTCGAATCATCTGATGAGGCAATTAGTTCCGTGACTCTGGACGGCGTTACCGTAACCTGGAATGCAGGTGCGGAACGGATGTTCGGGTACACCGAGAGTGAAGCGGTCGGGAAGCATGCCAGCATCATTGTCCCGCCGGAGCTTCGAGACCAGCAAAAAGAGCTTCTTCAGACGTTGAGGGCTGGCGGTCGAATCGAGCAATTTGAAACGGTTCGTGTCACCAAAACGGGCAAACGAATCGACGTATCCCTGAGCATTTTCCCAGTTAAGGATTCCACCGGGAAAATCGTGGGCTTTGCTGGCGTCGCACGCGACGTTACCAAGCGAAAGCGGGCTGAAGAAGCCTTGCTGAGTTCTGAGCAACGATATCGGCTCCTTTTTGAGCGGAACCTCGCGGGAGTTGGCATGACGAGTCTGGATGGGCAGGTGTTGGATTGTAACGACGGGTGGGCGCGTATTCTTGGCTGTGAATCGAGAGACGAAGTGATCGGACGCAATGCGGCGGAATTTTATTTCCATCCACCCGATCGCCAACAGCTTTTAGAGGAATTATTGGAGAATCAGGCTGTGTTCAGTCGTGAGCTGCAGATGAGGCAAAAGGACGGTAGTCCGGTTTGGGTGCTGTTCAACGCAGCAGCACTTAATTCCGAACACAACATACCTATACTGCAAAGCACCATTATTGACATTTCAGATAGGAAACGGGCAGAAGAGGCTCTGTCGGGCATGACCCGAAAGCTGATTGAAGCGCAAGAGCAAGAACGCGCCCGGATCGCCAGGGAACTTCACGACGATGTCAGCCAGCGGCTGGCATTGTTAGCGGTCGAGTTGGATCAATGGGATCATAGTTCACCTGACAGCCCTGATCTCCACAGTCATCTTGAGCATGCTAAGGGACGCATCTCGGATCTTGCGCATGACGTGCAGAACCTATCCCATCAACTGCATTCGTCGAAACTGGAGTATCTCGGCCTGGTTGTAGCGGCGAGGAGCTTCTCGAAAGAGATCTCTGAAAAGAACGATATGAGCGTTGATTTCAGAGAGCATGGAGTGCCGCATAGCCTTCCGAAAGAAGTGTCGCTTTCTTTGTTCCGGATTCTCCAACAAGCACTGCACAATGCGGTTGAGCACAGTGGGGCAAAGAATATCGAAGTGCGGCTGTGGGAAGACTCAAATGAAGTTCATCTGACAGTGAAGGACTCGGGTAGAGGCTTCGACCTTCTCTCGGCGATGCAAGGAGGCGGCCTGGGTCTTACCAGCATGCGCGAGAGGGCTCGTTTGGTTAATGGAGACATTGCCATCGACTCGAAACCCATGCATGGAACATCGATCCACGTCCGCGTGCCAATTGACTCAGAAGTCTTTGACCAAAGAAAGGCTGTGTAGCCGGTCTGTCCCTTCCTTCCAGCCCTCGGACCTTCGCAGTCTCAGCGTATCGTCCATAGCTCGTTGTAGTGAAGACTGCTTGGATGGAGAGCACTGCACATGGGATACCGAGTGATACCCTTTTTGGCAGTTTTAGTGTTAACGGGTGAAACAGAAGCAACGCGAGTGAACGGAAACAAAACGCTTGCAACCAGCATAAACACTGCCTAGAATGCAAATGAGTCTTAGTTATCACCGAGATAGCAAGAGCGCGGAAATAGAATCCCACTCTCTCCGCCATTCCAAAAGGCGCATAAACAGCGGCTTCTGAACGCCCGACTGCCGTCGTCTCCGGGGCATTTCTGGTGTTTTGGGCGATGTGTTTACGTATTCTTAAGAGGAACGTCGGCAAGATCGCGAACGATCGGGGTTTTAGGGCTTACAGGCTACTGCGTTTTTTGGTACTGGAACAGTTAGTGCTCCTTGGAGAAATCATCCATAGAATTGAAGATCAAAGTGATTCTTTATCGTCCTGCGCGCAGTGAAGGACCATCACTCGGCCCGCAACGCGTCCACCGGATCCACCACCGCCGCTCTGCGCGATGGCACATACGTCGCCAGCGACGCAATTGCTAGGATCGAAAACGCCGCAGCGGCGTACGTCCATGGGTCCACTGGACTCACGTGATAGAGCAGCGAAGCCATCAGCCGAGTGGTGATTACGGCGGCGGCAACGCCGCAGATCGCTCCAAGCCCGGCAAGCACAAGCCCCTGGCGTACGAACATTCTGGTGAGCGCTGCGCGCTGTGCACCCAGAGCCGCCCGGATGCCGATTTCCCGCGTGCGCTGGGAAACCGCATAAGCAATTACCCCATAAAGCCCGACAATGCTCAGCAACAGTGTCATGGCTCCGGCTACGCATATCATGACCAGCGTGAACGAAGTGCGCGCCATGGATTTGGTGTAAAGATCACCGACGGTGGTGGGATTGGACAGCGGCAATTCGCCATCCACCGACCAGACCGCGCGCTCCAGCTCATTCATGAACGCGGCTGAGCCTGCCCCCGGCGACCGCACGACGAAACTCACATAGCGCTCCACCACTTCCTTTTGGGTTATAAAGTTGTCCTGCATGAGCGGCCAATAGGCCGAACTGGGAGGGTCCTGGCTCACGCCGTCGTCGTACACATTGCCGACTACGCCGATGATTTCGTGCCAATCATCGGTGGAACCGACGCGGATGAGCTTGCCGATCGCGTTAGCGGGCAAGCCCCAGTATTCGCGAGCAAAATTCTCAGAAATGATGACGACGTTGCGCTTTTGATATTCTTCCTGCCACGTGATGTCTCGGCCAGCGATGAGCGGTATGCCCATTGTCGAAAAGTATCCTGGCGAGACGAACTTGTTGGCGCGCAACGGAGCCAGCTCTCCTGTCTTGTAGGTGTGATCGCTGGCGTACACGGGATTCCCGGGAAATTTCCGCGACCCTGACATGGGTACGCTGGTGGTGAGACCAACCGCGCCGACTCCGGGAATGGCGGCGATTTGGTCTGCGATGGCCTGCTCGGTGTGCACCACCTGCTCTCGTTGCGTTTCGGGAATCTGCGATTCCGGAATATAGATCGCGAACGATTGCAGCGATTTCGGGTCGCTGAATCCCGGCGACACGCGCGCCAGCGCGTGGAAGGTGCGGATCATCAGCCCTGAGCAGATCAGCAACACCAGAGCCAACGCTACCTGCACAACGACCAGGGCATTGCGGGCGCGATGACGCTGACGGCTCTCGCTCAGCCCGCGTCCACCCTCGCGCAACCCGGTGGAGGCAGTAATGCCGGAGTACTTCAGCACCGGAATCATGCCGATGACCAGGCTCACGAAAAATGCCAGACCAAGAGTGAAGAGGAGGACCGGCAAGTCAATGCCGATCTCATGCAGGCGTGGTAAGCCCGTGGGAACCGCTGCGATCAGCAAGCGAAGAGCGCCAAAGGCGAGTGCAATGCCGATGACGCTGGCGGCGCATCCCAGCAGAAGGCTTTCCAGCAGTAGACTGGCGATAATGTTCTTGCGGTTTGCTCCCAGGGCGGAACGCAGTGCGAGCTCCTGCCGCCGCGCTTCGACCCGCACTAGCAGCAGGTTGGCGACGTTAGCGCATGCCACCAACAACATAATCGCGATTGATCCCATCAGCACCCAAAGCACATTGCCCACATCACCGATCACATCTTTCTTGAGTGGATGCAGGTCAACCGCGAAGTTTGCTTTTTCAAACAGCGCCAAGCTGAAGCCCTGCGGCGGCGAAAAACTGTGATTAGCGATCGGGATCAGGCGTTGCAAATCGGCGCTCGCCTCTTGCAGCGTGACGCCCGCCTTGAGCCGCGCTATGGCCCTGTACATGAAACCGCCGAGCTGGGTCTGGTTGCGGTCGAGCTGCCCAGGTACGATGAGCTCGGCTTGGTCCTGATCGGGAAAGCGGAACCCCTCGGGCAGGACGCCAATAATCTCGTACCCGTTGCCATCAAGCCTAAGCGTGTGCCCAACGACGGAAGGATCCCCGCCAAAGTGACGTTGCCAGAAGCCGTAAGTCAGAACGACGGTCCTCGGCATATTGGGCGAGTCGTCCCGCCGCGTGA
>Ga0097621_100000485_pt1 | contig 27776 bp, 23 predicted proteins | sample KBSMisM72_FD_73165 | JGI IMG/M metagenome (GOLD analysis project Ga0097621, IMG submission 73165) | Miscanthus rhizosphere microbial communities from Kellogg Biological Station, Michigan, USA - KBS Miscanthus M7-2 (version 2) (version 2) | ecosystem: Host-associated > Plants > Roots >... | reverse complement strand
ACTACCGCAATATGTAATGGCCTGTGTAGGTGGCGGCAGCAATGCGATGGGTATGTTTTATCATTTCCTGGATGATGAATCGGTAAAGCTAATTGCTGTTGAAGCAGCTGGACAGGGGGTGGAAAGTGGACATTCAGCCGCTACAACTTTCCTGGGCCGCGAAGGTGTTTTGCATGGAAGCCGAACTATTTTAATGCAGACAGATGATGGACAAGTAGTAGAGCCATATTCTATCTCTGCCGGTTTGGATTATCCGGGCATTGGTCCGCAGCATGCGCATTTGTACAAAGTGCATCGTGCGCAGTATGTGAGCATTACCGACGATGAGGCCTTGCAGGCGGGTTTGTTATGTTCGCAACTGGAAGGGATTATCCCAGCTATTGAAACAGCCCATGCACTGGCTTACCTGGAAAGGATGACTTTTAAAAAGGATGATAATGTAGTGATCTGCATCTCGGGCAGAGGGGATAAGGATTTGAGCACGTATATAAAATATTTTAATTTTTAATTGTCTGAATCAGAATTTTCAGGATTAACAGAATTTACAAAATGTCATTCTGTTAATTTTTGAATTCAGTTAATTCTGATTCTGACAAAAAGCACCAAAATGAACCGACTAAACAAACTCTTCGAATCTAAAAAAGATAACCTGTTATCTATATACTTTACCGCGGGCTATCCTGAACTGAATACAACACTTGATATTGCAGAAGCATTGGAAAAAGCAGGAGTTGATTTTCTTGAAATAGGTTTCCCATACTCTGACCCTGTAGCCGATGGCCCCACTATTCAACGTAGCTCAGAAAAGGCTTTGGAGAATGGTATGAACCTGAATCAGTTGTTTGAAGAGTTGAAAGATCTGCGCAAACGTGTCAGCATACCGATATTGTTAATGGGGTATGTTAACCCGATGGTTCAATATGGTATCGAAAGGTTCTGTAAAAAGGCAGCCGAAGTAGGGGTGGATGGCGTCATAGTGCCCGATCTGCCGATGTATGAGTATGAAAATTTATATTCTAAGCATTTTATAGAGAATGGCCTGAGCAATATCTTCCTTGTTACCCCACAAACTTCTGAAGAGCGCATTCGCAAAATCGATGGTCTGACCAATAGCTTTATTTACCTGTTATCTTCCTCATCTATCACCGGGAAAAATCTGAAGGTATCCAATGCTATAGAAGATTATTACAAACGTGTCAAGGCTATGCAACTAAAAAATCCTGCGGTGATTGGTTTTGGCATATCCAATAATGAAACTTTCAATAAGGCCTGCGAATATGCCCGTGGCGCCATTGTAGGTAGTGCATTTGTGAAGTTTTTAGAAACTGAGAATTATTCGGAAAGGATACCCGATTTTGTGAAGTCGATCAGAGCTTAGTCGACTTATTGATTAAAATCCTCAAATGGAGTCTGAGGCACAATACCTTTAATTACTGCTTTTGGATTTTTTTTAATAACGGCTGATTTAAATTCCTTGAAAGAGGATGAAAAATAACGTGGTAAAAATTGAGCAAAGTAATTGCCACCTTCGTAGTGGTATCTAATCTGACCTAGTCCACTGCTGTCAAAAAAGCTTGCTCTTGGCAAAATATAATATATGTCTTTTAAATCTACTTTAATCTCACCGTCTTTTTCTATGATGTACATAAAATCATCATCAAATTCAATATTATCTGGTAAATAAAATATCCGATAACCAATCAAAGCAAATACTAGAAGTAAAATCAGCCCATAGGATTAAAAGGTGGGGTAAATAAAGCAATCAGATAACCTAAAAAGATTATAATAAGAAAGGCTTTTTGAAAAATCAGATTATTCGACAATTTAGTGCGCTCCATAACCAAATATAATTATAAGCCCTACAAATACAATTCCAACTCCCCCTTACCCTCACGAATGATATCAAACTCGCCTTGAGTGCAGTCAACGATTGTAGATGGTATATTGCCCCCATAACCACCGTCAATTACGATGTCAACCTGGTCTTCATATTTCTCTTCAATCAGTTCAGGATCGGTGGAGTATTCAATGATATCGTCATCATCATGAATAGAGGTGGAAAGTATCGGATTGCCAAGCACTTTCACTATTTCACGGGCTATATTATTATCCGGAACACGGATACCTACCGTCTTTTTGTTAGAACTCAACAGGCGCGGGACATTGTGGTTCGCATTAAAAATAAAAGTGAACGGTCCGGGCAATGCCTTTTTAAGTACACGGAACGTAGCATTATCGATTGGCTTAATATAATCGGAAATATGGCTCAGATCGTAGCAAATGAAAGAAAAATTGGCTTTCTCTGGTTTTATCCGCCTGATCTGGCATATCTTTTCAATAGCTTTCTGATTGGTAATATCACATCCCAAACCGTAAACTGTGTCAGTAGGGTAGATAATGAGTCCGCCGCGACGAAGTACGTCGGCTACTTGTTCAATTGCTTTAGGGTTCGGGTTTTCGGGATATATCTTTATAAGCATAGTGATTTAACAAATATACCGTCTGATGGCTTTAAAAAAGAAAAAGCCACTTGTTTTCACAAATGGCTTATATAAATCATATAATTCCGAAATCGGCAACCCGAACTCCGACATCAAATTACGCTTGCTTTGCAAGCTGTGCGTTGATGGTCAGCTTAATATCTTCGCCAACTACAACTGAACCAGCTTCGGTTACACCATCCCAGGTTAAACCGAACTCTTTACGGTTGATCTTGCCTGTGATTTCGAAACCTGCTTTTGTGTTACCATAAAAGTCGGTTGCTGCGCCGCCGAATTCTACTTCTAAAGTAACCGGTTTGGTTACGTCTTTAATAGTCAGATCACCTTTTAATTCATACTCGTCATCATCAGTCTTTTTGAATGATGTAGACAGGAATTTAATATGAGGATATTTTTCAGATTCAAAAAACTCAGGGCCTTTCAGGTGCTCGTCGCGCATGGTCTGGTTGGTATCGATGCTATTGATATCAATAGAGAAGTTGATTTTCGCGTCCTGGAAATCTTCATTTTCAGATTCTACTGTTCCTTCAAAGCTTTTGAAGAAACCACTTACAGTTGAAATAACAAGATGTTTTACTTTAAACTGTACTTCAGAGTGCATTGGGTCAATTGCCCATTTTGTTGCTGTTTGTGTTTCCATGGTTTTAACTGATTGTTTTATAAATCAAAGGTAATAAATATATGTTTAAACATCTAATTTCTTTGCGAAGATTACATTATGTCGACAAATCGTATAGGGTTTAACCCTTTAGGCCCGTTTTTGTTCGACAAAACAAGCAAATCGATTAATAAAACAAATGTTTATTTTAAATATTAGCTGAATGTAAAGCCAACAAAAAAAGCCCGTTAAGGGCTTTTTTTTTAATATCGAATTTCGAATGTAGAATATCGAATTTAGAAGGTCACACTAATCTCTGATTAACTGATCTCTAATCTCTATTTAGACAATACTTCTTCCACGCGCTGAGCAGCTTCTTTCAGTAGGATAGCAGAGTAAACTTTCAAACCTGATTCGTCGATCAGTTTTTTAGCTTCTTCAGCATTGGTGCCTTGTAAGCGAACGATGATTGGAACCTTGATATTTCCTAATTCCTTGTAAGCGTCGATAACGCCTTGTGCCACACGGTCGCAACGAACAATACCACCGAAAATATTGATTAGGATAGCTTTTACGTTTGGATCCTTCAGGATAATGTTGAAAGCTGCTTTTACAGTTTCAGCATTGGCAGTACCGCCTACGTCAAGGAAGTTGGCAGGCTCACCACCAGCTAATTTGATGATATCCATAGTTGCCATTGCCAAACCGGCGCCATTTACCATACAGCCTACGTTGCCGTCAAGCTTCACATAGTTCAGGTTTGATTTGCTGGCTTCAACTTCGTTTGGATCTTCTTCGTGGAAGTCGCGCAGATCAGCAAAGTCAGGATGACGGAACAAGCCGTTGTCATCCAGGTTCACTTTAGCGTCAACTGCTAATATTTTGTTGTCAGATGTTTTTAAAACAGGATTGATCTCGAAAAGGGATGAGTCCGTAGCATCGTAAGCTTTATACAATGCAGTTACGAATTTCACCATGTCTTTAAAGGCATCGCCTGAAAGACCAAGGTTGAAAGCGATCTTGCGTGCCTGGAATGGCTGTAAACCAACTTTAGGATCAATTTCTTCTTTAAATATCAGGTGAGGGGTATGTTCAGCTACATGTTCGATATCCATACCGCCTTCGGTTGAATACATTACTATATTGCGGCCTTTTGCACGATCAAGCAATACGCTGACATATAATTCTTTTGTTTCACTTTCGCCCGGATAGTAAACATCCTGAGCCACCAGTACCTTGTGCACCTTTTTACCTTCAGGGCCGGTTTGCGGAGTAATCAGCTGCATACCTAAAATTGCTGCTGCTTTTTCCCTAACCTCGTCCATATTTTTAGCCAGTTTAACACCGCCGCCTTTACCGCGACCGCCGGCATGTATTTGCGCTTTAATTACTACCCAACTTGATCCTAAATCTCCTTTTAATTTTTGAGCGGCTGCAGCTGCCTGTTCAACAGTATCGGCAACAATGCCTTCCTGCACCCTTACTCCGAAGCTTTTTAAAATGGCTTTACCCTGGTATTCGTGAATATTCATGTTGTGTGAAGAATTTGCGCCAAAGCTAATTCTTTTTGTTGAAATGTTGTAAAGTTGAAAGGTTGAAATGTTCGACGAGGTCAGAATAGCTTGAAAAAATCGATTTACATTAACAAATACAGAAAATTGGACCAAAAAAAATAACTTTACAACCTTAAAACATTCCAAATTATAACCAACTACCCATGCTCAAAGCGCACGCCATACACAAATCATACGGACAGCTTAAAATATTAAAAGGGGTAGACCTGGAGGTTAATAAAGGAGAGATTGTGACCATTGTTGGTGCTTCCGGGGCAGGAAAGAGCTCACTGTTAAATATACTGGGCACCTTGGATAAAGCCGATTCCGGAAGTGTGATAATTGGTAATACCGATGTTAGTAAACTGAATAATAAAGATCTTAGCGCATTCAGAAACAAGCAGATTGGTTTTGTATTCCAGTTTCATCATTTATTGGTGGAGTTTAACGCGCTGGAGAATGTATGTATTCCGGCGCTTATAGCTGGCGATAATAAGGTAGTAGCTGAGCAGAAAGCGAAGATACTGCTAAACCGATTAGGCTTAAAAGACCGGATGACTCATAAGCCCGGACAACTTTCGGGCGGGGAACAGCAAAGGGTGGCAGTGGCTCGCGCGTTGGTGAATAACCCGGCGATGATTTTTGCAGATGAGCCGTCAGGCAACCTGGATTCGACCAATGCCAATGAACTGCACCATTTGTTCAGTGAGTTAAGGGATGAGTTTCATCAAACTTTTGTGATTGTGACGCATAATGAACACCTGGCAGAATTGTCGGACAGGAAGGTGTTGATGAAAGATGGTTTAATAGTTCAATAAATACTGTGTATACGCTTATTACAGGAGCTGCATCAGCAAAGGCATACCGGTTGAAAAATACCCTGGGCGCAAAAGAAATAATGCTGGGCGATTATATGGATTTGCCTTATGTACTTGTACAATCTGGTAAAATAATAGCCCTGCCTAATCCTGAAAATGCTGCTTTTACACATCAAATGCTGGCTTTGTGCCTGGATAAAGCTATAAATAAGATATATGTTCTGCGCGAAGAAGAAAAAGAGTTGTTGCTCAATGCAAAACAATTGTTCACGGAATACGATATACAAATAGAAGCTGCGGATGATAAAGTATAGCGAGATCGACCCACGGAAGGACGCTTTTATTTTTGAACTGGATGGTGTCCTTTATCCCGAGAAAGACTATTTGTACCAAATTTATTATCTCTTTACTGCTTTTTTGGAATATACAGAGATGATCGACCCTAAAGAGGCAACCCCATTTATGGTGGATACGTACTTAGCAGAAGGAAAAGAGGTTGTGTTTGATCGTCTGAAGGAAAAGTTTAGTCTTGATGAGAAATACCGGCAAAATTTCAGGCATTTGAATATCAACGCCAAACTGCCTTTGAAACTATTGCTCGATGAGGGTTTGCTTACTTTTATGCAAGATATAATTGTTGACCGTAAAAAGATTTTTATCCTGACCAATGGCAGCCCTGAGCAGCAGCTTAATAAAATAAAACAAACAGAATGGCATGGGCTTGAACCTTATCTTACCTGTTATTTTGCGGACGAGATAGCACCCAAGCCAGATACTGATAGCTTGGATTTACTGATAAAAAATCATAACTTACAACGAAGAAACATATTAATGATCGGAAATTCGGAGGTAGACAGGCAGTGCGCAGATGCTTCCGGTGTGGATTTAATTAAACCAATGGAGTTTTCAGAGATCTGACTATAACATATTTCCGTATCTTTCGTTAAAGTCAAAATATTTTAGATAGGTCATAACTACTTCAACATGAAAAGATTTTTCTACTTAATTTTTGTTCTTGGTGCTATGCTCTTTGCCGCTTGTAAAGGCAATAAGAAAAATAACCCATCTCCCTTGGGTCCGGATGCGCCTGGTGACAGTCTTGCCAAGATCAAAGACTCTGTTTTTTTGTATGCTAAGGAAGACTACTTATGGTATAACGCATTGCCTTCATATGCGACCTTTAACCCCAGGTCATTTACGGGTGCTGATGCTATTACTGCATTAAATAACGAGGTCAATGCAATATCACAATATGCAATTAACCCCACTACCAACCAACCATATGAATATTATTCAGATGACCCGGGAGTAGCCAAATATTCTTTTATCGATGATGGAACTGTTTCAGGAGAATTAAATGGTATCCATGGTGATTTTGGTTTTGCACCATTTTATAACCTGGTGAGTGACCTGCGTATAAAATATGTTTATCCGGGTTCTCCGGCTGCCCAGGCTGGTATAAAACGCGGATACCAGATAACCAGCATCAACGGCAATAGCAACGTATCATATGATGGGCCCGGCTATGGGAATAGTACCAATCTTAACTTTGTGATCAACGCCTATTCCAATAGTAATACCATCTCTATGACTTTGAAAAAGCCTGATGGCACTACACTTACTGTTACCAATATGAACGTATCTACCTATACAGTTAATCCTGTTTTAAAAGATACCATATTTGACCAGGGCAATGGCCATAAAATAGGTTATATTGTATTCAACAGCTTTACTTCAGGTGCTAACGCAAATCCTAAGCTTGATCCGGTATTTGCAAATTTTGCAGCACAAGGAGTTACAGACCTGGTGGTTGATTTGCGTTACAATGGTGGCGGCTATGTATCCACTGCAGAGCACATTGATAACCTGATCGTTCCTTCTTCAAAGTCAGGAACATTAATGTATAATACTTACTACAACGATATATTGACCAGTGGAAAAGAGATTTTATTGAAAAATCAATGGAGAAAAGACCCGTCAGCTCCAGTGGGACAACAGGATTATAATTATGGCCAGTTTGATTATTCTGTTTCGGCTAACGCAGTTAACTTCGCCAAAGTTGGACAATTAAATATAAACAGGGTATTCTTTATCATTACCGGCTCAACTGCATCGGCAAGTGAACTAACGATCAATAACCTTCGCCCCGTTATGGATGTACAATTTATAGGCGAGAAAAGCTATGGTAAACCGGTGGGTTTCTTTGATATTGATATCAATAAATACCAGATGTACATCCCTGAATTTTATACCCAGAACTCGGCGGGACAGGGAGGCTATTACGACGGATTTACACCAGGAACAAGCACCTATCCCGGCGTATCAGATTATGACGATGTGACTAAAGATTTTGGTGATCCAACTGAGGGCCTTTTGGCGCACGTCCTGAATTATGTTAAAACAGGAACTTACGCGGTAAGAAATCAGACAATACAAAGCATGCAGGCAAAATATGGTACTTTCTCTATTGCTGCACAAACCGCTGCTGCATATAAAATGAATCAGCATAAGTTTACCGGCATGATATTCAATAATATCAAGAAGAAAAAATAGGGCTACCCAAACAGATATAAAAAGGCGTAAAGGTATCATCTTTACGCCTTTTTCTTTTTAATCAGCCAATTCCCTAAGGTCGACTGGAACTACCCTCGATATTCCCTGTTCAACCATGGTCACACCGTAGATTACATCGGTGCTGGCAATGGTTCTTTTGTTGTGCGATACAATGATAAACTGCGATTGCCCTGAGAACTCCCGGATAATATTATTGAATTTGTCAATATTCGTATCATCCAATGGCGCATCCACCTCATCAAAAATACAGAAAGGAGCAGGCTTGAGCAGGTATAATGAAAAGAGGATGGCGGTTGCTGTCAATGTCTTCTCACCTCCCGAAAGCTGATTGATGGATAATGGTCGCTTACCTTTTGGACGGGCGATAATATCGATATCAGATTCTAATGGATTTGCAGGATCAGTTAATATCAGATCGCAGGAATCCTCTTCATTAAACAGTGAACGGAATACTTTGATAAAATTTTCCCGCACGTTGGTAAATGCTGCCATAAATTTCTCGCGCGCAGTGTCATCAATTTCCTGTATGGTGGTTAATAGCGATGCTTTTGCCTCGAGCAAGTCTTTCTTTTGAGACTGTATAAACTCAAAGCGCTGGTTCATCTCACTATAAGCCTCGACAGCTAAAGGGTTGATTGGTCCAAATTCGTCCAATTGTCTTTTTAACTTCTCGGTTTTTTCGCGCAGATCGACTTCGTTCTCATTTTCAGGTGGTTCAGAATCCAATAGCTCACTAATGTCTATATTGAACTCAACAGACAGTCTTTCTTTTAACGCATTGAGCTCTATTTTCAGGTTGTTTTTTTGATCCTTCAGCTCATTTTCTACCGATTCAGCCTGGTCTTTTTTTCGCCGTAGTGCTGTGATATCGTTTTCTGATTCTGTAATCTTGTCGCGCCATGCATAATATTCCTGTTCAGCTTGCTGGGTTGCTTTTTCAAGTTCCTCTTTCTGGCTGTACATTTCCAGTAGGTCCTCGTCTGAATCACCTGCCTGAGCCAGGTTTTCGCTGATGGCCTGTTTTACTTTTTCCAGTTCGGAGCTGTTTTGGGTGATACGGCTTTCGAGGCTTTCTTTCTGAGTCTCACGATAATCCATATCTTTCATCAACCCTGATACTTTATTTTGTTGTTGATGAAAGCGGATGTTTTCCTGGTTATATAGGTTTGATTGTACCGAAGTGTATTCGTTCAGCTCGTTGAAAGCCAATTGCTTTTCGTTGAGCAGATCGCTTTGAATGTCTTTTTGCGTTTTTAGTTCGGCAAGCTCTGGTTGCAGCCGGAGCACATCTTCCTTAATACTGCTGATCTTTTGAGCGATATCTTCTTTTCGATTACGGCTATTCTCAATAAATGCCTGGTATTGCTCCTGACGGGTTTTTACAGTAACTAATTCCGTATTGAGACGATTAAGGTCTTGTTGTTGCTGATTGATCTCACTGCTTTTGCCCGACGCTTTTAATGCTGCCAGTCTGCTTAGCAGTTCTTCCGCTTTGTGGCGACGGTTGATTAGTCCGTTATCAATTGATTTGATCTCCTTTGCAAGGTTCTCCAGGTTTTTAGCACGACCAATACGTTTACCTTCAAACAAACCGACTGAGCCGCCGGCCATGGTAAATTTCGATTTGTTAAACTTGCCACTTTTCCCAATCAATACCATATCACCATGGATAGCGGTATTATTCAGATCATTTTCAGTTGAATCATTTACCAAGTAAACATTCTTCAATAAATGATCGCAAAGCCCCAGGTATCGCTTCTCAACTTCAATCACGCTTAAAGCGGGTATAGCATCAGCAATTGGCGCCGGAGTTGTGGGCGAGTTTTCATAATTACTCAATACAAAAAATTGAGCCCTTCCTTTTGACGAATTGCTTAACAGGTTGATGGCCGAAATAGCTTCGTCATAGTTTTCAACCACATAGTAGTTCATTAAAGGCTCCAGGTAGTTTTCTATTGCTACACGATATTCTTCCTGGCAAAATAGCACATCGCTGAATAAGGGAGCGCTTTTGGCCCAGCCTGTAGTTTTTTTCAGGAAGCGGATGGATTCGGGGAAACCCTCCAGGCTGTCCACCATACTTTTGGTTAGGTTATACTCGTTCTGTTTGGCGTCCAGTTTACGGCTTTCCTTTATGATAAAATCCTTTAAGGTCTCCGAGTCGCGTTCTGTGTCTTTTATTTGCTGTTGCAGTTTGTTCTCAAAATCGACAAGCGTTTCCAGTTCCTTCTCCATAGATTCTGAGCGGCTTTGTAACTCGGCAACTACCTGGTTAAAATGCGAAAGCTCAGCTTCTTTATTCGTTGCATCCTCAATATTCCGTTGACTTTCCTGTTCGAGCGCCTGCTCCTGTATCTGCAAAATATCGATATCCTTCTCAATTTTGTAGATCTGATTCTGCAAACGGCTATTAATGCTGGCCAGTTCATTCAGTTCTGCCCGTGCCGAACCCTGTTGCTCGCGCAGTTCATCAACAGCGAGTTTTAGGTCATTTACCAAAGCTCGTATAATTTCCAGGTTCTCGTCTTCCTGGGCCTTTTCTTCGGCGAGGCGTTTGATATTGTACAAAACGTGATTCAACTGGTTGCGGTCACGTTCCAGTTCCTCCATCAATCGGGCTTCTTTATCCTGTTGGAACTTGAGTTGTTCGTTCTTGATCTTCTTCTCGCTCTCATAAGCTCTGATCTTCGAAACATACTCATTGGTGGCTTTTTGTTGGGTTGACAGGTTTTTTTCTTTTGTAAGGCTATCCAGTTTCTGTTGTTGCAGGCTAGCTTCCAGGCTGTCAATCTGTGCTACAATACCCAGCTTTTCACCATGTTGTTTCTGCTCCTGGTCATCGATCTTGTTCAGCGATTCGCTGAACGAAATGATCTTGAAGGAAGCGAGCATGATGCTCAGTGTCTTATATTGCTCTTTGAGTCTGTAATAACGCTCAGTCTTTTTTGCCTGATTTTCTAAAGTTTTAAGATTCTTTTCGATTTCTGACAACAGATCCTCCACACGTTCAAGGTCAGCCTCTGTATCCCTTAGTTTATTAAAAGTTTGCTTTTTGCGGAGCTTGTATTTTGATATGCCCGATGCTTCCTCAAATAAATTACGGCGGGAGCCTTCTTTATTGTTGATGATCTCATCGATCATTTTTAACTCGATAATAGAGTAGGAGTCGGCCCCGATACCTGTGTCCAGGAAAAGATCGGTAATGTCCTTTAAGCGACACTGAACATCATTCAGCCTATATTCACTTTCCCCTGCACGATATAGTTTACGGGTTACCGTAACCTGTGAAAACTCAGTGGGTAATATGTTTTTGGTATTGTCGAATGTGAGCGAAACTTCAGCAAGGTTAGCTGCTTTGCGGCTTTTGCTGCCGTTAAAAATAATGTTCTCCATCTTTTCAGAACGAAGCATACGGGTACTCTGTTCGCCGAGCACCCACCGGATAGAATCAACAACATTGGATTTGCCGCAGCCATTCGGACCCACAATAGCCGTAACGCCCTCATTAAAATTGATCGTTATCTTATCGCCGAAGCTTTTAAATCCTTTAATCTCTAACTTACTAAGCTGCATTTATCTGCTTTTTCTATATAGGCTAAAGCTAAAAGCACAAAGCTCTTTTGGACGTAACAGCTTATTAAGCTTCGCCTTTGCTTTCGGCTTTGATCTTTCAGCTTTAAGCTCAAATAAATATTTCTCCTTTTAAATAGGTGACGGCATTGCCGCTCATTAGTACCCGTTCGCCTTTGTTTTCGCACCAGAGTTCACCTTTACGTGCCGATAACTGGTAAGCGTGTAATTTATCTTTGCCCAATTTATTGGCCCAATAGGGTATCAAATTGCAATGCGCTGAACCTGTTACCGGATCCTCGGGTATACCAGCACCGGGAGCAAAAAAACGTGAAACAAAGTCGGCTTCTTTACCTGGCGCCGTTACAATTACACCCACTGTATCCAGTTTTGACAATGCAAAGAAATCGGGTGTAATCTCCACAATATCGTCTTCTGATTGGTAAACAATAAAGTAATCCCTTGAGCGGTATGCAGATGAGGGTGTTTTTTCGCCCAAAGCTTCAGCAAGTCCATTTGGCATTTCTATAGGGATAGGAGGGCGCGAAGGAAAATCCATAGTGTATTTGTCGCCATCGTTTTTTATAGTTAATGTACCGGCTTTCACGGTTTCAAAATTTATGATATCACTTTTATGCCCCAATTCTGTAAATATGACGTGTGCTGAAGCTAATGTAGCATGACCGCACAAGTCGATCTCATAAGCCGGGGTAAACCATCTGAGTTTATAGCCATCATTATTTCGTACAAAAAAGGCAGTTTCGGCCAGGTTATTTTCCGCGGCTATCTTTTGCATCATTTCATCAGGCAGCCATTCAGTCAGCGGACAAATAGCAGCCGGGTTCCCTCCGAAAAGACGATTTGTAAAAGCATCAACCTGGTAAATCGGGATGGTCATAAAAATTATATCTGGTCGATAAATGTACCTTTTAATTATTAAAACGTCAACGCTAAAAACTTTGAAAATAGGTTTAAAATAGCACTTTTTAAGGTGGAGCGATAAAAAAATAAGGACACAAAAAAGCCCCCGGTGATTTGCCGGGGGCTTCAAGGGATTAACCTAAATATGATTTCAGAATTTTACTTCTGGACGTATGTCTCAATCGTTGCAGGGCTTTGTCTTTTATCTGACGAACACGTTCTCGAGTCAGATTAAACTTCTCGCCAATTTCTTCCAGTGAAAGCGGATGGTTGGTGCCTAATCCGAAGAATAACACGATGATCTCGCGTTCACGCTCAGTAAGCGTAGAAAGTGAACGTTTAATTTCTTCAGACAGAGACTCATTGATCAAAATAGAGTCGGTGTTTGGCTCCTGATTTTCTAATACATCAAGTAAAGTATTTTCTTCGCCTTGAACAAACGGAGCATCCATAGAAACATGGCGTCCCGAGTTGCTTAAAGTATCAGAGATCTTGTCAACAGTAGTTTCCAGCATGTCGGCCAGTTCTTCCGGAGATGGCTCACGCTCATACTCTTGCTCTAATTTTGAGAACGCCTTGCTGATCTTACTTAATGAACCCACCTGGTTCAATGGTAAACGAACAATACGAGACTGCTCTGCGATAGCCTGCAATATGGATTGACGAATCCACCATACAGCATAGGAGATGAATTTGAAACCTTTAGTTTCGTCAAAGCGTTTTGCCGCCTTAATAAGACCCAGATTGCCTTCGTTTATCAAGTCACCGAGTGTAAGACCCTGGTTTTGATATTGTTTTGCTACTGACACAACAAAGCGCAGGTTGGTCTTTGTTAATCTTTCAAGAGCTGCTTGATCGCCCTCTCTGATTTTTTGTGCCAGAATTACTTCTTCTTCTGCAGTGATTAAGTCAACTTTACCAATTTCGTGAAGATATTTATCAAGCGATTGTGATTCGCGATTGGTAATAGATTGGGTTATTTTGAGTTGTCTCATCTATATGTATTACCTCAATTCTTACTTTATGAATTGAACGTGCAAAGGTACAAAATTGTTATGAAAAAATAACAACCCAATCTATCTTTACATTCAAATTAAAATAAGTAGCTTTTTAAACTTAATAATTTATTGTTTAACTATTTGGTTTACAGTGCGTTCAGTTTAAAGGTATCCTTAACTCTTATCCCTCTTTCAGTTTGTTGTAATGTGCAGCATTCATTAACAGGATCGTGCTCAAAATACAAAATATATTCCTTTTCTAACGCCTCGTGCAAAAATATTTTCTTTTCGTTGAGTGTTGTTAGTGGGAACATATCATATGCCATCACATAGGGTAAAGGCAGGTGGCCCACAGATGGCAGAAGATCAGCCATGTACAATATTTTCTTGCCTTTGTAGTTGATCAGAGGCAACATCATAGCGTCAGTATGGCCATAAACGAAGCGAACATCTAAACCATCCATAAAGTGAACGCCATCCTTTGCATCTATAAATTTCAACTGTCCGCTTTCCTGTATCGGCATAATGTTTTCCTTTAAAAAAGAGGCTTTCTCACGGTCATTTGGGTTAACTGCCCAATCCCAATGTTGCCGGTTGCTCCAATAAGTGGCATTTTTAAAAGCAGGTAATAGTTTCTCTCCGTCGCGCTTTACAGCACCACCAACATGATCGAAATGCAGGTGAGTGAGGAATACATCAGTAATGTCATCTGTCGTAAATCCAAGTTTGGAAAGAGACGAGTTCAGACTCGCATCGCCATGCAGGTAATAATAACTGAAGAATTTTGCATCCTGTTTATTGCCGATGCCGGTATCGATTAGTATCAAGCGATCGCCATCTTCAACCAGTAAGCAACGCATGGCCCATGTACACAGGTTGTTCTCGTCGGCAGGGTTTGTTTTGTTCCAGATAGTTTTTGGGACAACACCAAACATGGCACCGCCATCTAATTTGAAATAACCGGTATCGATGGTGTGGAGTTTCATAGTAAGGAGAATGATTAGTCACCAGTCCTGAGTCGTAAGTCTTAAGTCAAGAGCCTGTTTTGTGGCTTTGAACTTAAGACTTTCAACTTCAGACTCAATACTATTATAAATGGATACACTCGCCATAAGCTTCTGCTGCAGCTTCCATCACTGCTTCGCTCATGGTTGGGTGTGGGTGAACCGATTTGATGATCTCGTGACCTGTAGTTTCCAGCTTGCGTGCGGTAACTACTTCGGCAATCATTTCAGTTACGTTATGGCCCAGCATGTGTGCGCCAAGGAATTCGCCATATTTGGCGTCGAAGATCAATTTTACAAAGCCGTCTTTAGCGCCTGCTGCAGATGCTTTACCAGATGCAGAGAACGGAAATTTACCCACTTTGATCTCGTAACCGGCTTCTTTAGCTGCCTTTTCAGTGTAGCCGACAGATGCGATCTCAGGGCTGCAATAAGTACAGCCTGGTATATTATTATAGTTTAACGGCTCCGGATTATGGCCAGTAATTTTCTCTACGCAGATGATGCCTTCGGCAGATGCAACGTGTGCTAGCGCCTGACCTTTAACAATGTCGCCGATAGCATAAACGCCTTCTACATTGGTTTTGTAGAAATCGTCAACAACAACTTTACCTCTGTCGGTTTTAACACCCAATTCTTCCAGACCGATACCTTCGATATTGGTGCTGATACCTACAGCAGATAATACAATCTCAGCCTCTAAAGTAACATTGCCGGTAGGGGTTTTGACATTTACTTTGCAAACATCGCCGGTGCTGTCAACTGATTCAACATTTGAACCTGTCATGATCTCGATACCCTGTTTTTTCAGGATACGGCTTAAGCCCTTTGAAACTTCTTCATCTTCCAAAGGAACGATGTTATCCAAATATTCAACTACAGTTACTTTGGTACCGATAGTATTATAGAAGTAAGCGAACTCGATACCGATAGCGCCCGAACCAACTACGATCATCGACTTTGGTTGCTTAGGCAGGTTCATTGCCTGGCGATAACCGATCACTTTCACACCATCCTGTTTGATGTTAGGTAACTCGCGTGAACGGCCACCTGTAGCTAAAATTATACTTTTTGCAGTATAGGTTTTGGTGGCACCATCAGCGGCTTTTACCTCTACGGTATTTTTTGCTTTCAGTTTGCCGGCACCCATTATTACTTCGATCTTATTCTTCTTCATCAGGAACTGAACACCTTTGCTCATTCCGTCAGCAACACCACGACTTCTTTTTATTACTGATTCAAAATCAACCTCTCCGCCTGCAACCTTCACGCCATAATCAGCAGCATGATTTAAGTACTCAAATACTTGTGCACTTTTTAGTAAAGCCTTTGTCGGAATACAACCCCAGTTAAGGCAAATGCCACCTAATGATTCTTTCTCAACTATAGCGGTTTTAAGGCCAAGCTGTGAAGCACGTATAGCAGCTACATAACCTCCGGGGCCAGATCCTATTACAATTAAATCGTAGTCCATGTTTTTATTCTTTTTTGAATTCGACGCCAAAGCTAAGCAAAAGGGGCGAAACGAGAAAACATCGTAGTGTAAGTATCTACCTGGTATTACCCTTAAAATCTACCTGTAAAGTATATTAACCGGAGGTTAATATATGTTATTGATAATGAAATATTTATGAGAATTGGCCTGTTATAATCTATTGCAGATACAGATATGATTAATTGTTTAAAAATAATTAAAAAATATTAACACAAACTTAATATATGCATGCATAGTAATTTCTAATTTTGCCGCCACATCAGTTCATTCATTTTTTATTTAAACATTAATCAGCGTATGAGGAAGTTTTTACTTTTAACCTTATTATTAACCAGCATCAGTTTCCTTGGGATAAGGAACGCAAATGCACAAGGTGTGACGACTGCGTCAGTCAACGGTATCGTTTCCGATAGTAAAGGAGCAATACCGGGAGCAACTGTAACAGTAACACACATCCCTACCGGAACGGTATATGCCACCGTTACCCGTAGCGACGGACGTTACAACTTACCAAACTTAAGAGTAGGTGGTCCGTACACAATTAAAATCACATTTATTGGCTACAAAGATTTTGTCCAGGATGGCATAACCCTTTCAATTGGCCAGGATCAGCGTATTGATGGCAAAATCGAAGAGAACAACACTAATCTTAAAGAGGTAATTATTACAGGTACCCAGGGTAAAGTGATCAACTCTTCGCGTACAGGCGCACGTGAAACAATAACCCGTGCCCAAATTGAAAGTTTACCTACTATTAACCGTTCATTGCAGGATTTTACAAAACTAACCCCTTCTGCAAACGGATTGAACTTTGGTGGACGTAGCAGTGGTTATAATAACATCACGGTGGACGGCGCCTTGTTCAATAACTCATTTGGTTTATCAGGTACATTGGGTGGCCAAGCCAACTCACAACCAATTTCATTGGATGCTATCGACCAGATCCAGGTTGATATTGCACCTTATGACGTCCGTCAGGGTAACTTTACCGGTGCCGGTGTTAACACTGTCGTAAAATCCGGTACCAATGAGTTCAAAGGAACAGTTTATGATTACATCCGCAGCACCGGCCTTACAGGTTATCACGCCGGCGTTACTGATATTATAAAAACGCCGTTTACCTATCGTCAAACCGGTTTAAGCGTTGGCGGCCCGATCATCAAAAACAAATTGTTCTTCTTCTTATCCGGTGAACAGGAAAGAATTAGTGCTCCTGCAACTTCTTATGTTGCAAGTGCTCCAGGTGTAAGTGGGGCAAACGTATCTCAGGCAGATGCTGCTACACTGAATTCGATAGCCCAATATCTTCAAACAAATTACCAATACAACCCAGGTGCATATCAGGGATATAGCTATCAAACTCATAGTGATAAGATAACAGCAAAAATTGACTGGAATATTGATAAGAACAATACACTGAGTGCGAAATATTTCTATCTAAAATCTTACAAAGATCAGCCTGCAAGTAACTCAGGTATCGTGGGTATTAGCAATACTACCCGTGCACCAGGTGTTACTACTCTTCCGTTTTATGGTTCAGGCTATCGTATCAATAATAATTTTAACATTGGTATTATTGAGTTGGATACCCGTATCAACAACAGAATGTCGAACAGATTAACTGTAGGTTACTCAGCTTTACGCGATTACCGCGCTTCATTGGGTGGTGCTGCAATTCCAATGGTTGATATTGGCAATGGTGTTGCTACCACAGATCCGATTACAGGAGTTGTTACGGAAACAACCGCATCAGCAGTGATGACCAGCTTTGGTTACGAGTTGTTTACTGCTAATAACTTATTAAATACAAATATTGCGCAGTTTTCAGATGACTTCACCATTTATGCGGGCAAACATGAGATCACTATTGGTACAAGCGACCAGATTCAAAGCTATAAAAATGGTTTTGCTCCAAACTATAATGGATTGTATACCTATAACTCTGCTTACGATTTCTTAAATGGTTTACCAGCGACAGCCTATTCAACCAGGTTTTCTGCAACTGGTTCTTTTCCTTATGCAAAAATTAGAGCTGGTATTTATAGCGTGTATGCTCAGGACAAATTCCACGTTACCGACAACCTTCGTATAACTTATGGGATAAGGGCTGATTATGACGATTTCCCAACTACCCTAGCTAAAAACGACAGTGCTGCAGTATTGACTTTCCAGGGAGGAACCCATGTCAATCCAGCGGTATTACCTAAAAATAGGGTGCAAATATCACCTCGCTTAGGTTTTAATTGGGATGTGAACGGTGACCAAAGCACCCAGGTTAGAGGTGGAACCGGTTTATTTACAGGTACAGTACCTTTTGTATGGATATCTAACCAGGCTTCAAATAATGGCGTTTTATTTGGTTCGTACACTATAAATAAGGGTAATATAAATAATACAGCGGCACAAAATGGACAGCTGATTTTCAATCCGAATGTAAATGCAAACAGGCCGACAAACGCTGTAGCAAATACGTCTTATGAGCTGGATGTTGCTGACCCGAACCTGAAGTATCCAAAAATATGGAGAACAAATCTGGCTGTAGACCAGAAGTTGCCAGGTGGTATCATCGCTACAGTTGAAGCTTCCTATACCAAGGACATTAATGCTATTTATCATAAAAACCTTGTTCTTTCCGATCAGGATACTTTGATACATGGAATTGAGGGACAGATCAGATATTTATCAAAAAATACCACTCCTGCTGCAGGTTCACCACAAAGTAAATCAAATCCGGCTATCACGGGCTTGTATTATATGACTAACACCAGCAAAGGTTACTCTTATTTTATTACTGGCCAGTTACAAAAAAGCTTTAGCAACGGTTTGTATGCTAACATAGCCTACACTCATACTGTTTCTAAAGACGTTAACGACGGTGGTTCAACCGCTTCAACTATTTGGAGTACAAGATATGTGGCCGGTAACCCTAATGCTGATAACTTATCAAATAGCTCTTACGTACAGCCAAACCGTGTAATCGCGTCTTTAGCTTATAAAAAAGAATACTTTAAGCATGCGGCAACAACAATTGGGTTAATATTTGAAGCCGCAAACAACGGTGCAATTTCTTACATTACAACTGGTGACCCTAACAATGATGGTGCTACTAATGACTTAATGTATATACCAAGAAATAAAGGTGACATCACATTAGTGCCGAATGATGCAAAAGACCTGCGTACTCCTGATCAATTGTGGGCACAGTTAAATAACTTTATTAATCAGGACCCATACCTAAGCAAACACAGAGGACAGTTTGCTCAAAGAAACGGAGCTATATTACCTACTTACAAAAGAGCAGACTTGCACCTTGCCCAGGATTTCTTCATACAATCAGGTAAGGTAAAGAATACCTTGGAGATAACGCTTGATATTATAAACTTTGGTAACCTGCTGAATCGTAACTGGGGATTATACCAAACTTCATTTAACGGATTTAACAGCGGTTCAGTGGCTGTGCTGAAATATTTAGGAACTGATGCTGCTACTACAGGCAAGGCTAGATATTCGTTCCCGTATCTTGATGCAAATAACCTGATACCTGTTACCAGCTCATATAAAACCGACATCAGCCAATTATCACGCTGGCAAGCTCAGTTAGGTTTACGTTATATATTTAACTAATATTGATTGAACCATAATAACAAAACCCCGGTCGATTGGACCGGGGTTTTTTGTTTGGATTAAAAAATAAAGCATTTGTAATATTAGTTATATACAAACTCTCCAAACTCAGACTTTACTGTTACTTGTTTCTTTTCAGCCGCCTCAACCCGCCCAATAATTTGTGCATCAACGCCAAAGCTTTTGGATATGCTAATCAGCTCGGAAGCAATTTCTTGCGGAACGTATAGTTCCATACGGTGCCCCATATTGAATACTTTATACATTTCCTGCCAGCTGGTTCCGGATTCTTCGTGTATCAATTTAAATAGTGGGGGAACAGGGAACAGATTATCTTTTATTATATGCAGATTATCGATGAAATGCAATACTTTGGTTTGTGCACCACCGCTGCAATGTACCATGCCATGTATTTGTTTACGGTAGCTGTCCAGTATTTTTTTGATGATCGGTGCATAGGTGCGGGTAGGGGAAAGAACCAGTTTGCCGGCAGTTATGCTTTCATTATTATCAATAGAGATTTTATCTGTTAAGTTTTTACTGCCCGAGAATACCAATTCATACGGTACTGCATGGTCATAACTTTCAGGGAATTTTTCAGCAATCGTTTTATTAAATACATCGTGTCGTGCAGAGGTCAGACCGTTTGAGCCCATGCCACCATTGTATTCATTTTCATAGGATGCTTTACCGTATGAAGCTAAGCCGACAATAACATCACCCGGTTTAATACGATCATTGGAGATCACATCTTCACGTTTCATGCGGCAGGTTACTGTGGAATCGACAATGATAGTCCGCACTAAGTCGCCCACATCAGCGGTTTCGCCACCGGTAGAATAAATTCCTATTCCTGCATCACGCAATTCAGCAAGGATTTCTTCAGTACCATTAATAATAGCGGCGATCACTTCGCCTGGTATCAGGTTTTTATTGCGACCTATGGTTGATGAAAGCAAGATATTATCAATAGCGCCAACACAAAGCAGGTCGTCAAGGTTCATGATAATAGCATCCTGCGCTATTCCCTGCCAAACGGAGAGGTCGCCGGTTTCTTTCCAGTAGCTATACGCCAGTGATGATTTGGTTCCGGCGCCATCAGCATGCATTATGTTGCAGTAATCAGGGTCGCCATTTAATATATCGGGGATTATTTTACAGAAAGCCTTCGGGAAAATACCTTTATCTATATTCTTTATTGCATTATGAACATCGTCTTTTGAAGCCGAGACGCCTCTTTGATCGTACCGTTGCGAAGAAATCATGGGCAAATATAGTGAATAGTGGTGAGTGTGGGTAGTGAGTCGTCAATGGTGAATAGTCAATAATCAAGTAATGTAAACCGCCAAGTAACATTTACAACCACTACAACCTTTATAACATTTACAACCAACTTAAGAATACTCTTTTAATAACTGACGATACTTATTCAGGGCTGCAGATTTAGAGATAAAGCCTAAAAATTGGTTTTGGTCATTCACGACAGGCAATACCCAGGTTGATGTTTCATCAAACTTATTGATAACGGAAACCATATCCTCATAATGGTTAATTACCTGCACGGGAATTTTCATGAAAGTGTGGATGTCCGTTTCCTGGAAATCAGAATTAAAAAGAATTGGCCGCAAATCATCTAAATAGATGACGCCGGCTAACTCGCCTTTATTAAGCACTGCTATAATGTTTCGTTTGCCATGCTTTACTATTTCCAGCAAATCCTGGAAATTTGATTGGACGCTCAATGCAAGTGTATTTTTTTCGATTAATTCTTCAATATCGATCTGCAAAAGCAGGTTTTTATCGTGCTCACGCGTGAATATTTTACCTTCGTCTGCCAGCTTCTTGAGGTCAGGAGAGATCGGAGAGAACCATTTGCCTATCAGAAATGAAATGACGCAGACGATCATCAGCGGAAGAAAAAGATCATAACCCGAACTCGATTCGGCAATCAAGAAAATGGCGGTTAACGGAGCGTATAATACCCCGCTCATTACGCCGCCCATTCCTACAATGATCAGGTTAATGGTTGGTACATCCTTTATGCCCATCCACGAACAAATGAAGGCGAAAAGACAACCGAGTGTGCCGCCCGCAAATAGCGAGGGTGCAAAGTTACCACCGTTACCCCCACTATATAATGTTACAGGAGTCGCTACTGCTTTTAACAGGCAAACCAGTCCAAGAAAGCTCACGACTACCCATTCCTTATAACCGATATATCCAAAAAAGCTGTGTTCAATGATATGGTTAATGTCGCCATTGGTAAATGATTTGATGCTTTCGTATCCTTCGCCAAAAAGAGGAGGCAAAAGCAGGCATAATACAGAAAGTATAACACCGCCAATTATGGCTTTGTATATCTTAGACAGTTTGAGTATGTGAAAGAAATGCTCGACTTTTTGAGCGATCACAATAAAATAACGCGAATATAAGCCACATGCAATCCCCAGGATAAGATAATAAGGGATATTATGGTAGTTAAAATCGTGACGTGCCTTAAAATTGAACAGCACTTCTTCCTTAAGTATTATGCGTGATAACAAACTCCCGCATACCGCTGCTACCACCAGGGGAATAAAATCAGTAAAAACTACGCCCGTAAGCAGGATTTCAAAAGCGAACATAATGCCGGCTATCGGTGCGTTAAAGGCAGCTGCAATACCTGCCGCAGCGCCCGAAGCTAACAGGAGTGTGCGATCTTTATAATTCAACTGGTAGGTTTGTGCAAAGTTTGAACCGATAGCCGAACCGGTTACGGCAATAGGGCTTTCTAGCCCTACCGATCCGCCGAAGCCCACTGTGACCGCGCTCTGAATAACCTGCGAGTACATCTTTATTGATGATACGAAGCTGGAGTTTCGGGCAATTTCATAAAGAATGGCTGGTATTCCTTTACGGTCCTGTCCTTTAAAAAAATAAATTACAATAAGGGTGGTCAGCACAATACCCAGAAAAGGGAAGAGTCCGTAGAAAATGATCTGTTCGCTGAAATGCACCTTGCTGGTAATAATAAAGTGTATGTAATGGACCAGCGATTTTAAAACAACGCCAGCTAACCCGGCTGAACATCCAACCAGTATGCCCGAAAAAATAAGGAATTGATTATGCGATAATTTGGTGTTGAGCCAATGAATAACTATTTCGTAGCTTCTAACTTTCCTTAAGCTGTATTGACGGGATTTTTTTACCAGCTCAACAAACTCAAGGTATTTTTTTAAATTTTTATACTTTTTCAATGGCGTTTTGACCCTGCAAAAGTGATTAAATATTTTTCTTAAGAGAAAACTATTTTCAGTTGCTGCGCCGATGGCTAAAACAAAAGCACACCAACCTGTTTAGATTGGTGTGCTTTTGTTATTGAAGTTTATTTAATAAATATCAGCTCTCTGAATTTAGGAAGGGGCCACAACTCATCATCTATTAATTGTTCCAGTTTATCTACGTGATAACGAATCGGGTCAAAGAAAGCTTTTACTTTTTCGTCGTACTCGATTGCCTTTTCGCGGATATCTTCACCAATGTTTGCTTTTTTACGTTCGGTCACCATAGCCTCAACATTCGACTTAATAAAGTTGACGTGCTCGGATATCTTATTAATAATATCTAGTTGGGCAGAATAACTGGATTCTTTCAGGCCTATGTCTTTTAACCCTTTTACATTTGCAACAAGGTTGCTCTGATAAGCTATTGCTGCAGGTATGATAACGTTGGTCACTATTTCACCAATTACGCGGGCTTCTATCTGTAGTTTCTTATAGAAGCTATCCAGCAATATCTCGTGACGGGCATGTGCTTCCCTTTTGCTGAACACTTTGGTATCTTCAAATAGAATAGTCGACTTTTCAGATAAAATAGCATCTAAAGCTTTAGGAGTGGTTTTGAAATTGGACAAACCTCTTGTTGCCGCTTCCTTTTCCCATTCCTCACTGTAGCCGTTGCCTTCAAATCGTATAGCCTTTGATTCTTTGATATACTTCTTAATAACCATTAATAAGGCAACATCTTTCTTTTCGCCTTTTTTGATCAGCTTATCTACATCATACTTGAATTTTCTGAGTTGATCTGCTACTATCATATTTAAAATAGTCATTGGGCCTGAGCAATTTGCCGAAGAACCTACGGCGCGCAGCTCAAACTTATTACCGGTAAAGGCAAAAGGAGAGGTGCGGTTACGATCGGTATTGTCTTTTAATATTACCGGTATCTTCGGAATGCCCTGCCATAATAGTGCATCGTCTTTGATTTTCTTGCTGATCCTTGATGTTTCGATCTCATCAAGTACATCGCTCAATTGGCTGCCTAAAAATATAGATATAATAGCCGGAGGAGCTTCATTCGCGCCGAGGCGGTGATCGTTGTTTACAGACGCTATAGATGCACGAAGCAAGTCGGCATGTTCATAAACAGCTCTGATGGTATTTACAAAGAAAGTAAGGAACATCAGGTTGTTTTTCGGAGTTTTACCCGGAGACAGCAGGTTCTTTCCGGTATTGGTTATCATCGACCAGTTATTGTGCTTACCCGATCCATTGATACCTGCATAAGGTTTCTCGTGCAGCAATACTTTAAAATTGTGACGTTTGGCAACACGGTCCATCAAGTCCATCAATAACTGATTATGGTCTATTGCCAGGTTGATCTCTTCATATATAGGTGCGCACTCAAATTGCGATGGTGCTACTTCATTATGACGGGTCTTTAATGGAATGCCTAATTGCAGGGCCTCAGTTTCCATATCTTGCATGAAGGCATATACGCGTTCAGGTATCGACCCAAAATAATGGTCTTCCAACTGCTGGTTTTTTGCCGACATGTGACCGAACAACGTACGACCTGTTAAATAAAGGTCGGGCCGTGCATTAAACAAGGCTATATCAACCAGGAAATATTCCTGCTCAATACCTAGTGATGCATTTACTTTCTCTATACTCTTATCAAAATAATGGCATACATCAACTGCTGCCTTATCCAGTGTGCTTAACGCCTTTAATAATGGTACCTTATAATCTAATGCCTCGCCGGTATAAGAAACAAATACTGTAGGTATACATAAGGTACGTCCCATAATAAATGCTGGTGACGATGGGTCCCATGCGGTATAACCCCTTGCTTCGAAAGTATTACGTATGCCGCCGCTTGGAAAGCTGGAAGCATCCGGTTCTTGCTGCGCTAATGCGTCGCCTGAGAAAACTTCAATCGCTCCTCCATCACCGGTCGGTTCAAAAAAGGCATCATGCTTTTCTGCTGTCGAACCAGTAAGAGGCTGAAACCAGTGTGTATAATGCGTCGCACTTTTACTCATCGCCCATGATTTCATTACCGATGCTACCTGTTCGGCCATATCACGGGGGATAGGCTCACCTTTTTCAATAGAGTTGATAATAACCTGGTAAGCCTCTTTTGAAAGGTATTCTTTCATTTTCAGCTTATCAAATACGTTGGAATTGAAATAGTCTGAGATTTTGGTTGACGGTAGCTTTACATCGGGCATGGTTCTGTTTAATACTGCCCGTAAAGCCTGAAATCGAATGTTTGACATCTTTATTGATTTAAAGGTTATTTCAAAAGTAAAATTATCTGTGAGAATACACAGAATATTTGGTCAAATTATCTGATTAATTAAAAAAACAACATCCGAACGATGTTTTTTAACACTATTAACGCAATAACTGGCGCAAATTGACTCGTTTTTTCAAAAAACACATGTTTGGAGCGTGTTTTTTGATGAATTTTTGAAAAATAACTGAAAGTCGAGTGTTAAAATTAAAAAAGGTGTAATTTTTACATCCTATTTCCGGAATCTGATTTTACTTTGATCTTTTTTGATTGAAAATAATGCAAAATGTCCATATTTTTTTCTATATTTTTTATGATTTTCATAATTCTTCACATTTTTATCAAAAAATTGCAATTAAAAATTTGTTTTTTTTGAAAAACATACATAATTTCATAAAAAATTAAGAAAATCATATTTAAAATTTAAAAAATATATGATTCTATTAAAAGTTTAGGTGAGTTATTTAATATAAATGTGCTATAGATTTAGAATATCATAAAATTCGTTCATATCAATCAAACTAAATTAAACAAACAATGAAAGTAAAATCTCCAAAAGTGAACTTGTTCAGTCTTCTCCGACAACTGACGCGTGAAAGGTGGGCGCTCGGAGCGACCATTTTTTCTGGAAAAATGATCGGGCTGGGTTTAGTGCTGGTAGCCATGATGGTTATCCCGGGACTATTACCTACCGCTGCGCATGCTGCAACCGCACCAGCTAAACCAACAGACCTGGAAACATCGATGATGAATACGATGAATACAGTGTGGACATTGGTTGCTGCGTTTTTAGTTTTCGGCATGCAGGCTGGTTTCGTTATGCTGGAAGCAGGCTTTGCCCGCAAGCGCGAAACGGTGAATGTGTTAATGGAGTGCGTTTTTGATACCTGTCTTTGCGGTATCCTGTTTTATGCTGTAGGTTATGCCTTCATGTTCGGATGGGGTAACGGCTTCATCGGCTGGCATGGAGATCCTACAGGAAAGATCAGCGGATCATGGTTCTTCCTTCAAAATACGCCTGATACTTATGGCGGCACCGGTATCCCGGTAATTGCACACTGGATATTCCAGTACGCTTTCGCTGATACCTGCTCAACTATCGTTTCTGGTGCAATGATCGGTCGTACAAGCTTCCGTGGTGATATTCTTTACAGTATCGGTATTACTGGTTTTATTTACCCAATCATTGGTCACTGGGCTTGGGGACCTGATGGCTTCTTAGCTTTAATGGGTTCAAAAGGTAACTTCTTTGAATCATTAGGTCAGGGTTTCCGCGATTTCGCAGGCTCAACAGTAGTACACACTATAGGTGGTATTGCATCATTAGCCGGAGCCGTTGTTTTGGGCCCTCGTATAGGACGTATATTTAAACGGGATGACAAAGTGAAAGGCGGCATGCCACCGGGACACAATATGTTAGTTGCCGCTGTAGGTACATTTATCTTATGGTTCGGCTGGTACGGATTTAACCCGGGCAGTACGCTTTCAGCTATGGATGTTCAAGGTATCGGTCGCGTTGCAACCAATACAACTCTTGCAGCTTGTTCAGGCGGTATGTTTGCAATGATTGCCGCACTGTGGTGGGGTGATACAAAAGGCAAGTTCGATTTGGGCTATACTCTGAATGGCTGTCTTGGCGGCCTGGTTGCTATTACCTGTCCTTGTTACTGGGTAAGCCCGCTTGGCGCTACCATATTAGGTGCCGTAGCCGGTTTAGTAGTATTTGGCGGTATGTACCTGATCGAATGGTTCAGAATTGACGATCCAGTTGGTGCAGTTTCAGTACACGGTTTCGCTGGTATCTGGGGAACATTGTCATTAGGTTTATTCGCTTCTGGTCAATTCGGTGCAACTGGCCCAACTGGTCCGGATAACTCAGCTCCTGTAACCGGTTTATTCTACGGTGGTGGCTGGAGCGTATTTGAGGCACAGGCTATTGGTACATTTACTATCGCAGCTGCTGTATTCGCAGTAACAGGTATCATGATGTTCGTGATCAATAAATTACCTAATCCGTGGAAACTGCGTGTTGAAGAACATGGCGAAACAGGATTGGGCGGTCTGGATGTATTCGATCATGGTATCGAAGTATATCCTGCCCAGGACGACGAAGTAAGCCTAAGCGGCCTATTCGATAAAGGTGTTAAATTACCTGCAGAAGCTTAATAAATAATAAGCACTGTAAATCTTCATAAAAATTCCGTGCGGTTGATAAAGGTTAAGGTCGCAACTTTTACAACCCATAAATATCAACCGCGCGGAATTTCTAAATCTTAAAATCTTCCAGGCTCTTAATGACTGCTAAAACATTGAGTTTATGCTAAAGGGGGATTTTATGCTCAAAGTTCAATCAAATCAAACCAAATATTCAATCAAATCAATCAAACAAAATTATCATGAAAAAAATACTTTTACTACTATCACTATTCGTTATTGCCGTCGCGTCTGCTAAAGCTGGTACAACCGCAGTTGCCGATACAGGAAAGGTTGGCACGACAGCCGATCCGAAAGATCCACCGCTGATTTTTTCAGGTTCGGTAGATACTTATTACAAATATGATTTT
>Ga0097621_100000481_pt1 | contig 27889 bp, 22 predicted proteins | sample KBSMisM72_FD_73165 | JGI IMG/M metagenome (GOLD analysis project Ga0097621, IMG submission 73165) | Miscanthus rhizosphere microbial communities from Kellogg Biological Station, Michigan, USA - KBS Miscanthus M7-2 (version 2) (version 2) | ecosystem: Host-associated > Plants > Roots >... | reverse complement strand
CGCATCGAGAGCCTTCAACCCGGCGCCTACACGGTGACCTTCACCCTTACAGGCTTTTCGACCGTGAAGCGTGAAGATGTCCAGCTGTCGGGCACTGGCGTCATCAAGATCGACGCAGACCTGAAGGTCGGCGGCGTGTCGGAGACCATCACGGTCACCGGCGAGACGCCGGTCGTCGATGTCCAGAGCACGAAGACCGCGGTCACGCTCGACAACGAGACGATGCGCAATATGCCGAGCGTTCGCAGCTACAGCTACGTGCTCACGGCGGTGCCCGGCATCCAGTCGAACATCACCGACGTCAACACGGGTCCGGTGTTCGCAATCTTCCCGGTCCACGGCGGCCGCGGCGTCGAGTCGCGCCTCACCGTCGACGGCATGAACATCAGCAACCCGCCCGGAGGCAACCAGCCGCCGAACTACACGGCCGACATTGGCAACGCGACAGAAGTCACGGTGCAGACCGCCGGCGGCCTGGGCGAGGGCGAGACGGGCGGCGTGCAGATGAACATCGTGCCGAAGCAGGGCGGCAACACGATGAGCGGCCTCTTCGCGGCCTCCGGCTTCTCCGGCGGCATGCAGTCGAACAACTATTCTTCCGACCTGCAGAACCGCGGTGCGGGGACACCGAACCCGACGTACCACGTTTACGATGTGAGCACCGGGGTGGGCGGTCCAATCATGAAGGACAAGCTCTGGTACTTCATGAACGTCCGCGAGCAGGGGTCGCGCCGCAACATCCTGAACGTCTACTACAACAACAACGCCGGCAACCCGAACGCGTGGACGTATGCGCCGGACTTCAACCGGCCGGGCCTGTTCGACCGGCAGTGGGAGAACTACACCCCGCGCATCACGTGGCAGGCGTCGGCGAGGAACAAGTTCTCGTTCTCGTGGGATGAACAGCCCGTGTGCCGCACCTGCACTGGCACGGCCTCGCTCAGCGGCTCGCCGTCGCCGACGACGGCCCCGGAAGCGGACGGCCACGGCGAGTTCAGCCCGCAGCGCGTGCAGACGGGGCGCTGGACGAGTCCCGTGACGAACCGGCTGCTCCTCGAAGCCGGCGTCGGCAACACGTACTACTACTGGGGCGGCAAGGAACTCGATCCGAATCCGACGGAGAACCTGATTCGCGTGACCGACGCCGCAACCGTGATCAACCCGCAGGGTAACGTCGGGTTGATGACGTACCGGTCGCAGAGCTGGCTGGTCAACGCGACCGACGGCGCGAACTGGTTCTTCAACGCGTCGTACGTCACCGGGTCGCACAGCATCAAGGTGGGTTACCAGGGCAACTGGTGGCGCGACGATCGCGAAATCCACACGAACACGCAGAACCTCGCATACTCGTTTTTCGGCGGCCGTCCGACCGGGATCACGGAGTACGCGAACCCGTACTTCAACAACGCCCGTGCGGCGATGACGTCGTTCTTCGCGCAGGATCAGTGGACCGTCAATCGGCTCACGCTGCAGGGCGCGATTCGCTACGACCGTCCCTGGAGCTGGTTCCCGGCGGTCACGCAGCCGAAGAGCACGTTCTTCCCGGGTGTCGACTTCGCCCGTGCGGACGGTGTAACCGGCTATAACGACATCACCCCGCGGGTCGGCGCCGCGTATGACGTCTTCGGCACCGGCAAGACCGCGATCCGGGTGAGCGCCGGCAAGTATCTCCAGGGCGCCAGCGTCGGCAACCTGGTGTCGAATGCGAACCCTTCGCTCCGCATTCCGGGCGGTTCCGCTGCGGCGTTCGGCAACCCGAACGTCACCCGCGCGTGGACGGATACCAACGGCAACTTCGCTCCGGACTGCAACCTGCAGAACCCGGGCGCGCAAGGCCCCACGACGACGGGCAGCATCGACACCTGCGGGGCGATCAGCAACGCCGCTTTCGGCTCCAACCAGTTCGTCGGCGCGAACCTCGACCCGGGCTTGCTCAGCGGGTGGGGCGTGCGTCCGTCGGACTGGTCGTTCAGCGCGTCGGTCCAGCAGCAGATCGTGCCGAAGGCGTCGGTGGAGGTCGGCTTCTACCGCCGGACGTTCCGCCAGTTCACGTCGACGACGGTGACCGACAACCTCGCCGTCGGACCGAACGACCTGACGCCGTTCTTCCTGACGGCGCCAAGCGACCCGCGTCTGCCGGGCGGCGGCGGCTACCAGATCGGCCCGTTGTACAACCTGACGCCTGCGGCGTTGGCGCGGGTGCCGGACCAGCTGATCAAGGCGACGAAAGACGTCGGAGACGACCTGCGCTGGTTCAACGGCGTGGACGTCAACTTCAACGTGCGCAACGTGAAGGGCTTCAGCTTCTCGGGCGGGAGCAGCACGGGCAAGGTCGCCAACGACTGGTGCGCGGTTCGTAACGCGGTGCCGGAGAACGGACCCTTCACGCTCAACCCGTACTGCAACGTCGCGTCGCCATGGCAAACGTCGTTCAATGCGCTGTCTTCTTACATCGTCCCGAAGGTCGATGTGCTGGTCAGCGGCGTCTACCGCGATCGTCCGGTCCTGAACGGCACGGCGAACAACGCGCCGACCGACCAGCTCGGCGGCGGCATGGCCGCGAACCTGACGTTCACGGCGACGGATGCGTTCGGGCAGGCAATCGCGCAGCAGATCGGCCGGCCTCTGACCGGCGGTCCGTTCACGGTGAACCTGATCACTCCTGGCGCGATGTATGGCGGCGGCGACATTTATGGCAGCCGCAACCGCAACCTCGACATCAGCATCAAGAAGATCATCCGCGTCGGCAGATATCGTCTGACGGGCGGTCTTGATGTCTACAACCTGTGGAACGCTGACACAACGCTGTTCTACAACCAGGCGTACGTGGCGAACGCGGCCGGTACCGGATCGGCCGCGAACAACGCCTGGCTGACGTCGCTGGCGTACGTGAACCCGCGCGTATTCCGTATCGCGGGCGAGTTCACGTTCTAGGTAGAACCGACCGCTCAATCACTGCACGCCCCGCGACTTCAGGGTCGCGGGGCGTTTTCTTTTTGGAGCGCAAGCGCTCTGCACGTACGCGCGAGCCAGCGGCCGCCGTGCGCAGCGACCGGCATGCTGGCGCAACTCGCCGGCGCTGCTGCGCAAGTGATCGGCATGCGCGCGCAACTCAGCTGCACGCCCGCGCAAGCACCCGGAACATAGGCGCAGGCACCCGGAACACGCGCGCCGGCACGCGGGACACACGCGCAGGTACGCGGGACACGCGCGCAGGCACGCGGGACAGGCGCGCGACGCGCCTGTGTGGCGCGGCTTCGACTTGGGCGTTGGAGGAGAGTGTTGGAATCAGCGAGGGCGCGCGTTCGACGACGCGCCGCTCGCTTCGATGGACTATTTCTGTGGTTGCGGCGGTTGCGACTGCTGCTGCTGCGAGCCGATGTAGTGCGCGGCGTCCTTGTCGATGCAGACGAACTCGCTCAACTGCGCTGTCGGCATGATCCGGCTGTAGACGATCGCGTCAAAGGGCTTCGTATAGGCCTTCGGGTCGTCGATCGTCACTTTGATCTCGAGATATCCGTAGTTGATCCGGCGGATGCGCTCGGTCAACTTCGCCGCACTCGTCAGCGGACTGCCGCGCACGTCGAGCCAGCCGTCGTCCATCAACCCCGTCGTCTCGACGACGAGCGTGTCGCCCTCCCAGTGGCCGACGGAGTAGCCGTTCCACCAGGGCTCGACGTCTTCTTTCTTCGGCAGCGGCCGTCCGTCCGTGAAAATCTCCCGCACGGTCGTGCCGGACCCTTCGTAGATCATCAGCACCTCGGTCGGCGCCTGAATAATCTTCTTCGGGTACGGATGCGAGTCCATCTGCATGATGCCCATCGGCAGGCAGTGCGCATCCGGGTTGTCCTTGCTGTTGTCGGCCTGCCGCTTCTGGACGAGTTCCTTCGCCCATGGCTGATACGGCGCCTCGCCTTCGGGCGTGCTGCCGCCGACGTTGCCAAAGACATTCCTCGCGAATGGATTGCCGCGTCCACGCCCGCCGCCCTGAGCGTTCCCACGGCCTGCACCCGGTGCGGCTGGCGCGGCTCCGCGTCCTTGCGCGGCCGCTTGTCCAGAGCCAGGAGTCGGACTGAGGCCGTCGATCACGGGCGGGGCGCAGTCGGGACACGGCGCCGTTTCCCAAACTCCGGATATATCCGGTTTCCCGTCAGGCAGCCGCGGCGCTGGGGCCTTGAGATCGACCTTGCCGTCAGGAGTACGTGGAACGCCCGGCGGCGAGAAGGCCGGCCATTGGGCGTACAGCGGTGCTGTCGCAACCGCTATCGCTGTCAGAGCGAGAGCGAGACGAATTCTCTTCACGGTGTGCATTGTTATTGTACGCCCGCGGCGTTGTCAAAACGCGCGCGCGACGTCGTGCTCGCGGAGTGGCGGGCAGCCGCAGGCGACGCCGCGGACACGCCCGCCGAGTACCAAGAAAACCGCAGCTGTGCCGCGCTAGCGGCAGCCTCGCGCGATGAAAATCAAAAACAGCACCGAGGCCGGCACACCGAGAAGCCACGCGATGATGTATCCAGCCGCGCCCTCTTCTTTCTTACGCAAGCGTTCGTACCAGTCCTTCATGACACCCTCCAGAGCACACTGTCGCAAGAGTGGTGCCTGCTCTTACAATCGTCAGCATGAATGCTCCCGAGCGGTACGAACAGCTGATCGCGTACTTGAGTTCTCATCTTCCCGATCCTGTGGAACAGCTCGACCGTGAAGATGGCGCGCTGCAGTTTTTCGGCGGCGATCCGCCGCAGGTTGTCGCCGTGTTGACCGAGACGAGCGTGACGATTTCGGAGTTTGCGGGCGTGTGGGATTCGCCGTCGAAGTTCACCGCCACGCCGCGACGCGTGGGTACCGTCAAATGGCGGCGGCTGCCCGAGAACGCGCTGCTTGCGGCGCTGTCGGCGTTGATCAAGGGCGCGCGTGACGCGCGCCTCGCGTCATTTCAGGAGTGCCGGTACTGTGGATTGCGGACGCCGCCGGAATCGCTGCACGACGCCGGCGTCTGCCTGTCGTGCACCGATCTTCACAGCGGCGCCATTCATTGACGAGCGCGTGAACCAGGCGCTCAGGCCTGCTTGCGTCCCCACGCCTGACAGAAGAGCGACCACGTCACGAACGTATCAGGCTTGGACAGGTGCGCCTGAAGCGACTCGGTCAGGTCCGTATATTCCGCTTCCGATAGGTAGCCCTTCTCGATCATTTCCGTGCGATTGATCTTCGAGAACGCGAGCAGCAGGTACGCATACTCGTGAGTGCTGCGGTACACCGGAGTGTGTATCTTGCAGTGCACATCTGTGAGCCCGGCTTGCGTCAGCAAGCTCGGAAGCCGGCGCCCCACGAACACATCCATCCCGCGCTTGCCCCAAATCTCCGCGTTGATGCTCAGCAGACGATTCCACGCCGGATGCATCGGCTCGCACACCCACGAAATCCAATCAACCTCTTCGAGCGCGACCCATCCGCCCGGACGAGTGATTCTCGCCATTTCGGCAACGACGCCCATCGGCTCGGGCACGTTGACGAGAAGCAGCCGCGAATGCGCGAGATCGAAGCTCGACGACGGCAAGCCTGTGTCGTGCGCGTCGCCCTGAATAAGCCGCACCTGATCCAGACCGCGCTCGGCCATCAACTCGTGGCCGAACTCCAGCATGTTCGGATCGCGTTCGAGCCCGATTACTTCGGCGCCGGGGCCCGTCGAGTCCGCGAGCAGATCGAGGATGCCGAGCGGGCCGCAGCCCACGTCGATCGTCCACCAGTTCCGATCCACGCCGATTTGGTCGAGCATCCAACGCGCCTCGGGCTTGAGCAGCTCGCACTGCATCACCAGACGGCGACGTTCCGGTGTCGACGCTCCCAGCACGTAGTCCGGCGTACCCGGTTTGCGGAAGTCGACGGCACGTGAGACGAATCGACGCCCGTGCGCTGGAGATTGCGGCGACGCAGGCGAAACCGGCTCGAGGCCAGGGAGACTAGGCTGTTCAGCAGTCAGACGAATCATGCGCGCGCTCCAAACAGAGAGATAACGTCTCGGGGAACGCCTCGCTCTATAGCGGATTCGCTGCCAGCGCTACTGTGTGCAGCCGCATGCATCGAGCGACACAGCGAGTGCTATTACTGTCCTATCGTGTCTTATGCAGTCACGTATCTGAACATTTGAAGGCCCCGCCTGGCTCGGGCAGATCCCTTGCAACTTTGTGCAGCGGACAAGGAGCCCGCAAATGACGAACATGCTCATCTATCTCATCGGCACACTGCTCGTCGTCGCCGGCCTGGCGTACGGCGCGACCCGCCTCGGCGTCAATCACGTGTGGATCATTGCCGGTGCGCTGGTGATTGTCGGACTTGGCCTGATGGGCGGTATCGTCAAGACCAGGCAAAAAGACCCTGCCTAGGGCCCGCCGATTAGTCTTCGGGGATCTTCTTTCTCAGGGTGGCGCGGTTGACGCCCAGGACGGCAGCGGCCTTCACCTGATTGCCGTTGGTGATCTTGAGCGCCTCCTGCACGAGCGTCGTTTCGACGACGTCGATGATGTCGTGGTATGCAGACAACGTCGCGTCGTCCGGCGTATTGACGAGGCGCTCTTGGAGTGCCGTTCGCGCGGCGGTTGCCAGCGACGATTCGGCATCGCGCCTGCTGATCGAACGGCGCTCGCCAAGACGGTCACCCACCTCGTCCACCGTGATGACGTCGCTGCGCGCGAGAATGCATCCGCGTTTGACGACCGTTTCGAGCTCGGCCACGTTCCCCGGCCACGTGTATTCCTGCAGCACTGCGAGGACGCGATCGTCGGCCCCGGCAATCGTCCGGTCGAATTCGACGTTGAACCGCTGAATGAAATGACGAACGAGGACCGGGATGTCTTCGCCGCGTTCGCGAAGGGGCGGCAGCTTCACCGTTACCACCGACAACGCGGCATGCAGTTCCCGGTCGAATGAACCCGACTGCGCGAGCGTTCCAAGATCGCTTTCCGTCGACGCGATGACGCGTGCGCCGAGCTGGTCGCTCGACGCCTGGCGCGCCAGGGTATCTCCGAGTGCACGCGCCAGCCTGACCTGCAGGGCGGCCGACAGCTTTTCCACTTGGGAGAGCTGCAGCGTTCCCTCCGAGCCGTTGAACAGCGCCCGCTCGAGCGACAGGTCATCGAGCGTCGCGCAGTCGAGCACTCTGAACGGATGCGTCGCACGAGAGCTGTTCTCGTGGATGGTCGCGATGACAAGCTGCTTGCCGGTGCCGTGTTCGCCGACGACGAGCGCCGGGACGTCGATGCCCGCGAGCCGGCCGATCGTCTTGTACACATCGCGCATGGCCGCGGTGCTGCCGACGAGCCTGGGCAATGGGTCCGCCGTCGCCGGCGCTGCGCCCTCTGCCGACGTGCGTGTCTGCTGTGCGTCAATCGCCTTGCGGATGACGGCGCGAATTTCCTCGAGGTCCAGCGGTTTGGTGAGGTAGTCGTACGCGCCCGAACGAATGGCGTCGATCGACGTCTGGCTCGTTCCGTAACCGGTCATCATCACCACGTAGATATCCGGGAATGTGCTTCGAATCTGTTTCAACGCGCTCAACCCGTCGACGCCGGGCATGCGTACATCCATCATCACGAGCGCCGGCCGCCGTGCGGCAATCAGCTGCATCGCTTCTTCCGCGTTGCTCGCGAGCCGGCAGGTATGGCCCTCGAAGCTCAGAAAATTCTCGAATGCGCTCGCTACGGATTGGTCGTCGTCGACGACCAGAATGTCAGCCATGTGCGGATTCCTGATATGCAGCCGCGGATACCGGAAGCACGATTCTCGCGCGTGTCCCTTTGGGGGCGCGCGCGGTCAGCTCCAGCGTCCCCCCGTGACTTTCGACGACCGCCTTTGCGTTGACCAGGCCAAGGCCCACCCCGTCCCGTTTTGTCGACACGAAGGGATCGAACAGGCGCTCACGAATCGACGGATCGATGCCAATCCCATCGTCACAGATGTCGAGCACCACCGCCGAGCCGTTCTCGCCGATTGTCGTCGATACGGTCAGCGTGCCTCCTGTCGGCATCGCATCCGCGGCATTGCCAATGAGATTCAACAACGCCTGGCGGAATCGTCCGACGTCGAGATCCACGAGCGGCAACCCTTTGGGCGTCGTCGCGTTCACTGCGATCTTGCGATAGGAGAGCTGCGCCGACAATTGCTGCAGCACGTCCTCGACGACGACATCCATCGACATCGGCTGGCGTTGCAGCTCGCCCGGCCGCGCCAGCTCGATGAGATCGCGGACGACCGATTCGAGTTGCTGGATGTCGCGCAGCACGGCGTCGAGAAGCTTCCGGCTCTGCACCTGGTCGCCGAGGCACGAGCCGAGAAGCTGCGCCTGGATTTTCATCGACGACAGCGGATTGCGGACGTCGTGTGCGACGCGAGCCGCCATCAACCCGGCGAGCGCCAGTTTCTCGGATCGGACGAGGGCGTCACGAGATCGATCCAAACGATCGAGCATGTCGTTGAATGCCGCGGCGAGTCGTCCGACTTCGTCGCTGCCGACCGCGGCTCGCCGTGTCGAGCCGCTCGGCGATACGTCGCGGGTGAAAGCGACCAACGCGTCGAGCGGAGCGGTGACGCGCCGAGCGACAACCTGGCTGACAAGCACCATCACGAGCACGCTGACAGTCGCCGCAATCAGAATGGTCCGCGTCAAAGCTCTCGACGCGGCGATCAAGTCGGATGACTGAGCGATGACCGCGACAACCGTCTCGGGCCGCGTCGTCACGCTGGCATACGCGACGAAACACGGCGCGGCACATTGGACGGAGCGGACGAACACGTGTCCGGGCGCCCTGGACGCCTCGTCGGCAGCCGTAGATGTCGCCACCGCGTGGATGAGCGCAAGCTCCGCCCGTTCGTCGAGCGTCGACGCCAGAATGGCGCCCTGTTTGGTGTAAGTAATCACGTCTGCGCCGGTAAGTTGGCGAACACTCCTGAGAATCGTGGGGTTCAACGCGAACTCAGTCTGGCTGATGACGGACGCGGTGTTTTGCACCTGGTTGATGGCTCGCGACTGAAGTGTCCGCGACATCACCGTGAGCGCGACAAAGGAGACCGCGAACGTTGCGGCGAGGGCCACGATAGCGAACGGAATGACGATCCGGTGCTGGAGGCGGAGACCTCGTCTCACGATGTTGCCCGTATCGTAGTCCAAGGCCGGCAGCGCCTTTGGCGCCGCCACGCTCATTCGGCGGGCTGAGGCGGCGGAGACGCGGAGGCCTGCTCCTCCCGAAGCCATCGGCATGCCGGCGCCATGCCGAGATCGCAGGCCTTCTTCAGGTACGCCAGCGCCTGGTTCCGATCGCGACCGATGCCGTCGCCGACCTTGTACATCAGTCCAAGATCCGAGCAGGCCCCCGCGACACCACCCGTGCAGGCTTTTCCGAAAAAGGACGCCGCCACCGGTCTGTCCTGCGACGTCCCTGAACCTTCCCGGTAGAGTTCGGCGAGATAGTAGCAGCCGACCATCCAGTCGAGAGTGCACGCGCGGGTCAGCAATTCGAACGGCGTGCGATCTGGCAGCTGCCCTTTCCCGTCACGAAGCACGAGCTCGAAGTCGGTGATGTTCGGAGGGACACTCTTTGGAGCGCCATCCGCGTGACCGACGCGGGAGGCGTTCGAACACCCGATGGTCAAGCCGCGTCGGCACGCTTGCGTGAAGGCGTCCTTCGCCTGGTCGGGCGAGCCGCCGCGCCGCTGAAAACGCAACAGCCCAAGTTCGTTGCACGACCACGACGATCCATCGGCGCAATTCAGCGCCAACACGCTGGTCTCGACGCGACACGCGTTGCGTCGGTTTTCATCGCACGCCTTCTGCCAGAACCTCAGATTGTGACCCGGGTGGTGATCGCCAACACCTTGGGCGAGGCTCATCCCCGTAAAGATCACGACCCACAACGACGTGTACCCAAGCCGTCGCCGCACTGGCGCAACATTCGCGGCGATGCGCGCCGGATCGAGCCACGCCATCTTTGGCGACCGCGCCACGCGGTCCAGGATCTGCACCGACAGATTCAGCAGCGGTATCTGAAGCAGCTTGTCGTAAAACGTGGGCGCCCCGAGCGCCCCGAGCGCCCAATACAACAGCACCGTGGACACCCCATAGAGCGAGCCGAACATGACACGCCCGAGCTCCGTGCGCGGCGCCGTCGCTGGATCGGTCACGAGCAACAGCATCCCGAGGAACACGGCGACCGGAATGTAGCTGTCGACGAAGAAGTACGTGCCAGTCAGGCCGAAGTACGCCAATCCAATCACGTACGTCGTCACGATTGCCGACAGCGACATCGTCGTGATTCCGAATCGGAACTGAGCAGGCAACGAGATGAGGAAGAGGAACAGGTAGATCTGCGGAGGCAGGAACAGCAGCCTCGCGATCTCTTCGCCCCAGGTCACGTTAGTGGTTCCGGTCAACAGAAGCACGAGCGAAAAGATCGCGAGCGCAAACGACGAGGGGTTGAAGATATGGGCCCGGCGGCCGTCTTTCTGCCAGCGAATGAATTCCTTCGCAAGGAAAGCGACCGCGACCAGCACGAATTGCCATGCAAAGTAGCCGTCGCGAAACCGCAGGAAGAGATTGATGCTGAAGATAATCGGAAACTGAACGAACGTCAGCGCGTAGGTGTCTCGCCGTGACCACGTGAGCAGCATGTCGAACGCGTACGCGAACACAATCTGCCCGGCAATGAGCCAAGCGGCGTCCTGAATCGGACTCCAGTAGAACGACCAGTACACGTAGATGGACAGCTGCGCGAACAACTGCATGTAGTGTTCTGGACGGACGACGACGTCTACCCTCAGCGAGCGGCTGCGTGCCCGGAGCTTCAGGACCGCCCACCAGATCACGAGCACGACGCTTGCGCCGACAAACGACCAGAGGAGCGCGTTGCTCGAGCGAACGCGGGGCAGCACGCCGAACGACGCGAATCCGATGAGGGCCGCAAGCGGAAGCCACAGCACGTGAGGTGATTGCCAGCGGCGCGGCACGTCTGTCGACGGTGCGGGCGTCGACGGCGAGCGTCGAGCTGTTTTTGTCGTTGATGCTCGTCCCATGATGCGATGTTTCCCTACGCGCCTGGAGCTACCGTTCCTTGACGACGATTGTCGAACCCGACCGCAATGGACCCGAGACGACCTGCGTCGCGCCGCTCGGCCATTTCACCGTGATCGAGTCCGCCTGGGTTGCCGACCCCAAACCGAAGTAAAGCGGTATCACACTCTGCGCGAGATAGCCCGACTTGCCGTCATTCACCTGGAACTGCGCCCGTCCTGCAGCGCGCACGCTGACCACGGCGCCAATGCCGTCGCGATTCGATCGCACACCGACGAGCCGCACCTTGAGAAAGCGCACTGTCCCGCGCTGCGCGAGGTCGTTGATGAGCACCTGCGGAACGTCCCCGTACTCGTTGGTCACGATGTCGAGATCGCCGTCGTTGTCGAGATCGAAGATGGCCGCCGAGCGGCTGGCCCGAGCGGCCCATAACGTCACGTGTCCATGGCGCGTAGGGCCTTTTCCGCGCTCTTCCGCCGTTCGCTCGTCGCTGGTCGTCACAGGCCGCCGCTCGCCTTGACACAGGTCGTGCGTCACGTCGGCATCGTCGCACTCGAGATCGAACCAGGGACGAATCAACCGCTGGCGAGGCTCCACCCCCACGAGGAACTCCACGTTGGCGAAGCGCTTGCCGCCTTCATTCAAGAGGACGTCGTTGCCGCGATAGCGGAACGGAAAGTTCATCCCGGCGGCAATGAAGATGTCGGGCCAGCCATCGGCGTTCAGGTCTCCGACGCTCGGTCCCCACGGCCATCCGGTTTCCGCGTTCGCCTGATCCGACAGTTCCGTGAATTTTCCCTGCCCCTGATTGGTGAAGAGCGCGTTGCCGAGGACGTGGTTTCCATCCGTCGCAAGGAAACGTGGCGGGAACATCGTCTTCGGCTCGTGTTTCTTGCGTTCGTCCTCGGGCCGAAGTTCCGACGACATGTCGGTGTGCATGTCGGTGACGAACAGATCGAACAAGCCGTCGCCGTTCCAGTCGAGCACCGTGACTCCCATCGCGCCCCAGGGCGTTGCCGGAAAGACCGTGCGTTCCGTGTTCTGGAATCGGCCGCCACCCAGATTGCGATACAGCTGGTTGTGTCCTTGCATCGCAGGCACGTAGAGATCCGGACGTCCGTCGCCGTCGAAATCGAACGCCGTTGCTTCACCCGACCATGCCCGGTGATCCAGGCCTGACGCCGCCGGTTTCATGAGTTCGAATTTTGCGTGACCGAGGTTGTGGTAGAGCAGCGACGCTTCGAAGCGCTCGGGATGCAGATGGCCTGCGAATGCATCTCCAAAGCTTGCGTATAGCCCGTTCGGCCGGCGTTCCAATGTGGTGTACACGCCGACGTTGGCCACGAACAGGTCCAACAGCCCGTCGCCGTCGTAGTCGAAAAACACGGCGCCAGACGAGTGCCCGCCGTTCCCAGCCACTCCTGCCTCGGCGGTGATGTTCGTGAAGTGGCCGTGGCCGTCGTTACGAAACAGAATGTTCCCGTCGCGCACGGAGGTCACAAAGAGATCCGGCGCGCCGTCGTTGTCGATGTCTGCGAAGGCGGCCCCGACCGACGCGCGATCGCCGACGCCGACGCCCGCGGCGTCGGTGACGTCCTCGAAGCGGCCGCCCCCAAGATTCCGATAGAGCCTGTTCTTGCCCGACTGATTCACGAAATACAGATCGAGGAGGCCGTCGCCGTCGACGTCAGCGACGGCGAGAGCGGTCCCGTGGTCGTAGTGGTTGGCCGTATAGAACTTGCCGACGTCCATGCTGTTGACGTGCCGGAAAGCGATGCCGCTTGCGCCAATCTGGTCGGCGAAGTGGAAATCGTGCGGAGCTGCGATCAAGTCCCTGGCAGCCATCTGCTCGGTTTGACGCAGCGTGATCCATTTCGAGTCGGCCGCATCAGGTGGAACCACGACGTCCGTCGGCTTGGGTTCGGCAACAAGGGCCGTCAGAGAGCGACGAAGGTCGTTGATGCCGTCGTCAGCCAGCGCGTCGTAAGCGCCGCGCACTCGACCAAGCCTGTCAACGACGACGAACTTCTCGCTGTGGAGAATCGGCATCGCCTTGTCGTCTTGATCCTCGACAGGGAGCTTGAATCCACTGCGCACGAGATCGCGAACGACACCTCTCGTACCCGTGAGAAACGTCCACTGTGATGGATTGGCCTCATTCGCCCGTCCGTACTCGCGCAAGACGTCAGGCCGATCGAAATCGGGATCGACGGCGAATGAAACAAACTTCACGTCGCGAAATGCGGGCGTCGCCGCGCTCTCTTTGGCGAACGCCGACATTCGATGTGTGATCATCGGGCACGTGCCGGCGCAGCGCGTGAAGATGAAGTCGGCGATCCACACCGTGCCGTGAAGCTCGGTGAGCCCGGTCGACCGTCCCTGCTCGTTGACGAGTACGAACTCAGGCAGCGAGGCCAACACCGGGAGCCCCGAGCGAGTTCCAGTGGCGGACCGTCCGCCCGAGTGGGACCAGCGATAGTACGCAGCCGTGCTGGCGCCAATCGCCAGGCCCATGACGAGAACCGCAGTCACCGGACGAAAACGCTGTGAATTTGCTTCTGGGCTCACTCCCGGCTCCCTCGTCGTTGCCGAATCCACGCTTGGAACGATTCCGCGTTCTCGACAACGAGCCACCCGCGCGTCTTTTCCGTGTGCGGGCGGCCGCACAGCTCATCGCCCTGGACGTCGTACCGACCCGCTCTTGCTGCCCGGAACCGGAACTCCGATGGCAGATCGGGCGCCGCGAAGTCGCGCAGACCCAGCGCCGGTAGTTTGAAATCGCTGATGTACGTTCGGCTCGTCAGCACGAGGCGAACGTCAGCGCCGATCGGCACGTGCACTTCGCGACCGGTCGGCAGCTCCTGCTCCCCGCCGAGATACGCCGCACGCCACGTCGTGTCCTCCGCGACCAGGCGGACGTTCACGGCGTCAACGTCGACGCTTCGAGGCACCGCACAAGCGGACAAGGCCGCGCATACGACGCCGCACGTAATGGCTGCGCAGTTAGATGGCAAGGACAATGGCCGGTGTGGGCGAATGCCGTGCCATCCGAAAGACTTGGGTCCTCGGCCACTCTCAGTCCAGCTAACCTGCTGACTGGTTGTTACTTATTCACTTCGAAAGTTGCGAAGTTGGTTGGGTCCAGTGCAAAATTCGCACGGACGCCGTGAAGCACCGCACGAATTGGCGACTAAAAGGGCTCGAAAGGCTGACTTCTGCAAACGATCGATTAGGGAGCACCTGGAACGACGGCCGGCGGCGGTGTGGACCCCGGACCTGTCACCTGGATCATGGGCATCAGCGGCGCCGCCTGACCAGGTCTTCCACTCGGTGTCGTTCCCGGCCTAAAGAGTGCGGGCACCTGCGCTGTCGCCTCGCCTGGCCTCGCCGTGCCGGCCGGCAGCACTGGAATCGGGAGCGAACCCGGCGGCACATACTCGGGCGTGGCTAGAGGCTGCGGCCCCGGTTGGAAGGTATCAGTGGTTGTCGGCACGAATGCCTGCTCAACAGGCGCATCGACGGGCTGCGTATTCCTTGCCGAGTCGAACGCACTCGGGTTCATCGTCGGCTGATTGCGCGACGGCGCGCTCCTCGGAAGGATCAAGATCTTGCCAATCGACGACGCTCCGGCAGAATCGTCGTCCCGCTCCACGACGATGTAGCCTCCGACGCTCCGAAGCAAGATTTCTAACGCCTCACGTTCGGGTACGTCTGTGAGTTGCAGCGCGATCGGGCCACCCTGAACCGCCGCACCGTTCACGACGACGGTTCCGCCGATTTCCGACCATCGGGCGAGAATTCGCGAGACGGTGACGTCGCGGGCAGTCAGCGTGACCCGATGATTCTGAAAGAGCATCCAGAAATCGTCGGCACCCGCTCCAGCAGGGCTCGATAAGAAGAGCGCGCACGCCATGAGAAGCGTCGAGAGAACGCGCGACGTCGCAACCATGTGGAATCCTGATGTCGCTCGGAGACTAAAAAGCCCGCAGGAGGATACCTCCTGCGGGCAGCAACGTCTAGCGAATGACCTCGCTTACGCCTTCTTGCGACGGGCCCTCACGAACGCGGCAAGGCCGGTCGCGAGGAGTCCGAAGGTGGCCGGTTCGGGCACAGCGGCGGTACCGCAAGCAACAGCTGCTAAATCACTGATGTCGTTGGGGCCTTCACGCGGGGTGACCGTCACGCAGGCGTTCGCTGAATCCGCCGGCAAGACAAAGCCCTCGGCGTTCGACAGGAACGCTCCGTCTACCGGCTTGAACGACAGGTTCAATCCGGTGGTCCCAGGAAGGATCGCGGTGAAGTTCAGCGTCGCCAAAGTGAACCCCGTCCCCTGGAGAGCGAGTAACGCGGCGTTGTTGAGCGACGCATCCGCAATAAAGAAACCTTCGAACGGACTGTTGTTGCCCCCAGTGAACCCGGAGCCGAAGTCGACGAGACCAGCGCCCATTTTTCCACCGGGATCGAGAGTAAATCCCGTTCCCTTGATCAAACTGTCGTCGAACGTCACAAGAAACGAGGCACCACCGACCGCGTTAGCGGTGAGCCCGCTGACGATCACGTCCACGGAGAAATTCGTCCCCTGGCTGACGGTCACTGCAGGTGGCGTGATGCTGATCGTGGTGGCGCTTGCGCGCGGCGCGACCAGCAGGCCCGCGATCGCTGCCAGAACCAAGAAGCGGGTGACTTTCCGAATGCTTTTCATTGTCCTGTCTCCAGAGGCCGCGCTAGCATCCAGCAAGCTCGCCTAAGCCTCCAAACATCTACGAGTTTCATGACGAGGTAGCAAAAGACGCTCCCTCGCTCATCCGTCCGGTTTCTCTTCCTAATCCACTGACAACAGGCGACTAAGCGCCTCTTTCTCGTACTCCGCCGCCCCTCGAAAATCTCCTGCCGAGGCGGCTTTAGTCCCTTTCTCTCACTTTGTCAGGACCGGCGCCCTCAAGGGGGAGGGCGCCGGTCCCCGAACTCGCTACGGGGTCAACCGGAGCTGGCAGTACCGAACGTCAGCGACGTTGATAGCGCCATCGCTGTTGCCATCGCGCGGATCGCTCGGTCCGGACGCCACTTGACCGTTCGCATTCCGGATGATGACCAAGTCGGCCAACGTCACTTTGCCGTCGTTGTTCGCGTCGCACTTGAGGCTCGGAATGATCCAGTGCTTGGCGACGATATTTGAACCCAACGTGCCGATGAACGCCTGAATCGTGTCGTCTCCGAGGCCGTTGTTGTCGTGGTAGGTGAAGCTGACTTTGCCATCCGCACCGGTGGTGCAGCCGACTGGGCTACACACTCCGGTCGCCCCTGCGTTCTTCCCGGAGACGACGAAGTTGATGGTCGCGCCCGGTATGGGCTGGTTGTTCGAGCTTTGCGCGAATGCCGTCACCGTATGATCGGTGTTGACCGGGTTCGTATCGGTGAGCTCGGACAATCCGACCGTCGAGAACAGAATCGGATCGGGCAGCACGAAGGCGACAGGCGAAAGAATCAGCTCTGCCAACGCCGTGATGCCGGTGATGTTGCTCTCGCAGCACGACCATCCCATCGTCGGAGCGACGTTCTGGTCCCAGGATCCCCCCGTAGCACTGTTTGGGCTGTGCTGATTCCCGAGCAAGTTGTCGACGTAGTCGGCGTACCAGTCGTCGGCCGGAATCGCTCCCGGTCCAGCCGGACGGCCGATTCCAGGCAGCGTCTGCACACCGTAGGACTTCAGCCCCTTGAAGATGTTGAACATCGCATAGCCGCAGCCCTTGTTGTTCACGGACGGCGTGCCGGCCGAGCACTGGAAGTCGCGAGCACCGACCTGGTTCGTCCAGTTGGTGGTGATGTAATTCTCGGCGGCGGTAATACGCGCATCTGGCGCCGTCACGCCCAAGAACGCCATGGCCTGCAGCGAAACTCCGACTCGCGTCATGCTGCCGCCGCTGGCCGGATTGCCGTCGACTTGATAGTCCCAGGTGCCGTTGGTGTTCAACTGCGTGGTGAGCAGGTTGTTGAATCGCGTCTTGACAAAGGCCGGAATGACCGCCCCTGCCGACTGAGCGTCGATGAGTCCGAGCATGGCCCAGCCCGTCGTCGAACCGTCGGACGCTGAGATGCCACGAAGGCCGTACGTCCAGCCGCCCCTTCCGGTACCAGCAGTCGACTGCCCCCAAGCGTCGGCGTTCACAATGCGCTGCAGGATCTCGGCGAAGGTCCTTCCCGCGACAAAGTTCGCGTTGTTCGAACCAATGCCTGCGGGAACAGTCATCAGCGGCGCGGCGTTGACGGCCGCGGCGATGGCCGCTCCGTAAATTGGCGTCGCATACCCGTTGTTGCCGTCGGTCGGGCCCAGGCCGATGTTTGTGGGTGCCGGAACGTTCTGGCACGGGTCTTCGGCGGTGCCGCAGTCACTCGCCAGGTTGATCTGTCCCATCTTGTCGAACAGGTAGTTCAACCCTCGGGCGACGACTGGCGAGTAAATGTCAGTCGCCGGACCGTTGACCGGGTGACCGTGGTTCTGCATGGCCAGAATGGCCAATGCCCCAAAGGCGTTCGGGTTGCTGGCGGTCGTGTTCGAGTTCCACATCGTCTGGTTGGACAGGAAGTTCGCGGCACGATTCAGCTGCGACTGATACAGGTACCGCAGGCCGTCTTCGATCGCCATGTTGATCTTGGCGGCGCGAAGATCGAACGCGGAGGCCGTCGCCGGATCGACCACGGCGATCGTCGCGGTGGCGGTCTCGGCGCCCACGGTCAGCGTCGCCGTGAAGCTGTTTGCTGACGAGTACGTGCAGCTCATTTGGATGTAGGAGCGGTCGACGACGGGACCACTCGTCGTCGATCCATTGCCGCAATCGAGCGTAAACGCCGTGCCGTTCGCCTGCGTCGTGTTGCCCCACACGATGATGGAGGTCCCCATCAATGCCTGTCGATTCGGCATGATTCGCGTGTCTGCGCTGGCGGTCGCCGCCGTCATCGCGACCATTCCCGCCGCCATCAGAACGAGTCGACTCATTCTCTGGGGCTCCCGGATCCTCAAACTGCTCATGTTCGTCTCCAGTGATGGCGCCCGACGGCGACGTCCGCACGTCCGACAGCGGCCTGTACGTTTTCTAGTCAGAGTGTGTTATTAGCAATCACAACGCCATCAGCTCTGCGGGATTTGCCAATGTTCTTAGGGATTCGTGCTGATCAGACTGCTTTGCAGCAGACAGAAGTCGTCCTGCGCGCGACTAAAGCAGACTTACTTGTCGCTCAGTGCACGTTCGGTGAGCATCAAATGACCAGCGCGGACTGGAAGCTAGTCGTTGAACGATCAGTCGACATGCCCCAGAATGAAGCGGCCGGTCCAGACGATAAACCAAGAGAGTGATGCCAATGGACAGAGTCCCTTGCCTAGCGTTTGCGGTCGCTGCGCTCGCGGCCGCGATGGTCGAACAACCCATGGCGGCGGGTCAGATCAACTCCCCGACCAAACCGGCGCCGATCGAAAAAGTTGGTGCGAACCAGTACCGCCTGGGAAAGGTGCGCGTCGACACCGCCAAGTTCGAGGTCTCCGTGTCTGGGAAGACGAATCCGAGCGTCATGACCCTCGAGTTCATCGCCAACACGAAGGATGGCTGGCGTGCCTACGAAAGCGCCGTCAGCCTCGACACTGACGCCATCACGTTCAACGCCGCGCTCTTGCTCATCGGACTCGACGGCAGCCGCGTCAAAGGCGTGCCGAAATTCCACTTCGATCCGACAGCGCTGACCGGCGACGTGGTGACCGTATCCCTGGAGTGTCCAGGCGGAGAATGCCAACGGATGCCTGCCGAGCGCCTCATGTTCGACCGGGAGAAGAAGGAGGCGGTGTCGGGCGGCAAGTGGATCTACACGGGCTCCAGCTTTGTGCCAGACGGGCGCTTCGCGGCCGATATCGGCGCCGTTCTCATCGGGTTCGTCCACGATCCAGCGACCGTCATCGAATACTCCTCGGGCGCTGGCCTGGGGAATTACGGCCAAATCGTCGTGAATCCAAATCTAGGCATTCCCGAAGGCACCGCGATCACCCTGACCGTGAAAGCGGCCGGCCAACCGTCGCGCTGACGCGCGTCTGCCTGCGGGCGACCTGAATTCCTCTATTGCGAGGACTTCAGGGGAATGGCGGACACTTTCGTGATCGCTGTACGCCCGGCGTCTTGTGGGACGCAGGTTTTGTACAACCCGCTCTTACGAGAATCTGGCGCATATTCCTGACGTCAGACGCCCTTCCACGACCGCTGGTCACATCCTGCACACCGAGAAAACGTCCGGCCTCGATGGGGCGGTGGCACCTCACTTGCCATAGACCTCCAACAGACTGCCTGACAAATCTTCGGTGGGAATTCTCAACAAATCCGCACGCTGGCGCGAAACCGGATGGTGGATCGGCGCGGCTGGTCTGCCGGGATTCATCCGCATGCTGCTCATTGCGTCGAGCAGCAGTGGTCGATGGGGCGCGCTGCCGCCCTACATGTGGGCACGCGTGAACGCCGACGCGCTTGTCCTCGAGTCGATCGCGATTGTGATTGCGGCTCCGCTCGTCGGCGTCATGGCGGTGCGTCGAGGGCAAATTGGCGGCGGGCGAATCGCACGAGCGTGCGGAACCATCGCGGTGGCGTTTGTGCTCGGCGCGGTCGTCTCCTGCGTCGCGCTGCAACCGGCGGCTCACCTCACGGCGCTCCTGCCGCCGTACTCCACGCTGCTGCTGGCCGCGCTCGCGATGTGTTCAATTGGCGCCGCCGCGGCAGCCTGGCTCGATCATCTGCTGGACGCCGCCGCGTTCGGCCTTGTCGTGTCCCTTGCGCTCGGCCTAGGCCTTTTTGCCGCCGGGCCTCTGTTAGACGGGGCCCCCCTGGCACTGGTGAATGCCGCCCTGCTCGCCAGCCCGGTGGTGGCGACGGCCTCTGCGGCCGATATTGATCTCCTCAGAGGCGACCCCCTGTACCGGTTTTCCCCGATTGCCCATAGCCAGTTCGATTACCCGGCATGGCCGGCCGCCTGCGCGACTTACGCCGCCATCGCGGTCGTGTGCTTCGCCTTTCTTGTCATGACCTCGTCGAATCGGGGCCGGACGCTCTCGGCCGAAAGGATCACTGTATGAGACGTCGATCGTTGGGAATCGCTTGTGCCATCTCCGTGCTGGCTGCCGCCGTGTTGGCGGCGCAAACGCCGCCTGCGGCTGGCCGTGCGAACGCGCAAAAAATGTCCGCCGACATGCGAAAAAAGCTGATGGACGCTCTCGAGCGCGGCGCGGCCTATGAGCGGCAACAGCAGCACCCCGACGGCACTTGGGAAAACCATCCGGGTATCACCGCGATGGTCGCGGCGGCGTTGCTCCGCCAGCCGGGCGTGCCCAAGGAGAAGCAGTTGGCAGTCGTCGGCAAGACACTCGACGGCCTCGCGAAGCTGGCGAAGCCGGACGGCGGCATCTACGACAAGGCCATTCCGCACTACATCACGGCCGTCTCGATGATGGCGATGGTCGCCGGCGGACGCCCGCAAGACAAGCCGCTCATCGAGAAGGGCCGCGTGTATCTCGCCGAGCACATTCTCGACGAGGGCGAAGGCGTGCCGCCCTCCGACAAGTTTTACGGCGGGCTGGGCTATGGCGGCACGAGCGACGGTGGACGCGCCGACATCATCAGCCTGGAATACGGACTTCGTGCGATGAAGGAAGCCGACCTTCCCGCCAACAGCGCGGCGTGGGAAAAGGCGATCAAGTTCCTGCAGCGCACGCAGAACAACAGCGAGACCAACGACCAGAAGTGGGCGAAAAACGACGGCGGATTCATCTACTACCCGGGCTACAGCCAGGCCGGCGAGACGGTGTCGTACGGCGCCGCGACGTACGCCGGGATCATGAGCTACGCGTGGGCGAACGTGAAGAAAACCGACCCGCGCGTGCAGTCGGTGATGAAGTGGGTCCGCAACAACTACACGGTCGACGAGAACCCCGGCGTCGGACAGAAGACGGTCTACTACTACTACATGGTGTTCGCCAAGGCGCTTCAGGCGGTCGGCGAAACCGAGATCGTCGACGCCAAGGGACAGCGCCACAACTGGCGCGAAGACCTCGGACGGAAACTCCTGATGCTGCAGCATGCGGAGGGCTACTGGGTGAACACGGACAAAGCCGAGTTGCAGGACAACAAGGTGCTGGTCACGGCGTTCACCATGTTGGCCATCGAGTCGGCGCTGCAGGAGTAGCGGCTCGATGCGCTGGCGCATCCATGTGTGCGTGATCGCGGCGACCGTGCTCGCGCCAGCCGCCTCTTCCTACGCCGGCACGCTCACGCTCAAGGCGCAAGCGGGCCTCGGCGGACTCGGGCGAACCGGCCGCTGGGCGCCCGTGCGCGTGTCAGTCGAGAACACCGACCGCGACGTCACGGGCGACCTCGTGGTCTCCTGGGGAGACGCCGTCGTGCGCCGCGCCATTTCGCTCGGAAGTCCAGCGCGCGCCGATCTGGTCGTGTACATCCGCGGTGGCGAGGTTCGCGACGTGGTCACGGTGCGCGTGGAATCACACGGCGCCGTGTTGCAGTCGACCGACGCCTCGATCCGATTGCAGTCGCCCGAGGAAGACGTGACGCTGTGCGTCGGATCGTCCGACACCAGCGCGGCGAACGACGCATGCGACGCCACGGTCAGCGCCGCGGCGCTGCCGCGTGCCATGTGGGGATACGACGCAATCGATCATCTTCACTGGGAGGGAACCTCGCCTGACGCACTCGACCGCGATCAACGGATCGCACTCGAGCAGTGGACGGCCAAACGTCTGCTCGACGCCGCCGGCGTCGTGCCGTCGCCGCCGCGTCCGCTTCCACCGGAAGACGAGAGTGGCGGACAGCCCCTGAGGCTGATCGCCTTGGGGACGGTCGTTTATCTCGTTCTCCTTGTCGCAGCGACCTCGGCGGCGCGCCACGTGCGCCGACGTCCGCTCGTCGTCCTCGGCGTCATCGGGGCATTCGCGGCGGTCGGTTCCGCAGCCGCACTGGCCGCCGGCCGCGTCGGGCCCTCGACGGCCGTCGTCGTCACGCACTCGAGCCGCATCGATCAGTTGCCGTCGGGCGGGTCGCTCGTCGCGATGAAGGCATCGGCGCAGTACCCGACGTTCGACGCGTTCGAACTGCGCGCGCGGTTGACGGACGGCTCAATCGTGCCGCGGAACGGATCGCGAGCCGAAGCGCGACTCGACGAAGCGGGCGAGCCGATGTTGCCGGGCGCATTCGGATTCGCATCGCGCCAGCCGTTTGCGCTCGAAGGCGTCATCGCGTTTTCGCCATTTCGTCTGTCTCGCAAGGACGGAGCAGTGACCGTGGCCAATTCGTCCGCGTTCGATTACCAGGACTGCTACTTTTCAGACGGTGTGTCGAGACAGGCCGCCGGCAGTCTTCGGGCGGGACAGACCGTCGATGCTCCGGCAGTTGCTTCGGCAGGGAATTTCATCAGCTGCAGGCTCGCCGCGACGCCGGTGGACTTCGAGGACTCGCGACATCCAGTCCGCGTGGAAGGTTCGACCGACGTCGTTGCCTATCTCGATCCTCTGACCCGCCGCGGTGAGCGATGACCACCGTGCTGCGCGCAAGCGGATTGAACAAGCGCTTCGGTGCGACGATCGCGCTCTCCGGGATCGATCTTCAGGCCGCGCAAGGGGAGTGTGTGGGATTGGTCGGTCCCAATGGGGGTGGACGATCCACGTTGTTGAAAATCCTCGCGACACTTCTCCGGCCGACGGCGGGGTCGGTTGAAATCTGCGGCGTCGACGCCGTGCGCGCGCCGTTCGACGCCCGCCGGCATCTCGCGTATGTCGGCGAAGAAGGCGTCGCTGGACATGGACTGTCCGCGCACGAATATCTCGCGTTCGTGGCGAGCGCGCGAGGCGTGCAGTCGCCGCGCAGTGCAATCGACGACGCGTTGGTGCGGGCTGGTGTGCACGCTGCCGCGGACGTCGACACGCTGTCGACGGGCGGCCGCCGCCGCGTATCGCTGGCCGCCGTGCTTCTCGTCAAGCCGCAGTTGCTGCTGCTGGACGATCCATTCGCCGGCCTCGACGCCGACGCGCGCGTCGCGTTCAGCGTCTGGCTGTCGGAAATCCGCGACGGCGGCACGACCATCGTGGCGGCGTTGAACGAAGACCGTGATGTGCGCGCGATCTGTCATCGAGTCGTTCGGCTCGAAGTGAAAACGTCCGGCGCACATCGCGTACCAGCGGTGCCTGTGGTCGCCTCGGTATGACGGTCGCACTGATCACCCGCGAGCTGATCGTCGTCGCCCGCCGGCCGGTTCTTGTGGCGGCTGTGGCGCTGTACGTCGCGCTGCTCGCCGGCTTCACGTTGATTTGGGGACTCAAGCTTCCCGCGTTGACTGGCGCCAGTGTCTTCGAGATTCTGCGCGTGTTCCACTGGGGGCTGCTCGCGACGCTGATGCCGTGGGTGGTCGCGCGCTGTCACGCGTTGGATCGCGGAGACCGCTTCGTGATGCTGTCGGCACTCGTGGCTCGGCGGCCCTCGTCGATCGTCCTCGCAAAAGTCCTGTCGCTCGCCGGAGTGCTGGCGCTGATCGCAGTTGCGGGTGCTCCCGCCGTGATCATCGCCGCGAAGATGTCCGCCCTGCCATTCTCGGCGGTGACTCGAGACCTCGCGTCGGCCCTGTCGATCGGGATTCTCTCTTCGGCGATCACCATCGCATGGATACTCCGGACCGGAGATGTGTTCACGTCGTGGATTGGCAGTACGGTGACGATGGCGGCCGTGCTGACAGCGGCCGCTCGATTGACGCCGGCGCCGACCGCTCGCGACCTGTCGATGCTCGTTATCGCGGCTGCCGTCACCGCCGCGGCAGCGGCGTGGAGCGATCGCGCTTTCCAGTATTGCCATGAGTGATCTCGATCGTCCCGCGGCACGAATGCTCGCGCAGCTGGAGCGGTTTCGGCGCCGGTTGATCCTTGTGGCATTCGTGAAAAGGCTTCCGCTCTCGGCGGCCATCGCCGTGAGCGGGGCACTGGTCGCCGCGCGAATCGGTGGTGTGCAGGCGAATGGCGTGCTGATCGCGCTCGTGACGAGCGCCCTCGTCGCGTCACTCGCGGCTGCGTCGATCGCCTACCGGCGTACTGGCCGCATCGTCCAGGTTGCAGCGACGCTCGACGGGCGTTTCGGGCTCGCGAACCGGCTCGCAACCGCGCTGCAGTTTTCTGGCGACGATGACGGCGTGGCGAGTCTGATTTCGGCGGACGCCGATGCCGCGCTGCGTGGCCGCCGTCCACAGGATGTGCCGTTCGAGGCGCCGCGTCATCTCGCGTGGATCGTGGGCGGCGTTGCCGCGGTCGTCGTCGCGGCTGGTTTGGTCGGCAAGTCCCCAGCCGACACCGACACCTCTGTCAGCTCTCGTGGCGTCTTGGGTGGCGCCGCAAATGCGTCGATGTCAGACGGCAGACGCTCGCTGGCGTCGACACCAGCTCCGTCGAATGTGAGCGCCGCCGCTGCCCGAGTACAACAGGCCGATCCGAACGGACAGCGTGGAATCGCGCCGGTACGATCGAACAACGCCCCTGCTGCGGACGACCCGTTGAGCCGTCAAACAACCGTGCGGGAGGCTCCGACGCAATCCGCTGATAGCGCCGCCGACCCTCGTCAAGCGCGTGCCGCAGATGCCGCGCGAACTCCGCCCGGTTCAAGCGGGGCGGCCGCCGGACGAGTAGGGGAGCGAAGAGGATCGGCAGCCAGTAGCGCACCTCGGAGTGAGGCGCCCACAGCACGAGCCGATCTCGGCGGCAGTGTGGGGGCCAACGCGCTTCGTTCGACGACGACGCGAGCCGGTGGCGTGCGTGGCACCACCGCGGATCCATCGCCGACATCCGACACCGACCAGCGCCCCATCACGAATCGCGGCGGTATGACGCCGGCCGCTGCATGGGACCGCGCCGAGTCGGCGATCGAGCGAGAGCATTTGCCGCTAGACCTTCGGACGTACGTTCGTGGCTACCTCGTCGCGATCAAGTCAGGCGGTCTGCCATGAGCCTGGCGGCGGCGGACATCCAAACCCGCGCGGCGATTTTCCGCGACTGCTTCGGCCGGCTGAAGACCGAAATCGGACGCGTCTTCGTCGGACAGCCGTCCGTGGTGGAACAGCTGCTGGTCTGTTTCTTCTGCCAGGGCCACGCGCTCCTCGAAGGCCCTCCTGGTCTGGGCAAGACGCTGCTCGTTCGCACCCTGAGCGATGCGATGAATCTCCAATTCGCGCGCGTGCAGTGCACACCGGATTTGATGCCTGCCGACATCACCGGCACGCAGCTTCTCGTCGAAGGGCACGACGGCGTGCGGTCGTTTGCGTTCCAGCGCGGTCCGATTTTCGCGAACATCGTGCTCGCCGACGAGATCAACCGCGCCACGCCCAGAACGCAGGCCGCCTTCCTCGAAGCGATGCAGGAGCGCCGCGTGACCGTGTTCGGCACGACGCATCGCATCGACGAACCGTTCTCGGTGTTCGCGACGCAGAATCCGATCGAGATGGAAGGTACGTATCCGCTGCCCGAGGCGCAGCTGGATCGGTTCTTCTTCAAGATCCGTATTCAGATGCCGGACGTCGACGACCTCGCCGAGATCATGATGCGGACGACTGGAGAAGAGGCCCCCCGCGCTTCGTCGCAATTCAGCGCCGACACGGTGCTGTCGTTGTACGGGTTGATTCGGCAAGTGAAAATCGCCGACTCCGTCCTCCGGTACATACTGCATCTGGTTCGCGCGACGCATCCGGACGCGCCCGAAGCGCCGGCCATCGTCAAAAAATACGTCAGGTACGGCGCCAGCCCCCGCGCGGCGCAGTCGATCGTGCTGGCGAGCAAGGCGACGGCGCTCCTTGCGAGCCGGTACCATGTCGCCACGGACGACGTGAGAAACGTCGTTGTCGCCGCTCTCAATCACCGCATCATTCGCAACTTCACCGCGGAAATGGAGCGCGTGACGGCGGAAGAGATCGCGCGGGGCGTGCTGTCGTCAGCGCCGGCGCTGTAGGTGCGCGTGTGTTGACGCCGCAGGAGGTTCGCGTCCTCGATCGGCTGGCGTTCGGCGCCTTTGGCGCGGCCGCCTCGCCGCACTCATCGGGCTCGCGCGCCGTTCGCGCGCGCGGCTTTGGTCTCGAGTTCCACGATTTCCGCCACTATCAGCCCGGCGACGACCCGCGCTACATCGACTGGACCGTTCAAGCGCGGCTGCACCAGCTCGTCGTCAAGGAATTCCGCGCGGAAGGCCACCTGCGCGTCCATCTCATCGTCGACACGAGCCGTTCGATGGCGGCCGGAGTTCCCGATAAGTTGTCGTGCGCGACCAAGCTGGCAGCGCTGCTGTCGTATGTCGCGGTCCGCCGCGGCGACGCCCTCGGCCTTGTGCGTTTCGACACCACGGTTCGCGACGTGCTGCTGCCGGCCACCGGACGAATGCAGTGGGGTCGCGTCCTCGACGCACTGGGGTCTGCGCGGGCCGCCGGCGCGTCCGCGACCAATCAGGCACTTGTCGACTACGGCTCGCTGACAACCGGTCCGGGCCTCGCCGTCGTCATCTCTGATTTCTTCGACGAACAGGGCGTGTTCGAGGGATTGCAGTACCTGGCGCACAGGCGGCTGATGCCGGCGCTGATTCAAGTGGTCGCACCCGAGGAACTGGATCCGCAACTCGACGACGCCGAGCTCCTCGACGTCGAGCATCCGGGCGCGCGCGGCCTGGTCGTCGATCGCCGCGCGGTAGAACGCTACAAAGAGCGCGTCGCGCGCCATGCGAACGAGCTGGCGGAGTTCTGCGCCGCGCACGATATGGCGTGGACGCGGGTGACGTCGTCGATGCCGTTTGCAGAACTTCTCCGAGCCTGCATCGATGCGGGTGTGCTGGCGACTCACGGGTAGGCCGCCATGTCCCTGGCGAACCCGTATGCGCTCTGGCTGCTGATCCTCCTGCCCGTTCCGCTGCTGCTCTCCAAGCGCCGGTCCGAGCACCGCCGGGCCGTGTCGAACCTCTTTCTCTGGAAGGCGGCCTCCGATCCGGACGCGCCGACGCTGAAGGTGCGATCGTGGCGCCGCCAGTGGCTCGTCGCGCTGCAGATGGCGATTATCGGGGCGACGGTTCTCGCGCTGGCGCAGCCGGTGGTCGCGTCGCGAGCCGAGCGCGTCGCCCTGATCTTCGATCTTTCGGCGAGCATGTCTGCGCGGGACGGCCGCGGCACGCGGTTCGACGCGGCGCGGGCGCGCGCCTTGTCTGTTGTCGCTCGTCTGTCCAGCCGATCGCGCGTGCGGCTCATCACCGCCGGGGCCAGCGCACGCGAAGCCGGCGAATACGCCGCTTCCGACTCCGCGTTGTCGCGCGCGATCGCGCAGCTCGCACCGGCCGCGGGCGCATCCGACATGTCCGGCGCCGTCCAAATTGCGAGACGAACATCTCTCGGCGAGCGCGTCGTCATCTTCTCTGATCACCCCTCCGATGTCGGACAGTCGAACACAATTCCAGTCGCGTGGGACGTGGTTGGCGCGGCGACTGACAACGTGGCCATTGTGCGCCTTGTCGCGCGACGGCGGCCGCTCTCGCCGGCGGAGGGCGACGTCTTGATCGGCGTCCGCAATTTCAGCTCGCATGCAGCGAATGCGGTCGTGGAAATCACACAAGAGGGGCAGATCATCGGCCGTCATGCCGTCGCGATCGAAAAGGACGGCCAGCAGACGATCGTCGTCAACGTGCCCCGGATCGCCGGCGTGATCGCGGCGCGATTGGCTGGAGACGATGCGCTTTCGGTCGACGACAGTCGCGTCGACGTCGTGGCTCCTCTCGATCGGATTCGTGTCGGACT
>Ga0097621_100000477_pt1 | contig 28162 bp, 27 predicted proteins | sample KBSMisM72_FD_73165 | JGI IMG/M metagenome (GOLD analysis project Ga0097621, IMG submission 73165) | Miscanthus rhizosphere microbial communities from Kellogg Biological Station, Michigan, USA - KBS Miscanthus M7-2 (version 2) (version 2) | ecosystem: Host-associated > Plants > Roots >... | reverse complement strand
GCTTGGGCCATGACGGCAAGAATCACGTTCGGAAGCTGCCACCCAGGCGGCGGGTTCGTAGCGGTGTACGGATCGAGACTCGTCGGCAGGGGTACGAAATTGATGCTGTGGTTGAGATCGTTCACGTAGAACGACGCCCCAATCGTCGTCTTCTTCATGAACGTGCCGGTATACGCGATTTCGTATGCGTTGATGGATTCTTCCGTCAATTTCGGCTGCGGTAGGCTGTTGATCGGCAGTTCGCTGCCGACCGCGCGGACAACTAGAGGAAACGGCGCCGCAACCAGCGGCCGGAGCGGCGCCGGCAACAAGGGCGCCAGGGCCGACAGATCCTGAAGCGAGACGACGTTCGCGTCGAGGTAGTTGTTGATGACCGACGGCGACTGAAAGGCGCGATTGAATGAAAACCGCAGCGAGTTGTCCGGCGTGAGTTTCACGATCGCGGACAGACGCGGCGAGAAGAATGCGCTTTCGAGGTTGCCGAACTTGTCGACACGCGCGCCGATGTTCAGCAGCACACGATTCAGGAACACCTCGTCCTGTACGTAGGCGCCGACCTCATTGCGGTCCTGAGCTGCCGGAGCGAGGGTGATCGCGAAGTTGTTGCGACGATAGTTCCCGCCGTACGACACGACGTTCCGGCTGCCGACTGGCGTCGCATTGCCCACCTCGACGTCGTACGTCTTGGTCGTCAGCGTCAACTGCAGGGCCTTGCCCGTGAACGGATCGGGAAACAGCAGGTTGGGCGCGTCGGCGCTCAGGATGTTGGTAAAGACGTTCAGTTTCAACGCATTGCGTGTGTAGTTGACGCGCCCGAATCCGAGGTACGAGCCGGACTGCACGTCGAACGGGCCAATGCCGGTGTAGATGACGCCCTGCGTGCCGGCAATGCCGCCTTCATAAGTGATTCGACCGTTTTTCCCCAGCTCCTGATCGACGCGCGCGTCGAACTTCGGCTGACTCGTGCCGCGATTGGAGTACGCGATGCCTAGCGGACCTGGACCATCGGCGGGGTAGGTCGCTCCGCCGACAGTCAGCGTCGCATCACGTGGATCGGTGATGACTGGAATCGTGCCGGTCGGACGGGGAAAAGCGGCCGAGTTGAAGTACCCGGCCGACACTCGGTACGACCATGTGTCGTTCGGCGCGTCGGCAAAGCTTCCGTTGACGCCGCCGAGTCCGCCGACGCCCTGTCCGGCCTTCGATCCCGCGTCACGGCTGAGGAACCCGCCGGTAAATGTCACTTCGGCGCCTTTCGCTTCGCGCGGCGTCTTCGTGATGATGTTGACGACGCCCGTCAGCGCGTTTGCACCCCACACAGCCGAGGCGGGCCCGCGAATGACTTCGATTTGCTTGATGTCGTTCAGGTTCGTCGGCAACATGTCCCAGAGCACGAGACCGAAGAAGTCGAGGTACACGGAGCGGCCGTCAAGCAGAACGAGCTCCGTGTTCGACAGCGTGGCCGTGGCCTGGCGGCTCGTGACGTTGATATCGCGAGCGGACAGCTGAATAACGTTCAGTCCCGGGACGCGGCGCAGCAGGTCGCCGTAGTTCTGAGCCGGCGACGATTGCAGCTCGGCGCTCGTCAGCACGCTCATCGTCGCCGGCGCGTCGACAAGCGCGATGTCACCTTTCGTGGCGGACACGACGACCGTTTCCGCGAGGGACGCGACCCTCAACGTCAGCGCCGACGCCGACGCGTTCTCCGACGAGACGACGACCTCGACAGGCGTCGCGGGAGCAAAGCCGACCAGCGTGGCGATCAGTTGATACTTGCCTGGCGTCACGTTCGAAAACGTGTAGGCCCCGTTCTGTCCGGACGTCGCCAGCTCTCGGCGAGACGCACTCGCCAGCTGCACGGTCGCACCCGGGATTCCAAGCCCTGCTTCATCGACGACTGTTCCTGACACTTGCGCGGACTGAGCGTGTGCGGCGGCACCGAACGACAGCACCATGCACACGCATGTTGCAGTCAACCAGCGAATCATTCGTCCCTCCAGGTGGGAGTGGCGGAGAGCGGCGCATTGTAACATGTGGGTAATGACGACCTTTCGCAGTGTGGCCGTGCTCGGTGCCGGCACGATGGGCGCGCAAATTGCCGCGCACTTCGCGAACGCCGGCGTGGCGGTGCTGTTGCTCGACGTCACAGCCGACGCCGCACGCGACGGACTCAAACGTGCGCGCGGGCTCAAACCTGATCCGTTCTTTACGCCCAGCACGGCCTCGCTGGTTTCTATCGGTGGGTTCGACTCGGATCTCCAGAAGCTGAGCGGCGTCGACTGGATTGTCGAAGCGATCATCGAGCAGCTCGAGGCGAAGCGTGCCCTGCTCGCACGAGTCGAAGACGTTCGGCGCGGCGACACAATCGTCTCGTCGAACACCTCCGGCATTCCGATTCGATCGATCGCTGAAGGGCGCAGCGCCGAGTTCCGGCGTCACTGGCTCGGCACACACTTCTTCAACCCGCCACGGTATCTGCCGCTCGTCGAAGTCATCCCGACCGCCGACACCGATCGTTCGGCCGTCGATCGCGTTTCACGGTTTCTTGACGTCCGACTCGGCAAGGGCGTCGTCGTCGCGAAGGACACGCCAAACTTCATCGCCAACCGCATCGGGCTGTACGGCGTCGTCCAGGTGCTGCGCACGCTCGAGAAGGGTCAGTTCACGATCGAGGAGATCGACGCGATTACGGGACCGGCACTCGGCCGACCGAAAAGCGCCACGTTCCGAACGATGGACATCGCCGGACTCGACGTGTTGGGACATGTCGTTCGAAATCTGAAGACGCAGCTCCCTGAAGCCGAAGCAAACGAGTTCGCGCTCCCGCCCATCGTGGAAAAGCTGATCGAGCGCGGATCGATTGGCGAGAAAAGCAGCGAAGGCTTCTACAAACGACAGAAGACGGCCGAGGGATCCGAGATTCTTACGCTCGATCCATCGACGATGACATACCGGACGAGGCAGTCGGCCCGGGTGCCGCCGCTCGACGCCGCAAAGCCGCTCGAGAATCTTGCCGAACGGACGAAGACGCTCTTTCTGGGCAAGGACAACGTCGGGGAGTTCCTCCGCGCAACGCTCGGACCGCTTCTTGTTTATGCCGCTCGGGTGGCTTTCGACGTCGCAAACTCTATCGACGACGTCGATCGGGCGATGCGATGGGGCTTCGGCTGGGAACTCGGACCGTTCGAGATCTGGGATGCCATCGGCGTTCGGGAAGTTCTCGAGGCGACCGGCGTGACCAACCCGCCCCCGACCGTCGCCACACTGATGGCGTGTGGAGAGAATCAGTTTCGCCATGGCGGTCTGCCTCCCGCGGGCCCTGGCCTCCAGATCCTCAAGTCGGCGAAGGAACGAAGCGCGATCGTCAAGAAGAATCCAGGGGCGAGCCTCGTCGATCTTGGCGACGGCGTGCTGGCCATCGAGTTTCACTCGAAGATGAACACGGTCGGCGGCGACACGCTCGAGATGATTCACGCGGGCGTGCGCGAAGCGGCCGAGCATTTCAACGCGCTCGTTGTCGGCAACGACGCTCCCAACTTCTCCGCCGGCGCGAATCTCATGCTGTTGCTGCTGGAGGCGCAGGAAGGCAACTTCGACGACATCGACCTGATGATCCGAACGTTCCAGGGCGCGACACAGGCCTTGCGTCATGCGTCGATACCTGTCGTGGTGTGCCCTGCAGGGCTGACGCTCGGTGGCGGGTGCGAGGTCGCTCTCCACGGCGATCGCGTGCAGGCGGCCGCCGAAACCTACATGGGGCTCGTCGAAATGGGCGTCGGTCTGATACCAGCGGCGGGTGGCACGAAAGAAATGCTCGCTCGCGCTGTCGAGCACGTGCCCGACCCGCGGGCCGATCTGATGCCGTTCGTGCAGCGAGTGTTCGAGATGATTGGCTTCGCGAAAGTCTCGACCAGCGGCGCCCATGCGATGGAGCTTGGGTTTCTTCGGCAGGCCGACGCGATCACCATGAACCGCGAACGCCAGATTGCCGATGCGAAAGCCGTGGCGCTGGAACGCGCGCGCGAAGGCTACCAGCCGCACTCGCCTCGCACCGCCATCCCGGTGGGCGGCGACAATCTGCAGGCGGCGTTGAAGCTGGGCGTGCATCTCGCGTGGCGCGCCGGCCGCATCAGCGATCACGATGCCCTGCTGGGCCGGACGCTCGCGTGGATTCTGTCGGGCGGGTCGCTGCCGCATCAGACGACCGTGACCGAACAGTATTTGCTCGACCTCGAGCGCGAGGCATTTCTGAAGCTCTGCGGAGAGCGCAAGACGCTGGAGCGGATTCAGTACACGCTCAAGACCGGCAAGCCGCTTCGAAACTAGCCGCGGATCATCCCTCCATGATCGAACACGGCAACGGATCGCCTCTCGTTCTGGTCCCAGGCCTGCCGGGCCCATGGCAGTACGTCGCGCCGGCGCTCGACGCGCTGTCGGCCCACTTCCGCGTCCTCACGTCGTCGCTCGGACCCGAATGCACGATCGAAGCGGACGTCAGCCGCATTCTCGACGCGTTGAATGCCCGGCAAATCGAACGCGCCGCGATCTGCGGCGTCTCGCTTGGCGGTCTCGTCGCGCTGCGATTTGCGGCGCTGCATCCGGAGCGGACCGCTGCCCTGGTGCTCGCCTCGGCACCAGGGCCTGGAGCGACGCTGGTTCCGCATCATCGGTTCTATACACGCTGGCCGTGGGTCTGCGGGCCCTTGTTCATCCTGGAGACGCCGTTCCGGTTGCGGCGCGAGACGCAATGGAAGCCGACTCGCATCAAGACGCTTGTGACGGCGCTTTTCTTCGCGCCCGTGTCGTTCGCAAAGATCGCACGGCGAGCGAAGCTCATCGAGTCCACCGACATCGGCGCCGACTGTCGACGCATCGTGTCGCCCACGCTGGTGATCACAGGCGAAGAAAAGCTCGACCTCGTCGTGCCGGTCGAGAGCACCGTCCGCTATGTCACTGCCATTCCTGGAGCGACACACGTCGTCATGACTGGCACCGGGCATCTCGGGCCCATCACGCACGCCGTCGAATTCGCCGGTCTTGTTCGTGATTTCGTGCGCCGCGCCGACTCGTGTGCGGACGTCGCATGACGCGCGTTCGAGAAATCGTCGGTCCAGCCGGACGGCTCGAGGCGCTTTTCGAAGAACCGCCCGCGCTCGGCGGCGTCAACGCCGACGGGCTCGTGGAGCGTGGACGCGCCGCCGGCGTTCGAGCGGCGGTGGTGCTCGCGCATCCGCATCCGCAGTACGGTGGATCGATGCACACGAAAGTCGTGTATCAGGCAGCAAAAGCGTTCGCGCGAATCGGCTGCGCCGTGCTGCGGTTCAACTTTCGCGGCGTCGGCACGAGCGAAGGATCGTGGGACGAAGGGCGCGGAGAAATGGACGACTTCCGTGCGGCCGTCGGGTTCATGCGCGGGCAATACCCCGACATCCATTTGTGGGCGGCGGGCATGTCGTTCGGCGCATGGGTTGCGATGACCGTCGGCGCAGACGAACCCGCGGCGTCCACGTTGATTGGGATCGCGCCGCCGGTCTCGCGGCTTGATTTCGAGAAAGTCCGTGGGAGCGACAAGCCCAAGTTCTTCATCCAGGGCGAGCGGGACGAACTCTGTCCGTTGAAGGACCTGCAGGAGTTCTACGCCCGAGCGCACGATCCCAAAGAGCTGGCCGTTATCGACGCCGCCGACCATCTGTTCGACGGCAAGGTGCTCGACGTCGGCGACGCGATTGAGGACTTGCTCGGAGACTGGGAAGGCTGAACACTCAAGTCAGTGCCCCGGCGATTTGGCAAGGTCACAGCATTTCGTTACTAATCGGCGTCGCTCCGCCGATTTCCTTCATTCCAGGCAAACGCGACGACGGCAAAGCTCTTGAAGTGGCGACGGTATGCGATTTCTGTCGAGCATGATTCTGATGGTCGGCCTCGTCGGCGCTATCGCGCCGCCGGCGATGGCGGACGACGGGCCGCGAGCGGACGTCGCGGGCGGCTACTCGTTGATTTACGCTCACGACCTCCGGACGACGTTTCCCGCCGGCTGGTTTTTTTCCGCCGCCGTCAACGCGAACAACGTCGTCGCCTTTGCCGCCGAGGTGAGCGGCCACTACAAATCAGCATCAGCGACGGCGGGCGGAGCCAGCGCGAGTGCTTCGTTGAAGGTCCACACGCTTCTCGCGGGACCCAGGTTCGTGGCTGGCACCGGTGCGGCGAGGTTCTTCGGGCAGTTCCTCGTCGGTGCGGCACTGGCGTCCGCAGGCGTGACCGCCAGCGGAGGGGGTCTGAACACGTCGATCGGCAGTTCGGAAACCGACTTTTGCTACATGCCAGCAGTCGGGCTGGATATTGGCTTCAATACGAGGACCGCGATGCGAATCGGGGCAGGCGAACGGTGGATTCGCCTGCCCGGCGGCAGCACGTCCAACGAGTTTCAGTTCGTCGCCGGCCTCGTCCATCGCTTCGAGAAGTGAACACACGACATCGTGCTATAAGTCGAGTCTTATGGCCGATGCAGTAATCGTTTCCGCCGTCAGAACCGCCGTCGGCAAGGCGCCGAACGGCACCCTTCGCGGGACCCGCCCCGACGAGCTTGCCGCAACCGTCATCAGCGAAGCGCTTCGGCGCGCGCCAGGCATCGACGCCGCCGAGATCGACGACGTGATCCTCGGCTGCGCGATGCCGGAGGCAGAGCAGGGACTGAACGTCGCACGGATCGCCAGCCTGCGTGCAGGCGTTCCGGTGACGGCGTCCGCCGTGACGGTGAATCGCTTCTGCGCCTCGGGGCTCCAGGCAATCGCCTACGCGGCGGAGCGCGTGATGAGCGGCGGGAGCACGACCATCGTGGCGGGCGGCGCCGAGTCGATGAGCCTCGTCCCCCTTGGCGGCAACAAGGTGTCGCCGAATCCCGCGCTGGTGGACACGTATCCCGACGTGTATCTCAGCACCGGTCTCGTCGCCGAAAACCACGCACGCGAATCGTCGATCTCGCGCGCCGATCAAGACGCCTTCGCGCTGCGCAGTCATCAACGCGCGCTCGCCGCGATTGATGCCGGCAGATTCGCCGAGGAAATCATTCCGGTCGGCGCCAGGCTCGTTGACACGGGCAACGGCAGCAGCCGGCCTTCGACGCAGCAACTGACGTTCGCTGTCGACGAAGGACCGCGCCGCGACACGTCGCTCGACGCGTTGGCCAAGCTGCGTCCCGCCTTTCACGCAGCCGGCACCGTCACCGCCGGCAATTCGTCCCAGACCAGCGACGGCGCCGCGGCCGTCATCGTCACCTCGGCAGAGCGCGCACGCGAACGCGGGCTGACGCCGATGGCCAGATTCGTCGCGTTCGCCACGGCGGGGGTCGCACCCGAACGATTCGGCCTGGGACCTGTGCCTGCCATTCAGAAAGCGCTCAAATTGGCAGGGTTGACGCTCGAACAGATGGACGTCGTAGAGTTGAACGAGGCGTTTGCCGCGCAGGTGCTCGCCTGCCTCAAAGAGCTGCCGATCGACCCCGAGAAGCTGAACGTCAACGGCGGAGCGATTGCGCTTGGACATCCCCTCGGCTGCACCGGCGCAAAACTGACGACGACGATCCTCTATGAAATGCGGCGAAGGAAGTCGCGGTACGGCCTCGTCAGCATGTGTGTCGGCGGCGGCATGGGCGCCGCCGGTATCTTTGAGAGAATGTAGCCATGGCGACAAGTGGAACCGCCTCGGCGTTGCTGAAGGGCGGCGCCTGGCTTCTCGAGTCGACACCGGCCAGCGCGGTGCTGACGCCCGAAAAGCTGACCGACGAACACCGGCTGATCGGACAGACGACGGAGCAGTTTGTCGAACAGGAAGCGGCGCCGGCGCTCGACCGTCTCGAACAACACGACTGGTCGGTCGCGCGCGCCTTGCTGAAACGCTGCGGCGAGCTCGGGCTGCTCGGCGTCGACGTGCCCGAGGAATACGGCGGGCTCGCGCTCGACAAAGTCACCTCGCTCATCGTCTCCGAGCGGATGTCGAAAGCCGCGTCCTTTGGCGCGACGTTCGGCGCACAGGCGAACCTCACCGTCCTTCCGCTGATGCTGTTCGGGACGCCGGCACAGCAGCAGCAGTACCTCCCGAAGCTGCTGACCGGAGAACTGGTCGGCGCGTACTGCTTGAGTGAAACAGGATCGGGATCCGACGCGCTCGGCGCCAAGACAAAGGCGATGCGCCAGGCCGACGGCAGCTTCATCCTCAACGGCGAGAAGATGTGGATCACGAACGGCGGCTTCGCCGACGTCTTCATCGTCTTTGCCAAAGTCGACGGCGAACACTTCTCCTGCTTCATCGTCGAACGCGCGTTTGGCGGCGTGACGAGCGGCAAAGAAGAGCACAAGATGGGCCTGCACGGCTCGTCGACGACGGCGGTGATTCTGCAGGACGTCAAGGTGCCCGCGGCTAATCTGCTCGGAGAAATCGGCAAGGGACACAAAGTCGCGTTCAACGTGCTCAATTTCGGCCGCTTCAAGCTGGGCGGCATGTGTGCGGGCGGGTCGCGCGGCGCGCTCGGCGAGGCCGCCCGATACGCGGCACAACGAAAGCAGTTCGGGCAGCCGATTGCGTCCTTCGGCGCCATCAAGCACAAGCTCGGTGAGATCGTCGCCCGGACGTACGCGATCGAGAGCCTGCTCTATCGCACCGCGGGCATGATTGACGACCGCATCGGCGTCGCGAAGGACGGCGCGACGGCCGCGGCGGTGCTCGAGGAGTATGCGGTCGAAGCGTCGATCGCCAAGGTGGCGGGAAGCGAGACGCTCGACTTCGTGCTCGACGAAAACATCCAGATTCACGGCGGCAACGGCTTCGTGCGCGACTACCCGGCTGAACGTCACTATCGCGACGCTCGAGTCAACCGAATCTTCGAAGGGACGAACGAGATCAACCGGCTGTTGATCCCGGGCATGCTGGCGCGGCGCGCGGTGAAAGGCGAGCTTGGAATCATTCCTGCTGCGAAGGCGCTGCAGGACGAATTGCTCGGACCGCCGTCGATGCCGCCGTCGGACGACCAGCCGTTCGCCGACGAACGGCGCGCCATTGAATCGTTCAAGAAGATCGCCTTGATGGTATTCGGCGTGGCGATGCAGACGTACGGAACGAAGCTCGCCGATCAGCAGGAGATTTTGACCTACACCGCCGACATTCTGATCGACGTGTACAGCGCCGAAAGCGCGCTGCTTCGGGCCAGCGCTGCCACAGGCACGTCGCGTGCGTCGCTGCACGCGGATGCCGCTCGCACGTTCTTGAATGACGCCGCCGCGCGGATCGAAACGGCCGCTCGGCAGGCACTCGCCGTCATGACCTCCGGAGACACCTTGAGGACGATGTTGGCTGGACTCAGACGGCTGGCGAAATTCGTCCCGCTTGATACCGTCACACTGCGCCGGCGGCTCGCCGACGAAGCCGTTGCCCGCGGAGGTTATATCTTTTGATGCTGCTGCGCCGCGGCGACCGTGGAAGGGTCGCCCTAGTACTGATGACTCTGGCCGCCTGTGGCAGCAAGCCGCCTGTCGACACACGCGACTACGCACAGCGGATTGCGGCGGAACGAGCGGAGAAGGATCAGTTGTTCGCGCAGAAGAACGACCCGGTTCCCGACGCGAAGAAAGCCGAGCTGCTGCCGCTGGCGTACTTCCCCATCGATCCCGTCTATGACGTGCCCGCGTCGCTCACGCCGAGCGACGACCACACCGTCATCGACATGCCGACGTCGACGGGCGCGCCGAGGAAAATGCGAAAGGCCGGCATGCTGTCGTTTTCGCTGAAGGGCCAGCCGCTGTCGATCATGGCCTTCTACGATCTCACGGGATCGCCTGAACACCTCTCCGTGATGTTCAGCGACATGACGAGCGGCACCGAGACGTACGCCGCCGGCCGGTATCTCGATCTCGATCGCAATCCGCAGGGAATCTACGAGCTCGATTTCAACCGCGCGTACCATCCGTACTGCTACTACAACGCGACGTACGAGTGCCCGTACCCGCCGCCAGAGAACCGGCTGAAGGTTCCCATCCGCGCCGGAGAACGCGTGCGGCGCCCGACGACCTGACGTCCACGTGGCGCTTCGCGCAATCGTCTTCGACTTCGACGGCGTGCTCGCCAATAGTGAGCCGCTGCATTTCACGGCGTTCCGCGACGTCCTCGCGTCCACCGGCATCACGCTGACCGAGCACGACTACTACGCGCGCTATCTCGGGTTCGACGACGTCGGCGTGTTCAGGACGGTGGGCGTCGATCACGGGACGTCGTGGACCGCTCGGGACGTCGCCGGTTTCGTCGGCGACAAGGCGCTTCGGCTCGAAGAGCTCGAACGCGATATCCCGGTTCTCTTTCCCGGTGCGGCGGACGCCATCCGGCGCTCGGCCGCGGCCGTACCGATTGCGATTGCCTCCGGAGCGCTCGGTCCGGAGATCCGGCGCGTGCTGAGGCGTTCAGGACTGTTGGAACATTTCTCCGCCATCGTCTCTGCCGAGGACACACCGGCGAGCAAGCCGGCGCCGGATCCGTACGTGCGGGCGGTGGCGCTGCTCGCCGAGAAGATGTCGCCGACGCTGCACCCGCACGAGTGCGTCGCGATCGAAGACTCGCGGTGGGGCCTGGAGTCTGCGCGCGAGGCTGGACTGCGAACGGTCGGCGTCACGAGCAGCTACGACGCCAGCGACCTGCAGCCCGGGGCAGACCTGATTATTCCGACGATCGCGGACCTCGACGTCGAACACTTGCAGCGGCTGTTATTCTCTTGACTGGCGACTGGAGACCAGAGACTGGGGACTAGTTCACTCGTTCACACTTTCTCGCACGCCGCATTGAGCGCCGACCAGGACGTGGCGATGGCGGCGTTGTTGATCGCGCGAATCGAATATCCGACGCTCGACGTCCGCCCTTATCTCAATCAGCTCGACGCGCTTGGCCGCGAAGCCTGCCTTCGCCTCGGAGCAGCGTCGGTCGCGCCCAAAGCCAACACGCCTCCGCGCGTCGATCCGGAGCGTCACGCGCAGGTGCTGGCGTTGAACCACTTCCTTTTCGACGAGCTCCAGTTCAGCGGCAACACCAGCCACTATCAGGACCCGCGCAACAGCTTCCTGAACGAAGTCCTCGAGCGGCGTACCGGCATCCCGATTTCGCTGGGCGTGTTGTACATGGAGGTCGCGCGCCGCGCCGGTCTCGAGATCGAAGGCGTCAATTTTCCGGGTCACTTCCTCCTGCGGTGTCCCGCCAGCCGGGATTTCGCGTATTCCGAGGATTTGATCATCGACGCGTTTCACGGCGGCGCGATTCTGTCCGAGGACGCCTGCCGCGTGCTGCTTCACCGGCACGAGGGCGACGACTCGGCACTCGATCGTCATCTGGCTGCGCACGCGACGAAGCGTCAGATTCTGGCGAGGATGCTCGTCAACCTGAAACGGCTGTACGTGCAGATGAACTCGTTTCCACAGGCGCGCGATGTCACGGAACTGCTGCTCGCGATCGAACCGACAGCCACTCACGAACTCAGAGATCGAGGCCTCATCGCTTACCACTTGAACGACTTCTCATCGGCGCTGCGCGATCTGCAGACCTACCTCGCGCTCACGCCGTCACAGCCGCAGAGCGACGAAGACCGCGCGGACCACGAGCGCATTGTCGAACACGTGAAGACGCTTCGGCGCCGAGTGGCGACGTTCAACTAACGTCGCCGGTCCTGGCCGTACGCGCAGTTGCCTCGCAGCGGGCACTCATCGCAGTGCGGATCGGTTTCAGTACAGGTCTCTGCACCGTGATGCTCGAGATACAAGTAGGCGCGACGGTAGCCGTCGAGCGAGCGTGGGAGATCGGCGTCGACGGCCTGCCGCACTGCCCGCGCCGTTTTCGAGAAGTTGCCGACCGCGTCGCCGTAGCCGAGACGCGTCCCGACGCGCGCCACTCGCGCATCCACAGGCAACACGGCGTGATTGCCCGCGAACAGCAGCATTCTGTACGCGCTGCTCTCACCGCCCATTCGAGGAAGCGGCTTCAGATGTCGACGTGCGACCGCTATCGGGCCGACGATGACAGACGGCAGCGCCGGACTGCGGCGAAACACGTCGACGCCCTTCCTGAGCGCGAGCAGCCGATGATGGCAGAACGGACCGGCCAGCGCGACGCTCGCTTCGAGCATCTTCGGCGAAGCCGTCCACATCGCGTCCGGCGTGAGCACGCGCTGCCGCGTCAAGGCGCGAAAGGCCGCGTCGCGCTTCCTCGGCGTAGAGTGACCCGACAGAATTTCCCAGACGAAGAACGCAAACGGGTCTGAGGGCGGCGACGGCAGCGGGCCATACAGCTTCTGCAGCTTTCGAATCGCGCCTTCCAGCCGCGACATCATCGCGTGGACTGCCCGGTGGGGCAGTCGTGCAGCAATGGACACACCGCGCAATGCGGATCGGCGTCGGTGCATGTCGAGACGGCGTGATGCGACAGGTACAGCGAGACGCGACGATACAGGTCGAGGCTGTGCGGAAGCTCCTCATCGGGGACTCCGTCGTAGCCGACGCGCCGAACGACGCGAGCCGTGCCGGCGTCCATCGGCAGGACGCGATGTCCGCCGGCGAACAGAAGCATCCGATCGGCCAAGCCGTCGCTCGTCTGCGGCAGCACACTCATGGCTTCCTGCGCCAACGGCAGCGGACCTTTGAGCGCCGACGGCAAATCGGGGTGACGTTGAAACACCTTGATGGCGGCGCGAAGCGCACGGAGCCGCTGTTCGAAATACGGGCCGGCGAGCTTGACACTCTCTTCGAGTGTCTTCGGCGCCACTTTGGACATCGCGTCGGGGGTGAGCGCGCGATGCCGCTTGAGCGCGCCAAACGCGATGTCCCGCTTCTGCGGCGTCGTCTGAAACGAGAGCGCGTCCCAGACGAACAGCGCAAACGCGTCGGCCGGCGGAGCAGGGAGCAGGCCGTAGAACTGTTTGAGATCGCCGACGAGCCGTTCGAGTCGCGAAGGCTCCGCCACGTGCTAGGCGCGCACGGCGATCCGCGAGATCTCGTCGTACAAATAAGCCGCAGCGATGATGCCGCCTTGGAAGTTGCCGACGTCGAGCTTCTCGTTCGGCGCGTGGGCATTCTCATCCGGGAGTCCGACGCCGAACAGCACGGACGGCAGCCCCAGCACTTCCTGAAATGTCGAGACGACAGGAATCGAGCCGCCTTCGCGCGTCAGCACTGGCGTCTTGTTGAAGCCCTTTTCAATCGCGCGGCTGGCGGCCTGCACGAAGGGATTGTCGAATGACGTCATCCACGGTTTGCCTCCGTGCATGTTCGTGAACTTCAGCTCCACAGTTTTTGGGGCGAGCTTTCGGACGTACTCTTCGAACAACTTCGCGATCTTCTCAGGCTCTTGATTCGGCACCAGACGCATGCTGATTTTCGCCATCGCGACAGCTGGAAGCACCGTCTTGGCGCCCTCACCGGTGAACCCCGACAGGAGTCCGTTGACTTCGAGCGTCGGCCGCGCCCACGTACGTTCGAGCGTCGTGTAGTCGGTTTCCCCTTGGAGCTTCGGGATGCCGAAGTCTTTGCGATATTGCTTCTCGCTGAACGGCAGCTGCGCCCACGCGTCGCGCTCCTCCTGCGTCAACGGCACCACGTCGTCATAGAAGCCAGGAACTTTGATGTGACCGCCTCGATCCTTCATCTGCGCGATCATTTGAGCGAGGACGAACGCCGGGTTGGCGACGGCGCCGCCAAACGATCCTGAGTGCAAGTCGGTGCCGCTGCCTCGGAGATCGATTTGCGTGTAGACGAGCCCGCGAAGGCCGTAGCAAATGGACGGCACGCCTCGCGCGAACATCGGCGAATCGGAGATGACGACCACGTCGGCCGTCAAATCGTTCTTGTTCGCGAGGATGAAGTTGTCGAGGTTGACGCTGCCGACTTCCTCCTCGCCTTCCAGCATGATCTTGATGTTGACCGGCAGCTTGCCGTTCTGCTTCAAGTGCGCTTCGACGGCCTTGAAGTGCATGAAGACCTGGCCCTTGTCGTCCGCCGCGCCGCGCGCGTAGATCTCTCCGTCGCGGATCGTGGCCTGGAACGGCGGCGTCTCCCACAAGTTCAGCGGATCCACGGGCTGCACGTCGTAGTGACCGTAAAAAAGCATCGTCGGTGCGCCCGCAGCGCCGAGCCAGTCGCCGTAGACAACCGGATTGCCCGGCGTCGGGATCAGCTTGACGTTCTGCATGCCGATGCGGCGCATTTCGTCCGCGCACCATTCGGCGCAGCGTTTCACGTCGCCGGCATGCTCTGGCAAGGCGCTGATGCTCGGAATCGCGAGAAACGCCTTCAGCTCTTCGAGGTATTTGTCGCGGTTGAGGTTGATGAAGTCTACGACGTTGCTCGTGCTCATTGGGGCTGTATCTCCAGCTGTTCGGTCACCGGCAGTTCAAGACGAAAACGAATGCCTCCTGCGCGCCGGCGCTCGATCTCGAACGATCCACCGTGCGCTTCGAGAACGCGGCGGCACGCATGGAGTTCTCCCGCCCACTCCGGCGCATCGTCTGGGAGCGCGAGAGTCGGATCATCGAGTTCGACCGTGAGGCGTTCGTCCGCGGGTGTCCCGCGTCCCGTGACGATCACGACCTCGCCGGCAGTGCGGCTCCGGCCATGCCGTGTGACGTGATCGAGAAGCGTGATCAACACTTTTTCAATCTGACGGCCGTCGACGTAGACGAGCGGCAGCCGCGGCGTCTCGTCCAGCTTGATGCACCCGGCGGCACCGCCGTCCCTCCGCTTGTGGTCGAGCGCGCGGTGTACGATGTCGTTGAGATCGGACCATCGGCGGTTGAGCGCACTCGTTTCGGTGAACGCGAGCAGGTTGCGCACGATGTCGACGGCACGTGTGACGTTGTCGCGAATGTCTTGAAGTTCCTGTGCACCGTCTCCGGGCGCGGGATCCGACACCGCCAGCACTTCGGCGCTGCCCAGCATCCCCTGTAATGGGCTTTTCAGATCCTGCGCGAGCCCGGACACGAGACGCCCGACATTGGCGATCCGATCGGTATGTGTCACTTGCTTCCGCAGCGAGGCGACCTCGTCCATCAGAACACGCTCGCGCCTGCGCGCCGAGACGTCGCGAAGAATCAGCAAGGCCGCAAGGACGACTGCGACGACGATGGCAATCACAGATACGGCTAGCAACTATACCGTGACTACTCGTACTCGAGCGCCTCGACGAGCGATCCTCGGACGGCGGACTCTGCCGGCCAGATCGCGGCCACGAACGCCGACGCCAGGATCGTCGGCACCAGCGCGGCAACCACTGTGGTGGGGAATTGGTAATCGAGCCGCATGCCCGCGATGTCGCGGTGGACGATTTGCAGGATGTAGTACAGGTTGATGGCACCGAGAGCAAACCCAAGCACCAACCCCAGCGTGCCGATGCTCAGCGCCTCGATCCAAATCGTGCGCCGGATCTGACCATGAAGGCCGCCTACGGCCTGCAATACGCCAAGTTCACGACGGCGATCGGTAATAGAGACGGTCAGTGTGTTCACGATGCCGAGAATAGCGACGAGCACGGCAACGGCGATCTGTACCGACGTCAGCCCGAACCATTGGTCGGTGATCTTGAGGATGTACCCCTTGAGCTCCTGGTTCGTGAGCACGAAGACCTGACGCTGCCCAGAGTACTTTTCGAGAATTCGCCGGCGGACATCCGGCATCGGCGCATCCGGACTCAAGTACACGCGGAAGATGTTGACGCTGTCGTCGTGCCAGTATCTCTGAAACACCGTGCGGTCCATCAGGATCGTGCCCTGCTGATCGGAATAGTCCAGCACAATGCCGACGATCGGCAGACGGATGGTGCCGTACGGCGCCGCCACCTCAATGGCTTCGCCGAGCTTGAGGCGCTGCAGTTGCGCGAGGGTATCGGACACGAGCAGTCCCTCGCCCGCCGCCGCTTTCCGGTACATGTCGTCCGCGTTGCCTTCCAGGGGGTTGCGTCGTGACGTTTCCGCGATGCTCGTAATGTCGCCAGCGACGACCATGATCGGCGTCTTCCTGAACACCATCCGTGCGTCGCGAACGGGCTGCACGCGGTCGACGCCAGGCACGGCCGCGAGCTCGTCGTGCATCGAGGCGGGAAAACGAATCGTGCGGACGACGATGCTCTGCGACGGGCTCACGAAGAGATCCGGATTGAGCGCCGTGTCCATCCAGCCAATGATTGAGTCGTAGCTTGCCCGCGCCATCCCGGCGAACGCGACGACAAGCGCGAGCGACAGCATTACTGCCGCGACGCTTGCGGAGGTGCGCCGCGGCGACTGAATCAAGCTGTCCGCCGCCAACGCACCTTCGACCGGACGGACGGCTTTGAGGAGCGGCCGCAGTCCTCGCGCGAGCGCCACGGACAGAATCGGGCTGAGCAGCAGCGCGACGACCACCGCAAGCGCGTACCCGGCATAGAACGCCCAACGAATCTGCGAGAGCATCAGACACGCGATGGACGCGAGACCGCCAATCGCGGCGAGGACGATGCGCCATCGACTCTCGGTCGCCGACAGCACCTGATACTTCCCCTTCTGAAGCGCTTGGACCGGATCGACGCGAGCGGCGTTTCGGGCCGGAATCAGCGCCGCGACAATGCTGGTGGCGATGCCAATCGCCAGCGCTGTCAAGAGCAGCGCAGGATCGGAGGCCACCTCGTCCGCGCGCTGCGCCACACCATACACGTCGCTGATTAACGTGCCGATCGACGCAGCGATGCCTTGTGCGATGAGCACGCCAAGCAGCAGACCGCCACTCGAACCGATCAGCCCGGTCACCGCACTCTCGCCGAGAAACAGCCACCTGATCTGCGCCCGCGTGGCGCCGAGCGCGCGAAGAATCCCGATTTCAGAACGCCGCTGCGTGACAGCGATCGCAAACGCGTTGTAGATGATGAACATTCCGATGAAAAGTGCGAACAAGCTCGAGACGTTCACCATCATCGAATACGCAGACAGCATGGCTTCGAACTGGCGACCGCGCCCCGAGGGCGGCTCGATCTGAAAACCGCTGCCGAGCACTGCCTGTAGTTCCCGCTCGGCGTCGGCCACTGTCCGACCTGGCTTCAGCCCGATGTCCACGCGATCGAACGTGCGTCCACGACCGAACATCTTCTGCGCGGCGTAGACGTCCATGACCGCGAGGTTGCCGCCGAACGCGCTCGTCAACCCGCCGGTCTTCAGGATGCCGCGCACCTTGAACATGCGCGGGCCGATCGCCGTGCCGAGCGTGATGGTGCTGTTGACGGCGAGATGATTTCGGTCGGCGAACTGCCGTGTCAGGATGATCGAATCCGGCTGCGCGAGGAAGATCAGCGGATCCGCAATCACCGCATCGTCGCCGTCGAGATCGTAGTCGCGGAGGCTTCGGTCTCCGGTCATGTCGACGCCGAGCACGAGAAGATTGCCCTGCCCGGCCAGGGTGGTGTCCACGACGGCTTCGATCGCCGGCACCGCGACGCGGACCGACGCCGCCGACTGTACCCTCTCCAGCACGTCCTCCTCGAAGCCGGCCTCCCCCGCCGTGACTTGCAGCTCCGTCTTGCCTGCGATTCGATCGACCGTATTCGAAAACGCGAACAGCACCGTCTGATTCGCCGTGTGCATGCCGACGAACACGGCGACGCCAAGCACGATGCCGGCGACCGTCAGCATCGTGCGGAGCACGTGTTTGCGGAAATACGGCCAGCTGATGAGGCGCAGCAGAATCATCGGCGGACGTCCTCGACGATCTTCCCGTCGCGCAGCGTGATCGTCCGGGCGCAGCTTTCCGCGACTTTCATGTCATGCGTGACGACGATGATCGTCGTGTTCAGCGTGAGATGGAGATTGCGAATGAGTCCGAGGATTTCGACGCCGGTATGCGTATCGAGATTGCCGGTCGGTTCATCGGCGAGGATGATTGGGGGATAGACAGACAACGCGCGTGCGATCGCGACCCGCTGACGCTCGCCGCCCGATAATTCTTCGGGCAGATGCTGCATGCGATGACCGAGCTGAACGAGCGTCAGCAGCTCGCGTGCGCGCGCGTCGACCTTCTGGCGCGGCCAGCTCCGAAGGTGGAGCGGCAAGCCGACGTTCTCGATGCACGTCAGCGTCGGCAGAAGATTGAAGAACTGAAAGATGAACCCGATCTTGTCGCGGCGGACGCGCGTCAAATCGTCGTCCGACAGCTTGCCGAGCGACGCGCCGTCGACTCGCACGTCGCCGGAGGTCGCGCGATCGAGCCCGCCGATCAAGTTGAGCAGCGTGGATTTCCCCGAGCCGGACGGTCCGATGATCGAGACCATCTCGCCGCGTTCGATGACGAGGCTGACATCATCGAGCGCGGTGACTTGACGCTTTCCCTCGAACCGCTTGGAGACGTGTTCGAGCACGACCATACATGACGATTGTGTGAATCGTTTCACATAATTGTCAAATCACTAATAAAAGCCGGATTGTTCGGGTTCTGGGGCCCGGCACCGCCCTATAGTGGGCTCGCCCCGGCCGGTCTCAAGAGAGTGAGGTTCAAATGGGTACTTGGTGCGACATTCCGTTAGGGACGAGAAACGAGATCACGTACACCCCGATGATGCGCTCAGTGCTTGTCCAGTGCACTGTCGAATTCTCGCGACACATTCACAAGCCGCTTGGTGAAGCGGCGGAAGAAGACTTCCTCGCCGTGTTCGAATGCACGGTCGGCAATGCCCTCCAAGCAGGCGCGCGCTGGACTCCCCTCGCTCGCGCATTCGTCCTGCGCTTTGTCGGTCACGTTGGCAAAGAAGCCGAACGGCTGACGACGGCGTTTGGCGAACCGCACATCACGGGACCGCGTGTCAGACAAGCCGCCGAAATCGCCATCACGCATGCCCGAGAGATCGAAGCACGATTGAGCGCCTGAAAGCGGCCCCGGCCGGGGTGTGCTTTCATTCCGTGCCTTCGCCTCGCGACCTCGTCGCTAGTCCCTAGTCGCGAGCGTGATATCGGGAGTATTCCTCGAGGAAGGTGAGGGAGTCGAACGACTTCATCCGGTCGAAAAACAGCACGCCGTCGAGATGGTCGGTTTCGTGTTGCGCGACCCGAGCGGCAAAATCGCGAATCGTCAGATCGATGCGGCCGCCCTCCCGGTTATAGCCGCGAAGCTGGATTTCCCGGGCGCGTGGCACGCGGCCCCGAATGTCAGGGATGCTGAGGCAGCCTTCCCAATCTTCGACGGCCTCGTCGCCGATGGGCGTGATCTCGGGGTTGATAACCGCAATCGGCTCGGGGTCGGGCTCGTCGCGGTTCTCGGGCGCCGGCGTCTCGAGGACGCCGACAAAGATTCTCAGGCTCTCGTGAATCTGCGGCGCCGCGAGGCCGACGCCGTGATACTCGATCATGGTGTCGATCATGTCGTCGATGAGTTGCTGCACGACGGCGTGCTTGATGTCGCCCTGAGACAGCGCCTTGGCTTTCGCGCGAAGCACCGGATGGCCCATGCGCGCGACCTTGAGAATCGACATGATCAAAAATTATACGATGCACGACGACGCCCCCGCGTTCCGGTTCTGTCCGCGCTGCGGCGGCCTGCTCGAGCGCAGGCTGCTGAAGACCACGGAGCCCGAGCGCCTTGTCTGCACCGCGTGCGGCTTCGTTTTTTACCTCGATCCGAAGATCGCCGTCGGCACCATCATCACGACATCGTCGGGACGTCTGGTGCTGTGTCGCCGCGCGATCGAGCCCGGCTACGGGAAGTGGGTGTTTCCAGGCGGGTACGTCGATCGCGGCGAACCGCTGACGACGGCCGCCATTCGGGAGGCCCGCGAAGAATGCGGACTGGACGTCCGCATCGATGGCCTCGTGAACATCTACTCGTACGCGGGTCGCATCCCGGTCATCGTCGTTTACGCCGCGACGGCGCTCGGCGGCGTGCTGACCAATGACGACGAGTCGCTGGAAACCGCGGAATTCGATCGTGAGTCGCTGCCGTGGGGGGAGTTGGCGTTCAGAAGCACTGAGGAAGGCCTGCGCGATTATCTCGCAGGCCTTCGGCATCCAGTGCGGGCTTAATCGGCGAGGCCTTCGGCCTTCTTCTCAGCCGCCGTGATCTTGCCGCCGGCGGCCGTGATTTCGGCGTGGCGATCGATCGGCAGCGACGGCACCGTGACGATCTTCGCGACCGCCGCTGCGGTGTCGTTGATCTTCAACTGCTTCATCAGGAACGTAAAGCGCTCTTCGAGCGACTGGCCGATTGCCTGTCGTGCACTCTCGCTGATGCTCCACATCTGCTTCTTGAACGGACCGATCGCCTTTTTGCGCGCCTTGTAGATGAACTGTTCTTCGGTGTCTTTCGGCTTTCGTTCTTCCGTCGCGTTTGCGCGGACCCAGTCGTACATCTGCGCCTTGAGATCGGCGGGGAACGACGGGTGCTCGTAGACCATGTTCTGAAAATCGGTCGCCAGATGAATTTCGCAGGCGCCGACACGCGGAAACGCGTCGAAGGCGTCGGGCGGCAGGGTGGAGGCGCCGTGCTGGACGGCCCCGCCGAGTCCGTATTCCTTACGCGCGAGCCGCGACAGCTCTTCGAGCGTCGTAAGGTCGATCTTCACGTCCTTCCTGACGGATCCGTCGGCGTTGATGAAGCCGCCGTGCGCCGTGCCGGTCTGGACGCTGATTTTGCTGATTCCGGCGTAGTTGCCACGTCTCTTCAGCTCGGCGTTGTAGCCCTTCATATACGCGTGGAGCTCATGGATGTCTGAGTTCTTCCCACCCACCTCGCCGATTTCGCCGCCCACGGACACCGTGACGCCCTTCGGTTCTTGTTTGCGGATGAACTCCGTGAAGTCGGCGGCGAGCATGACGTTGACTTCCTGCTGCGCGTCGAGCGTCGGCTTGTCGAGATCGACGAGCGTCGACGTGTCGATGTCGATGTTGTAGAAGCCTGCCGCGATTTCTTCTTTGATCAGCGCCCTCAGCGTCTCGATTTCCTTGTCGCGATCGGGGCTGTTGTATTTCTTGGCATTCGTCTGGACGTGATCGCCCTGGATGAAGATCGGGCCCGTGAATCCTTCGCGCAGTGCCGCCGCAAGCACGACGGCGGCGTACTCGTGCGGCCGCTGTTCCGTGTAGCCGATCTCCGACCGGGCGATTTCGAAGATGAAGGCGCCGGCGTTCAACTTCTTCGCCGACCGGACGACGGCGCGTGCCGTGTCGTAGGCCATCGCGCGCACGTTGATGGCCGGTACAGTGAACCCGCCGGTCTCGCCACGCCCCATCGCGAGATACAGATCGTGAATCGACGCGGGCCGGATGCCGGCCTCGGCCGCGCGCGTCCGAATTTCGTAGCGCGCCGTACCACGGTCCTCTGCGGACGCGCCAAACACCGCGGCCCACGCCAGCGTGTCAATTTCGTTTGCCGTTGCAACCGCCATCGCCATCTCCTCACGGTCCGCCTCAAGGCGGACGCTACGTACGGCCAACTGGATACTTTAGCAGCGGGAATTTCAGGTCTTCAACTTCGACCGCCGCGATCGCCGAGTCCACAAGTTCGTCGACCGGCAGGGAAGTTTCTGCCTCTTCGATCTGTCGCGGCGTCACGTGCGTCGCCGGGTGTTTCGGCGTAAACAACGTGCAGCAATCCTGATCGGGGATGATGGAAATGGGGAACGTCCCGATCCGTTTGGCTTCGACGGTGATTTCATCTTTGTCCATTCCCACCAGAGGACGAAGCACTTGCAATTTCGTTGCCTGACCGATGGTGGTCAGGTTGTCGAGCGTCTGCGACGCAACCTGTCCAATCACCTCGCCGGTCACGAGCGCGCGCGCCTGCCAACGCCTCGCGAGTTTCTCGGCAATGCGCATCATGAGCCGGCGATACATCACGACGCGAAGCTCGGGAGCGATCGCGAGCAGCACTTTCTGTTGCACCTCGCCGAAAGGCACGAGAATCAGCCTGGTGCGCTGCTGATACGCCGTCAGAATCCCCGCGAGTTCGCGGACTTTTTCCTGCGAGGCGCGAGACAGGATCGGATAGCTGTGGAAGTGCACGAGCAGCACCGAGCACCCGCGCCGCATCAAGCGATACGCGGCGACGGGCGAGTCGATGCCGCCAGACATCAGACACGCCACGCGTCCGCCGGTCCCTGTCGGAAGTCCGCCGGCGCCGGGCTCCTTGCCAAAAAAGTAGAACGCGTGATCCGGCAGCAGATCGACATGCACCGTCAGCGCCGGATTGCCGAGATCGACGCGCCACCCGGTGGCGTCTTTGATACGTCCGCCAATCTCGAACTCGATCTGCGGCGAGGTCAGCGGATAGCGCTTGTCGGTGCGTCGCGCAGTCACGCGAAAGGACGAGGGCTCGCGTCCGTGCAAATCGCGCAGAATCGTCTCCGCCATCGCGTCGAGATCGAGCGGCGCGCTGCCCGCATATGAGTAGTAGGCGATGCCGAAGACGGTTCGCAGCCGCTGGCTCACGGCGGGCCACTCGGCGGGTCCGAGTTCAATCTGGATGCGTCCCATCACCGATCGCACGGCTGGAACACCAAGCCCCGTCAACGCGGTGCGAAGATTGCGCACGAGCATCTGCACGAACCAGGGCCGGTTCCTCCCCTTCAGTGCGAGCTCGTTGTAGTGCACGACGATCGAGTTCATACGATCACATCCGCAGCACGGTGACCCGAGCGCACCGCGCTTTCGATCGTAGCGGGGAGCCCCGTGTCGATCCAGTCGCCAGCGAGCACGAGTCCAGGCACGCCCGTCGTCGTTCCCGGCCGCTGCGGCTCGCCTGGCGCGAGCGAGAATGTCGCCTTCGGCTCCCGAACAACCGTTGCCCGCACGAGCGCCGCCGCCCGAACCTCAGGCATGGCATCCATCAACTCTCGATGCGCCGCGGCGACGAGTTCGGCGTTCGTCCGGTCGACGAGCGGCGAGGCTCCGCTCGAGACGAGCGACAAGTGCGACGCCGCTTCTCCGAACACTTGACGCTTGTCGAACACCCACTGCATGTCCCGACCCGGCAGTCCGATGAACGGCTCCTCCATCACAACACGATCGAACCAGAGGTTGACCGTCACGATTGGAGACGACGACATGCGCTGCGCGCGTTCGACGACGTCTCGCACCCCAGACGTGTCGCCTCCAACCACGCCGCCGAGAGCGAACCATGGCACGGCGCACACGACGGCGCGCGGCGTCCACCGCTCGCCAGCCGCCTCCACTGTCATTGCTGCCCCACCCGTCTTGATCATGATCGTCGCTGGCGCGCCCGTTCGCACTTTTCCGCCGCCACGCTCGATGAATGCGCGCGCCGGCTCTGCGTACATCAGATGAAGGGGCTTGGCCGGCAGCACGATGGCCGCGGCTCGTGGATCGGGCCCGAACATCTCCGCGAGGACTCGCACAAACGGCGGCGCGGCAGCGCTGTCGACCGGCTGGTTGAGCGCGGCGAGCGCCAGGGGTTCCCACAACATCTCGCACAGCCGCGCGCTCTGTCCATTGCGCTCGAGCCATGCGCTCACCGTCTCACCCGGTGACGCGGCAAGACGCGTAGCGCCCGGCTTGAGCGCACGACGTGCCCGTCGAAGCGGACCCGCCATTCGTAGCGCCGACATCCGATCGGCCCATGCGAGCGCCTCCCACTCGAAGAGACCTCCAAGCAAATGCAACGGCGACGGCAGCGTCGGGCACACGAGCTGCGACCGTTTGCCGCCGCCGTCGATCATCGTCACGCGCAGTTCGCGAGCGAACGTGACGTTGCCGAGCGCGCCGACGTCGGACAAAAAGGCGAGCGTGTCGCTGTAGCAACCGAGCAGGACGTGCTGTCCGTTGTCGACGAGCTCGCCGGTCTCGCGATCCACGAACGCCGTCGCGCGGCCACCGAGGCGAGCCCGAGCTTCGAGCACCAGGACTTTGGCGCCGCGTTTGGTGAGTCTCGCCGCCGCGCTCAGGCCGGCGAACCCAGCGCCGACGACAATGACGTCGGGGGTCATGCGTTCAGCAGCCACTGGCGAAGTGCAACGAGCAGCTGAGCGGGGCGACGCAGTTTGACGCGGCCGTGGAAGACGTCGTAGCCGCGCCGCTCGATACGGAGCAGCGTGGCAAAGTACACGGCCCGCATGATTTCGGCGGCGACAAGCCGCTTCCGCTCATCGTCGGGGCGAGCCGCGACGGCGCGTCGATAAAAATCGCGCGCGCGGGCGCCCTCGAATTCGAGCAAGCGGCGGACTCGATCCGTGACGATTCCGGCCGCGAGATCGTCGACCGTGCAGCCGTGGACCGCCAAATCGTCGAGCGGAATGTACACGCGTCCTCGGGCGAGATCGCCGGGGATATCGCGCAGGATGTTCGTGAGCTGCAGCGCAAGGCCGAGGTTCAACGCGTACTCGGCCGCCGCTGGATTCCGGCAGCCGAATACTCTGATGCAGATGAGACCAACCGCCGAGGCGACGCGGCGGCAATACTCGAAGAGGTCGTCGAAGGTTTGATACCGCGAGACGTCGAGATCCATCGCGACGCCGTCGATGACGTCTTCAAATGCCTGCCTCGGCAAATCGAGCTGCACGATGAATGGCTGCAGACCACGGCCCTGCGGCGTCTTCGGCGTGCCGCCTTCGTAGCAGCGCGCCAACTCGTCCCGCCAGACTGCGACCGCCTCGCGGCTGGCGCGGTCGCGGTCGCCGCCGCTGGCATCCGGCTCGTCCACCGCGTCGTCGACCGCGCGGCAAAAGTCCCAGACGGCCTCAATCGCACGGCGCTGATCGGACGGGAGCACGAGGAATGAGTAGTAGAAACTCGTCTTGCGCGCCATCGCTCTACGACTCGACCGCTGCTCGAGTCCAGACAGCGGCGCGGACGGCCAGAATTGGCAGATCCCGCGCGCCCAGCGCCGGACGATGCTCCAGCAAAGCGAACCGGCCGCGTTCGACGCGCTCGAGGATTCTCGAGCCGCCGAGCCACGTGAACCGAAGCTCTGCTCGCAGCCGTCCGCGCACGCCGTCGCAGACGGCCCGGCCTTCGGCAAATCGCTGCCGCGTGAAGGCGACGCACCGCTCGATCGTTCGCGCCCATGCGTCGGTCATCGCACCGAGGGACAGCTGAGACTCGTCGACGCCCTCCGCGCGCTGCACCTCTCGGGGTACGTACAAGCGGCCGTTCCGCCAATCGCGGCCCAAGTCCTGCCAGAAGTTCGTGAGCTGAAGCGCCGTGCACAACGCGTCGGACGAGCGATCGAGCCGCGCGTCGCGATAGCCGGCAATGCGCAGCACGAGACGCCCGACGGGATTCGCCGATCGGCGGCAATAGTCCACGACCTCGTCCCACGAGGCGTAGCGAGTCGTCATGGTATCCTGCGCGAACGCGCTGACGAGATCGTCGAACAGCTGCAACGGCAAATCGAGCGCGCGAATCGAGTTCGCGGCCGCCATCAACATCAGGTCGTCGGCTGTGGGGACGTCGATGACCGGCGATTCGACCGCGCGATGCAGCCGGCGCTGCCAGCTGTCGAGCGCAGCGCGACGGTCGGCCGCCGCCGCGTCGCCCTCGTCGGCCATGTCGTCCGCGCGGCGCGCGAACGCGTAGACGGCCGCGATGTGCGGACGCATCCCTTTCGGCAGCAGCATCGACGCGACAGGAAAGTTCTCGTAATGCGAACGCGCCAGCGCTTCGCACGCCGCGTAGGCCTGCGCCAGCGAGCCGGCGACGGTGGACGACACAAATGGGAATTGTATAGGGATCATTCAATGACCAGCTAACCAGATGATCAGATGATCAAATTCAGAGATCTGATCGCTGCGATCGTGGCGGCCGCCCTCGTGCTCGGCGCGCTCAGCCTGGCGACGACGCTGACCTTCTACCGCAAGCGCCGCCGTCGGACGCGCGACGAGGAACAGGCGCAGGGACGCCGCATCATCGCCGAGATTCCCGTCGAAGACGACCTGCGGCTGTTTTCCGAAGACGACCGCCAGTTTCACTACGGCCAGCAGACCGTGGACAAGGATCGCATCGCGGCCGTGCGCGTGCTGATCAACGGCGCCCCGATCGCCGCGTACGTCGCCAAGCGTTTCGCCGCCAACGCGGCGCTGCAACCGACGAGCTTCGACGATCGGCCCGAAGGGATCGCGCGCGACAGGTGGGACGTGGCGATCGAGCGGCAGGACGGCGTGCTGCTCGTCGAGTGCGGAGCGATTCGGGAGCGCGTATCCCAGGAGTTGGCGCGAGCCGTGTTCGATGCGGTCAAGAGGGATCTGGAAAGGCGCGATGCGTGACGCTACCAGGGCGTTTCTTCGACGCCGGCGCGGTGGTTGGCCGTGCGGGCCAGCACGAACAGCAGATCGGACAGGCGATTGATGTACCTGAGCAGCACCGGATCGATGGGCGGCGCGAGCGCGACCATCGCCCGTTCGGCGCGGCGGCACACGGCGCGCGCGACGTGCAGCGCGGCGCCGCAAGGGCTCCCTCCAGCGAGAATGAAGTGCCGGAGCGGAGGCAGATCGGCGTCGAGCCTGTCGATCAGCGCCTCGAGGCGCTGGACGTCGGTGTCGCGCACGATCGCCTTGCTGACGTGCGACGCGATTTTCTCCTTCGGGTCGGCCAGCTGCGCGCCGAGCGCGAACAGATCGCGCTGCAGCTGGAGAAGCTCCGCAGCGATCTCCGCGTCGCTCGAACCGGTTCGCGCCAGACCCAAGTGCGCGTGCAATTCGTCGACGTCGCCGTACGCGGCGACTCTGGGATCGCTCTTGCTGACGCGTGTGCCGCCGAACAGCGATGTTTCGCCGGCATCACCCGTCTTCGTGTAGATCTTCATGGCCAAGAAGCCTAAACCACTTCCGCTGCCAGCGTCATCCGACCGGCGCCGCTTCAGACAGCGGCTGCTCGCCTGGTATCGGCGACACGGACGCGATCTTCCGTGGAGGAAGACCTCGGATCCGTACCACATCCTCGTGTCGGAAATCATGCTGCAGCAGACGCAGGTCGATCGCGTGGTGCCGAAGTACGCCGAATGGCTCGAGAAATATCCGTCGCTCCACGCGCTGGCCGCCGCTCCGGAACACGACGTCGCGCAGACGTGGCGTCCGTTGGGATACAACATCCGGCCGAAACGCCTGCAGAGCATCGCGCGTGAAGCGGTCGCCCATTACGACGGCAAGCTGCCGGCCGACGAAACGACGCTGCTCTCGTTCAAAGGCATCGGGCAGTACACCGCCGGCGCAATTCGCAGCTTCGCCTTTCGCGAGCGCGCCGCCATTCTCGACACCAATGTGGCGCGCGTGCTGTTTCGCGTGTTCGTCGGCAGGGGCGATCCGAAGAGCCACGCGATGACGAAGCACCTTTGGTCGGTGTCCGCCGCCGTCCTGCCCCGCGACGTGTTCGACTTCAACCAGGCGCTCATGGATTTCGGCGCGATGATGTGCTCGGCGCGAAATCCCAAGTGCCTCGTGTGTCCGATGTCGAAAGACTGCCGGTCCTATCCCTATTCGCCGACGTCCGGCCCTTCGCGCAAATGACGAGGCTCGTCGTCACGGCGGCCGTGGTCGAACGCGACGGCTGTGTGTTGCTCACGCGACGACTCAAGGGCACACATCTCGAAGGGTATTGGGAGTTCCCCGGCGGAAAATGTGAGCCCGGCGAGGCGCTGCATTCGTGTTTGAAACGTGAGCTGCGCGAGGAGCTCGCCATCGACTCAGTGGTCGGCGACGAATTGCTGACGACCACCCACGCATACCCGGACCGAACAGTGACCATCCACTTCTTTGCAGTCACATTACTCGGTGAGCCGGCACCGCAAATTGGGCAGCAGATGCAGTGGGTTCGACGTGAAGATCTTGCCACGCTTAAGCTTCCACCGGCCGACGACGAACTGGTCGCTCTATTGCAGGCACCTTCACGCGAGGAGCGCCATGGCCATCTTCCAAATCGCTGAGTACGAAGTCAAAACGGACGCCGTCGACAAGGTCAAGCAGGCCATCCAGGAATTCGTCCACCACGTGGAGACGCATGAGCCCGGCACGCTGCTCTACTCCGCCTGGCAGCAACAAGACCAGCCGACGAAGTTCACCCACTTTTTCGCATTCGAGAATGAAGCGGCGAAAGCTGCGCACGGGCGGTCGCAGGCTGTGAAACAGTTCGAAGCCGTCTATCGACCTGAGCTCGTGGGAACCGTGGCTTTCACCGATTTCGATCAGGTTTCGACGA
>Ga0097621_100000475_pt1 | contig 28177 bp, 24 predicted proteins | sample KBSMisM72_FD_73165 | JGI IMG/M metagenome (GOLD analysis project Ga0097621, IMG submission 73165) | Miscanthus rhizosphere microbial communities from Kellogg Biological Station, Michigan, USA - KBS Miscanthus M7-2 (version 2) (version 2) | ecosystem: Host-associated > Plants > Roots >... | reverse complement strand
ACGAACGCGCACGATCTGGGCGAGAAGCCGCAGCACATGTACTCGGTGCGCTTCAGCGCTCGCGACCTGTGGGGCAATCAGGCGTCGCCGCGGGATTTCATCCATCTCGACATGTGGGACGACTACCTCGAGCGCATCTGAGCCGCCCATGAAAAACCTTCCGTCGTTCGGCATCGCGCTCGCGATCGTGTGCGCGGCCATCGGCGGTCGCGTCGCGAGGTCTGACCTCGTGGCCCAATCCCAAGCGGCGTTCGACGTGGAGGAAGCGACCATCGCGAGCATTCACGCGGCCATCACCTCCGGCCGGACGACATGCCGGGCAGTGGTGCAGGCCTACCTCGATCGCGCGAAGGCCTACAACGGTGTCTGCACCGCGCTGCTGACGCCGGACGGCGCCGACATTCCGCCTGCGGCTGGCTACGTGCGAGCCGGCGCGCCGCTGGTGTTCCCGACAAAAACCGTCAAGGCCTCAACGATCCTTCCTGACCTGGATCAGTACCGCGGCTTGCCGCTTGACTACGGCCGGATGGAACGCACCGTGTCCGATCCGGGCGTCACGGCTCAGCGAGGCATGCGCGTCGGGATCCCGAACGCCGGCCAATTGAACGCGCTCGAAACGCTCAACATCCGCGGAGAGCGATCGGTCACCTGCAAGGGGGCGTTCGACGCGCACCCCTCGACCGGACCGCTTCCCGCGGGGGCGCCGCCGCAGTGCGAAGCGTTCCGCCGCCAGCCCGACGCGCTGGAGCGCGCCGCCGAGCTCGACGCGCAGTACGGACCCAGGCCTGATCTGGCGGCGCTGCCGATGTACTGCATCACCACGGCCGTCAAGGATCCGTTCGACACGAAGGACATGCGGACGACGGCGAACAACGATGTGAACTTCGCGATGGATGCGCCACCGGTTGACGCCACCGTCGTCGCCCGTCTGCGCGCGAAGGGCGCGATCATCTATGCCAAGTCGGTGGCGCACGAGTTCAACGGCGGGCCTGGAAATCCAGGCGGCGCCGCCACGCCGAAGACCAACCTCGTGCAGGGACAGCAGACGATGGGCGCGTGGGGTGGGCAGCCGTGCAACCCGTACGACACGGAGCGCGTGCCGCGCGGATCGAGCGGCGGCTCGGGTGTCGCGGTGGCGGCCAACCTCGTCACGATCGGCATCTGCGAGCAGTCGGGCGGCTCGTGTCAGGGTCCAGCGTCCCGCAACGGCATCGCGACACTGCTGACCACCAAGGGACTGCTGCCCGACAACGGCGGCATTGGCTATCAATGGTTCAACGATCGCGCCGGGATTCACGCCCGCACGCTCGCGGATGCGGCCCGGGTCCTCGACGCGCTGAAGGATCCGGCGACCGGATACTACGACTCGCGCGATCCGTTCACCGCGGTGCCCAGGGCGCTGGTCTCCGCCCAGCCGTACGCGAGCTTTGCGATCGCGGACGAAGCGCTGCGGACGAACGCCAGGCCGCTGCAGGGTGTCCGCATCGGGATCCTTCGCGAGCACATGGTTAAGCGCACGCCGAATGACGAGGCGATTTCGGATCAGATGGATCGTGAGATCAAGACGGTGTTGCGCGATCGGCTCGGCGCCGAGCTCGTCGAGTCGATCACGCCCGGCTATCCGGACGATCCCGACGTGCCGAACATGCGCTACGGTTTCTCCGACGCGCTGTCCGAGATCCTGCCGTGGCTGATGCCGGAGATCTTCTCGCGGCGCAACAGCAAGGGCGAGCTGGTGTTCGCGGTACCGGGCTACGACGTGACCTCGTACGATTACCTGCTGAAACTGAGCAGGCGCCAGGCGCCGCTGACGAGCGCCGTGAACATCACGAACTTCGAGTCGTTCGGCGCGCGGCCGATTCCGTGCGCGCTGTGCGCCGATTTCGCGTTCGACATCGATCGGTATCTCCTGGCTCGCGGCGACGCAAGAATCACGAGCTGGGAGGCCTGGACCAGGAACGCCAGGTTCCGCGACGACGAGTCACGGGCCGGCGCCGAGAACTGGGTGCACTTCGCGGCCCGCAACGCCGAGAGCAAGGGCGATCGCCTCGCGCGAAGCGACGTCGCCCGGCGGGCGCTGTTGCGGGTGATGTATGAGAACCGGATCGATGTCTTCGTGCACCCGGAGAATACCGTCCCGCCGCCGAAGATTCAGGGCCCGCTCGTCGGCTCGAACAGTCTCGACGGCATCACGCCGTTCTTTCAGATCCCCAGAATCGTCGTGCCGGCCGGCACGACCGACGTGGTCTACGAGCCCCGCTACGCGTTGAGCGCGGACAAGCGGGCCTACGTGTCGGTCCTCCCGCGCGGAACGCCGAAGTCGACGCTGGCGCATCCGATGCCGGTGGCCCTGACGTTCTTCTCGGGCCAGGGCGAGGAGCCCATGCTCATCAAGGTCGGGACCGCCTACGAGTCGGCAACGCACCATCGCCGCCCGCCCCCCGCCTTCGGTCCCGTGGCCGGTAGACGATGATTGCTACCCTTTGGGCACACCGGCGGACCCGCGTGGCCCGCAAAAAGCACTGATCCGCTGGCGTCTCGTTGTAGGATGCCGCGACCTGGCGATCAAACCGGAAATGTCTGCGGAGTGCCGGTCATTTGGAGGTCCTCTCATGAAGCACATTGCCCTGTTCGTCCTCGGTCTCTTGGCAATTTCGAGCAGCCCATCGGCCCAGGCGCCGGCCGACGCCATCGCCACCGCCTTACTTGGCCTCCCGGCCAATGTGCGCGAGGGCGCGACGGTGATCAAGTGGAAGCCGGACCAGACCTATGACACCCTGCAGAAGGGCACGAACGGTCTTGTGTGCTACGACCGATCGGGTTTTCCTCTCCAGCAGCCGTTCTCGATTGAATGCACCAGCATGGGAAACCTGCCTCGCGTCGCACAGAACATGAAGGCCGAGGCGACTGGAGACAAGGCGAAGTCGGAGGCGATGCTCAAAGCCGCGGAAGATGGCGGAACTCGCGTGAGGCCGGAGTTCGGCTCAGTGTTCTATCACATGGCAGGACCTGACAAGGACCATGCCCGAGCCCACATGACCATTGCTGTCCCTGGCGCGACGGCGCAGTCGATGGGTCTCCCCGACAAGCGCACACAGAATTCCATCTGGATCATGAATGCCGGCACCTCGACCGCGCATCTCATGGTTCCCGGCGAATAGCCGGGCGTTCCCAGCGAACGGTCGGATCCTCACGCATGGAGAGGCAATTGATTCGTGCGATCGTCGTAGCGCTCGCCCTGACAGGAATCTCCGCCGGCCAGGGCGGGCGCACGTTCACCGGCGTCATCACCGACAGCGAGTGCTCGACAGCCGATCACGCGCACATGCGGATGGGGCCAACGGACGCCGAGTGCGTCAACGCCTGCATCAGCGAGCACGGCGGATCGTACCTGCTCTTCGACGGCAGGAGGGTGTACGCCTTGAGCAACCAGAAAGCGCCGGAGAAATTCGCGGCGCAGAAGGTGACGATCACCGGCACGCTAGACGACAAGGGCACAACCATTCAGGTCGACTCGATCCGACTGGCGAAATGAACCTTTGCCCGTCAACGCGGGCCCCGGGACGCACGACGTCTTCTTGCAGAGGCGCTCTAGTGCAACGACCGAGCGGCCTCGGCTCGCTGACGCGCCGCTCTTCAGGATTTTGCTAGACTCTGCCCGCATGAAACGACCAACTCGCCGCTTCAGGTTCTTGAAGGTGGTTTTGGTCTCGGCCATCGCCGCGTTTTTTGGTCACCACGCCACGGTCTCAGCGCAGCCGGCGGCCGACCTGTCGTCCCTGCGCGATGACCTGAAGGCGCGTCGTAGTCGCCTGATGGAAAAGCTGGGCAACGGCACCATGGCGATTCTCTGGAGTGCGCCGGAACGCGTGTACTCGAGGGATATCGACTACGAATACCGGCAGGACAGCGATCTTCTGTACCTGACCGGCGTCGAGCAGCCTGACACGATCCTCGTGCTGCTGCCGGGCAGTCAACGCCGCAAGGAAATCCTCTTCATTCGGCCGTCAAACCCAAGACGCGAGCACTACGTGGGACGATTTCTGAGCGCCGAAGACGCGCGTGCCCGCACCGGCATCGATACCATTTTCCTGACGACGGAGTTCGACTCTTTCCTGGCAGCGATGTTCAACCGCCAGCCGTACGGGCTCTCGGTCGACGAGGCGCGGGACAACGACGATCACGATCGCTTTTTCCGTGCGCTCGAGGAGGGCACAGCCCGTCTTGCGCTTCGTCTCGAGGCGCCGCCCGCAATGGCTGAGCCGCTGACCGATGAATATGTCTTCGCCAACCGCGCGCGTGAGCGTCTCATCGGCGTCTCGATCGTGAATCTGTCTCCCGTGGTCCACGCGCTGCGCCAGGTCAAGACTCCGTACGAGCAGAAGGTGTTGATCGAAAGCGTCGACATCTCGGCTGAAGCACATCTCGCGGGCATGCGGGTGGCGTCTCCGGATCGGTACGAACGCGAAGTGGAGGCTGCCATCGAGGCCGTCTATCTCGAGCGTGGGGCGATGTCGCCAGGCTATCCATCGATCGTCGGCAGCGGGCCGAACGCGACAACCCTGCACTACTCCGCGTCGTCACGCCGGATGGAGGAGGGCGATCTGCTACTTGTGGATGCCGCCGCCAATTACAAGGGCCAGACCGGCGACATCACCCGAACGTATCCGGCGAGCGGCCGGTTCACGCCAGCCCAACGCGAGATCTATGAGCTGGTGTTGGCGGCGCAGGATGCTGGGATGAAAGCCGCCCGGATCGGCGCTCGCACGCTGGACGTCGAGCGCGCCGCGGAGGCGGTCGTCAAGGAAGGGTTGCTCAAACTGAACTTGATCACAGATCCAAACGGTCCCCAGTTCCGCACGTGGTACACGCACGGCATCTGCCACTGGATTGGGATGGACGTGCACGACGTCGGCGAGTACCGGCGCCCGCTCGAGGCAGGTATGGCGTTCGTGATTGAGCCCGGGATCTACATCCGTCCCGAAGCCCTGGACCTGCTGCCTGACACGCCAGAGAATCGGGCGTTCCGCGACAAAGTGGCTCCCGCCGTGAGCCGGTATCGAGGAATTGGCGTCCGCGTTGAGGACTCATTTCTCCTGACTGAAACCCAGCTCGTTCGCCTGTCGGCGAAGGTGCCGCGCACGATCCAGCAAATCGACGAATTCATGCGGAACCGTCGTTGAGCGCGATCAAATCCGGTTGCGGTCTCCGGCTCATTCTCGGCCGCCCGCGATAGACTATTGTCAGCGGGACGTTAGGACGCCGAGTCCTGGCATCCTCGACGCGGAGGGATGGCCGAGTGGTCGATGGCGGTGGTCTTGAAAACCACTGAACCCGGAAGGGTTCCGGGGGTTCGAATCCCTCTCCCTCCGCCATCCCTCGCCAGGTCTCCACTAAACTAGACGCCTTCTTGTTGGAGGCCGCATGAAACGCCGGGCCGTCCTCGTCACTGTATGTCTGGTGTCGCTCGCCGCGGCGGGCGTCCATACCCAGACACCATCCACAGAACCCACATCGTCTCTCGTCGAGCGCGTCGGCGACCACGGGTTCGTGCAGTTGCAGGCGCCGAGTTTCGGACAACTCACCCCGCGGCAGCAGGCGCTCGCCTACTGGCTGACGCAGGCGTCGATCGCGATCGATCCGATCATCTACGACCAGCTCTCGCAGTTCGGCATCCGTCAGAAGCGCCTGCTCGAAGAGATCGTGGCGCATCCGGCGGGCATCGCGCCGGACGCGTTCGCGAAGATCCGCAGCTATGCGCTCCTGTTCTGGGCCAACCGCGGCAACCACAACGACTACACGGCCCAGAAATTTCTCCCGACCTTCACGCTCGACGATCTGAGTCAGGCGGCGGCGACGGCGCAACGCAATGGCGCCTTCAAGTCCTCGTACGCCGATCTGCCGGCGCTCACCACCGCAAGTGACGTCGCGAAGGAGATCGGCGCCTTGCGAGCCGCGTTCTTCGATCCGGACTTCGAACCCACGGTCACGACCAAGAATCCACCGGCAGGCAAAGACATCCTTCAGGCAAGCGCCAATACCTTCTACCAGGGTGTGACCCTCGAGGACATGAAGGGCGTGCGCGAGCGCTACCCGCTGAACTCGCGCGTGGTGAAGGGCCGCGACGGCGTCGTGCGCGAAGAGGTCTATCGCGCCGGCACGCCGGACGAATCGGTTCCCGCGGGACTGTACGCGGTCTACCTGAAGAAGGCCATTGCATATCTCGAGAAGGCCCGGGGCGTGGCCGATCCGCCGCAGGCGAAGGTGATCGGCGAGCTGATCACCTTCTATCAGACCGGCGAATTCTCGGACTGGCTGGCGTTCGGATTGGACTGGGTGCGCAACGATGCCGCGGTCGATTTCGCCAACGGCTTCATCGAGGTGTATCGCGACGCCCGCGGCGCCAAGGGCAGCTCACAGAGCTTCGTCACCATCACCGACAAGCCGGTCACGGACGCGGCCACGAAGCTCGCGCAAAATGCGGCGTACTTCGAGAACAAGGCGCCGTGGGACGCCAAGTACAAGCGGCAGGACTTTCAGCCGCCCGTCGTGAAGGCCGTCGAAACGCTCATCGAAACCGGCGACTTCCACATCTCGACGATCGGCGACAACCTGCCGAACGAAAACGAAGTCCACGAGAAGTTCGGCACGAAGAATTTCCTGCTGCTCGGCAGCGCGCACGCGCTCAACGCTGCTGCGGCAACCAAGACACTGACCGAATTCATCGCGGCGCCTGACGAGCTCGCGCGCTCGGTCAAGTACGGCGCGGAAGCCGACGATCTCCTGACCGCGATGCACGAAGTGATCGGGCACGGCTCCGGAAAGCTCAGCGATCGCGTCAAAGGCGGCGCCGAACCGTACCTCAAGGAGTACTTCTCGACGCTCGAAGAAGCGCGCGCCGATCTGATGGCGATGTGGAACGTCTGGGATCGCAAGCTCAAGGAACTGGGCCTCGTCACGGAGCCGGAGGAAGTCGCGCGGGCGATGTACGACGCGCAAGCGCGCGCGCCGCTGACGCAGCTGCGCCGCATTCCGCGTGGCGACAGCATTGAGGAGGACCACCAGCGCAACCGGCAGCTGATCGTCGAATACATCATCGACAAGACCGGCGCCATCGAGCGCTACACCAGCAACGGCAAGGCCTACATCCGCGTGAAGGACTACCAGAAGATGCGGCAGGGCGTCGGGCAGTTGCTGGCGGAGCTGATGCGCATCAAGGCGGAGGGCGACTATGCCGCCATCAAGACGCTCGTGGACAAGTACGGCGTGCACTTCGACACGTCATTGCGCGATCAGGTGGTGACGCGGTTCAAGGCGTTGGACCTCCCGACGTTCTGGGCCGGAGTCAACCCTCAGCTGACCGCGCAACTCGACGCCAACGGCGATGTCACCGGCGTCCGGATCGCGTATCCGCGCGATCCAGTCGGTCAGTACCTCCGGTACGCGGCGATGTACGGGAGTTTCTGATTCGGTCAGCTCGTCTGGCCGCCGACTCGCGGGTGCGCGAGTCCTAGTGGTTCCTGCCGAATCCCCTCCCGTCGCGCTAATAACCCAACCAAGGCGCACTCGGTGGCACTCCGGTTGCGTCCCCAGATTGACCTGCGCGCCGGTGTGTCAACGGATCGCGTCGGCAACTTTGTCCATCGACAGGCGGATGTCGTTCAGCATGTTGAAGTTGAGGTCGATCGCGCTGGTCGCGGCGCTCGCCGGGATTCCCGGTGGGGCTGCGGCATGAGGTTCCAAAGTGAACAACCTTACTGATATCTGTCAGGAATCGAGCGTGGCGTTACGTACTCCAACGAAACGGATTTCTCGGATCGCCCGTTATGGTTTCCTGATCCTCGCGAACATCATGTGGGCGGTGCCGTCGTGGGCAGCCGTGCCGGGCCTTGTGCAACACGTGGCCGGCGCGATGGACAACCAGTTCGTAACGACGCTCGCGTTGCGACTGCCGAGCGGCGCCGGCGCCGGCAATTGCCTCATTCTCGGCGTCCGCTTCAACGGCGCCGGATCCATCGCGTCGGTCGTCGACGACAAGGGCAACGCGTGGCAGGCGGGCCCGTCCGTCTTGAACAACAGCTTCAGCCCCACGACGCGCGCCTCGCTGTACTTCGCGACCAGCGTCGCCAGCGGCACACAGAAGATCACGATCACGTTCTCCGGCCTCGCGGGACCCGGTGGCAGCCTGGGGTTTCCACAAGCGGTGATCTCGGAGTTCTACAACATCGCGCTCGCATCGGCTCTCGACGGCAGCGCGTCCAGCGCCAACACGCGCACCACCGGATCGATCACGCCGACAACTGCGGGCGACCTCGTGTATCACTGGGGCGTGGACGTGTCCGCGACCGATCCGAACTACGGGATTCAGTTCAACGGGTCCAGCATCACCGCCGGCACGGGATTCACTTTGCTCGGCGCCGACCTCCAGACCGGTTCGGCCGATCAGTATTTCGTCCAGCCGGCGGCGGCGGCCATCACGCCGACCTTCAGCGCGAGCGGCAGCCACACGTGGGCGTCGGTGGCGATGGCCTTGAAGTCGTGCACCTGCGGGACGCCGCCTCCGAACACCATCCGCATCGTCCACGTCCAGCACACGATGATCGCCTGGCCCGGGCACAGCAACCCGGTGACGATGCAGTTTCCAACGAGCGGCAACCTGCTCGTGGGCCTGTTCACCGGAACCGTGTCCTTCGTCGGAGGGATCAGCGACAGCGCCGGCAACACCTGGCAGAGCGCGGGCCGCAGCCCGGGTGATACCAACATCGCCTTCACGTCCGCAGAAATCGTCTATGCCGCCAATGCCGCGACCAGCCCGACCCTCGGCACGATCAACACGACGCTCAGCCCGGCGTGCAGCTCCGGCGACTGCAACTTCGTCCTCTACGACGTCGCCAACGCCGCGGCGTCCACGTTCGACAAGGCGACCACGGCCAGTGGCGATCAGCAGTCGTTCGGCAACGTCACGATGGCATCGCTCACGCCGGCCACGCCCAACGAGCTGGTGTTCCACGTGGCGTCGATCGACTTCCACACCATCAACGGCGCGGTCGGCGCCGGCTACGTGCTCGACAGCATGGTCAACGCCGTGGACGACAACGAATCCACGAGCATCGGCGGAACAAGCCCGTCGCGCCTGGATATGGACAACGCCTTCGGCCACTACGCCAGCCCGGATACGTCCGTGGTCAGATTCGTCTACACCGCCGCGAATCGAACCGGTACCGGAGGTATTCGCGGGTGGGGTGCGGTCGCGGCCGCCTTCAAAGGGTCGCCCAACGGCGCGCCATCAGCGCCCACCGGCCTGATCATCAAGCCATAACGACGGGCCGGGAAAAACACCGCCTCCGGGCTCCGCCGGGCCGCGCATCAGCGTAGAATGCGCCATGCGGACACTAGCTCTAGCGGTCGCTTCATTTCTCACGCTGGCCGCGGGTGCACCTGAGCCCCAGAAAATCGTCTTCGCGCGCGTGTGGCCGAACGCGGGCCAGATCGGCCTGTTCATCGCCGACGCTGACGGCAGCAACGAGCGCCCGCTGGTCGGCCTTGGCGCCATCGACTACGACCCCGTGTGGTCGCCCGACGCCGCCTCCATCGTCTTCACCTCCGATCGCGAGGGCTCCGCGGATCTGTTCCGCGTGAAGCCCGATGGGACCGGGCTGGAACGTCTCACCAGCAACCCCGAGTACGACGATCAGGCCGCGTTCTCCCCCGACGGCAAGCAGCTCGTGTTCGTCACGACCCGCGGCGGCGGCACCGCGCATCTGTGGACGATGGATCTGGCGACGAAGAAAGCGAAGGCGCTGACCAAAGGAGCCGGCGGCGACTTCCGTCCCGCCTGGTCGCCCGACGGCAAGTGGATCGCGTTCTCCTCGGACCGTGGCAGCACGATGCCGATGGGCCACGGCCGATGGGAGCACCTCCAGATCGCCGACGTCTATCTCGTGCATCCCGACGGCAGCGGGCTGAAGCGCGTCACCACGCCGGGTAATTTCTGCGGCAGCCCGAAGTTCTCCGCCGACAGCGGCCGCGTGATCGCCTACTGCATGGACGCCGAGGACACGCTCGAAGTACGCCGGCCGAACCCGCAGCCCGAGAACTCGCACGACACCCGGAAGATGTTGAACACGCGGCTCGTGTCGATTGATGTGGCCACCGGCGCGGCGACCGATGTCCCGGCGGCGGATGGCGTCAAGTTCAATCCCTCGTGGCTGCCGGCCGGCGAGGTCGGGTACGTCCGCAAGGATCTGCCCGACGCGGGGATCTATTACACCAGCGGCAAGAAGGGACCCACGGGCACCGTGCGATCGGCGGCGTGGTCTCCCGACGGTAAGCGCGTCGCCTTTCACCGGCGGTTGACCGCGCCGCCGACCAACTGGTTGAAGACGTTCAGCAGGAACCCGCAGTACGAGCTGACGCTGACCGGGATCCTGCCGGCGTACAACGCCGCCGGCGACAAGTTCGCCATGACCGGCCGCCCGACCGTCAACGCGCTTGGTGCGACGCTGCAGGTCGTCGCGACCGGCTCGAACAAGGCCGAGATCATCTACGAGGAGAAGACCCGCAACGTGATGGCGCCGAGCTGGACGCCGTCGGGCGACAAGATCCTGTTCGGCATCGGTGTCTACAACCTCTTCTTCAACGGTTTCAACGGTTCGGTCCTGTCAGCCGGCGATCGCGTCGAGGGCGGCGCGCAGATCGCGATGGTCAACGCCGACGGCAGCGGGTTCCATGAGATCACCAGCGGCGCCAACAACAATGGCTTCCCCTCGATGGCGCCCGACGGCAAGCGCATCGTCTACCGATCGTTCGGTCCCGACGGACAGGGCCTTCGGATCATGAACATCGAGACCAAGGCGGTCACGACGCTGACCGAGGGCTACGACAATTTCCCGCTGTGGTCGCCGCGCGGCGACCTGATCATGTTCTCGCGGGCCGCCGAGGGCGACTACGAGATCTACACCATCAAACCGGACGGGACTGGCGTGAAGCGGCTGACCTTCTCGAGGGGGAACGACGCCCACATGGCCTGGTCGCCCGACGGCGAGCACATCGTCTGGGCGAGCTCGCGGCTCGGGTTCAAGGACGAGGGGATCTACACCGACGCGCCGCAGCCGTACGGCGAGCTGTTCGTGATGCGCTACGATGGCACCGGCGTGCAGCAGCTCACGGACAACCAGTGGGAAGACGGCACGCCGGCCTGGCAGCCGAAGCAGCGGGTGCCGGTGCCCTCTTCGTCGCGTTAGCGGGAAACCTGGACACATCGAATCCTCGAGACCGACGCGGCCGTCTAAGCAGCTGCCCGTTTCGTCAACCGGTTACCACAAGGAGCTGACCGATGGTATTTCGCCGCGCACTCACCATGCTCTCGCTCGCTGCGATCGTCTCCCTCGCCGCCGTGCCCGCCCGCGCACAGGACGTCATCAACAAGGAGGGCGCGGCCCTCGTCAAGGCGTCGTTCATCGGCGATCTCGACAACGTGCGCGCCAAGTTCCTCGCCCTCGCCGAAGCGTTTCCGCAGGACAAGTACACCTGGCGGCCGATGGAGGGCGTCCGGTCGGTGTCCGAAGTCCTGATGCTCGCGGCGATGGAAGGCTACAGCTTCATCCCCAACTCGTTCGGCGCGAAGCCCGCGGATATCCCGCGCGAAGAGATGGGCAAGCTCCGCACGATCAGCGACAAGGCGCAGGTCATCGAGCACCTGAACAAGGGCTTCGCGCACGCGAAGAAGGAGCTCGAGGCGCTCGACGCGGCGACGCTGACCGCGAAGCGCAAGATCATGATCTCGCCCAACCCGCTCGCGGTGACCGACATCGCGCTCGGCATCGGCGGCGACCTGCACGAGCACCTCGGCCAGATGATCGCCTACGCGCGCATGAACAAGATCGTTCCGCCGTGGAGTAAGTAAACACTGCGCGCCCTCGACCGCGTCCTCGGCCTGCGCGACCTGATCCTCATCGTGATCGGCACGGTGATCGGCTCCGGCATCTTCCTGGTGCCGGGCGGGGTCCTGCGGCAGGCCGGCGGCCAGGCCGGCCCCGCGCTGGTGGTCTGGGTCGTGGGCGGCGTCCTCTCGCTTCTGGGTGCGCTGGCCTACGGCGAGCTCGGCGCGATGAATCCCGCCGCGGGCGGTCTGTACGTGTACCTGCGGGACGCGTTCGGACCGCTCACGGCGTTCCTCTACGGCTGGACCTTCTTCCTCGTCATCGCCACCGGCTCAGCGGCCACGCTGGCGGTCGCGTCGACCTCCTATCTGCAGCAGTTCATCACGCTGGGCCCGGTCGGCCAGAAGCTGGCCGCCGTGGGCCTGCTGGCCATCGTCGCGGCGATCAACGTGCGCAGCACGCGCGGCAGCGCCGACGTGCAGAACTGGAGCACGGCGATCAAGGTGGGCGCGCTGCTGATCATGAGCGCCGTGCTGGTCGTGTCGCGACCGGCGTCGCCGGCCGCCGCCGAGCCCTTCTGGCCGGCGTCGGTGAGCTCGTCGCTGCTCTCCGGGATGGGACTCGGGATGATCGGCGTGCTGTGGGCGTACGAAGGCTGGCAGTACGTGACCTTTTCGGCCGGCGAGGCGATCGACCCCCAGCGCACGTTCCCGCGCGCGATCGTGATCGGCACGGCCTCGCTCATCGGGATCTATCTGTTCGCCAACGTCGGCTACCTCGCCGCGCTGGGAACGGAGGGAGTGGCGCATTCCGACCGCGTCGCCGCTGAAGCCGTCGGCGCGATCGTCGGCCCCGGCTCGGCGAAGCTGATCGCCGCGGCCATCCTCGTCTCGATTTTCTCGGCCACCAACGGCCTGACCATCTCGGCGCCGCGCGTGTACTACGCCATGGCGCGAGACGGCTTGTTCTTCAAGACGCTCGGCGACGTGCACCCGCGCTTCGGTACACCCGCGGTGAGCATCATCGCGGGAACGATCTGGGCGATGGTGCTGGCCTTGTCGGGGACGTTCGAGCAGTTGCTGACCTACGTGGTCTTCGTGGGCTGGATCTTCTACGCCCTCGGTGCGGCCTGCGTCTTCGTGCTGCGGCGTACCCAGCCGGACGCCGATCGTCCGTTTCGCGTGCCCGGCTATCCCTGGACGCCGCTGCTGTTCGTCATCGCGGCCGCGGCGCTGGTTGCCAACACCATCTTTACGCAGCCGGGCCGTGCGGCGGTCGGGATCGGCGTCGTGCTGCTCGGGCTTCCTGTATATTTCATCTGGCAGAAACGCGTGGCATGACGACGCGATCCGATAGTCCCGGCGTCTGGTTTCCCCCGCCGCTGCTGTATCTGCTGAGCGTGGTCGCGGGCGTCCTGCTCGATCGACGCTGGCCCTTGCCGATCGCGACCGGCACGCTGACCATGATCGCCGGCGCTCTCTTGATCGTCGGCGGAATCGCGCTGTCGATCGTCAGCATCGATCGCTTTCGCCGCTCCGCCACGAGCATCGTGCCCATTCGCCCGGCGGGCGCGCTGGTGCTGTCGGGGCCGTACCGCTACACCCGGAATCCGATGTATGTCGGTCTCGCGCTCGTGACGATCGCCGCGGGTCTTTTCCGCGGCACGTGGTGGCCGATCGTGCTCCTCGTTCCCACACTCGCCATCGTCCAGCAGTTCATCATCCTGCCCGAGGAACGGTATCTCCGGCGCCGTTTCGGCACGGAGTACGAGGCCTACACCCGTCGGGTGCGCCGGTGGCTGTGACTATCGCCTGAAAGAGAGGCTGCATGAAAACCGCTGCCTGGATCTGTACCGCGGCGCTGCTGACCGTTCCGCTGTCGGCCGCCGATCCGCCCGGATTCGCGCTCTGGAAGGCGGGCGACCTGAAAGGACACGACGCCGCCCTCTCGACGCACGTCGGCGACGATCATTCGTCGCGCGAGACGCTGGCCGAGTACAAGGACCATCGCTTCCGAATGCTCTATCGCGACGCCGACGGCAATCCTGAACAGCACAACGCGATCGTGGACATCGTGTTCGTCCAGAGCGGCGAGGGAACGCTGGTCCTCGGTGGCACGATGATCGGCAGCCGCACGACTGGGCCCGGCGAACTGGTCGGCACGCGGCTGGACGGCGGGGAACGTCACCCGCTCGGCGCCGGGGACATCGTCCACATTCCGGCCGGCATCCCGCACAGCTTCCTCGTGCCGGCAGGGAAGCACTTCACGTATGTGCTGCTGAAGATTCCTGATTCGACGAAGTAGCTCAGGCGCGAATGACGTCGGTACGCGCGAAATCGTCGCCGACGAAGAGCAACGAATCCCTGGCGGTCGAGGCGACCGCGTAGGCGAGACAGTCGCCGAAATTGAGCGCGGCCTTGTGGCGCCGACGACCAAAGCGGAGGAAAGCGGAGATTGCCGCATGCCACTCGGCTTCACCGAAGGGCACGATCGTCACGCCGAGTTCGTGGAGCAGGGCTTCAACCTCGTCGACCGCGTCCGTCCGGCGACGGCCGGCGAAGACCATGCTCGTTTCGGCCACCGTGGGCGTCCCCACGCGCACGTGGTCGGCCGCAAGGATCCGGTCGATCAGATCGAGATACCCGTGTTCGCCGAACAGGATCGCGATGAGCGCCGAGGAATCGACCGTCACACGCCGTCGGGACCGAAACCCAGAATATCGTCTTCCTCGGCGCGAGTGAGGCGGCGGCCCAGCTCCCCGTCGGGAAGAGTTGGCCATACCTTCTTTTCGAGCAACCCCAGCACGCGCGCTCGCCGTTGTTCGATGGACGGACCCTTGAGGCGTCGGCGCCGCTCCTCGAGCGCGCGCCGGATGGCTTCGGTCTTCGATTCTCCGGTGAGGCGTGCGACCTCGTCAGCGAGGCGCTCCACCGCCGCGTTCTTGAGGTTTAATGCCATGACTACACCATGGTATACCTATGATGGTGTAAAGGTGTAGCGTTATTTACCGGGCTCGACCAGCGCCTTGTAGACGGCGGCCCTGGCGAGATCCTCGTGATTGGCCGCCCCTGGCGCGCCGCCGCGCCGCTGAATCATGCCGATGAACAGCAGGTCGTTCGTGGGATCGTTCCAGAACCAGGTCCCGGCGATGCCCCACCACCAGTACGATCCCTTGCCGAGCGGGCTCTTGAACGCCGGCGGGTCGTACATCACCGCGAAGTCGTAGCCGAAGCCGAGCCCCGGCTGCAGGTGCACCGGACCGATGCCGGACTTCGAGTTGAGCGTCTGCTCGTTCAGCACGTTCGTCCGCATCATGGCGACCGTGCTGCTCTTCAGCAGCCGCTTGCCATTGAGCTCGCCGCCGTTGAGCATCATCTGGGCGAAATGAAAGTAGTCGGCCGCGGTGGAGTAGAGACCGCCGCCGCCGGACGGTAGACCGGGCATCTTGCTGATGTCCGGATCGCGCGGCTGCGCCTTCAGCGCTCCGGATGCCGCATCCCACGCGTAAATCGTCGCCACCCGCGCGAGCTTCGCCTCCGGCACCATGAATCCGGTGTCCTTCATCCCGAGCGGAGTGAAGATCCGATCGCGCAGGAAATCCGGGAACGTCTTCCCCGACAGCTTCTCGACGAGATACCCCTGGATGTCGACCGACACGCTGTAGACCCACTTCTCGCCGGGCTGATACAGCAGCGGCAGCCTGGCCACTTTGCCGATGAACGCCTGGAGCGACGGCGCGTCCAGCGGGTTGTCGGCCTGGTACATCTTGTCGACCGGCGAGTTGCCGAACAGGCCGTAGGTGAACCCCGCGTTGTGCGACATCAGCTCGCCCATCGTCGGAGGATGCGATGGCGCGACGAGGATCGGCTGGCCGTTCGCATCCATCCCCGTAAACACCTTGAGGTTCGCGAACTCCGGGATGTGCTTGGCAATCGGATCGGTCGGCAGCCACTTGCCCTCTTCGTACAGCATCATCATCGCGGCGCCGGCGACCGGCTTGGTCATCGAGTAGATGCGCACGATCGAATCGAGCTGCATCGGCGTCTTGCTGGCGACGTCCTGCACGCCGTAGGCCTTGTGCTGAACGACCTTCCCGTGACGCGCCACCAGCGTCACGACGCCGGCCAGATGCCTGGCGTCGACGATGCCCTGCATGGCCGAGTCGAGATCCATGAGGGACTCGCTGGAGAAGCCGACGCTCTCGGGCTTGCTGACCGCGATGCCGTCGGAAAGCGTGGCGACCGCGGCCTGGCCCGGCGCGGGCGCGGTTGAAACCGCACCGCCGGCGAAGAGGACGAACGCGAAGGGCAGCGTCAGAATCCAGCGGTGTATGCGCATCGTGCTACTCCTGATTCAGTGTCCGAGCAGAAGAAGGCCCGCCGAGAGGAATGACAGCAGCCACAACGTGAGGCTGATGTCGCGCCATCGGCCGGCCACAGTATAGAGCAGCGCATGCAGAAGGAATCCCCAGAGAATGCCCTGGGTGATCGACAGCGTGAGCGGGATCAACACGATGGTCACGAAGGCCGGCAGCGCGTCCTCGATTGACGAGAAGTCGATGGTGGCGATCGACTGGAACATCGCGACGCCGACCAGCAGCAGCACGGCCGCGGTGGCGTAGCCGGGGACGGCGGACACCAGGGGGGCGAGGAAGAAGCACGGCACGAAGCACAGAGCCGTGACCACCGAGGCGCGGCCCGAGCGTCCGCCCATGCGGATGCCCGCGATGCTCTCGACGTACGCGGTGCCGGGCGATGTCCCCGCCAGCCCCGACGTCAGCGTCGCCACCGCGTCGACGATCAGGCCGCGGCGCAGGTTGATCGGGCGGCCATCGGCGTCGGTCAGGCCGGCGGCGCTCGCGACGCCGATGAAGGTGGACAGCGAATCGAACAGGTCGGTGAAGAGGATCGCGACAATCGCCGGCAACAGGGCGAGCTTGAGCGCGCCGCGCACGTCGAGCGCCAGGAACGCCGACGAAAAATCAGGCGCGCTCACGAGGCTGTCCGGCGGCTTCGCATAGCCCAGCGTCCAGGCGAGCGCCGTCACCGAGAAGATCGCCGCGAGGAAGGCGAGCGGATTGTTGCGCCGCATCAACATCGCCGCGACCAGGATCCCGACCAGCAGGAACGCCGCGCGGTGATCCAGCGTGCCCATGCGCACCAGCGTCGCCGGATCGCCGACGATCAATCCCGCGTTGCGGAGGCCGATGAACGTGAGCAGCAGGCCGATGCCCGCCGCCGCGGCCTTGCGCAGCGACACCGGGATCGCCAGCGCGATCTGCTCCCGTAAGGGCGTCGCCGAGATCAGCAGGAACAGCACGCCGGCCCAGAACACCATGCCGAGCGCCGTCTGCCACGGCACCTTGTTCTGCAGCACGATGGTGAACGCGAAGAACGCGTTCAGGCCCATGCCCGGCGCGACCGCGAAGGGCAGCCGCGCGTAGAGCCCCATCAACAACGTCATGGTGCTGGCCACCAGCACCGTCGCGGTCAGCGCACCGGTGAACGGCATGCCCGTGCCCGGTGTCGAGAGGATCGCCGGGTTGACGACCACGATGTAGGCCATCGTGAAGAAGGTGGTGACACCGCCGATCACGTCGGCGTACAGCGCGCGATCGTCCGGAACCGTAGGCTGCGTCATGGAGGTGCGCGCATGCTACCATCCCGCCTTCGCCCGCATGATTACGAAACGAAATCTGGCTGCGGTGTTGGCGTGCGTGCTGCTGACCGCGTGCGCGGCCCGCGAGCCTGTCCGCCCAATCGTCGTCCAGGGCGCGATGGACGTCGAAATCAGGAAGCTGGCCGCTGCGATCCAGAACGCGAGCGAGGAACACGTCGGCGGCTGGACGTTCTGGCGCGGCACGATCGACGGTTATCCCGTCGTGATCTCGAAGACCCTCAAGGGCATGGAGAACGCGGCGGCCGCCACCGCGATTGCCGCGGAGCGGTACCACCCGCTCGCGATCATCAATCAGGGCACGGCGGGAGGCCATGTGGCCGACGTGCACGTCTACGACATCGTCCTCGGCACGCACGCGGTCAACCTGGGCTCGTTCAAGACCGGCTATCGGGCGGGAGGTCAGGGGAGCAACCATGCCGAATGGAATCCGCTCGACCTGATGCGCTCGGACGGCAGCGCCGCTCAGGATCCGAGCGCGCGCACGATGCGGCGCTTCGCGGCCGACGAAGGGCTGCTAACCGCGGCGCGGCAGGCTCGCGGGCGCTACCAAAGGGGCCGTGTCGTCGAAGGGGTGATCGGCTCGAGCGAGGTCTGGAACAGCGAGATCGATCGCATCCAGCGCTTCCACGATCTGTACGGCACCACGGCTGAAGAAATGGAAGCGGCCTCGTCGGCCCAGATCGCGGGCCTGTTTCAGATCCCCTTCCTGGGTATCCGCGTGGTGTCGAACAACATCATGAACGGTGAGGCGTACGACACCCGGACCGGTGAAGCGTGCCAGGATTACGTCTACGACGTCGTGAAGGCGTATGTCGAGGGAAGGGCGAAGGGCCGCTGACGCTAGGCTGCGTGCGGCGCGAACATCGCGGCGATCAGATCCTCGTCCGAGAACGGCGCGAAGTGATCCATCCGCACCTCCTGCAGGTCAACCGACTCCGCGTCGACGAGCAAGGCGTGCCGCTCGCGATCGAAGCGCGTGGTGCCGAGTGGCAGGAGGTAGCTGCGCGTGGTCAGCCAGTTGCGGTTCTCGACGACGAGGTAGCAGACGTTGCGGTGCGCGGGATCGACCAGCGCGCCGGCGAACGTGCCGAGAGTCTGGTCCGCCGGGCTCATCACCGGGGCTCCTTCGAGCTCCCCGGCGGCGGTGCTGAGGTGGTCGGCCTTGATGTACCTCAGAGCGTCGGCAGTCGGAACCATAACGGATGTGCCTCCAAGTCGCGTGCCAACCTGCCATCCGTGATTGTTCAGCTATTCGCCAGGGCCACTGTGCGGTGGGCGAATCCGCGCACGAAAGTGTGCTGACTGCGCCCGTTTTGTTCGCACGTCAGCCCGGCGTTTCACACGCCGGCGTCGTAGAATGCGCCGAAGCGACGCTGCCGGGTTGCTGAAGGAGGACGGTGTATGCGGGCACAACGGCCACTGCAAGTTCTTACTCTTTTCCTTCTCGCGCTATCCGGCTCGGCTGTAGCCACGGCGCAGACCTCGGCGCAAGCCCATCCCGGCGAATACGCACCGGCCGACATCGCATACGGCTCCCGGCTGTACGACGCGCAATGCACGACCTGCCATGGGGCCAACGGTGACGGCGTCGGCGGCGTCGATCTGCGCAGCGGCAAGTTCCGCAATGCGGTGACCGATCAGGATCTGATTCGTGTCATCACGAACGGCATCCAGGGCACCGGGATGCAGGCGTTCAAGCTCGACCCGTCGGAGATCGCCGGAATCCTCGCCTACCTCCGTAACATGACCTCGTTCGATCGCGGCTCGGTCAAGGCCGGAGATGCCCTGCGCGGCCGCACCATCGTCGAAACCAAAGGCGGCTGCACCATCTGTCACCGCGTCGGCGCGCAGGGCTCGCGCGTCGCGCCCGACCTCAGCGACGTCGGCGCCACGCGGAGCGCGGGGTCGCTCCTGCGTTCGCTGATCGATCCCACCAGCCAGATGATGCCGATCAATCGTCCGGTGCGCATCGTCACCCGCGACGGCAAGGTGATCAACGGGCGACGATTGAACGAGGACACCTACACCGTCCAACTGCTCGACGAACAGGAGAAGCTGGTTTCCCTCGTCAAGGCAGACCTCCGCGAGTACACCATCCAGACCGTTTCCCCGATGCCGTCGTATCAGAACAAGCTGACTCCCGACGAGATCGCGGATGTCGTGGCCTACCTGCTTTCGTTGAAGGGACGCTGATCATGACGCGACGAACCAGAACCGCATCGCTCGCATTGATCCTGACGGCGGCGATCACCGGGACGCTGCAGGCGCAGGTCGGCTCCGACCGTCTCACAAATGCCGCCAGGGAAGCGCGCAACTGGCTGATCTACTCCGGCGGCTACTTCAGCCAGCGCCACAGCGCGCTGACCCAGATCACGCCGGCCAACGCGAAGAACCTCGAGCTGAAATGGATGTATCAGGCGGCCGTCGCCGGCGCGTGGCAGACGACGCCGCTGGTCGTCGACGGCGTGATGTACCTCACGCAGCGGCCGAACGACGTCGTCGCGCTCGACGCCAAGACCGGGCGCGTCTTCTGGATCTATCGACACACGCTGGACCCGACTCAGATCGTCTGCTGCGGCGCGAACAACCGCGGCCTGGCGATTCTCGGCGACACGCTCTACATGGGCACGCTCGACGCGCATCTCGTGGCGATCGATGCGAGGACCGGACGCGCGCTCTGGAACACGAAGGTGGCCGAGAGCAAGGGCGGCTACTCGGTGACCCATGCGCCGCTGGTCGTCAAGGACAAGGTCATCGTCGGCGTCGGCGGCGGCGAGTACGGCATTCGCGGCTTTGTCGCGGCGTTCGACGCGAAGAGCGGGCGCGAAGCGTGGCGGTTCTACACTATTCCCGCGCCGAACGAGCCCGGCGGCGATTCGTGGAAGGCGTGCCCGCCGAAGACGGCCGACTCGTTCTGCGACCCGGAAGCGTGGAAGCACGGCGGCGGCTCGGTGTGGGTGACCGGCTCGTACGACCCGTCGCTCAATCTGACCTACTGGGGCGTCGGCAACGCCGGTCCCGATTGGAACAACGAGCAGCGTCCCGGCGACAACCTCTACACCGATTCCGTCGTCGCGCTCGACGCGGACACCGGCCGGCTGAAATGGCACTATCAGTTCACGCCGCACGATCGGTACGACTACGACTCGGTGCAGGTGCCGGTGCTCGCCGATATCACGTGGCAGGGCGGACCGCTCAAGGCGATGGTCTGGGCGAACCGCAACGGCAACTTCTACGTGCTGGATCGCGAGAGCGGCAAGTTCCTCGTCGGCAAGCCGTTCGTGAAGGTGAACTGGATGGACACGTTCGACGAGCACGGCCGTCCGAACCAGACGCCGCAGCCGGCGGGTCAGCCGACGTGGCCGGGCAACCAGGGCGGGACCAACTGGTACTCACCGTCGTACAGTCCGCACACCGGTTTGTTCTACGTCTCCGCGTGGGAGGGCTACGCCACGATCTTCGGCGGCACCGCGGTCGAGTACCAGGAAGGGCGGAACTTCGGCGGCGGCGTCAATCGAAACTTCGTGCCGGTGCCGGGTGCGCCGGCCGTCCCGGGCATTCGCCGCGGCCCGATCAACAACTGGACCGAGGCCGCCGCGACCGGTGCGGTGCTCGCGCTCGACGCGGCCACCGGCGCGTTGAAATGGAAATTTCCGATGACCGACGTCACCGACAGCGGGATTCTGACGACGGCGTCTGATGTCCTGTTCACGGGGGGCCGGGAGGGCTACTTCCAGGCGCTGGATGCGCGGACGGGATCGCTGTTGTGGAAGGCGAGCCTGGGAGCGCAGATCGTCAGCGGGCCCATTACCTACGAAGTGGACGGCAAGCAGTACGTCACTGCTATCTCTGGACTCTCGCTGTGTGTGTTCGGGCTGCGCGAGTAACGACGCATGCCCGTGTGGGCGCAGCTCGTCGTGTTGATCGCCGGTGCGAAGGTCGCGCTCGGGATGACGCTATACCTCTCGGGTCTCGCCGTCCGCAGCGCGCCGACGCCGGTTCCCATCTGGATCTACGCCGCGTTGACGACGGCCTTTGCGGTGCTGGGCGGCCTGCTCGTCGTCGGCAACCGCCACGATCCGCGAGCGGCCTGGCTGGGCGGCATCCTCGTGTTGATCGCCGCGCCGCTCGCGCCGCTCGTCAACTCATTCACCACTCCCACATGGCCGCTCGCCAGCTATCTCCGTCCCGAGGCGCTGCAGGCGGCGTTTCTCTGGCGATTTCTCGCGGAGTTTCCGTCGCCGCTGACCCACGCCCCGGCGCGCGCCATTCGCTGGACCGCCCGGCTCGCTCTCGCGGTCGGAGTCTGGTGCGCCATGGCCAACCTCTCGCTCGCATGGGTGCCGGCCACTACGATTGAATCGTGGCGCACGCCCTTTCTGGTGACGGGACGCTACTGGGCGCTGTTCTTCGCGATGACGATCCCGGTGCTTCCGGTGCTGGTCTGGCGCGCCCGCACCTCCCACGCCGAGGATCGGCCTCGGATGCAGGTGTTCGTTCGCGGCCTGCTCGCCGGTCTGCTGCCTGCGTCAATCGAGATCGCCGTCGAGGAGCTGGTGCCCGCGTACAAAGCGTTCGTGGCGACGCCCGCGATCCAGCCGATCGTCGGCACGATTATCTTCGGCGCACTTGCGATCGTGCCGTTCGTGACGGTGTACTCCGTGCTCTTCGATCGCGTGGTGGACGTGCGCGTGGTGGTCCGGACCGCGCTCCAGCACGCGATGGCGCGGTACACGATTCTCGCCGCCACCGCGGTGCCGTTTGTCGCGCTGGCGCTGTATCTGTTCGATCATCGCGAAGAGCAGCTGGTGACCTTGATGTCCGGCCTCCGGCCGCTGCTGTTGAGCGCCGCCGCGATCGCGGGCCTGGTGGCGCTGCGGCTGCGGCATCGCTGGCTCGACGCCGTCGATCGGCGCTACTTCCGCGAGCCGTACGATGCTCAGCAGATCCTGACGCGATTCGTCGGCGATCTCGCGGGCGAAGGGCCGGTCGAGCTCGCGCACCGCGTCAAGCAAGAGGTGGAGCGCGCGCTGCACGCGGACGCCGAGCTGTTTTTTGCCAACGACGCGCGCACCGCGCTTCGCCACGCGGCCGGCCAACTGTCGCCGCTGGCCGCGACCGCGACCCTCGCGGAGCTCGCGCTGAACGACCCGCGACCGATGGACATCGACGTCGATCAACCGGGCTCTCCGCTCGGCCGGCTGCCCGAAGCCGAGAAGCGCTGGCTCGCACAGGGGCAGTTCCGTCTGATCGTCGCGCTGCGAAGCGGCGCCGGCGGTGTCGCCGGCCTGCTCGCGCTGTCCGCCAAGCGCAGCGGCCTGGGGTTTTCGACGGTCGATCGCCATCTCCTGTCAGCTGTCGCCGCGGCGTCGGGATTGGCGCTCGACAATCTCCGGCTGCGATCGACGCCGCTGTCACCCTCTGATCCGCCCGCGCAGGAATGCCTGGTCTGCTCGCGGATGAATCCGTCGGACTCGCCAGTCTGCTCGTGCGGCGGCGCGGTGACGCCGGCCGCCGCGCCGCACGTGCTGCGCGGCATTTTCCGTTTGGAGCAGCGCATCGGCGCCGGCGGGATGGGCGTCGTCTATCGCGCCGTTGACCTGAATCTCGGCCGCGACGTCGCGATCAAGACGCTGCCGCGACTCGGTCCCGATCAGGCCGAGCGGCTGCGCAAAGAAGCACGCGCGATGGCGGCGACCACGCATCCGAATCTCGCGGTCGTCCACGGCATCGAGTCGTGGCAGGGCATTCCGTTCCTGGTGGAGGAGTACTTGGCGGGCGGCACGCTCGCGCAGATGCTCTCGCAGGCGCGGCCGCCCCTGGGCGAAGCCATTCGGCTCGGCATCACGCTCGCCGGTGTGCTCGAGCAACTGCACGTCGCGGGCATCGTGCACTGCGACGTCAAGCCGGGAAACATCGGCTTCACCCAGGGCGGCGTGGTCAAGCTGCTCGACTTCGGCCTCGCCCGGGTGCTGCGCGACGTGCGCGCGCCGGCCGACCTGCCGACGACGACGGTGGCCGTCGGACACCACACCCCGCGCGCCGTGGCGGTGAGCGCGAGCGGTGTCTTCGCGGGCACGCCGTACTACATGTCGCCGGAGGCCGTTCGTGGCGAGCGGCCGACGCCGGCCTTCGACGTCTGGGCGCTCTCGGTCGTGCTGTACGAGGTGATCGCCGGACGCCGTCCGTTCGAGGGGGGCGACTCGAGCCAGATCTTCGCGCGCATTCTGGCGGAGAAGCGCCCCGATCTGTCGCGGGCCTATCCGCAATGTCCTTCGCGGGTGGGCGCTGCGTTCGATCGTCTGCTCGCGCTCCAGCCCTGGGTGAGGCCGCAGGATGCCCGATCGTTGCGCCGCGAGCTCGAATCGTTGCAGCCCTTGTAAGGATGGGCTAGTCTCCCTCGCACGGATTTCCCATTCCCTGTCCGTCGTTCTTAAGGAGGTGTCGCGATGGCAAAGGGCAAGAAGCGCAAGGTGTTTACCAAGGAAGAGATCCTGGCTGACTGGAAGAAAGCCCTGAAGACGGCACTGAAGAGCAAGAAGCTCGATCCGTCGATACCCGCACAGTTCGAGGCGAAACTGCTCGCCAAGATTCAGACACGCCTCAACAACGGAGGCGACTACAACAAGGATGGCCCCAACACTCGGGCGGTCGCAAAGACGCTCGGGCAGATCTGCCGAATGCTGACGGCCGGCAGCACGGTGAAGCTTGCCGTGTTCCAGGCGGCGTTCCAGCTGTGCAAGCTGCACCCGCGATGCCCGAGCGGCGGCGGCGGCGGCGGACAGTGGTGCAACATCTGACGTCGGCCGCCTGGTGATTGCGCCGTGCCGACCATCCAACTCCCCGTCGTTCACTTCGATCAGAAGCCCGGACTCTGTGGCGCCGCGACGGCGCAGACGATCCTCTTCTTTACGAACAAGGGTCAGGTCGGAAGCCAGCAGAGCGATCAGCTCGCGCTATGGGCGACCATCCAGGCGAACACCGGCGGCACCCGGCCGGCCAAGTTCGATGCGACCGATTGCCCGACGTGGAAAACGCAACAGTGCGACAAGTGCAAGGGCACCAACAATTTTGTGTGCTGGTGCACGTATCCGCCGGGCCTCGAGGCGACGCTCAAGCAGTACCTGCCGGTCGCGCTGATGGTCCCGGCGGACGCAGAGGCAGCCACGGCGGCAGTGATCGCGAGCGTCGACTTCCAGATCCCTTCGGCGGCGCTCGTGTTCAACGGCCTGCACTGGCTGACGGTGGCGGGATACGAAACAGACGGTCCCAACGCCCGGCCGATCGGCGGCCGCCAGGTCTCGGCCATCTATGTCAGCGATCCTGAAGTGGGCCTAGCCAATCATCAGGTGTCGATCGACGAATGGTTGAACCAGACCATGACCGCCGTCGCCCAATGCGGCTTTTACCTGAACAAACTCGCCGTCATCGCCGCTACCGGGCCGAGAGTCATGCCGCCGAACGCGCCGACCAATCTCCGGATCGGCGCGAAGATGCATCTGCCGCCGCGTAAAAAACGGCCGGTGCCGTCCTGGAAGAAATCGGTGAAGAAGCGGAGCAAGCGGCGATGACGGTGATCAATCCGATTGAGATTCTCGGATTTGCGCGAAAGCAGTCCGCCCATTTGGAGCAGGTGCCGAGCTGGGCCCCCGCGTTTTCAGCGGCATCTGCGGCCACACCCCTGCTGGTCCAGCGCCTCGACAAACCAGACCAGTACTATTACATCGTGCCGTTCAACACGGGTGCGACCGTGACCGCGCGGCTGCGGATGAACGCGCAGACCGGTGTCTACGAAGAAGGGATCGGCATCGGGAAGCACGGTGACCAGCTCCCGCCGTACCTGACGCCCGACGCCGCGTACAGGTTGATCGCGGCGAAGCTGGCCGCGGAGGCGAAGAAACAGAAGAAGACCGGTCCGCCCCCCGTGGTCGTGATCGAGCCGTTCTACGGTTGGAAACCGTGCGCGCAGTCGTTTTCGGCGTTCCTGCCGTTCTACGTAATTTCGTCGCCGACTCGGCGATACGTCCGCGTCGACGGCAAGGCGCACGAGAAGCTGACGACGGGCGCCGGTCTCTAGGGAATGCCGAGTAGCCGCCAACGGGGAAAGGGCAGCCATGAGAGGATGCGTCGCAGGAACGGTAGTCGCGATCGCCGCGGCATGGGGCGTCGCCGCATCGACCGGCATCGCGCAGTCGTCGGCCGGCCGCGTGGACGCGCACCTGGCAGCGGCGAAAGCGGCCGCCGGCACCGATTTCGCCGGCGTCTTCAACCGGATCTGCACCGAGGCCGTCCCGCCCTCGACACCCCCCGCACCTCGAGCGCCGGCGGCGCCGCGGCCCCCGGGTCCGCCGCCGCGCGAGTCGTGGCACGCCGAGCCGGCCAAGGTGTTCGACAACCTGTACTTCCTCGGCCAGACCGAATACTCCGTGTGGGCGGTGACCACCTCGGCGGGCATCATCCTCATCGACGCGATCTTCGACTACTCGGTGGACGACGAAGTCGTGGGCGGGCTGAAGAAGCTGGGGCTGGATCCGGCCACGATCAAGTACGTCGTGATCAGCCATGGGCATTCCGATCATTCAGGCGGCGCGAAGTACCTGCAGGATCGGTTCAACGCCCGCGTGATCCTCACCGCCGCCGACTGGGATCTGCTCGACAAGTCGACGCAGACGAAGCCGCGCCGCGACATGGTCGTGACCGATGGCCAGAAGCTCACGCTGGGCGACACCACGCTGACGCTGTACAACACACCGGGCCACACGCTGGGCACGCTTTCGACCGTGATTCCGGTGACCGATCACGGCACGCCGCATGTCGCGGTCGCGTGGGGCGGCACGGCGTTCAACTGGATGGCGAATCGCGCGGCCTACATCACGCCGGATCGTCCCGATCGCTTCTGGTTCGAGACCTACAGCGCCTCCGCGCGGCGGTTCAAGGAGATCGCGGCGAAGGCCGGCGCCGACGTCCTCATTTCGAACCATCTGATCTTCGACGGATCGAAGACCAAGCTCCCCGCGCTCGAGCGGCGGAAACCGGGCGATCCGCATCCCTATGTGATCGGCACCGACGGCGTCCAGCGCTACCTCACCGTCGTCGACGAATGCGCCCAGGCCGGTCTGGCGAACGTCACGAAATAGCTGACGCTATCGCGCGAGCACAGAAACGGCTCGCGGTCCGCGCCAGACCGCGAAGGTCCCGCGCTTGTCCTTGCCGCCGTCGCAGCCGTCCACATACGCGATCTCACCGATCAGCGCCGTGCCGGCGTTGGCCGCCTTCGCCGTCACGTGCATCGTTCCAGCGCAGTTCTTCAGCGTGTGGTCCCACGCGACGTCGAATGTGGCCGCGTCGCCGGCCACCGTACCGGTACCGGATCCTTTCACGTCTTTCTGCGTCACAAGCGTGACCGATGCGGCGCCCTTCGCGAGCCGGACATCCATGGTCGTCGGCGACCGCGTGCGGTCCAGCACCATCCGTCCTTCGTAATGTCCCGATGTGATCGTCAGCTGCGCTGGCTGCGCCGCGCTCTTGGCTGGCAGGGCAAAGGCCACGACGAAGTCGCCGGCCGTGGTCCCGAGATCCTTGTGGCCACCTGCCGCGACCACGAGGTATTGCCGGCCCGCGGACGTGACGTAAGTCATGGGCGCAGCGTGAACGCCGGCCGGGAGCTCCACCGACCACAACTCCGCTCCCGTCTGCTCGTCGAACGCGCGGAGCCGGCGGTCCATGGCGCCGCCCGCGAAGACGACGCCTCCGGCGGTGGCGAGCGATCCACCCAGATTGGGCGAGCCCCAACGCTCGCTTCCCGGAAGCTGCGCGAGCTTCTCGAAGCGGCCGAACGGCACCTCCCACTTCACATCGCCCGACTGCAGATCGACTGCCGTCAGCGTGCCGAAGGGCGGCGGTGAGCAGGGCACTCCGTCCGGCGCCGCGAACGGCGTCTGCCGGCGCATCGCGAACGCCGTGCCCGCTTGCGGCGCGACTTCGTAGTCGCGCCCCGAACGTCGCTGCGCGTCGCGGTACTCCGCACGTGGAATCAGCTCGACCAGCGTGACGAGGCGGTTGAGGGGCAGGAAGGCGAGGTGACGCACGGGATCGATCGATGCCCCGCTCCAGTTCGAGCCGCCGACGTTGCCAGGGTAGAGCAGTGATCCGCGGATGCTCGGCGGCGTAAAGATGCCTTCAGAGCGCAGCGACGCGATCCGATCGCGGCACCATGCGCGCGACTCCGGCGTGACGCCGAACGCGTCGTTCGGCGTCAGCCGCGTGGGGACGAGCGGTGCCGGCCGCGTCGGAAACGGCTGCGTCGGCCACGCTTCTTCACCCGCTACGTCGCTGGCGGGTACTTGCCGCTCTTCCACCGGGAAGAGCGGTTCACCGGTCTCGCGATTCAGGATGAACAGGAACCCCATCTTGGTCGGTTGGGCGAGCGCCGGGATCTCGCGTCCATCGCGGCGCAGCGTGAAAAGCGCCGGCTGCGCCGGGATGTCGTAGTCCCACAGGTCGTGATGGACCGCCTGAAAATGCCAGACCCGTTTTCCGGTTGACGCGCGGAGCGCGACGATGGCGTTCGCGAAGAGATTCTGGCCGAGGCGCTCGCCGCCGTAGAAGTCCGGGCT
>Ga0097621_100000471_pt1 | contig 28276 bp, 24 predicted proteins | sample KBSMisM72_FD_73165 | JGI IMG/M metagenome (GOLD analysis project Ga0097621, IMG submission 73165) | Miscanthus rhizosphere microbial communities from Kellogg Biological Station, Michigan, USA - KBS Miscanthus M7-2 (version 2) (version 2) | ecosystem: Host-associated > Plants > Roots >... | reverse complement strand
GCTGTAGCCGAGCCCCCTCACGGTCGCGATACGCACGCCTCCGGGCTCGAGCTTCTTGCGCAGGCGATGCACGTACACTTCGATCGCGTTCGGCGATACCTCTTCGCCCCATTCGCACAGATGCGACACGAGCTGGTCCTTGGAGACGAGCCGTCCGGCGCGCTGCAGGAACACCTCGAGCAGGGAGAGCTCGCGCGCCGAGAGCTCGAGCGCTCTGCCATTGAGGCAGGCGCTGCGGCCGATCTGGTCGTAGGTAAGCGCGCCGTGCTGCAGGAGCGTCGGGCAGCCTGCCATGCCGCGCCGCGTGAGAGCACGCACCCTCGCCTCGAGCTCGGCGAGGTCGAAGGGCTTGGCGAGATAATCGTCGGCACCCGCATCCAGCCCCCGCACACGGTCGCCGACGCCGTGGAGCGCGGTAAGGATCAGCACGGGGAGCCGCGAGTCGGCCGCGCGCAGGTGCTTGAGGACGTCGAGCCCCGAGCGCTTGGGCAGGCCGAGGTCGAGGATCAGGAGATCGAACTGGTTGGCGGCGAGCGCGCTCTCGGCCTCGACGCCGTTCTGCACGCGGTCGACCGCGTAGCCGGACTGGCGCAAGGTCTGCGTCACGCCTTCGGCGAGGACCGCGTCGTCCTCGGCCACCAGTATCCGCATCTGCCCTCCTCCGGGGCAGTTTAATACAGCAGCAGGACGAAAAGAAAAGGGCCCGTTAGGGCCCTTTCCTTTTCTGCTTTTTCGAGAAAAAACCTTACATGTCCATGCCGCCCATGCCGCCCATGTCGGGCATGCCGCCATGGGAGTGGCCGCCGCCGCCCTTCTTCTCTTCCACCAGCTCCGCGACCATCGCGTCGGTGGTGAGCATCAGGCCGGCGACCGACGACGCGTTCTGCAGCGCCGTGCGGGCGACCTTGGTCGGGTCGATCACGCCTTCCTGCACGAGATCGCCGTACTCCTCGGTCTGGGCATTGAAACCGTAGTTACCCTTGTTCTCGAGCACCTTGTTCAGCACCACCGAGGGCTCGGCGCCGCTGTTGTCGACGATGATGCGAAGCGGCTCTTCCAGAGCGCGCATCACGATCTTGATGCCGGCATCCTGGTCGTGGTTGTCGCCCTTCAGCTTGCCCTCGAGGGCCTGCTTGGCGCGAATGAACGCCACGCCGCCGCCCGGGACGACGCCTTCCTCAACCGCCGCGCGGGTAGCATGCAGCGCATCCTCGACGCGAGCCTTCTTCTCCTTCATCTCGACCTCGGTCGCGGCGCCGACCTTGATCACCGCCACGCCGCCGGCAAGCTTCGCCACGCGCTCCTGCAGCTTCTCGCGGTCGTAGTCGCTGGTCGCCTCGTCGATCTGGACGCGAATCTGCTTCACGCGCGCCTCGATCTGCTTCTTGTCGCCCGCGCCGTCGATGATGGTGGTGTTCTCCTTGCCGGCCTCGACCTTCTTCGCGCGGCCCAGGTCCTTCAGCGTGGCGTTCTCGAGCTTGAGGCCGAGCTCCTCGCTGATCACGGTGCCGCCGGCGAGGACGGCCATGTCTTCCAGCATCGCCTTGCGGCGGTCGCCGAAGCCGGGCGCCTTCACCGCGACGGTCTTCAGGATGCCGCGGATGTTGTTCACCACCAGGGTGGCGAGCGCCTCGCCTTCGACTTCCTCGGCGATGATGAGCAGGGGCTTGCCGGCCTTGGCGACCTGCTCCAGGATCGGCAGCAGCTCGCGGATCGACGAGATCTTCTTGTCGTGCAGCAGGATGAAGGGATCCTCGAGCACCGCGATCTGCTTCTCGGGGTTGTTGATGAAATAGGGCGACAGGTAGCCGCGGTCGAACTGCATGCCCTCGACGAGGTCCAGCTCGTTGTCGAGCGACTTGCCGTCCTCGACCGTGATGACGCCTTCCTTGCCGACCTTGTCCATCGCATCGGCGATGATCTTGCCGATGTTGGCGTCCGCGTTCGCCGAGATCGAGCCGACCTGGGCGATTTCCTTGGAGCTCGAGCACGGCTTGGAGATCTTCTTCAGCTCCTCGACCACCGCGACCACCGCCTTGTCGATGCCGCGCTTGAGGTCCATCGGGTTCATGCCCGAGGCGACGAACTTCATGCCTTCGCGCACGATCGCTTGCGCCAGAACCGTCGCGGTGGTGGTGCCGTCGCCGGCGACGTCGGAGGTCTTGGACGCCACTTCCTTCACCATCTGCGCGCCCATGTTCTCGAACTTGTCCTTGAGCTCGATCTCCTTGGCAACCGAGACCCCGTCCTTGGTGACGGTCGGGGCGCCGAACGAGCGCTCGAGCACGACGTTGCGGCCCTTGGGCCCCAGCGTCACTTTCACGGCGTCGGCCAGGATGTTCAGGCCATGAACCATCTTGACGCGCGCGCCTTCGTGGAAACGTACTTCTTTGGCTGGCATTGCTGCTCTCCTATCTGGAAATTCTGGTTACGCGCCTTCGATGACGCCCATGATGTCTTCCTCGCGCATGACGAGGAGCTCATCGCCCTTGACCTTCACCGTCTGGCCCGAGTACTTGCCGAACAGCACGCGGTCCCCGACCTTGACATCGATCGGAATGAGCTTGCCCTGGTCGTCTTTCTTGCCTTTGCCGACGGCGACGATCTCGCCCTGGTCGGGCTTCTCGGCAGCGGTGTCGGGAATGACGATGCCACCTGCGGACTTGCGCTCCTCCTCAATGCGCTTGACGATCACGCGGTCATGGAGCGGACGGATTTTCATGCGATCTCCCAATCAAAAAGAGAAAAACGATGTAGTACAATGGCTTAGGGTTGAACTTGACCACCCGTGGCCGGAATAACCGGGACTTTGGTCTCCTGCTAGCACTCAGTCCGGACGAGTGCTAATGATAGAGACGATGCCTAGGCTTTTCAAGACATTCGCCATTATTTTTGGGCTGGCCTCGAGCTGGGGCGCCTGCGCGGAGCTGCCGCGCCCGGTACTGCAAGCGCTGAAGACCGCGGGGATTCCGACCTCGAGCGTCGGCGCCGTGGTGCAGGAGGTCGGCACCGGGCGCTCGGAGCTCGTCCACGAGGCTCGGGACAGCATGAATCCGGCCTCGGTCATGAAGCTCGTAACCACCTACTCCGCCCTCGAGCTGCTCGGACCCGCCTACCGCTGGAAGACCGAGGTCTACGTCGACGGCAACGACGTGGTGCTCAAGGGCTATGGCGACCCCAAGCTGAACCTGGAGAGCTTCTGGATGCTGTTGCGCGCTCTTCGAGGGCGCGGGCTGCAGGACATCCGCGGCGACCTGGTGCTCGACCGCTCCTGGTTCGGTCCGGTCGCAGACGGGCGCATCGACGACGACGCGTTCCGGCCCTACAACGTCACCCCTGACGCGCTGCTCGTCAACTTCAAGTCGCTGCGCTTCACCTTCCTGCCGGCCGAGTCCGCGGTGCGCGTCTTTGCCGAGCCGGCGCTTCCCGGGCTCGAGGTCATCAATTCTCTGAAGCCCGCGGAAGGCGGCTGTCCCGAGGGCAAGGCATTTCGCAGCCTGATCCAGGCCGATTTCCGCTCGAAGCCCCCGCGCGCATCGTTCACCGGCGCCTATCCGGTCTCCTGCGGCGAGAAAGAGCTCAACGTCGCGCTCTACGAGCCGCAGGAATACGTCGCAGCGATGGTCAAGCAGCTCTGGGCCGAGATGGGCGGGAGCTGGGCGGGCGTGGTGCGGCAGGGCTCGGCATCGCCCGGCGCGCGCCTCGCCTACGTGCACGAATCGGAGCCGCTCGCCGAGATCGTGCGCGACATCAACAAATTCTCCAACAACGTGATGGCGCGGCAGCTCTACCTGACCCTCGCCGCCGAAATGGGAGGCGCGCCTGCGCGGCCGGAGCTCGCTCTGGTTGCGATCAGGCAGCTTCTGGTCCAAAGAGGCATCAAGGCGCCGGAACTGGTGATGGAGAACGGCTCCGGGCTGTCGCGCCTCGAGCGCGCGAGCGCCGCTACCATCGCAGCCGTCCTGCAGTCGGCCTGGAGAAGCCCTGTGATGCCCGAATTCGTGTCGTCGCTGCCGGTCGTCGCCGCCGACGGCACGATGAAGAAGCGCCTGCTCGGCGCCGGCGTCGCCGGCCACGCGCACATCAAGACCGGCTTGCTGCAGGACGCGCGCTCCATCGCAGGCTACGTGCTCGACCGCCGCGGCCAGCGCCATCTCGTGGTGATGCTAATCAATCACCCCCGCGCGAGCTCGGAGGGCGAGCCCGCGCTGAACGCGATGCTCGAGTGGGTCTACGAAGGCGCGGGAGGCCGGGGCGCGGCTACAGGCCAAGCTCCGGCCAGATCAAATCGACCTTCCGGCGGACCTCAGAGTCCATGACGATCGGGCGGCCCCAGCGGCGTGCGGTCTCGCCGGGCCACTTGTTGGTGGCGTCGACGCCGAGCTTCGAGCCCAGCCCCGCCGCCGGGCTCGCGAAATCCAGGTAGTCGATCGGCGTGTTCTCGACCAGCGTGGTGTCGCGCGCGGGGTCGACCCGCGTGGTGACGGCCCACACCACCTCTTTCCAGTCGCGCACGTCGATGTCGTCGTCGCAGACGACGATGACCTTCGTGTACATGAACTGACGCAGGAAGCTCCACACGCCGAACATCACGCGCTTCGCGTGCCCTGGGTACTGCTTCCTCATCCGCACGACCGCCAGGCGGTAGGAGCAGCCTTCCGGCGGCAGGTAGAAGTCGAGGATCTCCGGAAACTGTTTCCGCAACAAAGGAACAAAAATTTCGTTGAGCGCGGCGCCGAGGACGGCTGGCTCGTCGGGCGGCTTGCCGGTGTAGGTGGAGTGGTAGATCGGGTCGCGCCGCGTGGTGATGCGCTCGACCGTCATCACCGGAAAGCGCTCGACCTCGTTGTAGTAGCCGGTGTGATCGCCGAAAGGTCCTTCGTCCGCCACGTCCTCCGGCTTGATGACGCCTTCGAGAATCATCTCCGCAGCGGCGGGAACCTGAAGCTCGCTGCCGATGCACTTCGCGAGCTCGGTGCGCGCCCCGCGCAGCAGGCCGGCGAACTGATACTCGCCGAGGGTATCCGGCACCGGCGTCACCGCGGCGAGCGTAGTGGCGGGGTCGGCCCCGAGCACCACGGCGACCGGAAAGGGCGATCCCGGATTCGCTCGCTGGTGGTCCTGGAAGTCCAGCGCGCCGCCGCGGTGGGCGAGCCAGCGCATGATGACGCGGTTCGGGCCGAGCACCTGCTGCCGATAGATGCCCAGGTTCTGGCGCGGCTTGGCCGGGCCGCGCGTCACGGTGAGGCCCCACGTGATCAGCGGGCCGGCATCCCCGGGCCAGCACGTCTGCACCGGCAGGCGCCCGAGGTCGACCTCCTTTTGCTCGAGCACGACCTCCTGGCAGGCCGCGCCGGAGCGCACCCGCGGCGCCATGTTGAGCACCTGCCTGAAGAGCGGAAACTTGTCCCACAGATCGCGCAGGCCCTTCGGCGGCTCGGGCTCCTTGAGGTACGCGAGCAGCTCGCCCATCTCGCGCAGGCCGGACACGTCGGCGACGCCCATCGCCGCGGCAACGCGGCGCACGCTGCCGAAGAGGTTCGCGAGCACCGGAATGCGGTGCCCGGCGGGCCGCTCGAACAGCAGCGCCGGCCCGCCGGCGCGCAGCACCCGGTCGGAGATCTCGGTCATCTCGAGCCGCGGCGAGACCTCCGCGACGATGCGCTTGAGCTCGCCCGCGCCTTCGAGTTGCGCCAGGAATCCGCGCAGGTCGGCGTAGCTCACCGCCGCGGCTACCTCTTCAGCGACATCAGCCGCTCGCAGACCGCCTCGGAAAAGTCGAGCAGCCCTGGATTGCGCCCGCGCACCGGATAGGCACGCTCCGAGCCGGCGAGGTCGAGCACGAGCGTGGTGCTGCCGATCCAGCCGAACACGCCAAGCGCGATGCCGCCAAGGGCGATGAAGGTGCCGATGAACGGCAGCGCCTTCGCCACCGCCCCGACGAAAACGAACAACCCGTGCAGCGCATTCATGACGGCGTTCGCCTCCGGTTTCACCATGTCTGCCGCGCGATTACCGGCAAACTCGGCAAGTGGTCCGGACACCGTGAAGAGCACCAAGGCGACGATTAGCAGCGCGACGCCCCAGCCGATCCTGCGGGCGTTGCGCTCATAGGCCACGCGCAGTGACGCGATCGCCGCGAGCGGCAAGGTCTCGAGGTGGTTGTCGCCGCGATGCGTGAGGCAGGAGGCGTAGAGGGTGAAATGCGTGCCGCGCAGCGCGCCGCTCGTGAAGTCGTAGCGCGTGATGGCCGGGCCGGCGTCGCTCGTCACGCCGGCCAGCGCAGCGGAAGACTAGCGACGATACCGGCGAACACGGCGCCGCCGACCCAGTTGTTGTTCATGAACGCCTTGAAGCAGCCGTCGCGGCCGCGGCCGCGGATCAGGGTCCAATGGTAGACCATCATCACGCCCGCCGCCGCGAGCCCGGCGTAGAACGGCCAGCCCAGCCGCGCCTTCACGCCCACGCCGACGAGAAGAAGGAGCATCGCGGCGTAGCTCGCCATCACTGCCGCGACATCCCAGCGTCCGAGCGTGAGCGCCGAGGTCCGGATACCGAGCTTCGCGTCGTCGTTGCGGTCGACCATGGCGTACTCGGTGTCGTAGGCGAACGAATAGAACACGTTCGCCGCGAGCAGCATCCAGCATTCCAGCGGCAGGTGCCGGTGCACCGCCGCGTACGCCATCGGGATGCCGAAGCCGAAGGCGATGCCGAGATAGGCCTGCGGCAGCGAGATGTAGCGCTTGCTGTAGGGGTAGGTGGCGGCGATCGCAAGCCCCAGGAACGAGAGCAGGATGGCGAAGCGGTTGAGGAACAGGACCAGCCCGAAAGCCGCCAGCGCCAGCACCGCCGCGACCGCGAGCGCCTCGCGCGGCTCGATCTCGCCGGCGGCGAGCGGCCGCGTCCGGGTGCGTTGCACGTGCGGGTCGAAATTGCGGTCGGCATAGTCGTTGATGGCGCAGCCCGCCGAGCGCATCAGCACGGTGCCGACGAAGAAGATCAGGAAGTATTCGAGCCGCGGCGTGCCGCGCGAAGCGAGCCACAGCGCCCACAGCGTCGGCCACAAGAGTAGCAGCGTGCCGATCGGCTTGTCGAGGCGGATCAGCCGCTCGTAGGCATCCAGTCTCTTGGCGACGCTGGCCCAGCTCATGCCCTAGGATAGCCTACGCATGGATCAGCTCCCGTTTCGAGCCCAGCCAGCGCTCGACATGGGCCCGCGCCGCCGCCGGGTCGGCCTCGATCAGCTCGGCGGCAGCGCGGCTTGCCGACTCGATGAGCACGCCGTCGCGGGCGAGATCCGCGAAGCGGAATAGCGGGTCCCCGCTTTGCCGCTCGCCGATGTACTCGCCGGGTCCCCGCAGCTCGAGGTCGTGACGCGCGATCTCGAACCCGTCGCTGTTCTCGCGGATCACCTTGAGCCGCGCGCGCGCGGTATCCGACAGGCCTTCCCCGAAAAGCAGGATGCAGACGCTTTCGCGCGTGCCGCGTCCGACGCGCCCGCGCAGCTGGTGGAGCTGCGCCAGGCCGAAGCGCTCGGCGCTTTCGATCACCATGAGCGAAGCGTTCGGCACGTCGACGCCGACCTCGATCACCGTGGTGCACACCAGAAGATCGATTTTCCCGCGCTTGAACGCGTCCATGACCGCGGCTTTCTCCGCTGCCGGGAGCCTTCCGTGCAGCAAACCGACCCGGAGCCCCTTCAGCTCGCCCCCGAGGGTGGCGTGCGTGTCGAGCGCGGTCTGCAGGTCGCCTTCCTTGGACTCTTCGATGACCGGGCACACCCAGTAGCACTGCTGCCCCTCGACGCAGGCGTCGCGCACACGCGCCAGCACCTCGTCTCGCCGGGCTGCCGCGAACGTGCGTGTGGCGACCGGCCGGCGTCCTGGCGGCAGCTCGTCGATCACCGAGACGTCCAGATCGGCGTAGCAGGTCATCCAGAGCGTGCGCGGAATCGGCGTAGCGCTCATCATCAACTGGTGCGGCCAGACCTTTCCCGCCGTGTGCCGCAACTTCAGGCGCTGGCTCACGCCGAAGCGGTGCTGCTCGTCTACGACCGCCAGCGCGAGGCTCGCGAAGTCGACGCCTGCCTGCACCAAGGCATGCGTGCCGATCACGATCTGCACCGATCCCTTGGAGCTCGCATCGAGAACCGATTGCTTGTCCTTCCGGGTGAGGCCGCCGTGAAGCCAGCCCAGACGAACCCCGAGCGGGGCAAGCCAGTCGCCGAACTTGCGCCAGTGCTGCTCCGACAGGATCTCGGTCGGCGCCATCACCGCGGCCTGGTGGCCGGCGTCCACCGCCGCGAGGCAGGCGATCGCCGCGACGATCGTCTTTCCGCTTCCCACGTCGCCCTGCAGGAGGCGCTGCATCGGCCGCGGAGCCGCGACGTCGCCCAGCACGTCACGCACCGCTCGCTCCTGCGCCTGCGTCAGCTTGAAGGGAAGTCTTTCCATGAAGTGACGCACCAGCGCGCCTCGCGCCGGTAAGGCGTGCGCGCGCCGCGCGTGGCGCTTCTGGTAGGCAAAGCGCATCGAAAGCTGCTGCGCCAGCAGCTCGTCGAATTTCATCCGCTGCCAGGCCTCGTGGGTGCGGTCGGCGAGCGCCGCGAGCGCGATTCCCGGCGGCGGTCGATGGAGCAGGCGCACGCTGTCCGCAAAGCCGGTCACACCGTAGGCGCTCTTCAGCTGGGGCGGGAGCGTATCTTCCAGGTCGGCCGATTCGAGCTCCTGAAGCACCCGCGTACGCAGCTCCGTCTGGGAGACCCCTGCCGTGCTCGGATAGATCGGCGTCAGCGTCTCGGGCAGCGGCTCGCCTTCCGGGACGATCCGGTAGCGGGGGTGGGCCATTTCGGCGCCGAAGAAGCCCGGGCGCACCTCGCCGTAGGCGCGCACGAGCAGGCCCTGCTCCGCAGCGCGCTGGAACTGCTTGAGCTGGCTCGGATAGAAATTGAAAAAGCGCAGCACGAGTCCTTCGGCGTGCACGACGAGCTGCCGCTTGGGGCGGTACATGACCTGTGCTTTCACTACTCTTGCTTCGACGCTGACCGGCCTGCCCTGCGGCGCGGACTCCGGTGCAGTGAGCGCGGTTTCGTCCTCGTAGCGCAGCGGCAGGTGCAGGACGAAGTCGAAGCCCGAGCGCAGCCCGAGCTTTTCGAACTTGCCCGCGGACTTCACCCCCGGTGCAGGATGGCGTCGATCTCGACCAGGGCGCCGCGCGGCAGGCCGGCCACGCCGACGGCCGCGCGCGCGGGGTAGGGCTCGCGCACGTATTGCGCCATGATCTCGTTGACGCGCGCGAAGTGCGCGAGGTCGGTCAGGTAAACGGTCATGCGCACCGCGTCGTCGAGGCGCATGCCCGACGCGTCGGCCACCGCCGAGAGGTTGCGGAACACCCGGTGCGTCTGCGCCTCGATACCCTCGGCGAGCTGCATGCTGTCAGGGTCGAGGCCGATCTGGCCCGAGAGATACACGGTGTCGCCGGCGCGCACCGCCTGAGAGTACGTGCCGATGGCGGCCGGAGCGCCCTTCGATTGGATCGCGTTCTTCATGGGGGTAATCTTAGCCCAATGATTTCCGCGCTAGAGAAGCTCCTCGGCACGCCGCGCGACGGCGCCCTGCTGCGCTACTCGCTCGGACTCGAGTATCAGAAGGCGGGCAATCCGGAGAAGGCGCTCGAGCACCTGCGCGAGGCGGTCACGCGCGACCCGCTCTACTCGGCGGCCTGGAAGGCGCTCGCCAAGACGCTCGGCGAGCTCGACCGGCCCGCCGAGGCTCTGGCGGCGTACCGCGACGGGATCGCGGCGGCGCAGCGCAAGGGCGACCGCCAGGCCGAGAAGGAGATGACCGTGTTCGCTCGCCGGCTCGAGAAGAAGCTAGGCGGCGCGCCCTAGGCGCGGGCCCAGCTCGGCCGCGCTCATCGGCGCATCGAACAGGAATCCCTGTCCGAGGTCGCAGCCGTGGCGGCGCAGGAAGGCCACCTGCTCCTCGGTTTCGACGCCTTCGGCGATGACCGTGAAGCCGAGGTTGTGCGCCATGTCGATGACCGCCCGCACGATCGAGGCCGATTCGGTGCTCGTCGCCACGTCGCGCACGAAGCTGCGGTCGATCTTGAGCGCCGTGAGCGGCAGGCGCGTGAGGTACGACAGGCTCGAATAGCCGGTGCCGAAATCGTCCACCGAGATCTTGAGCCCCGCCTCGCGCAGGCCGGCGAGCAGGCGCACCGCTTCCTCCGGCTCGTCCATCAGGCAGCTCTCGGTGATCTCGAGCTCGATCATGCCGACCGGCACCTGTGTGTCCGAGAGCGCAGCACGGATCAGCGCGTCGAGGTCGCGGCGGCGGAACTGCTTGGCCGAGAGATTGACCGCCACGGGGACCGGGGCGAAGCCGGCCCGCTGCCATGCGCCGATCTCGCGCGCGGCCTCGCCGAGCACCCATTCGCCGACCGGCAGGATGAGCCCGGAGTCCTCGAGCGCGGGGATGAACTCGGCCGGCAGCACCATGCCGCGCTGCGGGTGATTCCAGCGCAGCAGCGCCTCGACGCCGTGGATGCGGCCGTCGCGCAGGTCCACCTTGGGCTGATAGTGCAGCACGAACTCGCCGCGCTCGATGGCGCGCCGCAGGTCGGTGTTGAGCTGAAGCTTCGCCACCGAGCGCTGGTTCATCTCCGCGGTAAAGAAGCAGTACGCGTTGCGAGTGAGCTCCTTCGCGCGGTACATCGCCAGGTCCGCGTTCTTCAGCAGGGTCTCGGCGTCGGCGCCGTCGGCCGGGAACACCGAGATGCCGATGCTCGCGGTGACGTAGGCCTCGTTGCCGCCGAGGTCGAACGGCCGCAAAAGTCCGTCGAGGATCTTCTGCGCGACGAGCGCCGCGTCGTCGGCCTGGGCAAGATCGGTCAGCACCACGCCGAACTCGTCGCCGCTCACGCGTCCGACGGTGTCGCCGCCGCGCAGGCACTGGCGGATGCGCCGGCCGACCTCGGCGATCAGCCGGTCGCCGACGTGGTGGCCCAGCGTATCGTTGATCAGCTTGAAGCGGTCGAGGTCGATGAACAGCACCGCGCCGTGCCACTGGCGGCGGCGCGCCTGCGCAACGCTCTGGTTGAGGCGGTCCTGCAGCAGGTTGCGGTTGGGCAGCCCGGTCAGCGTGTCGAACTCCGCCATGTAGGCGAGCCGGGTCTGGGTGTGGTGGCGGCGCACCGCCGTGGACAGAACGTGCGCGATCGCCTCGGCGAAGCTCAGGTCCTCGACGTCGAAAGCCGTGTCGCGCAGCGACCCCATCATCAGGATGCCGAACGGCCCGGTGTCCGAGCGGATCGGCACGTACACGCCGCTGCCGAGGCGCCGCAGCCAGAACGACCACGGCCGGTCGGATTCGCGGGCCTCGAAGTACTTTCGGTCGTGCTCCACCGCGCCGGTGGCCGAATCGAGCATCGCCGACCACTTCGAGTGCGCCGGCAGCAGCTTGCTCTTGCCGACCGAAGCCTCGGCATTCTCGCCGCAGGCGGCGCGCACCAGGAACTCGTGGCCGCGGTCGCCGACGCGCTCGATGATCGCGGCGACGTCGCAGCCGCCGGCGCGTAGCACCCGCGCCGCTTCGGCGAGCACCTGCTCGAGGTCGGCGCCGCCCAGGGCGAACTGCCCCAGGCGCGCGATGATCTCCTGGCGCTGGGCGTGCAGCGCGAGCTTGCGCTCGGCGCGCTTTCTCTCGCTGATGTCGACCATCGCGCCGATCATGCGCACCGGCTGGCCGGCGCTGTCGCGCAGCGGCAGCCCGCGGTCGAGCACGTTGGCGTAGGAGCCGTCCTTGCGGCGCAGCCGGTACTCGGCGGTCCATACCCGCTCGCCGCGGTCGATCGCGCTCCTGATCTCCTGGCGTACCCGCGCCACGTCGTCCGGGTGGATGCGGCTGGTCCAGGTGTCGACGTAAGCCCCGACCTCGGCGCTCGCGTAGCCGAACACCGAGCAGAAGTTGTCGTTCAGCCAGAGCTGGTCGGTGACGAGGTTCCAGTCCCAGACCACGTCGTTGGTGGCGCGCGCCACGATCTCGAAGCGCTCCAGGCTCTGCTGCAGGCGCTCCTCCGCGCCGATGCGCTCGTTGACGCTATCGCGCAGCTCGTGCTCGGCCTCGAGCCGTCGCGCTTCGTGCGCGAAGTTGGCGAGGGCGAAGGACATGTTGTCCGCGAGGCGCTGCAGAAGCAGCGTCATGTCCTCCGAGAACACATCTTTTTCGGCGTGCAGCAGCGAAAACACGCCGACGGGCTTTCCGTCCACGAACAAGGGCCACACCGCCCCGGCGCCCAGGTGGTGCGGATAGGGACGCGGATGCTCTCGACGGCGCCGGGTGCGCGGGTCGCTCTGGTAGTCGTTTGCGATCATCATCTCGCCGTTCTGCCAGGCGGCCATCACGAACGAGTCGTAGATCGGGGCTTCGGTCAGCGGATAGGCTGCCGCCGGGCCGCTTTTCGCCACGCGCTTGAGCTGTCCGCTGCCATGATCGAACAGGAAAACTGTCCCGAGGACGAAGTCGCCCGCGGCGACCGCGATCTCGCAGGCGCGGCTGAGGAGCTCCGCGGGCGAGCTCGCGCGCAGGATCGCCTCGTTGGCCGAGCTCAGGGCGGCGTGCAGCTTGGCGAGGTTTCGAAAACGCGCTTCGCTATCGCGCGTGCGCCGCTCGGCATCGAGCCGGTCCAGAGCGTGGCCGACGTTGGCGGCCATGCGCTCGACCAGCGTCACCAGCTCGGGGTCGAAGTAGCCGGTTTCGGCGGCGTAGAGCGCGAGCATGGCGATCGCCTTCCCGGCGCGGCGCAGAGGCACGCAGGCGACCGAGGCAAAGCCGAAGCGGCGCGCGCCCGCGTGCCAGGGCGCAAGGCGGGGCTCGGCAACGAAGTCGTTGCACACGATCGTGCGGTTCTCCCGCATCGACGGCCCGGCGAGGCCCCGGCCCTCGGCGAGCGAAGGATCGATCGAGATGCGCGCGTCGACCAGGTAGCTCGCCGCCGCGCCGGCGTAGGCGCAGGTGTCGAGCCAGTGGGTGCCGGGCCGCGGCAGCCGCACGCAGGCGAGCCGCATTCCGCCGAACTGGACGGCGATGTCGCAGATGCGCTGGTACAGGTGGCGCTCGTCCTTGAGCTGCGCGGCGGCCTCGTTCGCCGCGCTGAGCGCGGCGTACATCTGGCTCACGCGGCGCGCCTGCGCGAGCGCTTCTTCGCGCTCGGCGAGATCCTGGAGCGGCAGCTCGGCGGCGCTGCTCATGCGGTGATTTCCGAGGGAAAGAGCCGCGCGAGAAGCTGCGTGAGGTCCGACACGAAGCCGTCCTTGCCGACGAGACCGACCGCCCCTGCGTCGATCGCCGCGGCCGCGGCCTCGGGCGAGCGGAACAGCGTCATCGCCACCACCGCCGGCGCGGCCGGAAGCGCAGTGACGCGGCGCAACAGCTCCAGGCCGCGCACGGGCGCCGCACCGAGGTCCAGGAGCAGGATGTCGGGGGTCGAAGACCTGACCAACGTCAGCGCATGAGCGGTCGCATGCACGGTGCCGGCGAGCGCGTAGCCGGGAAGCGCGCCGATGTAGCGCGCGGCCGCCTCGACGAAGGTCGGGCTGTCGTCGGCGATGGCAATGCGGCGTGCGCGGCCAGACTGCATGCCGCGAGCCTAAAGTGGGGCTCCGGACCGGGGTATCGGGGTTCCCCTGATGGAAGGCTTAGGGAATCCCCTTATTCCCCCTGCCTGCAGGAACTATTTCACCCCTCTGGAGGGATTAGACCGGTGCGCAACGCATAGCGCACCAGCCCGGCGACGTCGCGGATGCCGAGGCGTTCCATGATCTGGGCGCGGTGGGTCTCGACGGTCTTCACCGAGAGATTCAGCGCGAACGCGATCTCCTTGGTGCTCTTGCCGCCCGCCAGCAGCCGCAGCACCTCGCGCTGGCGCGCGGTGAGCACGTCGGGTCCGGCGTCTCCGCCGACCCGCTGCACGTAGCCCTCGACGACCTGGCGCGACACCGCGGGGCTGAGCCAGCTCTCTCCGCGGATCACCGTGCGCAGCGCGAGCTCGAGCTCGCCCGTGGCCGCGTCCTTGAGGAGATAGCCCATGGCCCCGGCGCGCAGCGCCTGCAGCACGTACTCCTCGCCGGAGTGCATCGACAGGATGATCACGCGCACGCCGGGATGCTGGTCGCGCATTCGCGCCGCCGCCTCGAGCCCGGTGATGCCCTTCATGGCGATGTCCATCAGGACCACGTCGGGTTGCTCGCGGCTCGCGATCTCGAGCGCTTCCTCGCCGCTCGCGGCCTCGCCCACCACCTCGACGTCGTGCATGGCGTTGAGGAGCGAGCGGATGCCCGCGCGCACGAGCGCGTGGTCGTCTGCGAGTACTACGCGGATCAACTTTCGTGTTCCTTTTCGCCGGAGACCAGCGCGAATGTTGCCAGCAATACCGTGCCCTGTCCGGGCGCCGAGCGCAGCTCGAGGGATCCGCCCGCCAGCGCCGCGCGCTCTTCCATGCCCACCAGGCCGAGGCTCGCGCCGGCCGCGCCGCGACGCCGCGCCGCCTCCAGATCGAACCCGGCGCCGTCGTCACGCAGCTCGAGCGCAAGCCGGTCGCCCGCGGTGAAAAGGCGCAGCCACAGGTTGCGCGCCCCGGCGTGGCGCAGCACGTTGGTGATGGCCTCCTGCGCGACGCGGAAGCACGCGGTCTCGACCTCGGCGCTGGCGTCCAAAGGCGCGTCCGCGGCATCGAAGTGCGGGATGAGGGCGCCGATGCTCGCCTGGTGGTCGAGGTGCGAGCGCAGCGCGGCGACCAGCCCCAGATCGTCGAGCTGCAGCGGCCGCAGCATGAGCGAGAGCTGGCGCACGCGCTCCAGGGTATGCCGCGTGGTCTCGACGCATTCATCGACGCGCGTCGTGATCGGCCCGGCGACGCGCGCGAGCGACTCCAGTTGGATCTTCAGCGCAGTCAGCGCCTGTCCGACATCGTCGTGCAGGTCGCGCGCGAGACGGCCGCGCTCTCCTTCCTGCACTTCGAGCAGGCGGCGCGAGAGCGCGCGCAGGCGTTCTTCGGACACTTCGAGGCTGCGCTGCGTGCGCTTGCGCTCGGTGATGTCGTTCAGCACGACCAGCCGCGCCTCGCGTCCGCGCCAGATGACCAGGTGGCCGATCGCGTCGATGTCCATCGGCTCGCCGCCCTTCTTCAGGTGGCGGAAAGTGCCGCGGATGACCGCGCCCGACGTGCGCCGCAGGAACGCCCGGAAAGGCTCGCGCTCCTGCGGCACGCGCACGTCGTCGGCCGACATGGCGAGAAACGCGTCGCGTCCGTACCCGTAGAGCCGCACCGCCGCTTCGTTCACGCCGAGGAAACGCTGCGTCTCGACATCGACTACCCACATCGGCAGCGGGCTGTGCTCGAAGAGCATGCGGTAGCGGCCCTCCTGGGGGTCCATCCGGTCGACCAGCCGCTGCAGCGCTGCCGCCAGGAACCGAAGCGCGCTCATAGTCCGGATGGTAGCGTGGCACGCCGATTGCAGCCCGCCCGTCCATGGCGCTAGCCAAGCCAGTGAACGGCAATTCATACGACTGCGCGCGCGCCGCGGGTCTGCGGTACGTCTCCGATGCCGCGCCCGGCATCGTGCGCCGGCGCCGCGGCAAGGCCTTTCACTACCGCCATGCCGACGGCGACCCGGTTCGCGACCGGCGCACCCTGGGACGCATCCGCGCCCTTGCGATCCCTCCGGCCTGGCGCGACGTGTGGATTTGCAGCGCCGACGATGGCCACCTCCAGGCGACCGGGCGCGATGCGCGCCAGCGCAAACAGTACCGGTATCACCGGCGCTGGCGCGAGGTGCGCGACGAGACGAAATACGGCCGGCTGATCCCGTTCGCGGCCGCGCTGCCGCGCATCCGGCGCCGCGTCGCGCGCGACCTCGCGCGTCCCGGCTTGCCGCGCGCCAAGGTACTGGCAACCGTGGTGCGCCTGCTCGAGACGACGCGCGCGCGCATCGGCAACGAGGAGTACGCGCGCGAGAACGAATCGTTCGGCCTCACCACGCTGCGCGAGCGGCAGGTGCGGGTGCACGGCTCGAGGCTCAGGTTCCGCTTCCGCGGCAAGAGCGGCGTCGAGCACGCGATCGAGCTCGACGACCGCCGGCTGGCGGGCATCGTGCGCCACATGCAGGACCTGTCCGGCGAAGAGCTCTTCCGCTACGTCGACGATGACGGCGAAACGCGGCGCATCGAGTCCGCCGACGTCAACGCCTATCTGAAGGAGATCTCGGGCGAGGATTTCTCCAGCAAGGATTTCCGCACCTGGGCCGGCACGGTGCTCGCCGCCCGTGCCCTATGCCAAATCGGAACCTTCGAAACCCAAGCCGACGCGAAGCGCAACGTCGTGCAGGCGATCGAGGCAGTAGCAGGCGCGCTCGGCAACACCAAGGCCGTCTGCCGCAAGTGCTACATCCATCCCGAGATCATCGACAGCTATCTCGAGGGCGAGCTCGGCGATTTCATGCAGCTCGAAGGCGGGAGCAAGGCGGCGGAAAAGGCAGTCGCGGCGCTGCTCAAGGCGCGCTCGCGGCGGGCCGCCGCGGCGACGAGGCGCAGCGGCGCCGAAGGCCAAAGCCTGGTCCCGGCGCTTGCCCGCTCCTTCTCCCGTCAGGCACGCCGATTGCAGCGCAGCCCTCAACCAGTCGCGAGAGGCGCCTCATGAGACTCTACCTTCTTGGAATCGCACTCCTGACGGCGTGCACGACCGTCTGCGCACAAACTCAGTCGGGTTCAAGCATCGGTGCAGACAGCCCCGGCGTCGGAGGCAACGTGCAGCCGCGTCCGCTTCCTCCGACGTCGCCCTCGACCGGCACGAGCGCCCCCTCGGCAGGCACTCAGGGCACGAGCCAGCGCTTGCCTGAGACGAGCGTCGGCACCAGCGCCGCATCCAGCGGCTCCACCATGGGCGAGCGAAGCAGCGGTCTATGCGACACGCTGATCGGCGAAGATCGCACCAAATGCATGCGCGAGCAGGCGACTACCGGCACCGCCGGCGCGGGCAGCGCGGGTGGGAGCGCCGGCGGGGGCCTGAAATAGGTTGCAAAGGATCTGTGAGCTTGTGTCCGGGCGCCTAAGGGGGCCATGGCGGGACATCCGCTAGAGCCTCAGCATAGGCGCCTGCGAAAGTTCCGGGGGAGACAATGGATCTGGAATTCTATTGGTACGAGATCTCGCCGTTCGTCTACACGGTCGCCGGCGGCTTTTTTCTGGGCCGGGCCGACGCGGGGCTGCCGATCATGTCAGCCCTGCTCCTGCTCACCGCGGGCGGAACGATCCTCTTCCTGCGCAGGACCCACGCGCTGCGGATGAGGGAGCTCGGCGAGCTGCCTTCGCGCACCGCGGTTCGGTCGACGGCCGCGAAGGGCTGAATCTGGTGGAGTGGAGGAGGATCGAACTCCCGACCTTCGCATTGCGAACGCGACGCTCTCCCAGCTGAGCTACCACCCCGTGGAGGGGGCGGATTTTACCGCAACGGGGCTACAATGCGCCCATGAGCGGGCCCTCGCGTAACCGCCGCGCCGACGACATGTCGGCCGAGGAAGTGAAGGAGTTCTGGCACGGCTTCTGCGAGCGCAAGGGCGTGGACGCCGCCACGCGCGCGCGCGGCGACGAGAAGATCGAGCGCGATCCGGACTACTGGGCCGACCAGACGATGACGCGGCTGCTCGACTCAGTTTCCAGCTAGCTCGAGCCAGTTCTAGAGCTTTTTTTGCCCTTCGGCCCGCCGCCGTGTAATCTCGCGGCGGGGATGGCTAAAAAGAAGAAGAAGGCTCGCCGGGCCACTCAGCCCAGGCCGGCACCGCGCCGCGTCGCCGCGCAGGACCGCACGCTCGCCGAGGAGCGCTTCGGCGCGCTCGTCCGCCTTTCATCCGAGTTCTACTGGGAAACCGACGCCGAGCATCGCCTGACCGAGCTGGTGCACGGCACGGGCTACCGCGGCGCGCTGCCGCGCGAGAGCCTGATCGGCAAGTCGCGCTGGGAGCTGCACTCGGTCTCGCCGGACGCCGCGGGCTGGCAGGCGCACATGGCGACGCTCGAGGCACGCCTGCCGTTTCGCGGCTTCGAGTTCGTGCGCCAGCATGCCGGCGGCGAGCTGCGCCACTTCAGCCTGAGCGGCGAGCCGGTCTTCGACCGCTCCGGCGCGTTCCGCGGCTACCGCGGCGTCGGCACCGAGATCACCGAGAGGAAGCGCGTCGAGCAGGCGCTCACGCGGCTCACGCACTACGAGTCGCTCACCGGGCTTCCAAATCGGGTGCTGCTGACCGACCGGCTGAATCATGCCATCGCGCGCGCCGACCGCAGCGGGAGCCTGCTCGCGGTGATGATCCTCGACCTCGACAATTTCAAGGAGATCAACGACGCGCTCGGGCAGGCGGTGGGCGACCTCGTCCTCACCGAGGCGGCGCGCCGCCTGCAGTCGTGCTTGCGCAGCATCGATACCCTGGCGCGACTGGGCGACGACGAGTTCGCCGTGCTGCTCGAGGGCGTGCCCGACTTCGACGAAATCGCGCAGGTCGCGCAGCGCCTGCTCACAGCGGTGGCCGAGCGCGCCGAGGTCTCGGGCCACGAGCTCTACCTCTCGGCGAGCATCGGCCTGGCGGTCTATCCGGTGGACGACCAGGACGCCGACGCGCTGCTGCGCAACGCCAATCTCGCCATGCACCACGCCAAGCGCGAGGGGCGCAACAACTTCCAGCGCTTCTCGCACGACATGGCCACGCGCACCGAGCGGCACGCGGAGCTGAAGCTGCAGCTGCGGCGCGCCCTGGAACGCCATGAATTCGTGCTGCACTTCCAGCCCGTCGTCTCGCTCGAGACCGGGCGCTTCCTCGGCGCGGAGGCGCTGCTGCGCTGGAACGACAAGGAGCGGGTGATCCCGCCCGCGGAATTCATCCCGATCGCGGAGGAGAGCGGGCTCATCGTGCCGATCGGGCTGTGGGCGCTGCAGGAGGCCTGCAGCCAGTGCAGGACCTGGCTCGACCTGGGCCACGCCTGGATGCAGGTCTCGGTGAACCTCTCGCCGCGCCAGTTCAGGCAGAAGGACATCGTGAAGGCGATCGAGACGATCCTGGTGCAGACCAGGCTCCCGGCGCGCTGCCTCGAGCTCGAGATCACCGAGACGACGATCATGCACAGCACCGCGCACACCATCGGCGCGCTGCACGAGCTCACGGCCCTCGGCGTGCGCATCTCGGTGGACGACTTCGGCACCGGCTACTCCTCGCTCGCGTATCTGCACCGCTTCCCGGTGCACAAGCTCAAGATCGACCAGTCGTTCGTGCGCGATATCGGCGCCGACCGCGCCGACACCGCGCTCGTCGGCACCATGGTGGCGCTGTCGAAGCAGCTCAAGCTCACTTCGGTCGCGGAAGGCGTGGAGACGAAGGAGCAGCTCGACTACCTGCTCGAAATCGGCTGCGACGCCGGGCAGGGGCACTACCTCAGCTTCCCGCTCGGCGCGGGCGAGCTTACGTCTCTGCTGGGGAAGGCGGGATCGGGGGCGTCGAGGGAGAGCCCGACGGTCGCACCGCTGCGTGCGCACTTGCGCTCGCTGGGACCGAATCGGAGCTGAAGAAGCAGTAGCCGTTCTTGCCCGCCTGCTTGGCGGCATACATCGCGGTATCCGCGTGCTTGACCAGCGAGGCCGCGTCGAGCGCGTGGTCCGGAAACAGGCTCACCCCGATGCTGGCGGAGAGGCGCGCCTGGCCGCCTCCCGGCAGCTCGTAGGGGCGCACCGCCTCGCCCAGAAGCTTGCGGATCACGCTTTCCACCGCGGCCTCGTCCTGCACTTCTTCCAGCAGGACGAAGAACTCGTCGCCGCCGAGGCGCGCGACCACGTCGCTCGCGCGCACGGTGGTGCGCAGGCGGCGCGCGATCTCGATGAGGAAACGGTCGCCGGCATCGTGGCCGTAGAGATCGTTCACCTGCTTGAAGCCGTCCAGGTCGATGAACACGCCGGCGAGCCGGACCGCGCGGCGGCGTGCGCGCTCCACGGCCTGCTCGAGCGCCGGGCCGAGGCTCGTGCGGTTGGCGAGTCCGGTCAGCGGGTCCCGGTAGGCGAGCGAGGCGATGCGCTCGCGCGTCAACGCGCTCTCGGTGACGTCGCGCCCGACACCGCGATAGCCGAGGAACGTGCCGTCGGCAGCGAGGCGCGGCTCGCCGGAGAGGGAGAAATAGCGCGTCATGCCGTCGGGCATGGCGCGTGCGAACTCGAAATCGCGGAACGGGATGTGGCTCTCGAGCGTCGCCCGGTGCGCCGCCCAGCCGGTCTCGTCGGGACTGACGGCGGGGAGGTCCCAGAGCGTGCGCCCCGCCACGCCGTAGCCGATCTCGGCGGTGGGATACGTCGGGCCGTGCACGATGGCGGATACGCGGTGCTGCGGATCGGTCTCCCAGAAGAAATCGCTCGACATCTGGGTGAGGCTGCGAAAGCGCGCCTCGCTCTCGCGCAACGATTCTTCGGCGAGCTTGCGGCGCAGGAACTGGCCGACCTGGCTGCCGATGACGCGTGCGGCCTGCTGCAGGCGCTCGTCGGGCGCGCTCACGCTGCGCCCGGAGAACACCAGCACGCCGATCGTCTTGCCTCCCGAGACCACGCCGAAGGCGAACACGCCGTGCCCGGAATCGATGCCCGCGCCGATGGGCCGCGGCTGCGGCGACGCGCCTGCGGGCAGGCCGCCCGACCAGACCGCCTTGCCCGACTGCCACACCTGGCGCGACTGCTCGATGAAATTGTCGAGCGACGGCTCGCTCACGCACCAGCCGTCCTGAAAATGGAGCTGCCCCGAGATGCTGTCGAGGCGGAAGTAGCGCCCGGCGTTCCAGCCCTCGGCTTCGCACAGCGCGAGGATCACGCCCTTGAGCCCGCTGGCGGTGTCCTCGGCCGCGGCGAGCGATCGGGCCACCTCGTGCTCGAGCCGCAGCATCTTCTCGGCGCGCTTCTGCACCGTTACGTCGCGGCCCACGCCGTGGTAGCCGGCGAAGCTGCCGTCGGGGCCGAATACCGGCTCGCCGCTGATGCTCATGTGGCGCACGCGGCCGTCCGCCATCGACCGCCACACCAGCACGTCGTAGAACGGCTTGCGGGCGTCGAGGATCGCCCGGTGCGCGTCCCAGCCGCCCTCGATCTCCAGGCCGCTCTCCCAGCGCCGGATGCCGATCAGGCGGCGGGCGAGCTCCTTGTTGCCACCCGCGACGTTGCGGCCCTCGATCCGGGTGAAGGAATGAGTCGCGTCGAGCTCCCAGTACCAGTCGGCCGAAAGGTGAGTGAGGCTGCGCAGGCGCGCGTCGCTGTCGCGCCGCGCCTGCTCGACCGAGGCGCGCTGCAGGAGCGGACCAAGGTGGTGGGCGATCGTCTCGAGCGTTTCCATGAAGCGCGGCTCCGGCGCGCGGACCGTGCGGCTCGCGAGCTCGAGCACCGCGACCACGCGCCCGGCGTGGCGCACCGGCACCACCACTGCCGCGTGCAGGCCGCTTTCTTCGGGCTTGAGCGTACCGGCGCCGCGCGGGTCGTGCGTAGCGTCGGCGATCCAGATCGGCTCGCCCGACTGCCACACCATTCCGGCCAGACCTGCGCCGGGCTTGAGCGTGGCGTCGCCGGCGCGCTCGCGCGGGCGCGCGGCCGCTTCCATTCCGGAAGCCGACCAGCGCTCGAAGGGACGCAGCAGCGACGCGGCCTCGTCGACGCGCCAGAAATCGGCGCAGTCCCAACCTTCGCTTTCGCCGATGCCGCGCAGCACCGAGCGCACGGCCTCGACGACGTTGGCGGCCTCGGCCATCGCGCGCGCTACGGCATGCTCGAGTTGCAGCAGCTGCTCGATGCGCTTTTCCTGGGTGACGTCGCGCCCCACCCCGAGGTAGCCGCTGAACCCGCCGTCCTCGTCGAGCAGCGGCTGGGCGCTCAGCGACAGCCAGAGCTTCCGGCCGCCGTCCGCCAGGCACTGGATCTCGAAGTCCTTGAACGGCTCGTGGCGCTCGACCTGGGCGCGGTGGTGGTCCCAGTCGGATTGCGTCAGGTTGAGCGTGGGCTGGTCCCAGCGCCGCGCGCCGAGGTACAGGGCGAGGTCGATCCCCGACTGCTCGCCGAGTCGGCTCGACATGTAGGTGAGGCGAAGCTGCGCGTCCTGGACCCAGAACCAGTCGCCCGAAAGCGCGCTGAACCGGCGCAGCGGATCGTCGCCAGCGGCCGACGGCGCCTCCGCGCGGTCAGTTGCTGGCTCCTGCGTGCTGCCGGCCTCGTGCTGCGCCGTTTTTGTATTTCCCGTTTGAGCCATTAAGGCCGCCCCAGGCGACCCTCCCTCCCCGTGTTTCGAATGTACCGGTCCCCTATCGCCGCGTCCAGCGTTTCGGAACCACAAGATATGGGTGCACGAGCAACGGACATTCCCACTCATAGTGCGTTCGAACTAACCGTCTTGAGATAGCGCGCGAAGGAGCGCGGCAAGCCAACTGACGCGGCGGCCAATTCGCTCCACTCCCCCGTGCCGAGCGGTCAAGCAGAGAGCGACAACACCTGGCATGGCTCCGCATTCCACGACGGGCCGGCCAGGCGCGGATGGCAGGTTCTGCCGGGTATTGACTGCGAGCGCAAAACATACTCCGGCAAAGCGGCCCGACGATTTCCCAGAATGTGGAAACCAACTATGGTGGGCCGGGTTGGATTCGAACCAACGACCAAGGGATTATGAGTCCCCTGCTCTAACCGGCTGAGCTACCGGCCCATGGTCTTGCAGTAAGCCTTCGTATTCTCGTGCACCTCGGGGTCGGCGAGGGCCTCGGCATCCGAAACCCAGCGATAAGCCGCGTGCTGATCTTGGGGCAGTGACCCGAACGCGCGACCCGAGATTTCGTGCGCGAGCACGATGTAGTGCGTGCCGAAGCCGGGCAGGCCCGAGCGGTTGTCGGGGTAGAGGTGCTCGAAGTATCCGACGAAGCGCGTAGTAGAGAGATCGATCTCGACGCCGAGCTCCATGCGCGTGATGCGCCTGAACGCCGCGGCGAGCCGCTCGTCCTTCTCGATGCGCCCTCCGGGCACGAACCAGGTGTTTTGGGCGGGGCGGTTGGTTCGCCTGCCGACCAGGAGGCGTCCTTGCGCGTCGCGCACGAGGAGGTCGAACGAGACGAGCGGCGTGTGCCGCACGACTAGATCGAACGTCTCCTTGGGAAGCATGCGCCCAAACTAGAAGGGCCGCTTTCGCGGCCCTTCTTTTTAGCCTTCCTGGTCCAGGAAGCTCTTCAGCCGCTCCGACCTGGACGGGTGGCGCAGCTTGCGCAGCGCCTTGGCCTCGATCTGGCGTATGCGCTCGCGCGTGACGTCGAACTGCTTGCCGACCTCTTCGAGCGTGTGATCGGTCGACATCTCGATGCCGAAGCGCATGCGCAGGACCTTGGCCTCGCGAGGCGTGAGCGTGTCGAGCACTTCCTTCGTCACGTCCCTCAGGGAAGCGAAGGTGGCCGCGTCCGAAGGCGCGAGCGTCGACTGATCCTCGATGAAATCGCCGAGGTGCGAGTCGTCGTCGTCGCCGATCGGCGTCTCCATCGAGATCGGCTCCTTGGAGATCTTGAGGATCTTGCGGATCTTCTCCTCGGGCATCTCCATGCGCTGCGCCAGCGTCGCCGGATCGGGCTCCTGCCCGGTCTCCTGCAGGATCTGGCGGCTGATCCGGTTCATCTTGTTGATGGTCTCGATCATGTGCACCGGGATGCGGATGGTGCGGGCCTGGTCGGCGATCGAGCGCGTGATGGCCTGCCGGATCCACCAGGTGGCGTAGGTCGAGAACTTGTAGCCGCGGCGGTATTCGAACTTGTCCACCGCCTTCATCAGGCCGATGTTGCCCTCCTGGATGAGGTCGAGGAACTGCAGGCCGCGGTTGGTGTACTTCTTCGCGATCGAGATCACGAGGCGCAGGTTGGCCTCGGTCATCTCCCGTTTCGCCCTGCGCGCCTTCGCTTCCCCCGTGGACATCTGCTTGTTGATCTCCTTCAGGTCGCGCACCGAGATCCCGATCTTCTGCTGCACGGCCTGGATCTTCGAAAGCAGCTCCAGGATCGAGGGCTCGACGCGGCGCAGGCCTTCGCTCCAGGGATGCTCGGCGTTCACTTCGGAGACCAGCCAGCGCTTGGAGCCCTCGGTGCTCGCGAACAGCTTGATGAAGTGCTGGCGCGGCATCTGCGCCTTGTCGACCGCGATGTCGTGGATGGCGCGCTCGTGGCGCCGGATCTCGTCGACCAGGCTCCTCACGCTGTCGGAGAGGCGCTCGACGGTGCGCGCGGTGAAGCGGATGCCCATGAGCTCGTTGGAGATCTGGTCGCGCGCGCGCAGGAAGTCCTTGTCCTTGGAGCCCTTGTGCTCGAGCGCCTTGGCCATCTTCTCGTACAGGCGCCGGATCCGGACGAACTTCTCCAGCGCCTCGCCGCGCAGCGCGAGCAGGCTCGCCGATTGCGCCGCGTCCGCCGCTTCTTCGTCCTCGCCCTCCTCTTCCTCGATCTGCGCTTCCTCGTCTTCAGGGGACTCGGCCTTCTTGGGATCGAAGTCGTCCTTGGCGTTGGGATCGACCAGGCCGTCGACCACCTCGTCGATGCGGAGCTCGTCCTTCTCCACCTTGTCGGCGAGGTCGAGGATCTCCTGCACCGTGGTGGGACAGGCGCTGATCGCGTGGATCATGTGGCGCAGGCCTTCCTCGATGCGCTTCGCGATCTCGATCTCGCCTTCGCGCGTGAGGAGCTCCACCGAGCCCATCTCGCGCATGTACATGCGCACCGGGTCGGTGGTGCGGCCGAACTCCGAGTCCACCGTGGAAAGCGCGGCCTCGGCCTGCTCCTCGACGTCGTCGTCGGGCTGCGCCACCGGCGGCGCATCGGAGGCGATGAGCAGGGTTTCCTGGTCGGGCGCCTGGTCGTAGACCTGGATGCCCATGTCGCCGAACGTGGAGATGATCGCCTCGATCTGCTCGGCGTCGACGAGATCGTCGGGCAGGTGGTCGTTGATCTCCGAATACGTGAGGAAGCCGCGCTCCTTGCCGAGCTTGATCAGGTTCTTCAGCCGGGTGCGGCGGGTCTCGGCGTCCTCCGGGGTGGGCGCCGGGCCGACAACCCACTCATCCTTGCGGCTCTTGCGGCCGCCGCGAACGCCCTTGCCCTTGCCTTTGACCTCGGCGACCTTCGCTTCAAGCAGCTCGAGCGCCTGCTTCGCGCTCTTGATCTGCGTTTTTGCTGTGCCTTTTCCATGCTTGTCGAGCGCCTGCGGACCGGCCGCCTTTGCGTGCGGCGCCGCTTTGGCCGTGGGGGCTTTCTGAACGCGCGCGGGCGCCTTGGCGCGCAGCAGCTTCTTCGCCGCGGGCGCCTTGTGTGACTTGGTCTTCAGGCTCTTGACGGCTTTGGATTTTTTCTTCGCCGCCCGCAGAACCTTTTTCGCCTTCACTTTGCGCTTCAGAACCATCCTTCCCCCGATGTCAAGACTCGTTTCCGCCCGTCTGGGCGAAACCGTACATTGTAGCAAAAGCTAGAAGTTTCAAGGGGTTCAAGTTGGTGATTAGGGACCGCTTGACTGCAAGAACCCCGCCAGCACTTAGGAGATGCCCACGCCGTGTGTTGGACAGTTTCGACCCGCAAGGGTTTAGCCGACTGATCCTAATCAGTGGACTGGTACCTCGGCACGCACAGCTCCTCTCAGCAGGTTGTACTCATTCAGCTTGCCCTGGTACTCGACCAGCTGCTCCCGCGAAGACAGGCCCGTAACCCGCAGTGATTCAAGCTCTTTTCCCCGTCGGATCACATCGAGCCTCGATAGGGCCCACTGAATCTCAACTCTAGCCTCCTCCTGGTTGAACCCGAGTTCCTCGCTAAACCTATTCGCGTTGAGTACCAGATCCAACGATGCGTTCCCCTCCAGACCCTCTATGAGCGCCCGAAATGACAAGTCTTCAGCTGCTGACTCGCAAACTTGGCGAATAGCCAACAGAGCCTGAGCTTCCGGTTGGCGATCGCGAAGTAATGCTGGATTTATGTGCACGAACATCGGTAAGTCGACCAAAACCGAGCACAGGAGGGCCCACTCGTGAGTCCTGTTGACGACCGGCGCCGGCGTACGGGCTGATGCGGGGCGCTTGAATCGCGGCGTCTCGGGTACCTTCAGCAGATCTCTCACATCGTCTTGAGAAACCTTCCCGATTTCAGCAACTGCATTGATCAGCTGAATTCGTAGTATGGGCGCGGTTATTTTCTGAATATAGGGATGAGCTGCCGAGACAAAGCGGGACCTTCCTTCACCCGTTTCGAGATTCAATCCTGAGCGAAGTTCGCTAAGAAGGAATTGAGAGAGAGTTTCCGCTGAGTGAACGAGCCTCTCGAACTGCTCTTTCCGGTGCCTACGTATATACGTATCCGGGTCTTCGCCCTCGGGAAGAAACAGGAACTTTATGAGCTTGTTATCCGGAGCGACCGGCAAACTAACTTCTAGAGCACGCCGTGCGGCCTTTCGCCCAGCTGCATCTCCGTCAAAACAAAAGACAATCTCCTCAGCAAGCCGCAAGAGTTTTGCCACATGGACAGGAGTAGTTGCCGTGCCAAGAGTCGCTACTGCATAGCCGACTTCAAACTGGGCTAGCGCAACGACATCCATGTAGCCCTCAACGACGAGCACCCTCTCGCTCGCCCTGATCGCCTCGCGCGCCTGTACGAGGCCGTAGATCTCTTGTCCCTTCTGGAAAAGCGACGTTTCCGGTGAGTTCAGATACTTCGGTTCTCCTTCACCGAGTACGCGCCCGCCGAATCCGATGACAGCGCCTCGCGCGCTAAGAATCGGGAACATGACGCGGTCGCGGAAGCGGTCGTAGCGCTTGCCCTCGCCCTCGATTACGAGTCCGCATTCCACCAGAGCCTTGTCTTCATAGCTGGGAAAAGCGGCTTTCAGGCCTTGCCAATCATCAGGCGCGAAGCCGATACGGAAGCGGGCGGCGATCTCTCCCGTCAGTCCGCGCCCCTTCAGGTACTCGATCGCCCGCGGCGACTTCTTCAGCTCGCCGCGGTAGAACTCCATAGCCTTTTCCATCACCCCGTAGAGGTCGGTTTCGCGTTCCTGGCGGACCACTTCCTCCGGCGTGCGCGGCCGCAGTTCCGGCACCTGCATGCCCACCGACGCCGCGAGCTCCTTCACGGCGTCGACGTAACCCATGCCGCCGTACTCCATCTGGAACCCGATGGCATTGCCGTGCGCTCCGCAGCCGAAGCAGTGATAGAACTGCTTGGACGGGCTGACCGTGAACGAGGGCGTCTTCTCGCCGTGGAAGGGGCACAGCCCGAGGTAATTCGCGCCGCCCTTCTTCAGCTGGACGTAGCGCGAGACCACGTCCACGATGTCGACCCGATTGAGCAGGTCCTGCTTGAAGGAATCCGGAATCATGAAATCGGGGTCTGACCCCGATTTTTAGCCGGAAAGCCGGGCTTTGACCAGCGCGGAGACCTTGCCCATGTCGGCCCGGCCGGCGAGCCGGGACTTCAGCGCCGCCATGACCTTGCCCATGTCCTTGACGCCGCTCGCGCCAGTCTCGGAAATGGCCTTTGCGATTTCTTCTTGTACCTGAGAATCAGATAGTTGCTGCGGCAGGTAGCCGGAAAGCACACCGAGCTCGAATTTCTCGGCGTCGGCGAGGTCGTTGCGGGCGGCTTTTTCGAACTGGGCGATGGATTCGCGCCGCTGCTTGATCATCTTCTCGAGGATGCCCACGACGTCGGCGTCGGACAGCTCGACGCGCTCGTCGACCTCTTTCTGCTTGATGGCGGCGAGAATCAGCCGGATCGCCGACAGGCGCGCCGAGTCCTTGGCGCGCATCGCCGACTTCATGTCTTCGGTGATTTGCTGCTTAAGTAGGATCTTTAGTACAACTTCTGGGGAAGCATCTGGCTGCGCAGACGCTTGTGATGGCGCTTCACTGCCGCCGCGAGCTTGCGCTTGCGCTCGGCGGTCGGCTTCTCGTAGTACTCCCGGGAACGCAGTTCGGTGAGGAGGCCCGTCTTCTCGACGGTGCGCTTGAAGCGGCGCATCGCCACTTCGAACGGCTCGTTTTCCTTGACTCGTACGGTCGGCATCCAGCTCCTTATCTACCCTGCGGTCTACGCCTGCGGCCTTGAAGGGGGCTGAATTGTATCAAAATCATCCGCATGTTGATCCTCGGGATCGAGACTTCGTGTGACGAAACCGGCGTCGCCCTTTACGACGCCGCAGCCGGGCGGCTCGCAGGGCACGC
>Ga0097621_100000470_pt1 | contig 28293 bp, 29 predicted proteins | sample KBSMisM72_FD_73165 | JGI IMG/M metagenome (GOLD analysis project Ga0097621, IMG submission 73165) | Miscanthus rhizosphere microbial communities from Kellogg Biological Station, Michigan, USA - KBS Miscanthus M7-2 (version 2) (version 2) | ecosystem: Host-associated > Plants > Roots >... | reverse complement strand
CTCAGCCTGGTAGAGCACTCGCTTGGGGTGCGAGGGGTCGGCAGTTCAAATCTGCCCGTCCCGACCAAATCACCTAGAGAACTTCTTCCGAACGAATCGGGCGTTTGTCATGCTCCCCCATTCAACCACCTCAGAGCGCGAAGTCTATGATTTTGCGTTGTCCATGGAGTACACTTCTGGGCAACCGGTCGCATCCCTGCGACCTCATTGAGGGCACAACATGATCCAGTTGAAGGTGAATGGAGAATCGCGATCCTTTGAGGGCGATCCTCAAATGCCGCTGCTGTGGTATCTGCGGGACAAACTTGAGCTCACCGGAACCAAGTTCGGTTGCGGCATGGCGCTGTGCGGTGCTTGCACGGTCCACTTGAACGGGCGCGCTGTTCGCTCGTGCTCTACGCCCATGAGCAGCGTGGCGGACAAAGAGATCGTCACCATCGAAGCCATTTCTCAGAATGGACTGCATCCCGTTCAGCAGAAATGGATCGAATTCAACGTTCCCCAGTGCGGCTATTGCCAGACCGGACAGATCATGCAGGCGATCGCGCTTTTGAAGCAGAAGCCGAAGCCAACAGATCAGGATATTGAGACGGGCATGGCGGGCAACATTTGCCGATGCGGAACCTACCAGCGCATTCGGGCGGCGATTAAGGCCGCTGCGGGAGTAACGGCATGAACTCCTCGATAACCAATGTTAGCCGTCGCGGATTCATCAAGGGATTGGTCTCCTCCGGAGCGCTTGTATTGAGCGTCCAACTACTTCCGGAAACATTGTGGGCGGACAAGGGAGGAACTGCCGTCGAAGCGATTCCCGGCTCACGCGTGGATGCTGCCGCGCTGCATCCCACGGCCTTTGTTGGCATCGACGGCGACGGCACAGTATGGATCATCGCCGGCCGCTCTGAGATGGGCACCACCAGCCGGACTTCGGTGCCGCTGATTCTGGCCGAGGAACTGGACGCCGACTGGACGAAAGTAAAAATTGAACAGGCCGTGGGGGATGCGAAATACGGCGATCAGGATACCGACGGATCGCACTCTGTGCGTTCGTTCTATGACGTGATGCGTGAGTCGGGGGCAACCGCGCGCCTAATGCTGCTGCGCGCCGCCGCCCAGCAGTGGGGCGTTCCGGAAAGCGAATGTACCTCTGATCTGCACATGATCGTCCATAAGAAAACCAACCGGCGCGCGGGGTATGGTGAACTGGCGGCGAAGGCGGCGAAGCAACCGGTACCCAAGAAAGAAGAGCTGAAATTCAAGCCCAAGAGTGCGCGGCGCTATGTGGGCAAAGGCGCGAAGAGTTACGACTTGAACGAGATTGTCACCGGCAAAGCCGGGTATGGCATGGATGTGCACATGCCGGCGATGCTGTTTGCTTCAGTCGAACATCCGCCGGTTCTGGGCGGGAAGGTCAAGTCCTATGACGAGAAGGCTCCCCTGCAGGTGGCGGGAGTGAAGCAGACCATTCCAATCCAGCCCTTCAAGCCGCCGCATCATTTTCAGCCGTTGGGTGGAGTCGCCGTCATCGCCGACAACACTTGGGCTGCCTTTGAGGGCCGCAAGAAACTAAACGTATCGTGGGAAAACGGTCCTCACGGTGAATACAACTCCGAGCAATACAAGAAGCAGTTGCAGGAGACAGCGCGCAAAACCGGCAAAGTAGCGCGCAACATCGGCGATGTAGATGCCGAGTTCGCCAAGGGTGGCAAGGTAATCGAGGCGGAATACTACGTCCCCCATCTGTCACACGCGCAGATGGAACCTCCGGTGGCGCTGGCCGATTATCGCGACGGCAAGGTCGAGGTGTGGGCGCCCTCGCAGAGCCCGCAGGGTGCGCAGGAGACGATCGGCCAGGTATTGGGGATTCCCAAAGAAAATGTCCTGGTGCACGTTCCGCTGCTTGGCGGAGGTTTTGGCCGCAAATCGAAGCCCGATTTTGCTGCCGAGGCCGCATTGTTATCCAAGGCGACCGGCAAGCCCGTTAAGGTCGTCTGGAGCCGAGAAGACGATATCCATTTCGGCTTCTATCATGCAGTCGCTGCGATGTACATGAAAGCGTCCGTCGACGGCAAAGGTAAGCCTACAGCCTGGCTACAGCGTTCGGTGTTCCCTTCCATCGATTCCACCTTCGCTAACGACGTGCATTATGGAAGCGCTGGGGAATTGGGCCTGGGTTGGACCGACCTGCCATTCGATCTGCCGAATCATCGCGTGGAAAATGGTCAGGCCGACCACCACGTTCGGATCGGATGGTTCCGCTCGGTGGCCAATATCTATCACGCCTTTGCCGCCCACTCCTTCGCCGACGAGTTGGCGCACAACGCGGGACGCGATCCGGTTGAATATCTGCTTGACCTCCTGGGCCCGGCACGCATCGTGGACGTGAAAGCTTCCGCGCCCGAGTACGACAACTATGGAACGCCGCCCGCGGATTATCCGCTCGACACCGCCCGCATGCGTCGTGTTGTCGAGATCGCTGCGGAGAAGTCCGGATGGGGCAAAAAGAAGCTGGGTAAGGGCGCGGGTATGGGAATTGCCGTGCACCGCAGCTTCCTCACCTACGTGGCCTCCGTAGTGGAAGTCGAAGTAGACGACAAGGGCGAGGTAAAGATTCCCGCAGTCCATACCGCCCTCGATGCAGGACTGGTGGTAAATCCCGAAGCCACGCGCAGCCAGTTCGAAGGTGCGGCGGTCATGGGCGCGAGCCTGGTACGAACTGGCTCGATCACGGCAAAAGATGGAGCCATCGAGCAGTCAAACTTTCACGATTATCCGGTAGCGCGGATGAAAGACGCGCCGTACCACACCAGCGTCTATATCGTGGATAGCGAAGCGCCGCCCGCGGGGGTTGGCGAGCCCGGTCTGCCACCGTTTGCTCCAGCAATGTGCAATGCGATCTTCCAAGCCACAGGAAAGAGAGTGCGCGAGTTGCCGTTGGCAAACACTAGTTTGACGGCATAAAGGTCAACTAACCTGTCATCCGGAGAGAAGACGAGGGACCTTGCGTTCCTCGGCCTTCACCATACCCGGAGTCGACACCGCATCCTCGATGGAACCACCGGCGCTGGTGGCCCCCAAACGTGGCGAAGCTACGTTCCTGCGGGTGCGTTGTTACAATCCACCCAGTGTCCTTAGAGTTCAAGATTGACGCCACCTCCGGCCCCGCCCGTACCGGTCGCCTCATCACCCCTCACGGAGAAGTTGAAACCCCCGTATTCATGCCGGTTGGCACGCTTGCCAGCGTCAAGGGCATCTCCCAAGATCTGTTGGAAGAACTGGGCGTACAAATCCTGCTGGGCAATACCTATCATCTCTATTTGCGACCCGGCGTTGACCAGGTTCGCAAGCTTGGCGGACTCCACGGCTTCATGTCGTGGCCGCGCGCCATCCTCACTGACTCCGGCGGCTTCCAGGTTTTCAGTCTCAGCGAGTTGAGAAAAGTAAAAGAAGACGGTGTCACCTTCCGTTCGCATCTCGATGGCTCGTCCCATTTCTTCAGTCCAGAGAGCGCCATAGAAGCTCAGATCGGACTCGGCGCCGACCTAATCATGGCATTCGACGAATGCACGGAGCATCCCGCAGAAGCAGACCGAACGCGTAGCTCGATGGAACTAACTCTTCGCTGGGCCCAACGTAGCAAGAAATATTTTGAGGAACACAAGCAACAAGTGCCTTGGAAAGACCGGTCGGACCACACCCAATCCCTCTTCGGCATTATTCAGGGCGGTATGAACCACACCCTGCGCAAAGAATCTGCCGGGCGGACCATAGAAATCGGTTTTCCTGGCTATGCCATCGGCGGCCTTAGTGTGGGCGAACCGCGTTCCCTTACGCGAGAAGTCGTAGAGTCGACGCTGCAACATCTTCCAACCGACAAGCCACGCTACCTCATGGGCGTCGGCACCCCCGAAGAAATCGTCGAGTATTCGAACCTTGGGGTCGATATGATGGACTGTGTTCTTCCCACCCGTGCAGCCCGCCACGGGCTTCTCTACACCTCAGGAGGAAAGGTCTCTATTAAACAGGCGCGCTACGCGTCCGACGAAGGGGCACTCGATCCCAATTGCCACTGCAAGGTTTGTGTGCGGTATTCACGCGCCTATTTGAGACATCTTTATGCTTCCAATGAAGTGCTGGCGCAGGTCTTGAACACCACCCACAACCTTAGCTTCTACCTTGACACCATGCGGGCGGTGCGTCATTCTATTGGGCTTGGGAAGAGGGTAGGTTTTCTTTCTGGGGGAATGCCTCGACAAGAGTCTTAGACCGGCATCCCCGGTTCAAGCCTGACGCCGTTGACAACTGGCCTGAATGCACTGAGCACTCCCACGGTAAAAAGCACAGGGCGAAGGATTCACCAGGCGCGTGCGGCCTTGAAGTTTGACTGACTCATCTAAATCGCTATGAACGCTGCACATTTATTGGCATTTCAGACTGCCGGTTCGGCCGGGTGGCTGGGTTTTGCCCCCCTGATATTTATCTTTGCCATCTTTTACTTTCTCCTGATCATGCCGCAGCAGCGGCGCCAGAAGAAGTGGCAGGCGATGGTCAATGATTTGAAGAACGGCGATAAAGTGGTCACCAGCGGCGGCCTTCGCGGTACGGTGGTTTCACTGAAAGATGACGCGGTGCAACTGCGCGTACCGCCGGACAATTTGCGTTTGGAAGTGACGCGCGCCTCCATCGCGTCGGTGGTGTCCGGCGATGAGACGGCAAGCAAGTAATTCATATTTCGAATATTGGGCTGTCAATTCATGAATAAGAACTTTGGCTGGAAGTTGCTTTCTGTCGTGGCCATCCTGTTCGTGTTTCTCTACGGAATCGTTGGAATTCCTCGCGATTGGTCGGGCAAAGGGTTAGTGTCTGCGATTGGGGAGCGAATCAATCTCGGGCTCGATCTCAAAGGCGGCACCCACCTGATCCTGCAAGTACAAGTGAATGATGCGGTTAGGGTGGACGGTGAAAACGCGGTGGAGCGCCTGAAGGAGGAAATGAAGGCGAGGAAAATTAACTACGCCGAAATTTCTCAGCCTGACCCAACGAACAACCCAGACCGGGTGGTCATCAAGGGCGTCCTTCCAGAATCGACTTCCGATCTTCGCTCCATCGTTACCGATCGCCTTCCTGAATACGACGCCAATTCCGGACCGGAAAACTCCTGGGTAATCTCCATGAAGCCGCAGGCGCTGGCTGATCTGAAGAATCGCGCCGTAACCCAGGCCATTGAAACCATTCGCAACAGAATCGATCAGTTGGGTGTTACTGAGCCAACCATTCAGGAACACGGTCTCGGACAGTATCAAATTCTTGTTCAGCTTCCTGGCGTCGATGATCCAGCGCGGGTCAAGAGCATTATGCAATCGACCGCCATGTTGCAGATCCGGCAGTCGCTGGGTGGGCCTTATGCCAGCCAGGAGGCGGCCTTGCAGGCCAATGGTGGCGTGCTTCCGCCGGACGCAATGCTTTTGCAGGGGGCGTCCCGAGCCGGGTCTGAGACCGGCGAAAACTGGTACTTGATCTCGCGGTCATCAGCTGTCACCGGCAGAGATTTGCGTAACGCACAATCTTCCCGGGATGACAATGGTCAGCCCGCCGTGGGTTTCAACCTGACCGGAGAGGGTGGTCGCAAGTTTTTCGCATTCACCTCCGCGCACGTGAATGACAGTCTCGCGGTTGTCCTGGATAACAAAGTTCAGAGCGTTGCTCGCATCGACGAACCTATCCGTGATTCCGGAATCATCAAGGGCCGCTTCACCGAGCAGGAAGTGAAGGATCAGGCGATGATTCTCAGTTCCGGCGCGCTGCCGGCCGGAATCAAGTATCTGGAGGAGCGCACTGTGGGCCCGTCGCTGGGCACCGATTCGATCCGGGCTGGCGTCGAAGCTGCGATGATTGGCATGTTGGCGGTGTTGGTTTTCATGCTGGTGTATTATCGCGGGGCTGGAATCAACGCCGATGTGGCTTTGATCCTGAACCTGGTGATTTTGCTGGGTTTCCTGGGCTTTAGCGGAGCCACCCTAACCCTGCCGGGCATTGCCGGTGTCATATTGACTGTAGGTATGGGCGTCGATTCCAACGTGCTGATTTTCGAGCGTATTCGGGAAGAGTTACGCAACGGGAAGACGCCACCGTCTGCGGTGGAGCAGGGCTTCAGCCACGCGTGGATCACCATCGTGGATACGCACGTAACCACCATCGTTTCCGCTTTCATTTTGTTCATTTTTGGAACCGGGCCGGTGAGGGGATTTGCAGTCACGTTGACGTTTGGTCTGCTGGCCAATTTATTTACCGCGGTTTTCGTGTCGCGGATGATCTTTGACTGGATTTTGAGCCGCAAACAGCGGGGAGAAGCTCTGAGTATCTAGTGTTTCGGCACTGAAGGCGAAAACGCAAGGTCCCTCGGCTTCGCTCTGGATGACCGAGCAGGGTTGGGACCGGTAAACGGTCAAAGCCAACGACCAACGATGATTTTCAAGGGGTTTAGAACAGCGTGGAATTATTTCGCAATTCGAATATAGATTTTCTCGGGAAAAAGTGGTACTTTCTCGCCTTTTCGCTAGTGTTCAGTGTGGCGGGCGTTCTTTCCATGGCGTTCTGGCATGGAATTCCGCTGGGCGTCGACTTCCGCGGGGGAACGCTGGTTTACGTAAAGTTCTCGCATACTCCTGACGACAATGGCATTCGCGCAGCTTTACAGCGCGCGGGCTTGCAACGGGAGCAGATTCAGCGTTATGGTGTTCCGTCCAATAACGAGGTCATTATTGATCTCGATGTTCGGGAGACCAACGAGCAAGCGCTCGACCAGGGTAAAGTTCAGATCATTAATGCGCTGGAGCAAAATGCTCCTCCGGGGAAACAGGATCTGAACAATGCCAGCTCTTTGACAATTGAGAACTATTTGTTGGAGAAGGATCCCTTGCGGGCAGGTACCGACGCGCGTCAGAAGTACACCGCACTGGCGCGTTCGATTGTCGACTATCGTGACAAGGTTAGAGGCGGTGTGCTGAGTTCACTCGATGAACTGAAGTCTGCGGTCGACCCTTCCGTGGTTGCATCTTTGCAGGAAGGATTTTTTACCTCTGACTTCGGAATTCGCAATGTCGAGATCGTTGGTCCGCAGGTTGGTCAGCAGCTCCGCAAGCAGGCTTTACTGGCAACTCTGTACTCTTTGCTGGGAATGCTGGTGTATCTTGGGTTCCGGTTTGAATGGATTTACGGGGTGGCGGCGGTCGTCACCGTGTTCCACGACACGCTGATCACGGTAGGCGCGTTTTCTTTGATGAACAAAGAGATATCTTTGACCGTCATCGCGGCGATCCTGACCCTTATCGGCTACTCGAACAACGACACCATCGTGATTTTCGATCGTATCCGCGAGAACATCAAATTGATGCGCCGGGAAAGACTTGGGGAAATAGTTAATCGCAGTATCAACCAGACGCTGAGTCGAACCATCTTAACGGCTGGATTGACGTTTTTGACCGTCTTGGCGCTTTATCTGTTCGGAGGCGAAGTATTGCATGGATTTTCCTTCGCCCTGGTTGTGGGAATTCTGATTGGGACGTATTCTTCGATCGCGATCGCAGCCCCTATCCTGGTGGCCTACCAGGATTGGCGCATCGGCCGTGGCAAGTCAGCGGTAGTAGCCGGCGTGGGTTCTCGGGAACGTGCCGTTGCCGGTAAAAAATTGCCGGTAAGTCGATGATTTACAGATAGTTCTTAATTTTCTGGCGCAAAGATTGAATTTGGGAACAAGCGCTTTGCAGGCGGTGTCTAAATGTACGTAGGGTCTGTGTAGGAGAGAAACCTTATGTTTGAAGACAGCCTCATAGAGTCGGGTAATAAGCTCAAAACAAAACGGGGAGTGACCACATTCGTATCGTTCCTGTTCCAAGTGGGACTACTGTGCGTCCTGGTCCTCATTCCGCTTCTGTTCACCGAAGCGTTGCCAAAGACTCAGCTAATGACATTTTTGGTGGCGCCCCCTCCACCTCCGCCGCCACCGCCACCGCCAGCTATGGCCCCGGTCAAAGTCGTCAAGCAGATCCAGACCGACATTGTGAACGGGCAGCTGCGCACACCGACCAAGATTCCTGAAAAAGTACAGATGATTAAGGAAGAAGAGGCGCCTCCGCCAGTAATGGCTTCGAACGGCGTGGTGGGCGGCGTTCCGGGCGGTGTCCCGGGCGGCCAGATGGGCGGCGTAATCGGCGGTATTATCAATTCCACCCCGGTTGCCGTCCCCAAAGTGGCAACCCCCCAGCGTGTACGCGTATCTCAGGGCGTCACTCAGGGTCTGGTGCTTCGACGGATTCAGCCAAATTATCCGCCCCTGGCGCGGCAAGCCCGCATCCAAGGCGCGGTGGTTTTACAAGCTGAGATCAGCAAAGGCGGGGACATTCAAAACCTGCGTCTCATCAGTGGGCATCCAATGCTGGCTCCCGCAGCCATCGAAGCGGTAAAGCAGTGGAAGTACAAACCGTACTACCTGAACGGTGAGCCAGTGGAAGTCGAGACCCAAATCACGGTCAACTTCTCGTTGGCCGGTGGCTAGACCGTACAGATTTCCCGCGCGAAGGGGCCGCTGACTGTCACACGCAGCGGTCCTGACGTGATCACGCCTGTAACCGACGTGAAAATTTAGCTTGCACGCGTACTTGACCCAGTTCCGAGGAGGAAACGCAACTCATGTTCGTCGCTAATCTAGCAGCACACGCCTTAGTTAACGTGCATACCACGGCAGCCTGGCTCTTCCAGGAGCAGGGAGCCGTTGGTTGGGACCCGATTTCGCTCTGGAAACAGATGGGAATCCTGGCGAAGATCGTGGTCATCATTCTGTTCATCATGTCTGGCTGGTCAATCGGCGTCATGATCGACCGCTGGATGGCGTTCAGCGCAGCGCGGAAGCAGTCACGGGCATTCGCTCCCGCGGTTGCCGGAGCGCTCCGCGATGGCCGCATAGACGAAGCCATCAAGGTCGCCGAACGCAACAAGAAGAGTCACCTAGCCAAGGTGGTGACGGCTGGCCTGATGGAGTTCCGCGCTCACCAGGAAAGCGGTGAGATTCCGGGAGACACCATTGAAGCCTCCAAGCGCGCCCTGGAGCGCACCGAAGCCATTGTTCATGCCGAGTTGAAGCGCGGCCTGGGCGGACTGGCTACCATCGGTTCGACCGCTCCCTTCGTGGGACTGTTCGGAACTGTGGTCGGTATTCTGAACGCCTTCCGTGAAATCGCCAACCAGAAGCAGACCGGTCTGGGCGCGGTCGCCGGCGGTATTTCAGAAGCCCTGGTGACCACCGCAATCGGCTTGTTCGTGGCCATTCCGGCCGTCATGATGTTCAACTACCTGACCGGCCGCGTGGAAGCGTTCGATGTGGAGATGGACAACTCTTCCAGCGAACTGATCGATTATTTCCTGAAGCGCCGCGGCGTTCGCCGTTCCTAATTCGAACTGGCTGAATGCTCTTGCATGAGTTGCTGATCTGGCGCCGGGTTCCTCCCGGCGCCAGACTCCTCTAACCTAGCAAGTGGTCCAGCCGGAGGCAGAAACTATATGGCAATCGCAAAGCGAAACGAAGGCAAGAACGTTAATTCGAACATCAACGTCACGCCCATGGTGGATGTGATGCTGGTGTTGCTGATTATCTTCATGGTCATCACGCCCATGTTGCAGCACGGCGTCAGCGTTGACATGGCGAAAGTTAACAATCCGGAACAAATGCCGGATGCCGACAAGGAAGATGCCTTGATCGTGGCCGTTATGCGCGACGGAAAGATTTTCTTCGGCAACGACCAGCTTCCCGTTGACCAGCTGACCAACAAAGTGAAAGATCGTCTGGCCAACAAGACCGACAAGCGGGTCTACGTAAAAGCTGATGCTCGCGCCAAGTTTGGCGCTGTGGTAGGCGTGGTGGATAATGTCCGCGCTGCCGGCGTCGATCAGTTGGGACTGTTGACCGACCAGAACCAGAAGAAAACCGCTCCCGCAGCTCCTGCTCCAGCGGGACAGTAAGATTTAAGGATTCGAGGGATAACTCTATGGGTATGTCTGCAGGTGGTGCCAGTGGCGGTCAGAACGCCGACATGAACGTCACCCCGCTGATTGATGTACTGCTGGTCTTGCTGATCATTTTCATGGTGATCACGCCTTTGTCACCCAAGGGCTTGGATGCCCTGGTTCCACAACCGCCTCCGCCAAACGCCCCCAAGAACAATACTCCGGACCGGACCATTGTGGTGCAGTTGATCGACCGTGGCGCAGGTCAGGAGCCCGCTCTTAAGATTAACCAGGACGACGTGACTTGGGATAATCTGGAGGGCCGCCTGGCTGATATCTTCAAGGCGCGTGCCGAGAAGGTAATGTTTGTGAAGGGTGATGACGCGGTGGCGTTTGCCAATGTGGCCAACGTGATTGACATTGCCCATGCCGCTGGCGTCGACAAAGTAGGATTAATCACCGCCAAGATTGAAGCTGGCGGCTAAACAGGTTAGGGTCTGAGGGAGTGCCGCGGGGAAGACTCGCGGCACTATGCCTGTCGGTCGTGCACCGGCGGCAAAGGGGGATTGATATCCATGAAGAACAGCCTACGAGTGCTGGCACTGGTTTCCCTGGGCTTGGCGCTATTGGCTACCGCTGGTTGCGACAAGCTGCGGGCGCGCGACCAATTGAACAAGGGCGTTCAAGCCTACAAAAGCGCGAAGTACGAAGAGGCGATCGGCCACTTCCAGCAGGCAGTTTCACTTGATCCCAGCCTGCTTAATGCGCGCTTGTATCTGGCTACCGCATTTGCCCAGCAATATATTCCAGGCGCCGACACTCCGGACAACAACCGCATGGGTGAACAGGCCATCGATCAATACAAGTCGGTGCTGGAGCACGATGCCAAGAACGTAAATAGCATCAAGGGAATCGCCTACCTGTATCTCCAGATGAAACGCTTCGACGACGCCAAAACCTACTACCGTAAGGCGATTGAAGCCGATCCCAACGATCCCGAGCCCTACTACTCCATCGCCGTCATCGACTGGACCCAGTCCTACCAGCCCCGCATGGAAGAACGCGCCAAGCTGGGCCTGAAGCCGGAAGAGAGGCTGAAGGACAAGAAGGTTTGCGAGGGCTTGCGGGACGCTCACCAGGACGTCGTGAAAGACGGCATCAGCATGCTTGACCAGGCGCTTAAGCTGCGTCCTGACTACGACGATGCCATGGCCTACATGAACCTGATGTACCGGGAAAAGGCCGATCTGGAGTGCGACGACGCTGCCGCCAACGCCGCTGATCTTAAGACTGCCGATGAGTGGGTGGACAAAACCATGGCTACCAAGAAAGCCAAACTGGAAAAGCAGCCGGGCAACACCGGCATCACCATGCAGCCGAACCAGTAAAGTTACTCATTGCTAAAGGCCCCTTCCGTGAGGAAGGGGCTTTTGCTTTATCGGGATACCCCGGATTTTCGATTTCGTAACATTCCTCTTGCTCAAAGATGCGACGGCGCGCCGGGATTTATGTTTTCCGGGCTGGTCTTCCAAGGGGATCTCGGGTGGACGAGAAAAAGCGCAGCTTGCAGGAAGTCTGTGAACTAGCCATCAAGGAATACAACGAGGAAAAACTAAGTGAACTCGTGGAAGAAATGCTTGAGCTTCTAAGCGAAGCCCAGAAGCAAAGGAAGGACCCTCCGGCGTCAGAATAGCGCACGTTGGGAGATAGAGCTGTAGGGATAGGTGCCGACCTCCAACAAGGCCCAGTCCTAAAGATTATCGTTTGTCTTGTACGAGCTTCAGTCCGTCATTCTGGAGGATGCGCTTTACCTGACTGCGGGCGTGGACCGACCAAGGGCCAGAAGTATCCAGCTTGACGTAGGCACGCCAATGCTTGAGAGCCTTGCGCGGCTCGCGGACCTTCTCATAGGCGAGCGCGAGGTTGTAGTGGGCATCGGCGTAGGTGGGAGCCAGTTGCAGCGCGGTCTCGTAGGTCTGGATCGCTTCCTTGACCCTGCCCGTCTCATCCAGCACATTACCCAGGTCAAAATAGGCGAGGGCATAGCGCGAGTCGGCTTCGATCGCGCGGCGGTAGTGCTTCTCCGCCTGCATATGATCCTGGCGGTTGTAATAGAGCGTGCCTAGATTGATGTGCGCTGCCGCATGATTGGGGTCGATCGCCAGCACCTTCTCATAGGCGGCTACGGCTTCGTCCTGAGCGGAAGGGTCGTCTTCAAACGCGATACCCCGCGCGAACATCTGGGAGACGTCCTGGGCGTCGGGCTCCGGCCGCACCAGCGTGAGTGGCTTGCTGCTGACGACTTCCGCGGGAGCAAAATCGAACATGAACTGTCCGGCAATTGGCTCGACGACTTTGCCTTCGTGACGGAAGGCAACCCGGTGTCCGGTCGTAAACGTGCCCGCTTCGAGGAACGGATTTGCCATTCCGGAGGCTTGCTTCTGCATTGCGGTGATGGACTGACGGATGACCGCGGGGCGAACCCGCTGAGCGCAAAGATCCCGCACCTTCTTTACCTGAAGTAAGTCAAAAAAGGAGTACGTCTCTGCGGCAGTCACCAGTTCCGCCTTTTCCCAGGCTGTCAACTGACGGGCCGTGAGCCGAAGGATTCTCAGCAGATCCGCACGACTATATCGGTACACGATTGTAGGGAACTCTGGTTATATTATCCAAAAGCGAAGCTGTGATTGGCAAGTGGAAATCAGGGCGAGGAGCATCTGTTTGGTCACTGCAACTCCAACACTGCAGCTTACTGGGTAAAGAACTCATCCATTTCGGGAGCGTTGGCGCTGGCTCCCGGATAGGTCGTGACCCCCAGTGACTTCAACAACAATCGTAACGTGCTCTCGTGCTGGAAAAATGTCCCAGATTGATATTGCTTCTTGACGAAAGGGCTAACCACCACAGCCGCAACTCGGCCCCCGCCATGGGCTGCGTCCGATGTTTGCGCTTCATCGAACACAATAACCAACAGTCCGTTTTTCTGAAACATCGGGCTGGTGATCAGCGGATTGATGTTGTTCTTCAGCCAGGTGTCGGCTTGCGCGAGGGTGCCGTCGTGCGCGTCATCATCCAAATTAGGAGCCACAAATGAAAAGTCGGGGAGCTGGTTCGCTGCTAAATCGGCACTAAACTGAGAGAAGGGTACAAGATTGTTCGCCTCGCTCGTACCCACCACATCGGAGAGGTAAGCATAGGGATTGTGGTGCTTGGAATAAGGCAGCACGTCCCCCCCGGTGTAGCCGACCGAGGGAAGGCCCTCCGCGTAGGACTTCCAGGTTTTTCCCGCCGCGATCAGTTCTCTCACCACATTGTCATCGGAAACCATCCCGGCGAAATTGTCATCACTGGGGGTGGTCTTGCCAGTGGTCAGCATGAAGTAGTTGCCGATGGAAGGATGAATGTTTGCGAAATATTGGGTGGCAAGTCCGTATTGGCTGGCCAGGCCGTTCAGATAGGGCATGGCAGAATTGCCGACCACATCCTTGTACCCGTGATTTTCCTCCACCAGCAATACCACGTGCCCGAACGGTGGTGGGCCCGATCCGCCACCGCCGCCTGGGGGCGGGTTCGGGGTTGGATCGGGAGTTGGGGTGGGCGGTTGAGTTGGGGTGGTCGGGCTCGAGCCCCCTCCGCATGAGATAGCGGCAAGGAGAGCCACCCACAGCATCAGTTCCCGCAGCCTTAACGGACGCCCCATTTCCGGAAATGTAAGATGTCACGTGTCGGGCGAGGTTGTCCCTGAGCTCCGCCGCGGGTCGGCCTTTTAAATGCCTTTTCCCTGAAAGGGCGAAAGAAGAATCATCAGGTGCTTTCCTCCTCTCTTTGAGGGCTGTCCAGATACGTTGATCTAACCCAGCGCTGACGCGCTGGGCCGCGGGCTTCGAGGCCACCCCTATTGATGGTTTGCATTCGAGCTGTTGAATATGACGTTGGAGGAAGATCTTTTCACAAACTTTTAATTTAAGTCTTCACCTCGTGGGAAGTTGCTGAGCAGTATCATGATGGCGACCATGAAGCGCGCTTCCGTCCAACGCACCTCCACCAAAGAATTGATCTCCCTCGTGGAACAGGCTTGCCTGGTGGCGAAGGACGCCGCCACCAACCTGCTCGATTACATTGAAAACTCCTCCAAAATGGCGTTGCTCGCAGTGCGGGACTGCGAAAAGGAACTCGATCGCATGGAGCGGCTGGTTGACCAGAAGATTACCAGCGCCATCACCGAGGTGAGTGAGAACGAAGCCCGCCAGTTGCTCGCTTGCCTGAAGTTCATCATCGATCTGGAGCGTATTGGCGATCTAACCTGGTCCGTCGCGCAAAGGCTGCAAGCTCTGGTGGTGCGCCGCGCCGCGGATGACGACCACGACCTGGCGGCCATGGCACGCATGCTGGAAGGAGTGCTCGACCGCATTTACCAGGGTTTCGTAAAGCGGGACCTCGCCTCCGCCACCTGGGTGTTGCAGCAGGATCCGCGAATGGACCAAACCTATCGCTCCCTCTTTAACCGTCACTTGCAAGGCAGTGACCGCCGCCGCCGCGAATACAGCACTAACCTGCTGTTGATGGCGCAAGCCCTGGAGCGCGCGGGAGATCATGCCAAGAACCTCGGCGAAGAATTGTTTCACTTAGTAGAAGGACGCAGTGTCCGTCACGAGCGCAAGAAAAGTCAGACGGCGTGAGCCTGCGGTAATAACTTACGGCCTTGCCAGTGGGGTCACAAGTCAATCCTACTTGCTTCGGAAGGCAGGATGTCGGCGCAAGTGGTGCAGCGCACCGATCCGCGTTCTGAGTATTTGCCGCAGGTATGGCAGAGAATCGGAGCCGGAAGCGGAGCAGGTGCATTAGGTTGAGCTATCTTGTTGAGTCGCGGGGCATCCTCGAGCGCCCATGCGAGCGCAATCACCCATCCGGCAAGAGTCCAACCCAGAAGAAAATTCAGAATGGCGACCGAATTGAACTGGGGCTTGTTGCGCGATGCAAATGTCGGGAGGAAATACATTCCAACCGAGAGGATGAAAAGAAAGACAAATCCAAGGCCATAATCGTCGTCGACGACCTGCGCGAATAGGGGCATAGGAATGCAATCCGAGCCTGCATTGGATTTATACCCTAATTCAGCGCGCTCTTGAATTCGAAAAAAACCGAACTCAGATGACTCGCGACGAGAACATTTGAAAGGAAAGCGTACAAATCTTCCGGAAAGACTGGAGCCGACGAGCGGACTTTAGCCGCTGATTTACCGATTACGAATTATCGCACGGCGGTCGACTTTTAAACCCCAGAGAGTTGGCAACGCCTGCAACCGGGTGTTGACGAAGCCCTAAGAATCTAGGGAATTCCGCGAGCAACAAAGAAGTCGAGGTTGACTTCACAACTCACGATCGCCCAAGCCTGGTGCTGCCGGACCTTTCTGGTTTGTGTCTTGCGGGTTTTGCAAGAAGCTCTCCATAATTCCGCGAAGCAGAGTGGAGCGCGGCGCTTCGAAGTCCAGTTATGGGGAGAAGCCGCGGCCGCGGCCTCAGCATGGAGGAGCGGCTCACGATCCTGAAGGGATCGCTTTCAACCGAATCGCGTCCTGGGTATGGCACTCTAGTCCACGCTCGCATTCACTGCACATAAACATGAGAGTGCTCAGCGCAGATTCTCTCGTAGATATGATTCTCGTGTTTCCGTTGATAGCCGTTCACTACATAACCACACAGAGTATCTACATTACATGCCCTGGACAACGCGTCCCAGAGGTGCTCGATCTGAACCGCCGCTTTTCCTTTTCCCTCGGCCCACAACTGCGGGGCAGCTTCCCCACACGTTGCGACACATCTATGATCGCCGTTCGGTCCCGTAGCTGCTGCCGCGAACAGGTCGCGAACGCCTTTCTGAAAACGTACGGGGTCAGGAACATCATCCACCATGAATGCTGAGGCCATTTCGGAAGCGTCCAAAGGAATATAGCATCGCTGTTCGGTTGCGGCAGCTATATCGACACCGTCCGCTTGTAGCCTCTGAAGCAAAGCCTGCCGGTGGGACTCGGTTGCGACAACGATCACCGCGTTCCCGCTCTCCAGAGCGGCTTCGATGAAGCGAACAAAGCCAATGATGAGAGACGCATCGTCAGCATAAAATTGAACTGCGTGGCCGGGGACCTTTGTTCTCGGTCCGTTCGACGGAAGGACCTGGGTACGGGACGGACGGCCTGACCGAGGCTCGTCCGCAACATCGCTGGAGCCCAGAGCGGACAATCCCTTGCTTACAAATTGCCCCCCCCCACAAACCGCTTCCACAGCAGGCAGCAGTTCGCTTCCGGCATGTATTTTAACGACGTAGCCCTTTGCACCCAAATTGAAAGCCTCTTGCGCGACATCCGGAGAGGATTCTTGGGTAAGAAATATTATCTTCGACTGCGGAGATAGTTTGAGGATTCTTCGAGCGGCTTCGATTCCACTGAGAGCTGGAAGCCCGACATCGAGCAGAACCAAGTCCGGGCGGACTTCACCGGCCTTCTGAACTGCGGCTAGTCCGTCAGACGCTATACCGACGATCTGCAGATCGCGCCTGTTTTCTAGTGTTGAACAAATGAATCGCCGAAATGGTTCGTTGTCCTCAACTACCAGAACGCGGACTGATGGCAAGGCAGGCCAACCTTTCCTCGCTCAAACCGTATTTTTACAATTTTGCAGCCCGTACATTTTATCTCCTGCCTCCTCATCCGCGTCAGTTGCATTTGCGACATTGCTGGATTTAGGTATGTAATCTACACAACATTCCGCCGAATCTTGTGCCGATGCGCTTCAGGAGGCTCCTGTGGCGGATTCCTTTCGAGTTCTTTTGGTGGACGATTGTGAGCCGTGGCGCAAACACAATCTACGTCACCGTTGAAACGAGGACGCAATGAAACGCTCGCGAGTTATTGAAGACTGGAGCCGACGAGCGGACTTGAACCGCTGACCTGCCGATTCCGAATTATCGTACGGCTCTCGTTTTTTAAACCATAAACCTATTGATTCAAAAGAGTTAACAAAATTTCAGCCCGCACAGAAGGAAATTCGAGCGATGTTGATAATGTTGGATTTTAGTTGAACCGAGTTGAAAGCTCACGTCACAATTGTCACAAAAATCCGCAATGAAAAAACCTCCGGGGAGGCACAAGCAACGTGGAAAAGAACGACGAACAACCAGAACAGCAGAAGCTATTGGCGGGATAACAGGGAAAGGTTTTTTGCCTGGGCGAAGCTTCCGGGAGCACCCAAGCTGCCCAACAACCCGTATGCGGAGAAACCCAGAGATGCTATGGGTGTGCTCGCAGTATTATTGAATTGAGGGACTGTGAACAGGGAAATAGAAGGAACCGACGAAGTCATCCAGAGTCAGGGGTGGGAACAAGATACCGATGGCGGCTGGACTTACGTGGCCGGAGAAAGCAAAGCATCCTTGGCCCACAAAAAGCGGGCGAAGCACATTGCAAAATTGATGGAAATTAGCATTCAACGAGCGTTGGAATACTGCGACAGCCTGGACGCCTAGTGGCCCACCGCCCAGGCCATCCCATCTATCCGGTGCCGGGTTGTGAGCGAAGGGTAAGAACAGATTGCCTGTGGCGCGGCCCGGCATTAGGGAAAATGGTTCCAGCAACCTACAAACCGAAGAAGAAATTCATGCAACTTGCAATCGCGGAGGCAAGACGCGCCCGCGACCGGGGAGATTATCCCATTGGTGCTGTCATCACGAGCTTTGTTGGAAAGCGGGAAGTGGTTATCGCGTCCGCTGGCAATCGGGTAAAGACTTCGGGTTCATCTATCAAGCATGTGGAGCTTGAAACGTTGAAATATGTTTCCTCCGGCTATGGTCGGTATCTGCCCGATTTCGTGTTGTATTCCACCCACGAACCCTGTGCTATGTGCGCGGGTGCCTGCGTCTGGTCGAAAATCGGGGCTGTCGTGTTTGGAGTTTCGCAGAAAGACATTGAGTCTTACGGCAACTGTCACGGTACCGAAGAGTTCAAATGGCGTGCCTGTCTGATTTCCTGCAAATTCGTCCTCCAAAAGGGTGGCCTTGACATTCCCGTCTTCGACAATTTTTTAGGGCGGGAGTGCCGAAGGCTATTCAAATATCGACCTTCCTGATCAAAGCACTTTTCCTCTAGTCGAATTTTGGGCAAAGAGACCGGATGATGAGTGAAATTGATTCCATGACAGTGTCGGCTCCCTGGGCCCGAGTAAACTTTGGTGGTGCAAACCAACCAAAAGGCTCGGGAGAAAGGAGCCGATATGATGATTATAGGATGCGATTACCACCCGGCCTTCCAGCAAATTGCGTTCGTGGATACCGACACTGGAGAGTTACACGCGTCCCGCTCCCGCAGGGTGGGCCGACTTCTAAGCGCGTTTTTCAGCCCGCAATTCTACCGTTCTGCCGCCACAAACAGTTGTTTTTGGCGAAGGGAAAGACACCCAACGCCACGTTCTAAGGAAACGACTTCCGGACGCAGAAACGTGAGGTTTTTTGGCGGATAATTTGCCCGATTACTGTTCTACATTGTCCAGCACCCAGATGCTGCCGGAACGTTCTTCCATCGTCTGCACCAACTTATCCTCGGTTACCGAAAGCTCTACAAGGGGAATTGCGTCGGGAATCATCAGGCCAGGACTCTCAAATGCCGTTACACGGAACTCATCTCCAACTGGCTTTCCGCTCGTTGAATCAAAGCCGATACCCCAGACATTGAACACACCAGTGCGGGCGGAAATGAAGTAAATCGTTTTCCCGTCCGGCGACCAGCGAGGCTTGTCAGCCCAGGGCTGGCCTTTCGAAATGAGAGACCACGGTCCGCCGGAAGCTGGAATCACGTAAATGTTGGCCTCTGTATTGGCTGTAGCCACGAGGATAATCCACCGCCCATCCGGAGAAAAGTGCGAGTCCCAAAGCGAGTAAGTTGGGTGGAAAGCAATCTTTCGCGCCGATGGGCCCGATTGGGGGCCCGCATTGGCTATAGGCATCAACCAGATTTCCGCCCGGTGAGTGTCGCTATTTTCAAGCGATGCCAGGAGCTGTTTTCCGTCAGCGGACCACTCGTGGACGATTTGAGTCAGGGTGCTTGGTGCCGTGATTGGCTCTTCCTTATGGGTCTGTCTGGACCAAACCATAAGCCGGCTCTCGCCCTGACCGATCGCGGCTTTTTCATAACGCAAGTACGTCATGCGCTCACCATCGGGAGACCACTTCGGCATGTTACGCTTATAGTTGTCAGCTAAGATAGGAACCTCCTCGCCGTCTGGCAGCGATTTCTCCCACACCTCCCATTTGCCGGCACGCACGCTACAAAAAGCCAATCTCTTGCCGTCGCGCGACATATTTTCCCGCCATGACTCTATTCCAGGTGGGGTAACCGGCCGCCCCGCACCAGTTAGGCGACCACGAGAGGCGTCGAAAGGGAAAAGCCAAGCCCGGACATGCCGATTTTCGACCGTATAGGCCAGCTTTTTTCCATCGGCGGAAACGGCGAGTTCCGTGTCTAGTCCTGGTCCAGTCGTGACCCGTTCAATTGCGGTGGCCGCCTGTGTCTTCGGATCAATGGTCATCTTCCACAGATTTCTTGCCCCTCTGAATGCTCGCTCGAAATAAATCGCTTTTCCTGAAGGTGCCCAGGAGGACTCCAAATCTAGAGTCGGTTCGACCCCGCTGTCCACCGACGCCTCGCTAAGGTGTCTTGCAACTTCGGGCGCGATTTCAGATTGAACCGCCAGGCCGCCGGTAGCTGGTACTGTCCAAAAGCTGGGCCCAGAAGGTTCCCACGTCCATATTGAAATTCTCTTACCATCTGGATGCCACGAGGCCGACATCGCAGGTAGGTTTCGCTTAAAACCGAAATCCGCCGATAGGGCGTGAGGTTCGCCTCCGTCAACCTTAACCAGGTAGGTCTCGTCTGAAACGAACCACGTCAGGGAGGCCCGGAACAAGATCTGCGAGCTGTCGGGCGACCACCGAGGGCGGTATCCGAAAGACGCGATTTTTCGTTCTAATCCTGACCCACCAAGAGCTGGCACAATGTACACCCCACCGTTACCTTCTTCGGAACGATAGGCAATGTATTTCCCGTCTGGGGACCAGTCCGGCTGCCAGTTATTTCCCGGTCGCGTAGTAATACGCACTGGGTCGCCGCCAGTGACTTGCCTTACCCATATATCGGATTTTCCTCCGCGATTGAAACTATATGCGATGAAACGGCCGTCGGGTGACCAGGTGGCCCCGGTCTGCAGCCCTTCGTCGAAAGTTAGCCGCGTGAGGGCACGCTGCTGCGAATTCGTGGGAGATTGCAATTTCCTGTAAGTGAAATACGAAGCCGCGACTAGCAACAGCATTGTTACGGCTACAACGGAGTAGCGCACGATTCTCGATCGCAGGCGCAATTCACGTCGCGTCTCAGCGTCACCCTTCTTCGACGAAATGACCTGCGCCGAGCCAACCGTCTTTGTCTCTTCACCACCTCCGACAGGCGCAATAAACCGGTAGCCACGCCGGGGAAGCGTTTCCACGAAGCGCGGGCTTTCCGCCGAATCACTAAGCACCTCACGAATTCGATTAATAGTTGCGTTCAGGCCGCGATCGACGTCGACAAACGTGTCCGGCCACAGTTTTTTTTGAAGTTCTTCACGGGTTACCACCTGGCCGGGCCGTTCCAATAGGATCGCCAGAACCTGAAATGGCTGGCCGGTGAGCTTTAGCTTGACTCCATTTTTGCGCAGTTCTCCCGCTGTAAGGTCAACTTCGAAAGTCCCGAAGCGGACAAGATTCGGTAGAAGAGCACCTTGCTCCAGGGCAAACACCTCAGAATGCCGTCAGTCTAGCACTCAATTGAGACCAAGCAAACTCTTGGTCTCTCGCTCTCAGGATCCATTCGCGCCCTTAACCTCCCTGATTGCAGATTGAGGTAGCTGTAGTTGAAGCCCAACGTCGCCCTTACCGCGCAACCCGCGCTTGAGGACGGCATGAAATCCAGGATCAGACAGCAGCATCCGTCGAGATGCGAAACCAGGGGAAGTAAGGGGTGGCTTTGGTCCGGGGTGAGCTTCTGGTGTGTAGTGGGCTTGGTTGGCATCTTGGGCTCTGCGTTTCCAAAGACTTCGTGCGCCGCGGACAATGGTCCCAGCCCCACCATTACAGTTCAGATTTACAACTACTCCCAAGCCTCTCCCACCATACTCACCGCAGCTGAACATGAAGCCGGTCGAATCCTCGGGAAAGCTGGCCTCGGGGCGGTTTGGCTAGACTGCCCAGTCGGGATGTCAACTGTCAAACCGGAAGGTTGCCAACAATCCTTGGAAGCAAATCACAACATCAGGCTGCGGGTGCTCGCCAAGGCCACCAATCATGAATTTCCTGATGCCGTATTCGGCTTTACAATCCCGCCGGTGTTCGTAAGCGTCTACTTCGACACTGCCGTACGCCACGCCAAAAGTGCCGACGCAAGGTTCGAAATTCCTCTAGTGCTAGGTTGCATCCTAGCCCACGAACTCGGTCATCTCTTGTTAGGCGTTAACCGTCACTCTGGGGCCGGAATCATGCAGCCGCGATGGGAACCGAAACAGCTTCAACAGATAATGATGGGGACGCTGCTTTTCACGTCCGAGCAGTCGAAGTTCATGCGAGAGGCAGCGCGAACCCGAATGGACCTACAGGCGCGGAACTTTGATGAGCAGAGCAGTGTAGCACCTGATCAACAAATTGGATCTGACTCTCGTCCAGCAAAGTGAATGACGATGCTTTCGGAATTACGGAGTATGAGGGGACCGGGAACCTGGCGATGGTGAGGAAGGTGATGGGGCACACCGACGTGAGAACGGCGATGCGCTACCAGCACCCGATTCTCCATCCTGCGCGGGAAATCATCGACCAGAGAAACTCACGTCACAACTTAGGTCACAGTGAATCGAGGGTGCAGTGAAAAAGCCCGCAAGTTATTGAAAACTGGAGCCGACGAGCGGACTTGAACCGCTGACCTGCCGATTACGAATCGGCTGCTCTACCAACTGAGCTACGTCGGCTGGAAAGATTCGGTAATTCGTTGCCGCGAATGATGTTACGACGTTTTTAGTTTACACGCGAAGGAGCGGAATCGGCTACTGCCAGCGCACCTTATAGTGCTCGGCGAAAGGGGAAAGAGGATCGAACACCTGCGGATCTGATCCAATACAAAAATCCAGTAGGAAGCCATCATCTCATATGCGAGACTTGCCCTGGAAGGTCCATTTTCACCTATGGCTTGCCGGCGCAGCTCAGGCTTTCCGGCAGCCTACGTTCTCGTGACTGCGCTCTCGGCACTCACGCTTCAGTCTCAAAATCCACCATCCAACTCAGCCCCTGTTGTCCCCACTTTTAAGGCGGAGGCCCGCACCGTAGTCGTCGATGTGGTTGTAACAGACCGCAAAGGGCAATCGGTTGGCCGCCTCAGAAAAACGGATTTCCACATCGCGGAAGATGGCAGCCCTCAGACCATTTCTGGCTTTTAGGAGCACGAGGGCGAACACGCAACACCGGTCAAGCTGCCCCCGATGCCGCCCAGCGTGTTCACGAATTTCCCCACTGTAAAGGTGGCTGACTCCGTGAACGTGGTCTTATTTGATTCGCTCAACACTCAGCAGCAGGATCAGACCTATGTGCGCGATCAACTCATCAAGTACGTGAATGATTTTCCTTCCGGCAGACAGTTGGCGATTTTTGTTTTGGGTTCGCAATTGCGCCTCATCCGCGGATTCACCACCGATTTTTCTGGACTTTCGATTGCGCTGGACGACAGCGACAAGGGCGCGCGGTTTCTGCGACAGGCATTCTCGTGGACCCTCCTTACGACATGGCTAGCCCGTTCGACTCGCGGGAAGAACTATTCGAGGGAACCAGCGGCACGCAGATTCAGACACTCTGGGGATCCCGTTAAGAACAATCATTCAAGCGTCCCGGAGATAGTGGTCAATCACCCCCCGGCAAAATGGGATTACCAACCGACCGTCTCGGATGCGGTTATTCCCCAAACTCTTTCGCCTGGCGAAAATCAATATGAAACGTTTGCGCAAAAATTTTCCTCTACGGATAGCCCGTTCGTGCTATTCACAACAATTGGCCTCGATAGTAGTTTGTTCATGAGCAGACTTCGGGGGAGGGCTGTTCAAAACGTCCCGGACGCTTAGTGATAAGCATCCGGGGCGTTTTTTTTCCCCTGACAACGTCCAGATGGCGATGCGTTCGATCGTCTCAATCCTCATGAGACCGCTGCATGTGCAGACTCGAGATAGCCGCCCAAAATCTGGCATTCGGCCAAGGTTGATTACCTTTCAGGCCTTCAAGAAGACATCGGATCAGTTCCAAAATGAAAACGGGAATATTCTTCGGGCGACTCGAGACAAAATGGCCCAAGACCTGTGCTATGTTGTTTACGGTGTCCTGAGGGGGGACACTTATCATGAGCATGGAGAACATCGTTCAACAGTTGGATAAAGAGATAGCTGACCTGACCCGTGCCCGCGCATTGTTGCTAAATTTGAGCGGGAAATCATCGGGTTTGAATTCCGCCTCTGGCCGTACCGGCAAGCGTATTATCAGCGCTTCGGCCCGCCGAAGAATGGCAGCTGCCCAGAAGGCTCGATGGGCAAAATACCGGGCAACTAAGAAGGCAAGTTAGCAATCAGTTGTCAGTTCTCGAGTAGATGGGTAGCCGGCGCGCGAGCTCCGGCTTTTCTATTTGGGAAGTTTCTCTTTAAAAAAATTTGGAGCGGGAGTTCTGATGTTCATCCAGAACCCCACGCCGCGAAAATCATTGCTATACCTGCTTAGTTGGTCTTGTCTTCGACCTTGTCGGCGCCTTCCTTGGTCTTCTTGGCCCCCTGGTGAACAACCTTTTTGGTGGTTTTTTTCACCGCGTGGCCGGTCTTTTTGGCAGTCTTTTTTGTGGCACGTCCGGTGTCCTTGGCCGCATCTTTAGTGGCGTTCCCAGCATCTTTCATGTCTTCGCCAGCGCTCTGCTGGGGCATAGCCAAGGATGAACCGGTGAGTGCCGCCAGAAGGACAGTCGATAGTACCAACCTATTTTTCAGAGATTTCATAGATAGTTTTGCTCCGGGAAAAGCTTAGGTGTGATTCAGGGGTAAGGCCATACGCATTATCGCGTAGAAAAAACGGTGAAATAATTGGAAGTTGTTAATTTAAGACTGTATTAGGTGGGATTGGCGGCTGAGAATGGCTACAGGACGCCCCCGCTGACTGCCATCCCTTCAATGTTGTAACGTAGAAGAGAAGAGATGACTGGTTCCGCCATTCGCGTGCCTCAGCCTCGATGGGTCATGATTCCCCTGAGGGTGTTGATTGTCACTTTCTTGCTTACTGTACTGTCGTTTGCAGTCAGCTTGTTTCTGGCGATCATTGGGTTGGTGATTGCTGGGGAACGGGCCGGGACCAAGCCACACATGCCGATTGCCTACCGCCAGGTCGCCTTGCCTTTCGCCATGGCAATGGCGCTATTGGTCTTAATTGTTGCTACGGTGGTTGAGATCCGTCGTTATCGCCAGGCCAAGGCTTTGGCTGCTATTGAAAGGGCAAGTTAGACATGGCAACGCGCATCGCTATCCCCCTACCCCATTCTTCAGACCCTGAGTACGCGGAGCGGGCATTTCCGCAATATGCCGAAGCGGTGAAGATGGCTGGGGGTGAGCCGGTGCGAATTCCTCTCGACCGTCCTCCTGCAGAAGTAATGAAGCTGATTGAACGCTGTGACGGTGTGTTGCTTCCCGGTAGCAAGGCGGATGTCGATCCATCCAAGTACAACGCCGATCCTCAACCTGAGACGGCCCCCGCCGATCCCAAACGCGACACCGTTGACGAGCTGTTATTACAGGATGCCTACAACATGCACAAGCCGGTGCTCGGCATCTGTTATGGCCTGCAGATCCTGAATGTCTATCGCAGCGGGACGCTTCTGCAACATATTCAGTCGCCCGTCGATCATGAGGCTGGACGCACGGTCCCGCTGGCGCACGAAGTAGCCGTCGAGCCGGGATCGATGCTGGCGAATATCGTTGCGGAGAAATCTCTTCCCGTGAACTCGAGCCATCACCAGTCGGCGGAGGTAGTCGGGGATGGATTACGCGTGGTAGCGCGATCCCAGCAGGATGGAGTTATTGAGGCAATAGAAGGAACCTCTCCCGATCACTTTGTGCTTGCGGTGCAGTGGCACCCGGAGAGATCGGTGACTATCGATGAAGCCTCGGGAGCCATTTTTCGGGCGTTCGTCGCCGCTGCTCAGCTTCGGCATGCCGAACTTGCCGGGGAGTTTGAAGCCTTGTAATGTGCACCAGCAGGCTTTTGTTTGAGAGGGCTGGCGGTATATCCTTACAGGCTTGGAATCTCCCCAATACAGCATCATCATTCCCGCCTACAACGAAAGCGAACGCATCTCCACGACGCTGGAACGGGTGCTCGGCTATGCTGCCGAACGACAGTGGAAATCCGAGGTGATCGTAGTCGATGACGGTTCGCGTGATGCGACAACCGATATCGTCCGCGAATACATGCAGAAAAATCCCGCCCTCCGGCTTTTGCAGAACCCCGGAAATCGCGGCAAGGGCTATAGCGTCCGCAACGGAATGCTCAACGCCAATGGCAGTGTCTTGCTGTTCTCGGATGCCGATCTTTCTTCCCCAATCGAAGAAGCCGACAAACTTTTTATTTCCATCGCTAGCGGCGCCGACGTGGCTATCGGCTCGCGTTGGCTCCAGACCGAGCTACAAACGCGGCGCCAGCCCTTCTACCGGCAATTTTTTGGCCGTATCTTCAACTTGACACTGCGAATCGTGCTCGGACTCAACTTCAAAGACACGCAGTGCGGGTTCAAAGCATTCTCGCGGCGCGCCGCCGAGGCTATATTTCCCCTGCAACAGATTGAGCGCTGGGGATTTGATCCCGAAATATTGTTCCTCGCACGCCGTTTTAGCTTTAAAACGGTGGAGGTCCCGGTTTCCTGGGCCCATCGTGAAGGAACACGCCTGAGCCCTTTCCGCGATGGCATCCGAATGTTCGGAGAGCTGTTGAAGATTCGATGGAATTCGTTAACGGGGAAGTACAAAAGGAAACGCTAATTCAGTCCTGACCAGAAGCTGCTCGCGACCTCTTCAGCGGAATCGCTACCACACCCGACCCATCCCGGTAACTCAGCGTCATGCTGGCGGAGCATTCGTTGCACAACCAAAAATACTCGATACGCCGGGAGTGTTTTTTTTCATCCGGCCGCTGCGTTTGATTTTCCACGATCACATCCATGCGGAATAGCCTGCCATCATGCAAGTAAAGAAAGGAATTGGAGCAGGACGCATTGGCGCACTTCGACAACATTGGCTACCCTCGAGTCGAGGGGTACGTATGCCGTCATTTTACTCCCGATCGAATAGTTGAAAACTATTGGATAGAGTTTTTTCCGCGGTCACGAATTTGTTCCGCGATCTTGCCCCCCATCGCGCTGGTGGAAAGCGCCATATCGCCGGCCTTCGCGAGGTCTTTAGTACGATGCCCGCCCTTTAGCACACCAGCCACGGCGACTTCCACTGCTTTTGCCTCCGCTTCCAATTTGAAGGAGAAGCGCAGCATCATTGCGATGGAGAGTATTGACCCTATCGGATTCGCCGTCCCGGTACCGGCGATATCGGGGGCGGATCCGTGAACCGGTTCGTAGAGCGCGATGGGTGCACCGACGCTGGCCGAGGCCAGCATTCCAAGTGAACCCACAATTGCGCCGGCCTGATCGGAGAGAATGTCACCGAACATGTTTTCCGTCAGCAATACATCGAAACTGCTGGGGCGGGACACCAAGGCCATAGCCGCCGAATCAACGTACATGTGGGAAAGCTGTACGTCAGGATAAAGTTTTGCGATCCGATTCACAACGTCACGCCAAAGTCGCGAGCAATCAAGCACGTTGGCTTTGTCAACGGATGTCACTTTACGGCGTCGTGCGCGAGCCAGTTCGAATGCAACCTGGGTGATGCGCTCGATCTCGGGCTCGGTGTAGCGCATGGTATCGGTAGCGGACCGCTGACCCACGGCGCCATGAATCAAACGCGGCTCGCCGAAATAAATGCCGCCAAGAAGTTCGCGCACAATCAGCATATCGGTGCCGTGAACGACCTCTTTCTTAAGAGGAGATCCATCTTCCAACGAATCAAAGATAATCGCTGGACGGAGATTGGCGAAGACGCCGAGTTGCTGGCGCAGCATGAGCAGGCCGCGTTCGGGTCGAAGATGCGTAGGGTAGCCGTCGAACGCTGGGCCTCCGACAGCGCCCAGCAGCACCGCCTTGGAAGCCAGACAGCCGTGCAAAGTGTCTTTGGGAAACGGATCGTTGCTCTTCACCAGTGCCGCCCCACCCACATCTTTGCGGATCACGTTCACTTGGTGGCCAAAAACATCAGCTACGCTTTGAAGAACACGAAGTCCTTCTTCAGTGACTTCTGGACCGATGCCATCGCCCGGCAGGGCAGTGATCTTTAGCAGCATGGTATCCAATTTTCTAGGACGGAATTCCTAGGCTGGAACTCCAGGAGACTGAATTCCCGGAAATGAATCGGTCTAATTTGGCAGAGACTATGCCAAACACACGAAAAGGCAAATTCGAATTTTACCCCAGGTTAGCGGAAAGTGCGGGGCTATCGTCCGCTAGAGAATATTGTCTTCTAACTAAACTCCCCAGAGATAGTCTTCGTCGCCATGGTGTTCGCTCCCGCGGCGAGGAATCGCAACCTTGTCAAGTGCCGGAGTTCCGGGAAATGGGCGCCTCGATTCAGAAGCCACGTCGGTGGTGATTTTCGGTTTGGCCTCGCCCTTCGCTTCACGGATCAGCTCGATCAAGTGGTGGTCTTCGACGTTCTTGATTTTATCGGCGAGGATCACGAAGCGGCGATAGACTTCGTCCAAGTCGCGACGCTCAAACTGGTGGCCGAGTTTCTCACAGCGTTGCGCCAACGCGTGTCGCCCGGAATGCTTGCCCAGAACCAGAGTTGAATCGGGCACACCTACGGACTGCGGAGTGATGATTTCGTAGGTCAGCGGATTCTTTAGCATGCCGTCCTGGTGGATGCCAGCGGCGTGGGCGAAGGCGTTGCGGCCAATGATGGCTTTGTTGGGCTGAACCGGAACTCCGGTGATCTCGCTCAGTAGTTGACTGGCTGGGAACAGTTGCTCGCTTACTACACCGGTCTCGTAAGGATACTGGTCAGGGCGTACTTTCAGTGCCATTACGATTTCTTCCAGCGCTGCATTGCC
>Ga0097621_100000465_pt1 | contig 28387 bp, 26 predicted proteins | sample KBSMisM72_FD_73165 | JGI IMG/M metagenome (GOLD analysis project Ga0097621, IMG submission 73165) | Miscanthus rhizosphere microbial communities from Kellogg Biological Station, Michigan, USA - KBS Miscanthus M7-2 (version 2) (version 2) | ecosystem: Host-associated > Plants > Roots >... | reverse complement strand
CGAAAATGTTAATATCTCAATAGGCTTCTGAGCAATTTATCCACAACCATAATATTTATTTGAATGTTAATCGTTTGTAAACTAGCTTCCCGTTTGCTGGGACATGTTCAGTAAAGACAATCATCCCGTAATCACTTTGCGGAACATCTCAGTGGTCACTTTGTGCACCGTTTCTGATAAATACCCATACAAACAAATTGTTGCGCCATGAAAAAATGTTTGCGTTCACGCACCATTTTCCTCCCATTTATCTAAAAGTATTGGCTAAATACACATGTGTGGTATAAGTGTTATAGTTTCTAAATCTTTAAGCCCGGTTTCAGAAAAACGGATCCGGGAAATGAATGATCTCATCATCCATCGCGGACCTGATGGGGAAGGATATCATATAGAAAACGGACTGGCAATAGGGCACCGACTACTTCGAATTACAGGCATTGACGGTGACTCTTCACAGCCCATGCATTTTAATGACACCTGCATTTCCTTTAACGGCGAAGTATACAACCATTATTCCCTCCGCAAAGAGTTGCAAAAGCTGGGTTATCATTTTGCAACCAGCACTGATACTGAAGTCATCCTGAAAGCGTATGATTGCTGGGGTGTGGACTGTCTGGACCATTTCGTGGGCATGTGGGCCTTCGTGATATACGACAGAAAGAAGCAGGTTCTGTTCTGCAGCCGTGATCGCTTTGGCATTAAGCCTCTTTATTATGAAGACGCTGCAGGGGAATTCCTGATAGGCTCTGAGGCAAAACAACTCGCGCTTAGAAATGGCAGAAAAAACAGCTTAAATCACAGGGTCGCCTATGACTTTCTGCTGCATGCAATGCTTAATTGTGATGATGAGACTTTCTTTGACGGTATAAAGGCAGTTTTGCCGGGACATAATTTGATTTATGATTTGGCCAGACACCGATTTTCCATTCACAAATGGTATGACCTGGACAAAATCCAAATTGACCGATCTATCCGGTTTGAGGACGCGGTAGTTCAGTTTAAAAAACTGTTTACTGAAAGTGTCGCGATACATAGTTATAGTGAGGTGTTTTCGGGCGCCTGTTTGTCAGGAGGCCTGGACAGCAGCTCAATCGTATCGGTGATGGATAAATATCACACCCGTCCTGAGGCGTTTTCAACTGTTTCTTCTCTCATTCCGCATACGCGTTATAATGAAGAAGAATATGTTCAGGCGGTTTTAGCCGACACGGGTCACGCCTCCCATCGCGTTCATCCTGACATTCACGAACTGATTGATCGCGACCTGATGGACAAGATCGTTTATCACCAGGATCAACCTATTCTCACTGCCAGCTTTTTTTCCGAATACAAGGTTTTCCAAACTGCAGCCGAGAATCGCATTAAGGTTATGCTCAGCGGCCAGGGCGCAGATGAGTACCTCATTGGCTACGACTATTTTATCGATTTTCACCTGAAGAGCCTGCTTCGCAAAGGCCAAATATTCAAGTTTTTGAGCCATGCGAGGCACTATTCCTCAAACCAGGGCAGGGATTTTAGTCCGTTTGTAAAAAGACTTTTCAAAGACGCGACGCTTCCAACGGCGAGACACTTTTATCACAAGCTCCGAAACAGCAAGTCCAGACCGGCATTTTCCTTCCTCGACAAAAAATGGGTGGCTGATTACAGTTCTGGTTCGCCACTGCCGACACATTTTACTAATCTCAATAGCCTTGGCAAACGCGCAATTGCCGATTTTTCGCTACCTCACCAACTGCATTCAGAAGACAGGAATTCCATGTTATTTTCAATAGAGTCACGGTTGCCCTTCCTGGATCACCGGCTCGTGGAATACTGCCTCGCCCTGCCGGATGACTTCAAGGTTCATGACGGCGTTTCGAAATACATTCTCAGGGAAAGCATGAAAGACAGTATACCTGACAAGATTTATAACCGCCATATGAAGTTGGGATTTCCAGGGCCGCCCGACCAGGAACTCTTCCTGAATGGATCTTTTGGCAAAATTGAAAAGGGGCTTGAAGTTCAGATGTCCGTTTTTCCCCAAATATTTCAAAAGCAAACCGTCCAGATCATCAAAGATGTGCATTTGCAGAAACGTCCTTATGATGATATCTACTTCCGCATTTTCAATTTTCTGAAATGGGCGAAATGTTTTGATGTTGTTGCATAGATTCTCCCATTTATTTTTATTTCATTTATTCAACTGCTCAAGTCTTTCACATTTCGTTAAGAATTACCTGCATCAGAAATGAACAGTGTTCGTATCGTTTGCGAACAACGATTTCAAACAAATTTTTCTAACTAAATGAAATACATTTTATTAGAATCTGGCATTGTTCTAGGATACCAATTGGCGTACTACTACTACCAAATTAAAGAAGCGGATAGCAGTAGATCAAAGCAAAGGTTCAAAAGATTGGAAGATTGTTTCAGATAGGCTATTGTTAGTTAGGGTATCCGCAAAAAGGAGTTTTGCATGGGCAAGACTCCTTTCCCTTTTCAGACCACTTCGCTTTCCGCAACTTCAGACCGTATTTATACGCAGCACAAATTCAGATTTGTCACCGGAATGTAAGAACCACCGTTACCACTCATTCAGGCGTCGAAAGCTCTGCCCCAGCCAAAGACTGTGCCGGGAAACTTGTACACTTAACCAGCAAATAAGATTTAAAATCCTTTGTTGACTGATTAATTTTCTAACTTAGATAGATAAAATCCTTTAACCTCTAAACTGTCCGACCATGTTACGCGCAAACATTAAGAAAACCCCAAGGTATGTCCTTGAAAAGCTGGACTACTTACACAATCTTCTTCAGGAAGTTAAAAAAAAGTATGAAGACGTTGCGACTTACGTTAGAGACAAGCAGTTGCAGCGCACCGTTATCTCACTTGCACAGGAAAGCAATCAGTATGCTTCAGAGTTAGCTTCAATGATTAAAACGCTGGGAGGTGACATGATTCATTCGGTTGACTATGCAAAAATTGTCAGGCAACCCGAAAATTCCCCTTCCACCAATATTCTCGAATACGAAAAAGAGATATTGGGAATCTGCGCAGCCTGTGAGAAAAAAATGATCAGCGCCTACCGTGAAATATTGAATGAACCCTATTTATACGAGGGCATTAGAAACTTAATCCGCAGCCAATTTAATGGCGTCCTCTGTGCTTTTCTACAGGTAAAGCTGCTGAGCAGCTCTCTGCAGGCCCGCAACTAGTCCTCTACCCCACTTTACTTTTTTAACAGAAACCGTGGCCCTTTTTCCCCTCTTCGAAAACTTGAGAGACGGAAATGCATTCAGATTGAGTCATCTCAACCTCAGGATCAACGTTGGTCCCCTTTGGCATGATTTTTTCGACTGCTATTTTTTCTCTAACAGAGATGGTATCATTTTTTCCGCTTATTAAACACTAAATTTCATTTTATGGGTAACGCAAATTCAAAAATCATGATTGGCTTTCTCGCAGGAGCTGCTGCTGGTGTATTGGCTGGAGTTCTTTTTGCTCCTGATAAAGGAACAGAAACGAGGAAAAAAATATCAAAGAAATCGGGCGATGTAGCTGATTCGCTGAAGCACAAATTCAACGATTTTGTTGATGGGTTGAAGGAGACATATGCTACCGCCAAAGAGAGCGTAGACGATGCAATTGACAAAGGGAGTTTGAAAATGAATACCCTGAAGGGTGAAGCGAAGAACGCATTGCAGTCTTAGATTAGATGTTACGACTGAACCGGCAATGAAAAAAACATTATGATGATAGAGACAATTTCCCAGGAAGCCGAAACCATCCTGACAGATGCTGCAGAATATGTTGAAACAAAGACGAAGCTCTGGAAGCTGAAGATGGTTGAAAAGGCAGCAGAGATCTACGGAATGATCGTTGCAAAGTTGATATTCTTTTGCGCGATAGCTGTATTCGCTCTGTTTCTGACCGTTGGTCTAGCCTTGTGGCTCGGTGAATTGCTGGGCAAAACTTACTATGGTTTCTTTATCATGGGTGGAGTTTTTCTCATTGTCGGTTTAATTTTCCTTGGCGCCAGCAAGGGTTGGGCTGAAAATCCAAGCAGTAACAACCTGGTGAAGAAGCTATTAAAGACGAAGTATGGAAAGGATAACGAATCTTGAAGAATTGAGGGCCGAAATTGAAACCCTGGAGCGCAAAGTGAAGATACAGCAAGTGAATTTGAAGGAGAGGGCGCACGGTTTGTACGAGCAACTAAAGCCCGGCAATATTCTCAAAAACAGTTTTAATCAGTTTATTCATGAGCCCGGAAAAAAAGGCCAGGTGGTGAACGCCCTGTTGGGGGTGGGCGCCGGTTTCCTTTTGCGTCGATTCATGCCCGGCAAGCAGGCCTCAGTAATTAAGAAGGCCGTAGGTACAGCCCTCCAATTAGGTGTAGCCAACCTGGTTGCCCGGAAGGCAGGCATCTGGAAAAAGAAAGCTGGTCAGCTTTTCGGCAGAAAGCGGGATGACTCACATAATGGCAATCTCATTGCCAAATACTGATTTCCTGAACAAGTTTGAAGAGGGGTAATGATTCAGTCATCGGAATAGCGATCTGCTTTTGGTGATTAATCAGTATTTTTCCGCCCGACCAAATACAAAATCTCCCATATGTTATTGCTGGGCATTGATCTTGGAACGTCCTCTATCAAAGTATCTGTCGTTGACGCACAAACGCAAAATTGCCTTCGTTCTGCCCAATATCCTGAAACAGAGACACCCATTCAGGCGCCGCAGCCAGGTTGGGCCGAACAATCGCCCGAAATGTGGTGGGAACATGTGCAACAGGCCATCAAAAAATTGAATGCAACAGGAGGATTTGATCCAAAAGATATTGTTGCCATAGGCATCGCCTACCAGATGCATGGACTGGTGATGGTTGATAAAAATCAGGAATCGCTTCGGCCTTCCATCATCTGGTGCGACAGCCGGGCCGTGTCCATTGGCGACAAGGCCTTTGCCTCGATAGGGGTGAAAAGATCACTTTCCCACTTATTGAATTCGCCGGGAAATTTTACTGCTTCGAAACTTGCCTGGGTGAAAAACAATGAACCATCTACATATGAAAAGGCCGACAAGATCATGTTGCCAGGTGATTTTATTTCTATGAAACTGACCGGTGAAATCAACACCAGCATCCCTGCACTTTCCGAAGGAATCTTCTGGGATTTTGAAGCGGATGAAATTTCTTCAGATGTAATGTCCTGTTACGGATTTTCATATGACATGATACCGACATTGCAACCCGTTTTCTCATCGCATGGTATGTTGAAAGATGATGTTGCGCTTGAGCTGGGGCTGAAGGCGGGGATTCCCGTTAGCTATAAGGCTGGCGACCAGCCGAACAATGCACTTAGTCTGAATGTGCTTGAGCCGGGAGAAGTTGCAGCCACCGCAGGGACATCGGGGGTAATTTATGGAGTGAGCGATCAACTTGCTTACGATCCTCAATCGCGCGTGAACAGTTTCGCGCATGTAAATTATACAACGCAACAAAAGCGAATTGGGGTGCTCCTTTGCATCAACGGAACCGGAATTATGAATCGTTGGGTAAAATCAATAACCGGCGACAGCTACAGCTATGCGCAGATGAACACCATGGCAGGCGCAGTCAAACCTGGATCAGATGGATTGCGCGTGCTCCCGTTTGGAAACGGTGCCGAAAGAATGCTGGGCAATGCATTGCCCGGTGCGAGTTTTCAACGCCTGGATTTGAATCTTCACGGGCCCTCGCATTTGTTCAGGGCCGTGCAGGAGGGATTGGTTTATTCATTCCGTTATGGGCTTGATATCTTAAGAAGCAATGGTATGCATCCCAAAGTGATTCGTGCAGGCAAGGCAAATCTTTTTTTGAGCGATCTTTTTGCAAAGATATTTGTGAACACCACCGGCATTCCTGTGGAGCTATTCAACTGCGATGGCAGCGTTGGCGCTGCCCTGGGTGCAGGCATCGGAGCAGGTATTTTTAAAGAACCGAAACAAGCTTTCAGCAATTTCAAACCACTACAGCTGATAGAGCCCGATGGCAGCAAAGAAAACGAAGCATTTTACCAGGACTGGAAGCAATTGCTTTTGAGAGAACTCAATTAATCGGTATTGGGTATAGGGTATACGGTAAAAAGGTTCTTATCTTATACCCTATACCCGTATACCGTATACCGTATACCGTATACCCTATACCCTATTCCCTATTCCCAATACCCAATATCTAATACCTAATACCTTTCAGTATATTTACCGCCCAACAGAAATTTCAAACCTGAATTAATCACGACGAAAAAACTGACACATGGGAAACGTAATTTTTGGCGACAAAGAATATTTCAAAGGCATCGGCCAAATCAAATATGAAGGGCCTGATTCAGACAACCCGCTTGCGTTTCGTTTTTATGACGAAAAGCGTGTGGTGGGCGGAAAGTCCTTGAAGGACACGCTTCGCTTCGCCTGCGCGTACTGGCATTCTTTCTGCGGAAATGGGGGCGATCCCTTTGGGGAACCCACTCATATCTTTCCCTGGAGTGAAAAAGCGGATGCTGTAGCAAGAGCAAAGGACAAGATGGATGCAGCATTTGAATTCATTACCAAAATGAATCTTCCTTACTACTGCTTTCATGATGTTGACGTGGTTGACTATGGAAATAATGTAGCAGAAAATGACAAGAGGCTGGATGCATTGGTTGAATATGCAAAAGGAAAACAAAAAGAAAGCGGGGTAAAATTATTATGGGGCACAGCCAACCTTTTTTCCAACCGTCGTTACATGAATGGCGCTGCTACCAATCCTGATTTTCATGTGCTGGCCCACGCGGGCGCACAAGTAAAGGCAGCGCTGGACGCAACGATAGCCCTGGGTGGCGAGAACTATGTGTTTTGGGGAGGACGCGAAGGTTATATGAGCCTGCTGAACACGAATATGAAAAGGGAACAGGAACACCTCGCCAGATTCCTGCACACTGCAAAGGATTATGCGCGCAAGAATGGTTTCAAAGGAACCTTCTTCATCGAGCCAAAACCCTGCGAGCCCAGCAAACATCAATACGATTATGATTCCGCAACGGTAATTAGTTTCTTAAGGCAATTTGATTTGTTGCAGGACTTTAAATTGAATGTTGAAGTAAATCACGCCACGCTCGCGGGTCACACCTTCCAACATGAGTTACAGGTTGCCGCAGATGCGGGGCTTCTTGGATCGATTGATGCCAATCGCGGAGATTATCAAAATGGTTGGGATACGGATCAATTCCCTAACAATGTGCTTGAATTGACTGAGGCCATGCTCGTCATTATTGAAGCTGGCGGATTCAAGGGCGGCGGCATTAATTTCGACGCCAAGATCAGGAGGAACAGTACCGATCCCGAAGATCTTTTCCTGGCTCATATTGGTGGAATGGACACTTTCGCTCGTGCACTGATCGCTGCCGACAATATTCTATCCAGGTCGAACTATAAAAAATTCAGAACTGAGCGCTATGCTTCTTTCGACAGCGGCAAAGGAAAAGAATTTGAACAGGGGAAATTAACGCTGGATGATTTGCGTGCATACGCCATAGCAGAGGGCGAGCCACAAACAAAAAGCGGCAAGCAGGAATGGCTGGAAAACCTGGTCAATAAATATGTCTAGAGTATTCGCAGTAAACTTTACATGAATCCCGGGACCTGATTCCGGGATTCTCTTTTTCCGCCTGAGGCAGATGAGGGTTGCGATTCTTTGACTACATTTATTCATCATAAAACCAACGATTCTGCATGAGATCTCTCCAGACTCCGGACTATATTGTCTTCCTCATTTACTTTGTGATTGTTGCGAGCTACGGCTGGTGGGTTTACAAAAAGAAAAAAACATCGCAGACTACTTCCAAGGATTATTTTTTGGCTGAAGGATCCCTTACCTGGTGGGCAATTGGTGCTTCGCTTATCGCGTCGAATATTTCAGCAGAGCAGTTCATTGGGTTGAGTGGCGATGGATTTTTCGCAGGTATGGCGGTGGCCGTTTATGAGTGGCTGGCAGCGCTTTCGCTCGTCATCATCGCCGTGTGGTTCATCCCGGTTTACCTGAAGAATAAAATTTACACCATGCCGCAGTTTTTAAAGACGCGGTACAACGAAACGGTGGGTTTGATTATGGCCATCTTCTGGTTGTTTCTTTACATCCTTGTCAATCTTACTTCTATCCTTTATCTCGGAGCAAAAGCCATCAATGGACTGGCAGGAGGTCACTATTTACACGCGATCATGATTGGCCTGGCCATTTTTGCACTCTTCATCACCATTGGTGGTATGCGCGTGATTGGATATACCGATGTAATCCAGGTGGCCGTATTGATCATTGGAGGACTGGCCACGACCTATCTCGCGCTGATTACAGTTAGTGAGAAATTCAATTTGGGAAAAGATGCCATCGCGGGCCTGGGGAAAATTATGAAGGAAGCGCCTGATCATTTCCATATGATCTTTAAAAAACCCGACGCCAACTCTTCACAATATGATGTGCAACGTTATGTGATCCTGCCTGGCATCACCATGTATTTTGCCGGACAGTGGATTGCCAACCTGAACTATTGGGGTTGCAACCAATATATCACTCAGCGCGCACTTGGAGCCAACCTAAAGACAGCGAGAACCGGAATCATTTTCGCAGGCTTCCTCAAAATTCTGATGCCGGTGATCGTGATGCTTCCAGGTATCGCGGCCTGGGTGCTTTACAAAAATGGACACCTGACCGAAATGGATGCTAATTTCAGCTCACTCACACAAGCTCATCCAGACCTGGATAAAAGCCAACATCTGTACAAAATCAAAGACGATGCTTATTCTGCCGTTCTCAATTTTTTGCCCACAGGTTTGAAGGGGCTATCCGTGGCAGCGCTCACCGCAGCCATCGTGGCTTCATTGGCAGGGAAAGCGAATAGCATTTCCACCATCTTCACACTCGATATCTACAGGAAATTTATCAGGAAGGATGCAGACGAAAAGAAGTTGGTGAATACTGGTAGGATAGTGATTGTACTGGCCATGGTACTAAGTATTCTCTTCACCTGGGATGATTTATTGGGAATTGGTGGCGAGGGTGGATTTTCCTTTATTCAGAAATATACCGGTTTCATTTCGCCGGGTATCTTCGCCATGTTTTTGTTGGGGATGTTTTGGAAACGCACGACCGGTGCAGCTGCAATTGCGGGAATCCTGACGGGGTTTGGAATTTCAGTAATCTTCAATAATTATGCGGCTAACTGGTTTGGTCACGAAACCATGCTGTACACCGCATATGATGTGATCAAATATGATGGCAACAACGTGTTGCAACACAGTTGGGAAATCCCGTTCCTGATCACCATGGGCTGGTCATTCCTTTTTACAGTACTGGTGATGGTTGGCATCAGTTTGCTGGGTCCGAAGATTAATCCAAAACATTTTGAGTTGGATCGGAAGATGTTCAAGCTGGAGCCTGTTCATCTCGCGCTCATCATTTGCATCTTGCTCATCCTGGCGGCCATTTACGCACGGTTTTGGTAAACGGTATAAGGGCATTGCGGCACAACTGTCCACTGTCTACTGTCCACTGTCCACTCTTCCCTATCATCTAAATCGTAACTTTACTGGTGATCAAAACCAGGTGCCATGAAAAAGATTCTTATCGCTTTCGACGGCCATCATTTCAGCCAGGGCGCATTCGACATGGCCCGCTTTCTCAATCAAAATGAGCCCTCACTGATTACCGGCGTATTTCTCAGCCCGGTCGATTATCGCGAGGTGATCGGTTATAGTGGCATGGGTATAGGCGCGCCGGTCATCTTGCCCATGATCGAACCCGAGGAAGAAGCCATTCTGAAAAATATTTCGCATTTCGAAGAAGAGTGCAAAAAATACAATATCGAATACAGGATTCACAAAGACACCAAAGTCTTTGCACTGTCTGAACTCGCAACCGAAACCCGCTTCGCCGATCTGTTAATCTTAAGCAGTGAACTGTTTTACCAAAACATCGACAAAAATCAACCCAACGATTACCTGAAGAAGACCCTTCATCACGCCGAGTGCCCGGTATTGCTGGTGCCCGAAAATTTTGCGGCTCCAAAGAGCCTGATCATTGCTTATGACGGCAAAGGATCTTCCGTATTTGCCATCAAGCAATTTGCCTACATCTTTCCAACGCTTAGAAAACTGAAAACCCTCGTTGTGAGCTTTGAGCCCGACGGAAGTGACGTACCCCGGAAGGAGTACATAACGGAGTTGGCCAGCCGACATTATCCCGATCTCAGTTTTCAGTCATTCGATATCGATGCCCGGGAATTCTCAACCTGGGTGAGTGAAAAAAAAGATACAATGCTGATCACTGGCGCGTTTGGAAGGGGTGAATTACCTTCTCTCTTTAGGAAAAGTTTCGCTACGCAGATCATCCAGGAACACCGGATACCTTTATTCATCGCTCATCGTTAGTGCGCCACCTGGTTAAGATCGATGTACGTATGAGAAATTGTATTAGGTTTACAGGAACAATTCATGCATGACTCCTCGTTCAGAGATTAAGTTCCTGGAAGGACCCCAATCCCGTTGGCAAGATTTCAGATACCTCATCAAGGTGACCATGGATTTTATCAGGGGCTTCCGCGCACTTCATTTTGTTGGTCCCTGTATTACCATATTTGGTTCTGCCCGATTTAACGAAGATCACGAATACTACCAGCTGGCAAGAAAGGTAGCAAGCGAAGTGGCACTCCTGGGATTCACCGTCATGACGGGCGGTGGTCCTGGAATCATGGAAGCTGCAAACCGGGGCGCAAAGGAAGTGGGTGGCAGGTCGGTGGGTTGCAATATCGTATTGCCTGTGGAGCAAAAACCAAACCCCTATCTCGACAAATGGGTCAACCTGAATTACTTCATGGTGCGCAAGACCCTTCTCCTCAAATATTCTTATGGCTTTATCGTGATGCCGGGCGGCTTTGGCACGCTCGACGAATTTTTCGAAGCGCTCACTTTGGTTCAAACCAGGAAGATCAGTGATTTCCCGATTATCATTTTCTCCAAAGAATTTCACAAGGATCTCATCCGGCATATCGAATTCATGAAGTCCCGGGCTACCATTTCCCCTGAAGACATGCAGCAGTTCCTCTTTACCGATTCGATGGACGAGGCCATTCAATTGATTAAAGAAGAGAGCATCGGGCGATATGGCTTGAAACCGAAGCCACCCAAACCTTCATTCTGGCTCCTGGAGAAGAAGATTTTTTAGATCAACCGATTCCATATTTCTGAAATGGCGGCCCTTGTAAATGGCCAGGTAGGAAGTGAATGAATGATTTTCAGGTCCGAGCCGAATTTGCTTTCATTATCGAGGAAACAAAAAATCTCGGAGGCCCTGTTCTTTTGAAATAATCGCGTAAAGACTTCACGCCCGGGTGGTTTACCCTGTTCTAATATTCTCAACAACACACCATCATAAAACTGAAACCGAGACGATGTCACAGGCGCCGGATTCAATTTGAGCGGATCCATTTTCAAGGCATTTGCAATCTGGTCCGCCTGTTTTTGGATGAATTGAAAAGTGTATCCTGTACTGGCTTTGGTTTGTCCGCCGGCTGTCCCAATATTCCACACTCCTTTTTCATGCTTTGCAAAAGGATGATTCGTCATGGGAATGACACCAAATTCAGTATCTACGACTTCAAAGGTTTTCAGTCCAAGCGTTGAGGAGATGTAATCCCTCAATCGCGCGTCATACACTTCATCCTTCAACAGTTTACCAGAAAATTGAGTGTATTCCACCAATGCACGATGATCAGAAACCGGCAACATATATATGAAGGAGAGTCCTTCCTGCTGGTCAATGCGAAAATCCATGAAAAGTGCCTGCTCAGGATTGAATGCATTGGGGCGGGCTTCAATCGTCCATCCTTTGAAATGCTGCAGCAAATAGTGTTTGCCCCGCTCTTTTGCCGGCGGCGCATAAATGGAGTTGAATACGGTTGCACACTCATAGGCCAGTGGCCCTTCGTCGGTTTCAATTTTGATTCGGTCGTTCTCCCTTTTCAATGATTTCACCTTTGCATACTTAATCTCGATGGAGGACTGGTTCCTGATTTCTTCGAAACAATACCTGTAGAAATCAACGCCGCGAATCATCTTATACGCATAAGGATCAATGTCCAAAATCGCAGAATAATAGGGGCTTTTAAACAGGAGTTGGTCCCATTTCCTGTAAACGACGGGCTCAAAAAAACCGGGAGCCTGTTCCCAGAAACACCAGGTACGATCATTTCTGGTCTTCGGTGCACGATCCAGCAACAATAATTTTTTGTTTTGGAGAACCCCTTCCCGAATCATGCGCATAACAAGGCTGAGCCCGGCACAACCCGCTCCAATAATGATATAATCGAATTTTTTCAAATGGAAGACGAAAATTGGGATTCAGGATTTGACCGCCTGGGCCTGTTTTTCTTTTCGAATTTTATCCCAGTATTTTTTGTGAACAAGCAACATTCCGAATGATTCACCATCGAACCTGTCCAGATGTTTGTGATGCATTTTATGGGCCCATCGAATGGCTCTCACATACTTGTTATTTGACCTTGTAAAAAGTTTGAAGCGTTGATGGATGATGACGTCATGCACAAGGAAATAAGCGGCGCCATACATGGCCACACCCGCACCTATCGACACCAGCCAATAAACATGATACAAGCTGCCAAAAAGAATGCTCAGAAAACTTGGAATGGCAAATATGACAAAGAATGCGTCATTTTTTTCAAAAAACCCGGGGCCTTTCTGATGATGATCTTCGTGCAGATACCAAAGAAAACCATGCATCACATATTTATGTGTAAGCCAGGTTATCCCTTCCATGATTAGAAAGGTGACCAGTGTGATTAACACATAAATAATCCAGCTCATAGAAAAATTTGAAGAAATAGAAAAAAGAGGAATTGAATCCCTATCAAATTTACTGCAAATTGGTTGTCCTTTGCAAACTCCATTTTGTTACGGATCCAGAGCAGGATAAACCCCGAAACGAACCAGCAATGACTGTTGAATGCCGGGGGAAGCCCATCGTTTGTCCACTGCCAATACCCAAGTTTTACGGCAGGACCCTCCATAACGAGGTCGAACAACACAAACAGGATGGCCCCGGCAAAGATTTTGATAAAAGTTCCAATCTTTTTCCTGTGCTGCGGGAAAGCTGAGCTTCGGGCTGGCCAGAATTTATCCAGGAACGCGCCAATGCAAACAGCAAGAATAAACCAGTTGATACCAATCAAAACAGGCACTTTTATCAGTTGGGGGCCGAGGACGCTTCCATAAGTATACCCGCCGAAAATGAGGCCCGTATTCCTTCCGATAATCTCGAGTGTCATTCCAATGAAAAAACAATAAAAAAAGAAGCGATAGAATGATTTCTCCTTTCCCGGCTGTGTCCACAACAGGAGAAGCAACATCAGGATGAGATTGAATATCGTGGCCCGGTTGAAAACCAAAGTGTTCATGAAAACCAGGCCGGCTGCACCAAAGGCGTGAAAAATAATTGCCAGTGAGGTCGCAATCGCCGACCGCTTTGCTGATACCTTATCCAAATGTTTTAATTCCAGTGCCTTCATATTTTCTTCCTTTGAAAATCCTTTTCGACCAACCCGGCAACGATCTCTGCACTTTTTAAACAAAGGGGAATTCCACCGCCAGGGTGAACTGTGCCCCCACAAAAATAAAGACCATTCAGATGACTACTGTAATTAGGATGTCGCCTGAATGCCGAAAAAAAGGAATTTGAACTTATACCATATAATGCGCCCAGGTGCGAACCCGTCTTCTTTTCAATGTCAGCCGGATCAAGACTGGCTTCAAATTCAATGCAGGGCTCGATCTGTGTTTTGAGTATTCTCTCCAGTTTTCGAATGATATCTGATCTCAACCTTTTCATTTGTTCTGTCCAATCCCTGGAAACCACTGCTGGCGCGTTCACCAGCACAAACCAGTTTTCCTTACCAGCAGGAGCATGGCCGCTTTCAATTTTCGAAGTGATATTGACATACACCGTGGGATCTTCACTGATATCGCCGTTCTTGAACAGGTTTTGAAATTCCTGGCGATAATTGCCACTAAAAAAAATATTGTGCAGCCATAGCCTCTCAAAAGACTTGTTCATTCCCCAATAGAAAACCGCAGCACTTGAGCTTGGTTCCTGTTTCCCGATCCGCTTTGTGTGTGCAGGATCACTCAATAAATTGCGGTAGGAATTATAGATATCGGCATTGCTTACTACAATATTTGCGGGGTATTCCTTTTCTCCTGCAACAACGCCGGCCACTTTCATATTTTGCGTGATGATCCTTTTCACCTCGCAGTTAAAATGAAACCTGACACCTTTTCGACAGGCAAGCTCGAATAATGAATTCGCAATTTCTATCATCCCGCCTTTGGGAAAGAAGCTTCCCTGGTTCTGCTCCAGGTGAGAAATCATGTTCAGCATGGCTGGAGCCCTGTAAGGATCGCTGCCGTTGTAAGTAGCGAAGCGATTAAAAATCTGTATCGCTTCTTCACTTCGAAATTTACCCTGGTTAAATTTATTCAGGGTTTGAAACAAGAGTGATGGTCTTGCCTTTGTAATGCCCGACCAAACCGGTCGTTTGAACCAGGTAGAAAGAAGATGTATCGGGTTGTTGATAAAAGCAGTGCCAAGACTTTCATACAATTCACCCGACCTTGCAAGGTATTTTTTTACGCGCGCCTGCTCCTCTCCCAACTTGACGTAGAGTTCTTCTGCAAATTCTTCAGGATTTGTAAAGGCATTGATCGTTATGCCGTTTTCAAAGAAATACCTGCAGGCGATGTTCAACGGTACATACTCAAAATGATCCCCGGGATTTTCACCGCAAAGCCGAAACAGCTCAAGTATGTTTCCTGGTTGAACAAAAAGAGAAGGACCGGCATCGAATCGAAATCCATCCCCATCCAATACCGAGATTTTTCCTCCGGGACTGGAATTCTTTTCAAACACACTAACGTGGATGCCCTGCACGGCTAATCTTATGGCAACTGCCAATCCGGCGACTCCACTGCCAATGACCACTGCTTGCCGGCCTTGCATGCCGTTTTCAATTGATGGGATGAGTTTGCATGTATTCCTCCAACTTGGGAAACGCAATTCGGAACCAGGGCGTGTATTTCTGTGGATGGGTGATGAGAGAGTTGTCGATTGCCTCCATCGGTTTGAAACAATAATCTTTTACTTCATCGGTATTTGCTTGCACGGGACCGTCGTAAACGCCAATATAAACGTGGTCAAATTCATATTCAGTAAGACCATTTTCGAAACCAGCCTTGTAAATGAAATGAAAGGCCTCCCGGAGATTTGTGTTGAAGCCCATCTCCTCTTTCAGCCTTCTTGAAGCAGCCGCCAGGGTTTCCTCACCAGGAGAAGGATGACTGCAACAGGCGTTCGTCCAAAGTCCCCCGCAATGATATTTGTTGAGAGCCCGCTGGTGCAGGAGCATCTCTCCCTTGCTGTTGAAAATAAAAACACTAAAGGCCCTGTGCAGTTGAGCCTTACGGTGAGCTTCCATCTTCTCCATCTTCCCGATCGCCTCATTCTGCTCGTTCACCAGTATCACTTCCTGGTCAATGTTTAGATTCGTTTCCATTGGGATGCTTTTAGCCAATCATTCGAAGCTGGTTCTTTACACCCGCCCGTACCAAAATCATCGCCTTGCGATAATTCGGAATTCTGATTCTTTGTTCAAGAATGTTACAGGGTTTGGTTTTCCTGATTTTCCTGAAAAGAGAAAGGTAGTATTTATAGGCCACGTATACGCCAAACCTGGCCTTGAAGGGCAATTGCAGGATGCCCTTATAAGCCAATGCGAAATCATTTGCAATATCCTTTTCAATATCTTCTTTCATGCACGCCGTAAAATTCCGAAAGTCCACTCCTGGAAAATAGATCCTGTTTAGCAACTGAAAATCGGACCTTACATCGCGCAAAAAATTCACTTTTTGAAAGGCAGCCCCAAGCGCCTTTGCGTAGGATTCTAACTTTTGATACAACGGACGGTCACCTTCACAAAAAACGTGAAGACACATCAGCCCTACCACTTCTGCACTCCCGTAAATGTATTCAGAAAAACCAATGTTGTCATAGGTTGTTCTATGCAAGTCGTATTCCATGCTTTTGAAAAAAGCTTCAATCAGCCTCAGATCGATCTGGTATTCATTAACCGTCATCTGAAAGCTGTGGAGGATGGGATTCAGGCTGATCCTTTCTTCAATGGCCCTGTAGGTTTCAACTTTGAATCTCTCCAGCAATTCGGCCTTGTTGTAATCATGAAAGGTGTCAACAATTTCGTCTGCAAACCTGACAAAGCCGTAAATATTGAAGATGGGCTTGCGAAGGTCATGATGCAAGAGACGGATGGCACTACAAAATGAAGTGCTGTACCTTTCAGTCGTGATTTTACTACAGCTTTGCGACACCTCGTGAAAAAGATGCATCATCGGCCTGGTTTTGAATCTGAATTTACAAGATTATCCGAAATGTTTCATTACTTGTTTAGCCACAACTTCACCACTGATCAGGCTGGGCGGAACACCGGGTCCCGGAACTGTTAACTGGCCCGTATAGAACAGGTTCTTTAGTTTCCTGCTCCTGCAACTTGGTTTTAGAATGGCCGTTTGTTTAAGTGTATTGGCCAGGCCATACGCATTGCCCTTAAACGAATTGTACTGCTCAACAAAATCAGATTGCGCGAAGGATTTCCAGAAAATCACCGCATCCCTGACGGGCTGGCCAATCCTTGCCTCGAATCGTTCGACAATCAGTTCGAAATATTTTTTGCGAATTTCATGGGAATCGTTGGTCAAACCCGCCGCGACAGGCACGAGGAAAAAGAGATTTTCGTGCGAGGCCGGAGCAACATGAGGGTCGGATACTGAGGGTGCACTCACGTAAAAAAGCGGATCGGTTGGCCACTGAGGCGAACTGTAAATTTCCCTGGCGTGTTGTTCAAATGGCACATCAAAAAAAAGTGAGTGATGCAAAATTCCTGAGAGTTTTTTATTGAGTCCAACGAAATAGAGCAGGCAACTGGGCGCCATGTCGCGCTTGTTCCAATAATTGGAGGTATAGCTTTGAAAGGGACCAGGCAACAAATCCTGCTCAATGAAATGATAGTCCGCTCCACCGATGACCACATCTGCAGGGAAGATTTCACCCTTTTCCGTTTTCACTGTACTGACTGCTTCACTGCGTACTTCGACGCCCGTTACATTTTGTGAAAATCTAAACTCTACGCCAAGCTCCAAAGCGAGTTGGTACATGCCTTCCACGACGCTGTACATCCCGCCCTCGGGATACCAGGTTCCTCCCATGATATCTGCATAGTTCATCAGGCTATATAACGCAGGCGTTTTCTCTGGCATGGCGCCAAGAAAGAGCACTGGAAATTCCATGAGCTGTCGCAAACGCTGATCCTTAAAATATTTTTGAACGTGGGCCCTGATGGAATTGAATACATCAAGCCGAAACAGCCCTTTGACCAGGTCCCAGTCGCAAAATTCAAGAAGAGATTGACCTGGCTTGAAAACGAGCTTGTTGATACCCACCTGGTATTTGTACTTAGCTTCTTCGAGAAAACGGTCGAGCTTTTTTGCAGAGCCGGGTTCAATCTGCTCAAATAAATCGCGAAGCGCATGGTAATTCGCCGGAATGTCAATGAATTGATTTTTCCAGTATACGCGATAAGAAGGATCGAGGCGTTTGAGCTGATAGTAGTCTGAGACTTTTTTTCCAAATTGGGAGAAATATCTTTCGAATACATCGGGCATCCAATACCAGGAGGGGCCCATGTCGAATACAAATCCATCGGCTTTAAATTGTCTTGCCCTGCCGCCAGGCGTATCGTGCTTTTCAAGCACAGTTACATTCCATCCTGCTTTAGCCATGAATGAAGCAGCCGATAGGCCTGCAAATCCGCTACCAATAATCACGACTTTTTTAGCCAACTTGGAAGACTTGATTTAAAATCTGCTTACCTGGGCCTTAAGGAGTTTTCGTGCGAAGTGAATGCGGCTCTTAATGGTTCCTAATGGTTCAGTCAGCAAATCTGCGATCTCGTGGTATTTGTACCCTTCGAAATACAGGAGAAATGGCTTCTTGAAAATTTCGGGTAACCTGTAAATGGCCGAATAGATATCCTTAATGGTCAGCTTGCTTTCAGCGCCATTTGCGGCGGTAAGCTGATTGTAATTTAGCAAAAAATCATTGCTGGTATAATCAAAGATGGTGTTCTGTTTTGCTCTCCTGCGATAGTTGTTGATGAAAATATTTCGCATGATGGTGTAGAGCCATGCTTTGATATTTGTGCCGACATTATATTTTTCCTTGTTTGCCAGCGCCCTGAAAAGTGTTTCCTGCATGAGGTCTTTGGCTGTCTCCTGATCACGGGTTAGCGTAATTGCGAATGGCCTGAGAAAGTCCGCATTCCTGAGCAGAATCTGGTTAAATTCTACAGTGGACATATATGGTGTTTAAAAGAGTTCTTATGTAAGTTAAACAAAAAATAAATCCGTCCCAACATTTTGTTTAATGTTTGGGTCCGAAATTTAAAACAAGAAAATCAGGCAATTAGATCAGGAATACCTGCATATGCAATGCCAAAGCCCTCTTTTGTGAAAAATCAAATGGAATTAATAAAGGATATCACCTCGTTGAAGTCCTGTTTCAAGGATACCAAGGGTGACGCCGGGCGAATTGCGCGAGCCGGGCGTCCGGAAATGACGAGGGGGACGCCGTCGATTTGACTGCAGTAATGTTGAATGAAACGGTCAAGTTGTAGACTATTCGGAGCAGCGGTGATGTGGGTGTAAACAAAGTCGGGTTTCTTGGTTCGAGCCACAAAAGCCAGGTCTTTCAACGGGACGTCAGCTCCAAGGTAGATCATCTGCACGCCGCGACATTTGAGTAAAAAGGAAACGAAGAGAAGTCCGAGCTCATGGTGTTCTCCCTCCGGAAGAAAGAGGATAACGGTCTTGTCTACCTGAAGCCGGGAGTTGACGGCATCAATCCCAACGATCAATTTTTGACGGATCACATTTGATACCAGGTGCTCCTGGGCGGGATTGATATTATCGGTAACCCATAACACACCCACACGTTCAAGGAACGGAAAGATGATGTGAATGATGGTTTTCTCGATCCCCCGCAAATGAATTTGCCGGTCGATCACCTCCTCAAATCCTTCGATGTCCATGTCTACCATGGCCTGGATGAGTTCGTGGGTGATACGCTCCTGTTGCGCTTCAGGATTGTTGAGCGAAAGAATTTTTTCTTTCAGCACATTTTCCGTCATCTTATCGATGGTGGAAATTTTATACCCATACTTGTTGAGGAGAGCAATGTTCAGGATTTTCTTCAGTTCATCATTGCAGTAGTATCGAATATTGGTGGACGTGCGCTGGGGACGAAGAAAATTATAGCGCTGTTCCCAAATGCGTATGGTGTGAGCTTTCACGCCAGTTAAATTTTCAAGATCCCTGATGGTAAAGGCTTCCATGACAGTATGAATACAAAATGGATCAGATTTTGTTCAAATGCTGTCAATAATTAATTATACTAAACGGGAATTGATTTAAAGTGAAAGAAAACTGAGGAAAAAAATGGGGATTCTCATTTAGCCCGTACGAAGGTTGGGCGATCCCTTGAGGTTGGATAAAAGGGATTGGTACAATTGAAGGGTCTTCTCGACCTGGAGTTTGAATGGATGTGTTGATTTTACATATTCCCTGCCTTTGCGGCCCATTTGAATGGCTTCTGATTTGTGCCTGACCAGCCATTCAAGTTTTTGAGCAAAGAGGTCGCTGTCAAAATCTTTTAGCAGGAAGCCGGATTCCTCGTCAAGCATGGTATCTGCCGTGCCACCAACATTGATGGCGACGATGGGCTTGCCGGCAGCTTGCGCTTCCAACAACGAAACCGGAGTTCCCTCGTTGAAAGAAGTGAGGGTTACAATATCGAGGCCTGCCATGACTTCATCAATTTCCCGAATCCAGGATGTAAAGACGAGCTTGCCTTCTTTTGAAGTGAGCAGACTCACGGGTTCCAGTTGAAGTGCCACTGCTTCTGCTTCAAGCTTTTTGCGAAGGTTCCCGTCACCCACAATAAAAAATTTCACTTCTCTTTTCATTTCTTTGGATAGCCTGGATGCGACCTGCAAAAAGAAGCCGTGATTCTTCACTTTTACAATTCTGCCCACCAGTCCGATCGCTGATTCGTTTTCTTCCAGTCCGTATTTTTTACGAAACCGCTGGCGCTTTTCATCCTGTCCATTTACAAAAGGTTCAATATCGAGCCCCAACGGGATGACAGAAATTTTTTCGGCCGGACAAATCCTATAACAATTTGCTATTTCCTGTTTTTGCGATTCGCTTAGTACGATGATCGCTGAGGATTTCCTGGCAAGCCACCTTTCTACTGCAACAAAAAAGAAACTCGCCAGTTTGTTGAAATATGAATGAAAAATATGACCGTGATAGGTGTGTACAATAACAGGTACGCCTGACCGTGAGGCGGCCAGCCTGGCCAGGAAGCCTGGCTTTGCGCCATGGGTGTGAATGATGTCGGGCCTTTCTGACCGAATAATTTTTTTGAGCTCGCAGTATGCCTGCCAATCGTATAAGGGGTTGATGGACCGTCGCATGCTCTTGATCTCCAGGTGACGAATATGTTTAAGATCCGAAAGCAGGTAGGCTGCGTCTTTCTCGTCTTCCACCTTTGCGCCGGAAACAAGACAGGTCTCGTGCTCCCTGGACAGGGCACCAGCCAGTTGAACGGTATCCGCTGGTGCACCACCGATCACGATGCGGTTGAGAACGATCATCAATTTAGCCATCCGGGAATTAAAGCTGGGAGTTCAATATTTCGTGCGTGTCCAATATCTCGTTTACCACGTCTGATAAAGCAGGGTTATGTAACAGATCCATGTGCTTCGCGTGATGCAGGTCGGTCCCCAGGAGGCTTACTTCGCCTTTGTCCACCAGGTGATGAGCCATATCCTGCATGGGTTTGCCATAGTAACCAATCAGCGAAAGCAGGTTCACCTGGAATATGCAACCCATGTTCCTGAGTTCGTCGTAGATTTTTTTGTTCCGGTGAAAATAGCCGTAGCGTTCGGGATGGGCCAGTATGGGCCGGTATCCCTTGATCTGCATTGAAAAGATTTTCTGTTTATAATCCATCGGCGCGCTCACAAAAGAAAATTCTACGAGCACCATATTGTCTTTGATGGTGAGAAGCGGTAGATCCCTTTCGAGCAGTGAGGAAAAATGATCATCCAGCATATACTCAGCTGCGGCGAAAAATTCAACGTCAATTTTTTCCTCCTTTAACGCCTGTTTCACTTCCTGGGCTCCCGTCAGAATATTATCGGGACCGTTTTCATAAACCTCGCCCATGATATGGGGAGTCGTAATGATTTTTTGGTAGCCTAAATCAACCATGCTGCGAATCAAGGACAGCGAGGTTTCCAGGTCGGGAGAGCCATCATCAATTCCAGGAATGAGATGGGAATGCATGTCTGCAACCAGGGGCGAAAGGTCGGCGCGTTGAGGTGTTTTTTTGAAAATGGAAAACATATTGGATACTAGATACTGGATGTTGGATACTGCCCGCCCGAACGTTCCGTTCGGAACGGGCGGGGTTACTGATCAACTGGTTAACCGGTCAACCGGTTAACTGCTTTTCAAAATGCTCGTAAACCATCCGGATGCCTTCTTCCAGGCCAATTTCCGCCTTCCACCCGAGCGCGTGAAGTTTTGATACATCCATCAACTTGCGCGGTGTACCATCAGGTTTGGAAAGATCGTGAATGATTTCGCCCTTGTACCCAACGATCCTGCTCACAAGTTTGGCCAGTTCGCCAATCTCCAGGTCAACGCCGGTACCGGCATTGACAAAGCCAGGCTCGTCATAGTTTTGCATCAGGAAATAACAAGCTTCTGCGAGATCTCTCACGTGCATGAATTCGCGCTTTGGCTTTCCCGTTCCCCAGATCACGACCGACGGCGCATGACTGAGCTTTGCCTCGTGAAATTTTCTAATCAGCGCAGGAAGGACGTGCGAAGTATTAAGATCGTAGTTGTCGTTATCACCGTAAAGATTGGTTGGCATCACTGAAATAAAATGACAACCGTATTGAGAACGATAAGCGTCACACATTTTGATACCGGCGATTTTGGCAATTGCATAAGGTTCGTTCGTCGGCTCCAGTTCGCCTGTTAACAGGTACTCTTCTTTCAGGGGCTGCGGTGCGAGTTTGGGATAAATGCACGACGATCCAAGGAACATGAGTTTCTTCACGCCAGCTTTATAGGCGGAATGAATCACATTGTTTTGAATCATCAAATTATCAAAAAGGAATTCTGCTCGATAGGTGTTATTCGCAAGTATTCCTCCAACCTTTGCGGCTGCCAGAAAAACATAGTCCGGGCGCTCCTCATTGAAAAAATCACTCACAGCCTGTTGCTCCCTCAAGTCCAGTTCAGACGAGTTGCGGGTGATAAAATTCGTAAACCCTTCCGACTGCAATTTTCTGTATATGGCTGATCCCACCATCCCCCGGTGACCGGCAACATAGATTTTGTCTGATTTGTTCATTTGATTAGAGTGCGTCTTGTCTCATGATCGTTGCATTTATTCAAATTGATTCTTAATCGTATACCCCGACTCCTTCAACAACTTCTCCTTTTGGAAAAGTTCAACATCTGCCGCAACCATTTCTTTCACCAGCATTGGCAAATCGTAGCGCGGCTTCCATCCCAGCTTGGTTTGGGCTTTGGTGGCATCCCCAATCAGGAGATCAACTTCAGTAGGACGATAATATTTTGGATCAACCTGAACCACTTCCTTTCCAATGGCAGGCGTGAAACTCTTGTTGCTTGTTGCTTTCACAATTCCCTTTTCATGCTCACCCTTCCCTTTGAATTCAATTTCGATCCCCAATTCTGCAAAAGACATTTTCACAAAATCACGCACCGTGGTTGTAATGCCGGTGGCGATCACATAATCTTCTGCTTTCTCCTGTTGCAGAATCAACCACATGGCTTCCACGTAATCTTTGGCATGACCCCAGTCGCGCTTGGCATCCATGTTACCCAGGTACAATTTGTCCTGCAGCCCCATCCCGATCTTGGCAACAGCCCTTGTAATTTTTCTGGTCACAAAAGTTTCACCGCGCAAGGGAGATTCGTGGTTGAATAAGATTCCGTTTGCCGCAAACATGTCGTAGGCTTCCCGATAGTTCACCGTGATCCAGTAACCATACAATTTAGCAACTGCATAGGGACTGCGGGGATAGAACGGCGTCTTTTCTGATTGCGGGACTTCCTGCACCAGCCCATAGAGTTCTGAAGTTGAAGCCTGGTAGATCTTCGTCTTTTTGGTAAGACCCAATAACCTAACGGCCTCCAATATGCGCAAGGTGCCAATGCCATCGGCGTTTGCTGTGTATTCAGGCGTTTCAAAGCTCACTTTTACATGGCTTTGCGCTGCAAGGTTGTAAATTTCGTCGGGTTGAACTTCCTGGATGATCCTGATCAGGTTGGTTGAATCGGTTAGATCACCATAATGAAGGAAAAATCTTACGTCGGATTCATGGGGATCGTGATAGAGATTGTCAATCCTGTCGGTATTGAACAATGAACTTCTTCTCTTAATGCCGTGAACAATGTATCCCTTCCTGAGCAGGAAATCACTCAGGTATGCGCCATCCTGTCCTGTAACGCCTGTTACTAAAGCGACTTTCTTCATAGATCATTTAATTAAAAACTGGAATATCTTTCTAACTGGTTTTAAATATAGTGTAAAAAAGTAAGGTTTAAGTCCATTTAGCTCCCAAGCCATGCGGTCTTCCCTGTTCGCCCTAAACCTGTTGCGTAGCGAGGCATTGCTCATTCCTCCCGTCCTCATTTTAACGAGCGTGACTGGAATGTATTTGAATTTGAAATTATTTTTTACGAAAACCCTCAATAGAAATTCGTAATCCGCAGCGCTTCGAAGCGATAGGTTGAAGTTGCCCACGGCATCGTATACGCGCTTTCGCAAAAATACGGTGGGATGCGGAGGCATCCAACCCCAATAGAATGACCTCGGTGTGAATTCGCCCGATTTCCAGGTGCGGCTGATCTTGTCAAGCTGTGAAGCATTTACATACTGAAGATCGGCATAGCAGCCGTCCACCGATTCATCTTCAAATACCTTTGCAACCAATGTGAGAACAGAATTCGAAGTGTAGAGATCATCGGAATTTAAAATTCCAATCACCTCTCCTGTAGCGAGCCCTAAACCCTTGTTCATCGCGTGATAAATGCCCTGGTCCTTTGCAGATACCATTCGGCTAACGTGCGGAAACTCGGATACAATGTTAAGTGTGCCGTCGGTGGAATGGCCGTCGATGATGATATGTTCAACAAAAGGATAGTCCTGAGCGGCGATGCTCTGCAGCGTGTCCCGGATTGTGGCAGCACTGTTGTACGACGGAGTAATGACGGTTAACTTCAATCTAACGGTTAACGTTCAATAACGATATTTTCCAGGACGAGCATGTCCATTTGAGTACGGAGGAAGCAATCCAATGCTTCTGCCGGGCTGTTTACAATGGGTTCGTTTTCATTGAAAGAAGTATTCAACAGGATGGGGACGCCTGTTTTTTTCCTGAACGCCTCGATGAGTTCGTAGTACCTCGGCGTTACCACCCTGTCTACGGTCTGCAACCTTCCTGTACCATCTACGTGTGTAACCGCCGGAATGGTTGCCCTTTTTTCTGATCTGATCGGAAAAACTTTTTCCATAAAGGGAACCTCATCCGTCACCTCAAAGTATTCCTTCACGTATTCCCTTAAGATTGAAGGCGCAAAGGGGCGAAAACTCTCCCTTCGCTTGATTTTTGCGTTGAGCAGGTCTTTTGCGTCACTCCTGCGCGGGTCGGCAAGAATGGACCTGGCTCCCAGGGCCCGGGGACCAAATTCTGCCCTTCCATTAAACCAACCTACAACGCCGGCATCAATCAGCCGCTCGGCAACCCGGTCATATAGCGCCTCATCTTCCATGCGGCTGTATTTGATATTTTTTTCCTGCAGGAACCTCTCAATGTCTTCATTGCTAAAACGGCTGCCCGTATAAGCGCTCCAAATTGGATCTGCCCGGTGATTTCCCAGCTTTTGGTTGTATACCCATAATGCAGCACCCATGGAGATGCCCGCATCATGGCCTGCGGATGGAATGTATATTTTTTTAAAGGAAGTATTCCTGGTGATCTTCCCATTCGCTACTGAATTCTGCGCCACGCCACCAGCGATGCATATATTATTCAGACCCGTTTTCTTTTGCAGATGTTCAAGAATATGAAAAATCAATTCCTCTGTAATCCTCTGCACCGATGTAGCAAGGTCCCGATGATAATCAGAAAGCGGTTCGTCTTTTCCTCGGGGCGGTCCGAATTTTTCAGTTAAAAAATGAGTATAGAGAGGCGCCACAACAGGAATATGATCATCACCATAAGAAATGATGCCCTGCGTGGCAGACCTGAAATATTTTAAGTTGAGTTCGAAAAAGCCGTTATTCTTAAAGACGAGTACGTCCCTGAGTTTATCCACATAACGCGGCTGCCCGTAAGGCGCCAATCCCATTACTTTGTATTCATCACCGTAGTGCGGAAAACCAAGCAGCTGTGTAAAGGCGGTGTAGAAAATACCAACGGAGTGTGGGAAGTCGACGGACTCCAAAACTTCAATGGACTTATCGCGGCCAATCCCGCTCATGGTCGTTGAAAAATCTCCAGAACCATCAATTGAAAGAAGCGCCGACTCTTCGAAAGGTGAAGCAAAGAAAGCCGAAGCTAAATGACTGCGGTGGTGTTCTACCTGGTGAATTTTTTTCTTCCATTCAGATGCAGAAAGTGAGTTATCCAATTTGATAAGTTCTGCCTCGAGTGAAGCAACTTTCTTAGCATTCTGAAGCCTGTCGAGCACGGCATTAAATCCGCCTCCGGGATTCTTCAGAAGGAAGGCAATTTTTTTTCCCAATTTAGCCCGGGGATCACGACCAATTGCGATATGATCAACCTGGCTCAGGCTGACTCCGGCTTCCTTCAGACAAAATTCAATTGCCATGGAAGGGAAGCCTGCCCAGTGTTTGACCCTCCTGAATCTTTCTTCCTCCGTAGCGGCAATCATTTTGCCATTCTTGAAAATGGCCGCAGAGGAATCTGCATGGTACGCGTTAATGCCAAGAATGATCATAGGTTAAGAAAATAATTGTTCATATGTGTTCATCAAACCATTTGAATCCACGCTATTCTCTGCGAAATTCCATGCCGATTTGCTCCACTGATCAAAAATATTTTGATCCCAATCCAACGCGGCAAGTATGGCATTCCTGAATTCGGCACTGGAATTCAGCGGAATATCCCATCCGGCCTTAGCCTGCCGCAGCTGTCGCCAGGGTGTTTGATCGCTGATCAATACCGGCCTTCCTGCTGCCAACGCTTCGAATATTGCATGTCCAAAATTTTCCCCGGTTGTGGGGAGCGCAAATATATGGCTTCGTTGTAACACCGTGAGTAGGCGATCATGCTTCATTTCACCCAGGAAATTCACCTTTATGGCCTTCGGCAATGTTGCAATTTGGGCCTGACATTTTTCCCAATAGGCCTTGTCTTCAAGTATGCCGATCAGGTCAAGTTCAATGTTGGCATCGCAATCCTTTAGTACGGTTAGCAGGAAATCGAGGTTTTTGATGGGATGAATTCGCCCGATGAAAACCATGCGAAGACTGCCTTTCATTTTTGTAACCGTTTCTGCCGCCTTCAGGATCCTGGCGGGAAAATTTGCTGCTTCAATAACCCTGGCGCCTGGAAATTTTTTCAAGATGTCCTGCTCTTCCTGTTTATCCGTAGCCTGCCAAACGAGTCGTTTCTGTAAACCTCCCATCTTAAATACGGACAGGAAAATTTCCTTCTTTGTCTTTTTGAAATTCAATGCGCTGGCCTTCAACATGCCACGAGGAGCCAACACCAGCTTGCTCTTCAGGCCACCCAGCCAATGCATTACAATTGGGAAAATGGTGAAGCGTTGGGAAAATAAACTGTTCAGATAAATGAAATCAGGACGGATACTACTCACAATTTTCTTAAGGGAAGCATAAGACTGGCGGGTTGGACTGGCATAAAAAACATGGATGCCGTCCACTTCCTGCCATGCATCTGACTTAATTTCTTTGTAGGGTTCTTTGTCGCCCAGATCTCTGTCGCCCGTAAGTATAAAAATCTCATAGTGGGCTTTCATGTGCTCGGCAAAATTCACGCATGACCTGATGGGTCCGCCAGCCTTGTATCCGGGCTCAAACCAGTCGGTCATGACCAGTATTTTTTTTCCGCTATTCTTGGATGCCATTCTTTTCCATCCAGTATTCCAAAACAACAAACAACCAAACTTCCGCCCATCGTACTGCGGGGTCGTCGTTTAAAAATTTCTTCCAATAACTCATTAGGGAGTCGCCGTTGATAAATCCACGCTGGCTCATATTCCTGATCTTCGATTCACAAAATGATCTCAGTTCTTTCTTCAACCAGAGTTTCCAGGGGAAAAGAAATCCCTGTTTGCGGCGGTGAACGATTTCATCCGGAAGAAGCGGCGCGACAGACTCCACCAACAGGCTTTTTGGATAGGTCGGATACTTGATGGAATCAGGAACTGCCAAAACAAATTCAATCAGCTCATGATCGAAATAGGGTTCGCGCACTTCGAGCGCAACTGCCATGCTCATCTGGTCCGTGTCTTTCAACAATGTTTGTTGGGTGTAGCCCAAATATTCAGCAACGCTAACCTGGCTTAAGTGTGGATATTGATCCATTGCATCCGACCATGTATGTAATTGTTCAACAATTCCATGTTCATTTCCAGATGCAAGTCGCGTCAATTTCGAAATTTGTGCAGGAGAAAGAATTTGCCTGAAAATGGGATAGGCATTCTCGATCGATACATCATCCATTGCCAGGAGTTGGGAAATCCGGTTGTATTTACCTGAACTGATTTTTTCCAACACATTCCCCGACAAGCGTCGAAGCGGTGAACTCAAGTCAAAGAGGGAGCTTCGTTTTTGCAGGTCCAGAAATTTCTTGAAGAAAGGATATCCGGCAAAGAGCTCGTCTCCGCCCATGCCTGAAAGCGCAACAGTGATTCCTTCCTTTCGAATCGCTTTCGATACCACATATGAATTAATGCCATCGCCACTGGGCGTATCCATCGCTCCAAGCGCATTTTCAAGTTCGTCGAGCATGCTTTCTGGCCGAAGCTGAATGGTGTGATGATCTGTATCGAATTTTTTTGCGATGAGTTGGGCGTAGCGCGATTCATCAAATTCTTCTTCCGT
>Ga0097621_100000464_pt1 | contig 28389 bp, 48 predicted proteins | sample KBSMisM72_FD_73165 | JGI IMG/M metagenome (GOLD analysis project Ga0097621, IMG submission 73165) | Miscanthus rhizosphere microbial communities from Kellogg Biological Station, Michigan, USA - KBS Miscanthus M7-2 (version 2) (version 2) | ecosystem: Host-associated > Plants > Roots >... | reverse complement strand
GGCAACACTACGCGTCATCGGTTTGGATGGACGCCAGAAACCGGAATGTCTTGCCATTCAAGAACGCCAGGGAGACACCGGAAGAACGGCATCCTCACCCGACACAACTTGACTACTGGGATCGGTGCTTGCAAATGTACAGCAACCCGAAAGATAAGGTTTGGAGTTCGTTTGTTGGAGTCGGGTCCGAGATATTTACAGCTGTTCGTGCTGGCAGGTTCGGTATGGGTGCCGAACTTAAATCGAGCTACTACCGGCAAGCGTTAGAGAATCTAAAGCAGGTCGATAAACCGGTCGCAGATCAAGAGTCTTTAGACTTCGATGATGAACTAGGGCATGAATTCGAGGACGCAGTCTGATCGGCTAACCCCTCCCCCGCATCTCCTTACTTATTGGGGAGTGGGGGGAGGGATATCTTTGCTTACTTTCTCACAATATCTAGGCCAGGATAGAAAGTTCAAAGGCTTGGATTTATAGTATGATTCCTTTGAGCCCTGCGGGGTTTGCCGATTGGAAGCGGCGGTTGACATAACAAACATGAAATTTCGAATCAAGAGCGCCGATAGCGGGCATACGGCCACTGAGTTATGTCAGTGCTTCCAAAATGCCATTGCCTGCTACCGGCGCTTTTTTGTGTGAATTTTATGTTCAAAGATGCTCCGAACGGTAACTGGATCAGGACTGACGAGCGCGACGTTTCGCGCAGCATGGAAACGAGGGTTATCAGACGCGACGACTATGCGTGTGTCCACTGCGGCAAAAAGGACTGCGAATTATTCGGGTGTCTTATCCTACAGAATGGCCCCGGCTTCCATCTGAATGGCGTGACTTTGTGCCGTGAGTGTCGGGCGAACACCGCGCGACGGGCCAAGATGGCTCAAATAGATTCGGATCTTCGGAATTCCCACCGCATACGCCTCCGAAAGCGGATACTTAAGGCAGAACCGACCGAGGATCAGGTTTCAGATGCTGTCCGTGAATCTGTTCAAAAATGGGCGGTGTCGTGCTGACCGCCTTTGAAGAGTCTGGCCGCGTCAGACGCGCTAGGCTTCGAGGGTTGCGAAAGATCCTGGCTGATCCGCTCGAAGTGGACCGGGAATCAGTACAACAGCGCGTAAAATCTTATCAACGCGATCCGCAATGTTTTCTTACAGCCGATCAGATCAATCGGGACATTGACCAGGTGGCGAAATGGGCTTAGTCCTGAACCACGCTCTAAGCCTCAGCCAGAACCACGGGCTATCTGTCGTTCCCATTGACAAGACCCTCAAGCATCCCCCGAAGGGGTTCATGTGGGACGACTACAAAAACCGGATAATGACCGCCGACGAAATACGGACATTCTTTGGCGAGTACATGCGCCTAGGTGTCATCGCCGGTAAGGTCTCGCGGTTCCTGGAGTGCATCGACTTTGACGAACCAGGCCTTTACGAGCAGTGGCGCGAGTTGCTGGACAACAACGGGCACGACGACCTGACGAAACGGCTTTCTATCGAAAAGACCCCGCGCGGTGGCGTTCATGTGTACTACCGATGCCTAGATGGGGTCGAGCCGAACCAGAAACTCGCCATGCGACCATCGACCACGGACGAATTGATAGCGAATCCAAGGAGCCGGGGCAAGGCCCGAATCGAAACGCGCGGGGAAGGTGGCCTCATTGTTTGCGTTCCGAGTGTTGGGTACGAGGTAATTCAGGGCGATCTATCCAAGACTCCGGAGATCACAGCGGAAGAGCGATTATTCCTGCTCTATGCGGCCAAGAGTTTCAACGAACTATTTGAAGAGGCTCCCGCGAGAGAGCGCAAGGAAACAACCGGAACACATTCAGACGGGAAACCGGGCGCGGTCTTTAACGAGAAAGCCGACTGGCACGATATTCTAACGGCTGACGGCTGGCGCTATCTTTGCGCCCATAGAGGCCGGTTGCACTGGACTAGGCCCGGTAAGAATGAGCGCGAAACAAGCGCCACGACCGGCAACAGCACGACTGATCTTCTTTACGTTTTCACAACCTCAATGCATCCACTCGAACCGGACACCTGTTATTCCAAGTTCGGTTATGTGGCGACGATGCACCACAACGGCGACTATTCGGTTGCCGCCAAAGATTTGCGGGCCAAGGGATACGGTTACGTGGTTCCTAATGAATACGGAGCTGCCAAGGCACCTGAGACCGCAGAAATGCCATCCGAGAGAGCGGAACTCCCTCGGGATGGGGGTGTGGAGCACCCTCAAAGAGTGTGGCACGGATCATCCTTCTCCGTGCTTATGAGACGACCCAAAAAGGTAATGCTTGTGGACGGCCTCATAGGCGAACAGGATAATTTCATGATCTTCGGGGCTCCGAAGTCTGGAAAAACATTCGTCGGCATCGACTTCATGGTTTCTTGCGTGGCCGGAAGGACATTCGCTACCATGTTCGATATTGCGAGGCCTCTAACGGTCGCGTACCTGACCAATGAGGGTATCGGGAAGCTACCAGACCGGCTTGCATCCTGCGCCTCTCATAACGGACTAACCTACGAAAGTCTTGACGATCGTCTGATTATTTATGAGGACGTTCCGCAGCTTTACCAGATGGACGGACCTATGTCGATCAAGACTTTTGTCCGCGACTGGGAAATGCACGAAACAAGATCGTTAGACATCCTAATGATTGATACCCTAAATAAAGCGGCCATCGGGTCAGACGAAAACTCTAATTCGGATGCCGCACTAATATCGACCAACCTGCTCTATGCTAGGCGTCGGTTGGGTTGCGCTACGGGACTCTTTCATCACTCGGGAAGAGACGGCTTAAAGAGCCGGGGGGCATCGGCATACGACGGGGACATGGACGTACAGCTAAAGGTCACGAACGACAACGGCAACCGATTGCTTGCTATGAGTTTTGCGAAGGATCTTGAGGGATTCGAAGACAACGGGTTCAAGTTGACTCCGGTCAACGAATCAGCGGCGGTCACTTGGACCGGCTCCGTGGAAATGGCATCCGAGAACGACACTGTAATTACTCAGATCGTTTACAAGCTCCGATCTATCGGGAGCAAGGAGTTGTGGACAGCATCGCAGCTGTATGAGGCCTTGCCACATCTTTCCGTTAAGGCTATCCGCATAGCGTGTCAGCGGGAAGTAAACAACAAAGGCCCGCATTCGTTGCTTCGATTCGTAGTTGAGCAAGACAAGGGGTCTAGCATGTGGGGCCTTAAATGATCGAGGTTCGTCAAGGAAACAGAAGTGGAAACAAGAGGAAACAGCGTTTCATCGAGGTTGAACCTAATGGAAACACAAACGGAAACACATGGAAACAGGATGCCATTTTAGGTGAAACAGAAAGGAAACACGCAAGAAACAAACATTTATCAGCCCCTCCCGAAAGATTGGAAACAGGGAGAGACCCTTTAGGGTCTCCCTGTTTCCAATCTCAGAGGCTCGGCGGGGTCGATTTAGTTCGAGCAGGGCAAATGCTCCGAATCCTGAACGACATCAACGCCAAAGGTTTTGACGGCGAGATCTTGTTAGCCGAAATCGAAAAGGCGACACTTGGCAAACCGCATGACCCTGCTCTAATCCTTGCCGAAACGGAACGCTGTGGGACTTGGTGCGGTGTCCTGTCAGGCAGAGAATTGACCGCCAAAGCAATAGAGGTTTTCAAATGAAAAGAGCAGAGAAAGTAGCGATCCCCTGGTTAAGAGGGAGTAAGTGAGGATCAAAGCAGGAATTTTGAACGCCGTCGAAGAGCGCGGCTTACCGTCCGAGAAAATGGACATGGGCAAAGACCTTAACGGCGTTCCGGTTAATTGGACACTTGGGCAGCATCGCGAACTTGAGATCAAGAACCGCGATTTTTGGGATCGTCGGCACAAGAGATCCGATGCGGCAAAGCGCGGTTGGCAGAATCGAAGGGCGATGGTGACCCCATGACCCTAACCCTCTACGGCAACATCCAATGTAGTGATGGAAGGTTCAAGGTAAGCCGATCTGTACCGGATCACTGCCGGTTAGTCGCGGGCGAAAAGATTAGATTCGAAAGGCTAACCGTTCGGGTGGATCAGGTTACTTGGATCGCATCGGGGATCTTGGAAGGTCTTGACGATCAGTGCGCAGAGATCGCGTTAGGATTCGACGCCACAAAGATGACCCGTGAAGATGCAGAAGTCCTGTTTCACGTGAACGGGTTTGAAGTTCAGGAGATCGAATAATGGCGAGAGCAGTAGGAAGTAGCAACACAACGAAGGAAGTTCGGGACGCCATCCATGAGGATCGTCAGAACGGAATGCCGATCAAAGCCGTCGCGAGAAAGTACGGCGTAGATCGAAGCGTAGTTAGGCAGTGGGGCGGCAGAATATCACCCAAGGAAGAAGAATCAGCCCCGACGTATCTAGGGCCGATCCGAGCGGGAGACAGATTTCGCGTCAACGGTAGAGCTAGATTTGTTTGGGCGAGACGAGGGAGCCTGATCCAACTGCGATCTTACGAGAATGGTTCTCCACTGCATGGAACTGTGCAAAAGGACGTATTAACGCTGGCTGAATTACGTCGATGCAAACTGCTCAGAGCAAACACAGAGGGAGAGGTATTGGCTATGGGGTCGAAACCTGCCTTAAAATCGCCCTACATCCGCGAAACAGCCGCGCAGGTCATTACATAGGGGCAGCAGCTAAAACAGGCCGTAGAAACGAAAAACGCATTTCTGCACGGGAAGACCCGAAAAAATGCGTTTGTGTAGACCGAAAATGCGTTTGTGCATGGAGTCGATCTTATTTGACTGGCTGATTCAACGGCAAATCTGCGTTGCGAGTTGCCTCATTCGACTTGCTAGATCAGGTTGAATCAAGTGCCGTTTATTCATGTTTGCGGGCCGCAAGTCTCAAGAGCCGGTCGAGATCTACGGACGATCCCCTAGCTGCTTCTGAGATCGAATCCAAGAACGCAAAAACGCAAAGTCGATAGCCTCTCCGAGTTTATGGGCAGGCGCTTTGCTGCGTTCGATGGCATCGTCAACCCATTTCGGGCTTGATAGAAGTGCCGCCGCTTTGTCGAGGACGTTCTGGGTTTCGGTGTTCTTCGTCATTTCTTCAACTCCTCCACAGAAACATCTTTACCTTTCGGCCATACAGGACCAGGGCAGTCTATGAGGCCGTTTTTGATGTGTAGATAGCCTTGGGTGTCGATTTCGATGTCTGTCTCTAGGCCGTCACGACAACCGACGAAGACGGACATTGAATCGGTTGCGATTGGCTCTTTGTGAGCAATCTTGTAGCACGCGACAGCTATGCCAATCCAAAGTACTCCGAGGATAGCCGCGCGGATCTTGAGGTAGTTAGGCATTTCTCAAAACCTCTTCTTGAGCACGGTCTACCCTTTCATCGTGATCTAGGATTACGATTTGTCCGCGTTCCGGTTTGGGTTGGGCGATTAGGACCAACTGGCGCAGGCTGCAAAGCGAGTTTCCGAATGAAAAGCAAGATTCGAGTTCAACGGTAACGCGTCCCATAGCGATGGCGTGTCGCAAACGTTCGATAATCTGCTTTGTGGCTTCTTCTGGTGTGATGTTAGGCATGTTGCTCCTTAAAGATTCGAGTCAGAAATCACCGTGGAGACCATATCCAGGATTGTAAATGGCTCAGTAATTGTTCGATTTTGTTGATCGGGCGAAAGCTTCTTGAACGCCTTTCGAGCGCCAGCAGAATCAATGTGCTCGGACAAGATCTGCTTAGTGTAAATATCGACAAGTCTAATGCCTGAAAGTTGTACGTTTTTGATCATGATTATTCATTCTCCGCAATAGGTCCACAGTCACACTGAGAAGCAGTCATAGCTCTACATCCAGTGCAATAGGGTGTAGGGTCGTAGTTGGGATCTCTCTTGATCGTGGTGTCACCGACCAAGGACAAGGCTTCCGCTACGACGATAAGTTCGGACTTGCAGGGCATGTTCGCCCTCGATCCGTACATCTCGCGGGCTCTTCTAAGGCAGTCGTTGATATTGAACGGTTGAATATCGCCATTCGGGCTGATCGTGTGCGTGGCATCATTACATAGGCCGACACGGACCCATCCTGGTGGCAAGTCTTTGATCTTTTTCATAGTCATATACTCCAAGGGGTTAGGCGGGGATTGCCGCGTTCTGCTTGCAGATATCCGCGAACGATGCGCCCCACATTTTTGAAGCGCGGTACTCGCTGGATCGGCAAAGTTCGGTGATCGCTTCAAGACAGGTGACTCCGGATCCTGCATCCGATTCTTGAAGATTCGTAAACCCTCCGTAAGTCGCGCACCATGCGTCTCCGTCAATATAGAGACGGATCTTCAACCATTCGGCGTAATGTGATGCGTCCACGTCGTCACATCTCCAAAGTGCGGCGAGTTCGTTGATTTTGTCTGTCTTCGCGCCAAGCGATCCGGCTTCGACTAGGATTGTCCATGCTCCGGCACGGTCGGTCGGATCGAGAGGCCAAAATGCGCGTACAAAGTCGGAATCTCGGAAGTCGGCAACGGTGTCATCGAACGCCTTTTTGTAGATCAAGTCGCCGTTCGCGTGTAGGTAGTAATAGCCTTGTGTCATGTTCTCATTTCTCCTCGTGTAAATTAGGGGTCAGGCGCTAACCTTTCCAAGAGCGGATCGGCAACCCCAACAGGTAACGCCTAGGCTGTTCTGATGGTCAACGTCGCGCCGAAGATTCCGAAGTGTCGGCTTCTTGCCTTGGCACTCTTCAAGATGATCCCAGTCGCGTTGTCGAAGGTTCTTTGCCCATTTCGGGCGGTTCTGTTTTCGTTTGTTCATGTCGTTCAATTTGAAGTTAGGGAGCCTAGGGGTTAGCTAGACTCTGGGGGGTCAGGCTTCTGAGTTCATCAACTGATCTTCGTTGACTTCGATTGGATTAGGCATCGAACAACGCGGAGAAAAGCATCCTCCGAGTCTGCCGGTGTCGCGGTCCAAGTGCCGATGAATTCCGTTAATGTCGTGCCAGAAGTTGAAAGAGTCAGCCTTGAGCAGCTTTTCGAGGTTGAGCGGGTGGTAGATATGCGTTGCTTCGACATCCATTTCTGTATCGAGCGTGTCAACCGAAGGGTTCTCTTTGTGTGCTCGCTTGGCGATCTGCTTTGCAAGGGCGGCATCTTCTTTTGTAATTCGCTTCCAATCAATCATTGTTCTGTTTTCTCCTTGTTAGGTATCTCTGAGGGGGTTGGGTTAGGCTCGGTGCTCGCTAGGACATCGGATCCATCCGTCGAACCAGGCCATTTTGTTTGACCAGAAATCCATCTGCTCGAAAGCTTCGGATCGTGCTCTTTTGGACACGCCAAGCGGGGCAAGCGCAACTGCTCGGGCTGCTCGCCAATTTTCGGTTGCTTCGTTCAGTTTCGCTTCAATCTGCTCTCTGATCATTTCGTTTGCTCCTGCCGTCTGTCCGGCTTGATGAATTAATCATATCACGTATAAACACGGAAAGCAAGAGCAAAACGCACGAACTGGTAACGATGCCGGGTTTTATTTGAATCACGCATAGGGCTGGTATCTGTGCTATGCTTAATGTAATGAGTGAAGAGGCGAAAAAGCCGGTTGGTCGTCCGTTCGGGTGGAGAAAGCCCAACGCGAAGATCCAGAAGTCAAAGCGTTACCTGCCCGAACAATGGGAAGCAGTAGAGCTGATGATTACGGCCTGGGCCGAGCACGGCTCAAAGATCTTGAAATACATGAGGGGGTTGAAGTGAACAGACGCGAGCGCAAGAAGCGAGAGCATACGACTTGCTGTATTTCGGATCAGGGATGTATTGGCGACACAATGTATTGGGGACCGCAGACGGAATGCTTTTCTTGTGGTAGTCCGGTATGTCGAAAGTGCTCGGTTGTCGCTGAGTACATGAAGTATGGCAAGCAGAGACTTTGTACGTCCTGTTGCGAGCAACGTCTAGGTGATCACGGCAAGATGTTGGCGATTCGCTGTTTTGCCCGCGCAATCGGCGTTACGGTGGCTTACATACGAGAGAACGCACCCTGGTGTTTCCCGTGAGTTATAAAGAGGCAGCAAGCCCAACAGATAGGAGTGAGGAATGATGACTTGTCGAATTGAAGATTTGCGAGAAGACGACCGGCTAAAGTTAATTGCCGATCCTTTGGAGCAGGAATCGGTTAAGTGGACCGTCTCTGCATCGCCAACCAGTAACTATATTTATACTTGGGGCGGCTTACGGTTGTACGCAAGCGACATGGACAAATGGGAGGCGTTCCGAGACGGTGAAGTTATTCAATCAGGCGTGGTCGAATGATCCCCAAGACAAGACGCTGGCACCTTTGCCAAGAGAGAGAGGTAGAGAATGACTGAGTATAGGCGTTTTACTTATATTTTGCAATACGATAACAATGAACACAGCATCTACACGACCGTGGATGCCGAGAACAGATCCGACGCTTGGCAAAAAGCCATTGATTTCTCGGATGGATACTTGAAAGGCGATTTGCGGGCGATCAAATTTGTGAAAAGCGAAGCAATCTGACTCAAGAGGGAAGTTTGAGATACCACTACGACGACGAAGGCCGCATGATCTGTAACGACTTCGAATCTGAGGTTTGGTCCTTCAAGGAAGGGATGATTTGCAGTGGTTGTGGCAAAACGGAGAAACCAGACGATGAATAACGAACAGATCCTAGAAGACATCAAAGCGGCCAAGAAGGCTATATGCGAAATGTGCAGTGAAGGGCGGTATCCGAAGATGAGAATCCCGGTACATCCCGACGATGAAGATCAGACAATCATGCGTGTACTTGACTGGGCAGAAGCCAAGGCGAAAGAGGTTGAGAGTGGACAATAACGAGGCGAATTGCCGAAAGGCATTCGAGGGCCAACCGAAAGAAGCGTTTGCCAAAACTCATAACGCTTGGCTTGCCTTTCGTGCCGCATGGTATATCTGGCACCCTGAAGAATTCATGTCTCCAATGGAAAGGATCTGGGCTCATGACGATGCCGCTGGGATCGATGTCATGGCCGAGGAACCGGAAACAGAAGGTATCAGGTGAAGCAAAAACAATCAAGACGTGCAAGGATCAGAGAGCAGAATGAAGATTAGCGATTACTTGAACCAAATGGCAGCAAGGCCGCAGGACGTGCGTGGAGAATGCCCAGTTTGTGGGAGAAACCTTGTGCTGAACCCCAAGGGAGAACTTCCCTGGCACCCGAATAAGCTAGGCTGCGAATGTTTCGGCGTGGGGCTAAAAGTGGCTGGCGGGAAGAACCAGTAAGGAAGATATGAGGGACGACGAACTAATCGAAGATTTTGAGATTCAGACGTGCGCAAGTGTGCTCTGCCGAATTCTGAAAGAGCACGGCCAAGCAGAAATACGCGAGTTTGCTAGTAGCTTGTGGAACGGGCGAATCACAAAAGGAACCGTGTCTCAGGAAAGAATCGCAGACGTTCTGAGGCTTTGGGGTGCGCACAAAGTCAAGACCGAACCACAACTGGAGAAGGGATCTGAATTCTAAGGCTGATTTTGCTGTAGAATAAGACATGGCTAGTAAGGATGCCAAGAATTTGACACCCGATAGGATTTGATAGGAAATGGCTGCTTTTGAGTGGGATGGATCGAAAGAGGAAGCGGCGCTCCTAATCGCGGTTGGCGAACTTACGAACGATGAAATAGCCGAGAAACTTGATATTGGTATCGCCACGCTTTACCGGTGGAAGACCTATCAGGAGTTCAAAGACAAGATCCGCGAGAACAAGGATCAGATTCGAAGCGATCTATTTGACTTCCAATTCGCAAACGTGGCTCACCGAATCGTCAGGGCCAACAAGCGATTAAAAGATCTAGGCAGACTCACCGATGCCCGCGCAGAAGCCAATGCAGACTTAACCGGTGGCAAGACCGGCCTAGTGGTTCGAGACTACAAAGGATCGGGCGAGAATATCCGAGAGGTCTCGACATTCGACGCGGCTTTGATTAAAGAAGAGCGCGAACTGATGAAGTACATCAGCCAAGAGCTAGGACAGTGGACCGAGAAAACGGAACTCTCCGGCTCAATCTCCACCGATCCCCCACAACAACAGCTAGAAGACATCCTCAAGGACCTTAAAGTAAAGGCACTTACCAAGGACAAGAACCTATCTGAACAGCAGCTAGAAGAGGTTAGGGCTTTGGTGGATAAGATGGCTGAGGATGCTTAGAGCCATCTTGGAAAATAAATAATATTCGTGTCTGGTTCACTTGAATAGTATTGTATACTGGAATCGTGAACAACACACTTACTGCCAACCAGGTAATCGCCGAAGAGATTAGACGGCAAATCGGACGCCAAGCTCTATGCATGATCGGAGCGTCTCAGTTCGTCGCCATTGAGAACGGTATTCAGTTCGCCATCAAGGGGTCACGTGCTGGTAATAAGATCCAGATCACGTTACGGGCTGACTTATATACGATCAAGCTCTGGAAGATTCGAGGAGTGAACTGTAAGCACGTCTCGACCGCGATGATGATCTACGCGGAGAACCTGAACCGCACAATCGAGGACATGACCGGACTGTACACCAAGCTATGAAGAAAAACAAGAAACCACACGGAGGCCCTAGACTAGGATCAGGGCCAAAGGTGAAAGATCCGTCTGGGGCCAAAAGGGTGTCAGAAACTTACTCAGCTACACCCGCCGAGCACCGAGAGCTTCACGCTTACCTTGAACAACTCCGCAAACAACTCCGCAAACAAGGAAGTAATTCTGAATGGGTGGAGGACTGAAGCTTGTGTAACGTCCGTGGTCCACGACTTCCTTTGTGTAACGTGAAACCCATTTAGTGGTACGCACCTCGAAGGGCTCCGGCGTAAGCAACTGTAACTGGTAGTTGACTCCTGGTTGGAACGTGCCGTAAGCCTGAATCTGTAGAGCCAACTATCTCTAAAGGGAGAAGAAATACTTTCAGGCGCGATGGAGATTGTACCTTTTGTATTTTAGGTCGTTTTTGAACCTAAGACTGCTCGATTTAGATTCAAAATGAGGCAAGTAATGAGTACAAGAGGGCAAAGGTACTAAGTTGGGTGATATTGCTCGCAGGGTAGCAATTATGAACTTCCAAGGATTTCTAGGGAGTTCGTTTTCAGCGCAGGTAAAATGGATGAGTGGACACGAGTGCTGATGAGACGTGGCTAAGGATCGCTGAGGCGTTCGTAAGCGGACTCTCGGTTGATTGGCTAAGTCGGATGCCAGAGGGGATGATCTTCGAGTTGTCCATGCCAAACGATAATCGCGGCGGTCTGTCCAAGCTTCGCATTGAGCGCGTTCCAGAATCCGACGCAGAAGCAATCTCACGCGCAATGGATCGTCAAGACAGAAACCTAGAGCCGGTTGAAGACAAGACTTTAAGGGACACCAAATGAAGCAAGCACTACCAAAAACAGTTCTCTAAAGACCTTCCAGGTCAAGGAGACACCAAATGTATCGAAGATCAGTTACGAAGCGTTCACGGTTGCGCAATGACAGGAACCATGGAAAATGGTGCATGCGATGGGTGAGGCGCGAGGACTTCTATCCGAGCATGTGGCGAGTAGCGTGTGCCAATGTTTTTGAGTTCCGCGAAGAGTTCGAAGTCCCGCAAAAGATCGGACGAACTCTGTTGAGTAAACCGTCTATGCGGTGGTGGGGCGATTGATAAGCTAACCCCATGTAACAATCTCCCTGAATCATTAGAGGATGGGAGAGCGAAAGCCACGAGTAAAGAGGAAGGATAAGTTATGAACCCCTTGCTTTTCTCGTTATTCTAGCGTAACATGATGTTGTGAGTATAACTACCAACCCACTCGAAACATGCGACATCGCTAAGAAGATTGTCAGCGAGGCAACTCTCAAAAAGTCTAGCCACGAAACGGCTATGGATAACATTCTGGAGCCGTGCGAGGAGTGCGTCATGGAACTACGGTTCCGCACTCTCTTGGCTTGCGGGCTACTGCCTGAATCGAATTTCTTTGATGGTGCTGGTAAGTTCGTGGGCCCATCAGATTCGAAGGTTATCCGAGCCGATAGCCCCAAGGGTGACTCAAAGCATCTGATTCGAATCCTCCAAGTCTGCAATGACAGATGGACCGATTCAGAGCGCGAGCTACTGAAAGAATTCGTCTTGGCCGATCTATCTCGAAAGTCAGACGAAATCGAAAGGAAGCGATTGTTCCGGTGTGCTGACTGGGCGGTTCGGGAGGTCGCGCCTAAGCGGTTCGAGCTAGCGAAGCGTCAAGACTTAGCGGATCAGTTCCGCGCGTTCGATCCGATTATCGACAAGGCAAGCGCGCAAAAGGCACGAGATGCTGCTGATGCTGCTGCTTATGCTGCTGCTGATGCTGCTGATGCTGCTGCTTATGATGCTGCTGCTTATGCTTATGCTGCTGCTGCTGATGCTGCTTATTCTGCTGCTTATGCTTATGATGCTGCTGCTGATGCTGCTGCTGATGCTGCTGATGCTGCTTATGCTGCTGCCCGGAAGCCGTACATCGACGCCACGCTCGAATTCATCCGCGAACTGATCGCGATGGGCGCGTGACGTTAAAGCAAGCAGGGGAAAAGTACAATCGCAACCCGAATTGTTTACGGGTTGCGATTAATCGCGGCAATTTGAAGGCTAAGAAAGTTGGGCGTGATTGGACGGTAACTGACGCTGCGATGATTGTGTTCACAAAGAAGTCTGATCCCTCTCAACCAACCCCCTAATATAAGCAAGAGCGGGTAAGATCAGAGTGTCAAACGTAAGTGGTTGGGGCTGTGACTCCAGCTTAGAGCCGGGAAACTCCCAAAGAGTCCCGGCTTCTTTATGTGTGAAGATGCGGTAAAATTATGTTGCGGTTCTGATGTTGAGTTACTCCGACATCGTGCCGCATAGGAGTAACACCATGTCTATCGTAATCAAGAAGAGCGAGACCGCCGATACCAGGTCTTGTGACTTCGCGAACGTCTCAAAACAAACCCTTCTGGCGAGTTCTGTCCAGCATATCGGGGACGTTCAGCAAGCCTTGCAGTTCTTCACGAACAAGATCGCAGAAGAGCAGCGGGTACACGACTTCGACAAGATCACCGACATTGATGGGTTCCACCGCGACTTCGTGACAGGCTTCAAGCAAACCACATGGTGGGAAGCGCATCGCCAATTGAACCGACACCACCTTGCGATGCCCGATGGCGTTCGGGATGATGTGAATCTGATTGACGTACTCGCATTCATTGCCGATTGCGTCATGGCTGGGATGGCGAGAACTGGCGAGGTTTATCCTTTAGAATTGCCCGCTGATCTTTTGGCGCGTGCATTCGAGAACACCGTAACGTTGCTCAAATCCGAGGTTGTTGTGGCCGATCCGCAGGTGACGGCATGAGCAATGGCGCATTAGTCCTTGATGCGGGACACCCTGCCGATATGGTTCCAGGTGACTACTTAGTGATCGGGCTAAGGACTTGGGTTTATATGGGACGTGGATCAGTCGGCGACTTGCAGACGGAGTACCGGTTCGCGCACAAAGGAGATCCCAACGGAATCGACGCTGAAAGGGTTTACTCGCAATCGGAAGTGGAGGCGCTTTCAGGTGCTGGTTTCCTGTATCGGACATCGCCGGTGAATCTGGTATTTCCGAGAGCAGTCAACGGATACAAGTAACCTGCTGCAAATGTTCAGCAGGGGATCTTGCGTGACCCGGCTTTTCAAAACCGCTGTAAACTAACAAAGGCATGTTAGAACTCCCTCCTTGGATCTCTGTTGAAGAGATAACGTCTGTAGCAACAGCAGAAGACACGAGTAAGATTGCGGAGTTAGTTAGGGAGAGTGGGGAAGACAAGCGGATCACGTTCGCTGATTTGAAGATCCGAACCAAGGATAAGAAGATCATCCCCTTCGTGCCCAATCCTTCGCAATATCGTTTCCTAGAGAAGCATTGCCCGAAATGGAAGCAGGGCATCTATGATATTGAAGGACTCCGCGAATTGATCCTAAAAGGTAGGCAGCAAGGCTTCACGACGCTTATTCAGGCGATCTTCTTCTGCTTAACCCTGAATGAGCCCAATACCCAGACTGTAATCATCGCTCACGACACAAAGAGCACGGAAACCATTTTCCAGATGATCAAGATCTTCTATGAGCACTTGCCCGAGGATAAGAAGCCGCCTACCAAGTACGCATCCCGGCATACTTATTTTTGGCCTGGGATCAATTCCTACTACTCGGTGGGCAGTCGCGGAAGAGGTGGCACGGTCAACAATCTGCACTTCTCCGAGGTTGCTTGGCATCCCGAGGCGGAAGAGATCGCAGCGGGCTTACTCCAGTCGGTTCCTCTGGGCGGCAATGCAGTTCTGGAGTCCACGGCTAACGGACTCGGGAACTACTACCAGACAGAATGGGAAGCGGCGGGGAACGGCGACTCCACATTCCAGCAATACTTTAGCCCTTGGTTTGAGAACCCAGAATATAGCGTAGAGGTTCCGCATGGATTCACGAGAACGGAAGCAGAAGAGGCTCGCGCTAAAGTCTACGGTCTAGCCGATGGGCAACTAGCATGGTATCGAATCAAGTCGAAGGAACTAAAAGAGAAGGTCAGGCAGGAGTACCCGGACTGTATCGATGAGGCGTTCCTATCTTCGGGTCATCCCTACTTCGACCGAGACTGCTTAACTGATTTGATCGCCCGATGTTCCGATCCACTTGAGATCGCGGCTCCTGATCCAATCAGCCGACTCGGTAAGAATTGGAAGTTCTTGAAAGTCTGGAAAGAGCCAGAAGAAGGACGGCGATATATTATCAGCGGTGACACTGCCGAAGGTTTGACCGATTATGGAGATCCGGACTTCGATAGTGCGAGTGTCTGGGATGCAGAGACGTACGAGCAAGTTGCGCACTTGCATGGCCGATGGGATACGCACGAATTCGGGCTACTCTTGGCTGAACTGGGCAGATGGTACAACGACGCTCTAATAGGAATCGAGCGCAACAACCACGGCCACGCAGTCATAAACGCAGTGATGCACTCAGCCGATTATCCAGCAATGAACGCAGGGGAGTGCAAAGGCGTTTACTTCCATGAAGAGTATGATGCTCGAACGAGTGTTAAGAGCAGAAAGCCAGGATGGCCGACGACCCCGAAGACTAAGTACTTTGCCCTAGACGGTTTGGCATCGAGCCTAATCAACAGAGACATCAAAATCAACTGCAAAGAAACGTTAGGGGAGATGATGCGGTATGTTAAGCTACCAGGCAGTAAGGCAGGCGGTGAGGCAGGGTCTCACGATGACAGGGTTATGGACGCCGCTATCGGGGACGTGCTTTTGAAGCTTGGATTATGGAAGAAGGACCGCCGACAAAGAATCGTCCCTGAAATCATCTAATGTTTCTTCTTTGCCTCTCAGTTACCATCGCGATAGGGCTAGGGCTCACCGTCACGGCCATCATGCTCGGAGTTGTGTTAATATTCATTCGAGCGGGCATAGGCTATGCTGATGCGTGGGTAAAGGGTCTTGGAGTGCCAAAAGAAACTAAATGAGGCTATTCAGATCCGCGCTCGCAAATATCCACGACCAAGCTAGACGCGGTGCCCAGATCGTTCCTTCCATTACCGGAGCATCCTATGGCGGCAACATTGTCGGCCCTAACGGGATGCTTAGCAACGGATCAGGTCAAGAGGGTATCGACTTCGCGCGGGAAGTCGGAACGCGGTTCGATATTTCCGTTGTGTTCGCGGTTCTGGCGTTCGCTCAACGGAACATGCAGTCGGTCCCTTTGCGTGTGTATCGCAAGACCGGCACGCAGAAGGCAGAGATTGTCGAGAACCATCCAGTTCAGATCCTTTTGGAGCGGCCTAACCCGTGGTATCCGGGCTCTTTATTGCAAGGCATGCAGGTCTTCGGAGAGATGGCGTGGGGCAATTCTTACTGCTACAAACATCGGAACCCAAACACAGACGAAATCATAGCGTTGGAATTCTTGCCGCAGGGCACTTGCTACCCCTACACTTGGCCCGGTACTGGGGAATTCGTCAGTGTGTACTGGATGTCCACGCCGAACGGCTCCTTCCCGGTCGAGCCACGCAACATGCTACATATCCGGTACGCCATGAATGTTTTTTGGCCCGTATATGGGAAGTCGCCGCTTGAAGCACTATTCCCCGAGGTCGCGGCTGATCGATTAGCGTCTAGGCACGAAGCGGCGGTTCTTGATAATGGCGCGGTTAGCTCGGTCTTTATCAGCCCATCAACGTTGGGAACCGGCGCGGAAGCCGATCCATTAAAGCCGGTCCTAGAATACAGTGCCGAAACAGCACGGCAGATGGAAGCGAGGCTAAGGGAGAAGCTGACCAAGGATGCCAAGGGGTCTCCATTCGTATCTACCTTCCCGATCAAGCTTGACAAGATCGCATTCAGCCCCGAGGAACTGAACTTGGAATGTGTTCATGCCTTAGCGGAGCAAAGGGTTTGTGCTTGTTACGGATTCATGCCGGGTGCTATCGGATTCGGTACAGGACTCCGAGAGCAGAATAACCGTGCCTCTCTCGATTCGGCTTTGACGTTCTCGATTGAAAATGGCCTGTTGCCCTACATGCGATCCAGAGCAGAGCAGATGACAATGGACCTACGCGAAATGCTTGACGATGGGGAGTTCATCATGTACGATGAATCCCAGATCGCTTGTATCCAGAACATGATCTTGGAGCAATTACAAGCGGCGGCAGGGCGTCCTTTGTTGAGTCTGAACGAAGGGCGAGCGAAAGCCGGTTACGGCCCGGTCAAGGGTGGAGACGTATACTTGATTCCAAAGGGGTTCATTGAAATGGGCAGTGAGGACGCGAGCCCTGATAAACCATCGAATGAAGACAAGGAGGATCTAGACGATGCTGATTAGCGTTCCGAACTCTCTAGGTTCTCCCAACCGTGTTTCTGATTTCAAAGCACAAGTAGGGATGGGCCAAAACGGGGAAGTTTGCCTTATCATAGATCTTGGAGGCGAAGTGGTAACGCTTCCGTTTACGCCGACTCAGGCTAACACGCTGGCGGGTCTACTGATACAGGGCTCGCAGATGGGTATGATTCCCAAAGTAGTTTCGGGTACGAGTTAAGGAAAATACAAGATGGCACAACCAAACGGAACGTCGGGCACGATCTCGATTATCAATTCAAACCTTGCGAGCGGGATTCCGACTCCTTTGTCTTTTGTCCAGCTACCGGCACAGATCACTCAGAGTGTAAGCGGTGCCGCACTAGGAGACAACTTCCTGAGCCCTGGCGCTAACTGGGTTACAGTCTCAGTGCTCGCTAATTCTGGCACTGGTGCCCTTACTGCCCGTGGGACCGCAGACGGTGTTAACTGGTACACGCTCGGGCCCACTCCGTTCCTGAATATGACCACGGGCGTGTCATCGGCAACGATTCCAAGTGGATCAACAGCCATGTATCTCGTCAACGTGACCGGCCTTCTGGGTATCCGAATCAACGCAGAGGCGGCGGTAGGTGGATCTTACACGGTCGCTATCAACGAATCCACAGCGGCATATGTTGCGGCTGGACAGGGCTCTACACCGGCATGGTTTACGTCTGTTGCCGTTCCTCAATCAGGTAGCGATACGGTGGTTAAGGCGACTCCGGGACAGCTAGTCAAGGTGCTTGTTACAACTCTCGCCACGGCGGCTATCAGCATCTATGACAACGCTTCGGCGGGATCGGGAACGATCATTGGTCAGATTCCAGGCAGTACGGCTGTTGGAACGGTCTTGACATTCAACAACCCGGCAGCACTCGGAATAACGGTCAAGGGCGCAGCGAGTCAGCCGAATATCACCGTCTTCTATTCCTAGGTAGTAGAATGATTACAAGTTGCCATAGGCGCGGCGGGCGTGGTGAGTTTCGCGAAAGCGACAAACGCGCCTTATCTCGAAAGGGATAAGGAATTCGGGGGTTAAAGTCCCTCGCTGGGCGCTGGCAGTCTCGGGACTGATCCAGGTGAGGGGAATCCTTCTCGTGGCAACTTGTAAAACTTGAATAAGCAAATGAAAACTCAACCCCGATCCCTCAAGAGTGCGGTAGGCGATACCGACGCGCTGATTCATTTTGGGCAGGAGTTGAAGGCGAAAGCCGAAGACCCGTATAAGTTTGAGCGGGCATACCTCGTTTTGTTCACCGGTCCAGAAGATCCCGATTTGGCCGGTGACTACTTCGACGCAAAGACGGATTTCGGATCTCATACGAAGACAGATATGTACTACGATCACGGCCTAGACGACACGGTAGGCAAAGAGGTCGTAGGCACTGCGGAGATGGGTGTAGACGCGAAGGGTGTTTGGCTTGATGCTCAATTAGATCGGGCGAACAAGTACGCAAAGGACATCGCGAAGCTTGGAAAGGCCAAGAAGCTAGGATTGTCCAGCGGAACCGCTTCTCATTTGGTGGCACGCGAGCCTATTACGGATGCGGCGGGCAAGACTATCGCTAACCACATTACAAAGTGGCCTCTTGGTCTTGATGCCAGTTTCACACCGACGCCATGCGAGCCAAAGACGAGACCGGATATTATGCCGATCAAGGCTTATGTTCATCAGTCCTTCAAGGCTTTGACTGAGGGAATGGAAGGGGATCTGGATGAGAGTTCGGCGCTTACGAATACGGACTTAGGCACTTACACTTATCCGGTTGCGCCAACACTCGGGCATACGATGTCATCCAAGATGGCGACAGAGCACGGGCGGTTAGTTCATCAGCTTTACCGGAACCGGACGATTTCGACGCCCGATTACAAACACATTTCTGACGGGTTCGCTAATTGTGTCCGCACCTTCCATACGGGCCTAAATGAAGACATGGCCGGTCGCACTTGCGATCAGTGGGACGATTACGACGCTCAGTACAAGGCGATGGGTCCAGGCATGAAGACGGTCGGAGATGCCTTACATGGCGCTATAACCCGCGCTTACAACGCCGGAGCGGATCACATGATGACCCGCGGCTACATGACGACTCAGGAACACAAAGACGCGGGCGATCACTTTGCGAAGTGCCGTGATGAGTATATGGGCGGTATTGACGACTCGGTTAAGAACCGGACGCTCAAAGAGAACGGCACAAGCTATGCCGATATTAAAAGTTTGGATTCCGCTGAGGGTCATGGCCCGACGCTTGAATCTCAGGTTGGAACGTTGCTTGCTGACATTTCAATCATTCAGGGGAAGGCACTCCCCCTTAAAGACCGATTCGAATCGGTCAAGAGTGTTCGCGCCGAAAAAGGGCGGGGTCTTGGTCCCAAAGCCTGCGGCCACATCGAAGAAACAGCGAATGCACTCAAGGCGCTTGCCTTGGAGCTTGAAGCATTCTTGCCCGTTAAAGAGGTTGATTCGTCTTCCCGAATAGCGGAACTCAAGAAGTTTCGAGAGCAGATCGCAAACTAGAAGGAGATTCAGCAAGCTATGAGCAATGTAATCAAGAATTTGCTTGCCCAGTTCGATAAGGATAGCCAGGAGTACGATAACCTCGTAGCATCCGGCACACTCACCGCTGATGAAAAGAAGCGGCTTGACGAGATCCCTAATCGGCTGAGCGAACTACAAAAGGAAATCACCGCAGCGAAAGAAGCTGACGACAAGGTAGCAGCGGCCAAGAACTTCCGAAACGGTCAGGCAAGTATTGCGCCTGTATCGAATCGCACTCAGGCCCTCATGGTCGAGCAGGGCGAAATCAAGGACATCCTTGAAAAGGCGCTTGCTTCGCGCATGACGTGGGAAGGTCGAGCAGGACAGGAGCACTTCCAGAAGACAGCGATGGGCCATTTGGTTGCATCGGAGTCTGAGGGATGGTCTGTTCCTGACGAGAAGTGGAAGAAGGTTTGCGAGCCCGCATATCTCAAGTCTTTCGACAAGATGATGAGAAGCGGTATCGAAAAGGTTGACGCGGCTGACTTTAAGACCCTTTCGGAAGGTTCGGACATCGGCGGCGGGTACTTGGTTCCACCAGAATACATCGCTCGCCTGATCGCCCGCAAGCCATATCCAACGCGCGTTCTTGAGTTCGTGGACGTGATGCCCTGCTCTTCGGATCAGGTCGTTATCCCGCGTCTCAACTACGACAATGACACGGCAGACATCTACTCCTCCGCTGAGCCTCGTATTCAGTGGATCGGAGAAAAGGGTCCTACGCCTTCTCAGCCAGATATGGCATTCGGTGACGTGACGGTGCCGGTCTATACGGGCCAGTTTTACGTCGAAGTGTCTCGCAACTTGACCGAGGATTCGATCATTCCAATTAACGGGATTGTTCAGAAGTTCTCGTCTCAGGCTTACGAACTTGGAATGGATCAGGTCGTGACAGTCGGTGACGGTAACGCGAAGCCTACGGGCATCGTGACCAACGCAGGCGGCACGGGGCTCTACATTCCGACGCAGAACATCGGCAACCCTCCGACCGCAAACGGTCTTACCCAGTTGGTCTACGGACTGCCTCCGCAGTACTCGGACACACCGGGAACTGTTGCTCTAATGAACCGAACGTCGGCATTTGCCAGCTTCGCGCAGATCACAGACGCAAGCGGTCAGTACATCTTCGGATTGGCTCGGTCCAATGGCCCCGAGGGCATGGCGGTCGCTCGAAAGCCGGAACTGTTTGGCTATCCTGTGATCTTCTCCGCGTTCATGGCAAACATCGGCGCTGGGAATATCCCTGTGGCCTTTGGCGACCTGAAAGAGACATATACCCTCTGTCAGCGCGTCGGCCTCACGGTCGAAGCATACGGACAGCAGGATAAGAGCATGTTGCTCGCTAACAAGGTCGGATGGTTGTTCCGATTCCGCGCGGGCGGCATGGTGACTCAGAATCGGGCGACTCACGCAGGCCAGCAATCGTAAACGCTAAGCTAAGGAGAAAGAACTATGGCAATGCCTAATCATCAACTCTTGCCGGGACTTAATCCGCTTGTGCTTAGCACTGGCGTCGTTGCTGGCACTTCGGATACGCTGACTTTCACGGAAGTTAGCATGTCCCCTCAGTACGACGGGCTACTCGTGGTAGCTCTTCTCGGAACGGTCACAGCTACGGGTCTTGCGACCTTACAGGCCAAGGGCTCAAATACGACCGGCGTTTATGGCGCTGGCACGATTGATCTCTTTGACCATGTAGACAGCGGGGTACCAGTTCAAGCGTTCGGCTTCACGGGGGATTCTAATCTTCCGTTGGCTATCGACATTTACCGACCGCTGACCGCATTCGTGCGGGCGCAGATGGTACGTGCGACGGCCAATGTTGTCGTGTCGAGCGTCATGGGCTATCAATACTCTTCGAAGGTTCAGGCAACTGTTCTTTCGGGTGTTGCGAGCCACTACACGGGCGGTAACGGCTGGGACATCGCTTCCAACCCTTCACGGTCGTTGGTCTAAGATCTACAACGGGACGCGTGTTAAAGCGCGTCCCTAACCCATTTCAGAGGTTTTATGAGAACAGAAGTTCAAACAGCCCCAAAGGGCAATTATTTCAAGGTTGACGGAATGCTGAACGGTAAGGCTAGGGTTCGATCAGAAGCAGGGGAAATGATCCTCTTGACGATGGACGAACTTGCGGGTCACGAGCGCAAGAACACCCGGCTAACCACGAACGAATTCGACAGTCTATATCCGCCGATCCAGAGCGCAGGCATACAAACCAGAGCCGGTAACGCGATGGTCGAAGCTGCGTTTCAATCGCTTTCGGATAAGTACGATGCGCTGGAAAGGCGATTCGCGGCACTTGAGGCGAGAGTCAAGTAATGAATGACGGGACGATCCCAGAACAATACAGCGTGACCTTCTGGAGTCCCGTCAACAATCCAGAAGAGGGATTCAAGACTGCTCTGAGAACTGAGATCGTAGAAGTATTTGGACATCCTCCACAGTCTATGTTTGGTCCTTTTGGGCAAGGATTCACGGTCGGAGGATTCTGGTATCCAGTATCTTCAGTTGTCGAAGTTCGTCCTCTCAATGGTGCACCTATGTCAGGTTGCCGTCAGCCTATGGGTTCAGTCCCACCTAAAGACTAATGCCGAAATCGTCACTGCCTACCGCTGCGGATCTGGTTAGCCTCTTTGCTAATCTTCCGCAGCCGATTACGTTACCGGCAGGCTTTGACGCAACTGACATTGTAAATGCGGCTATTTCCGAGTGGAACCGAAGGACACGATATAGGCCATTCTTTCAAACTAGCACTGCCGCCGTTTCTGTGCCATTTGATCCGCCTGGACCAGACCAAAGACACATGACCGTAGGCGGATCGGCATCTTTGCTGCTTCCTAACGGGCTTCTGCGTTGCGACCTCGTAAAGAACGTAGTCAATCCGATTAACGCTGGATCAGGACAGAATCTCGTTTTGTATCAGGATTACTGGCTTCTTCCGACTATCGCGCCAACGCAGGACCCTCCGGAGCCTTGGACAGAGATTAAGTTCAGTTATGTTCAAAGGGGTCTTCCGCAATCCATCGTAGTTACAGGCATGTGGGGTTACTGCAAAGACGAGATGCCTGACGATGCTTGGCTAGCCATGCTCTACATAGCAGCGGCGAATGCGGCCAAGACGGTGTTGCAGGGCATCTATAACTCACCAACGACCGTAAAAGACGGCGATACTTCAATTACTCAGGATAGTTTCCGCGCATTGGGTGACTTCTGGGCATCTTATTCGAATGCGGCTGTATTCCGCTACAGGCTGGCTACCTAATGGGATTGGCTTACTGGCAGAGAGGACCGATGTACGAAAACACGGTCACGGTGTACCGCCCGGTCAAGGACGCTAACAAGAACCCGATTGGAGTCACCTACCGTAGCGGCCCTTATAAGTGCAACTGGCAGGAATCGCCATATTTCGACACGCATACCAGCCCCGCTGGTGATACGAAGATGGAAGACATCTTCCAGGCTAATGGGATTCGGCTCCAATACGACGCCGATATCCAGGCAGGGGACTTTCTGAGTGGCACTACACGGCTCGGCACAACGTTTACCGGTTTCGTTGACGGGGAAGTTCAGCGAAGGCAGCTTTTAGGCTATTCTACATGCAAGGTGGTCCCGATCATCTTGCCCGACATCATCCCGTAGGAGACAATCAAAGACATGGCAGGCGAACTGTTAACAAGGACAATCACAACGAATTCGAGCGGTAACGCTGGGCCTACCATTATTGGCTCCGTGGATCTAGTAGGTAACGAAGGCGTTCCGTTTTCTCAATTGGTCCCTGCATCCACGACTGACGGCGTTTATGCTTGGGCCTTTGCGCATACCCCGTTGCAGTCGATCGATATCAACGCGGCAACCGGCACGGGAGCGACCACGACGGTCAAGTTTTACAATGCGTCCTCCCTGCTTCTGACCGTAGTTCTCGCGGACGGTCAAAATCTCCACTGGGATATTGACGAGTACAACGCAAATGCTACGGTATCCCCGAAGTGGTTCGGGGCATCGGATGTAACGAGCATCAAAGTCACCACTACAGACGCATCGACCGTCAATGGTAATGCTCTCTTGATCGTTTAAGGAAGTCATGGCAAACGAAGAACCGAAACCAGAAGAGACGCAGGAAGACCCCAAGCCTGTTTTCGTTGGCAAGCACACACTTATCGTTACCGGAACGCCTAACGTGGTCACCGCTACAACGGGCCAGAGTAGCAACGTGGGTGGCAACGCAAAGAAACCCGAGTAAATGGGCGCTCTCCAAGACATCATAGATGAGTTAAGGCCGCTGATCTTCTTAGCGTTTGAGATGACCGAGTTGACGGACCCCGAAAAGATGAATTTCTTTACGGCGGTCCAAGGCGCTGTGCAGAACTTTCCGCAAGAGGTTAGGGCGGATGCGATCGAGCTTCCGTGTGCTGTCTTGGAGATAGGGACTTTCACGGCTGACACTGATTTTGGCGTAGATAATCCAAACCTTAAACGATTCTCAGTCTGTGTGCATAAGGTTGTCAAGCAAAGCACGACCGGAAACCAGGATGCTGTAAACGACAGCGTTTTGAGTCTTGGCTACGTGATGGATAACACCGAGACGTTCAACCACTTCCAAGTCATGGAGCCCGGCATGATTCAGAGTGATATTGACTCGCCAATTAACGCTCTTTTGGTCGGATCTAAGAACCCAATTGTTAGTGCTTGCGTTCGTTGGGACCCTGGCTTTTCCTGTCAAATCATCCACACATGAAAGACCTTGCGCAACTGGAAAGGGACCTCGGGAAGTTTGAAAGACTTCTTGTGTCTCAGGTTGCTCCAAGAGCAAATGCGCGGATAGCAAAGAAAGTCATCATTCTAGCCAAGCACTATTCAACCGGCACGTTTAGTCTCGCACAGCTTGCCCAAATGGGGCATCCCTACGGTAAGGGTTTTGCGAGGTTCACGGCCAAGAACGGTGGAAGCTTCGGAGCCGTTAAGTATCGTGGCGCTATTCCTTACGGCAATGCAGCGATCATTAACAGGCAGTCTGGATCGTTTTACGCTTCGTGGATTGTGCAGCGAGCAGCGAGTGTACAGGGTGCTCCTGCTATCATGGTAATCAACGTTGCGCCTTATGCTTCGTTTCTCCAGGATGGAACGTACAAAATGGTCAAGAGGCCCCTTGATTTGGCGCTAGAGCAGTATGTACAGCAAATAGGACCCGGAATCTTTCAGGAAGAGTTTTCAAAGGCTTGGGATGACTGCTTTAATAGGAACTAACGATGGCTAACACAACTGCACCGAAAAACTACCTTGTAGGTAAGGACCTCAAGGCACTACGCCTGTTTGTTGGAGTGCAGAGAACAGTCGCTCCCTTCACTGTTACATGGACTCCCGTAGGCTATCTCGATGCCACAAACTCGACCGGTTCGGTTGACTACGTGCGATGGGGATACGAATTTCAGAACGATCTTGTTGCGAGCGTGGACGATGTGTTCGCCAACTACGAAACGGGACTCGTGGATTTCCAATGCACGGTAGGGGAGATCTTGAAGAAGGGCGGCACGGGCAATGCCAATCTTCTTGAATACATCACCGCGAATGCCGTTTCTTCGGGCTCTCCTTTAGTCATGGTCCAGATCATCCGCACGAACCAGGGATCGGGAGGTGGAAGTATTGCTTTCACTAGCGGAACCTCGACGATCAATCTTGCCTATCCATCGGGAACCGAGATGATCGTTATGCTGGGCACGATTCGAAGTGAGACCGATGGAATGGTCACATACATCAAGAACGCCGCAGAGATGACTCTAGCACCCAAGAACTGTGATCCTAACTACGGGCCGCTCACCCTGTGGCAATAAGTCTATGATTAACTTTAACAGCTACAAACCTAATCCGCGCGTCTACTCGCCCGTCACCGTGACCGATCCAAATATCACGGGAGAGGACGGCAAGCAACTGCCAATCCAGTTACAATTGCGAAAAACACTCCAAGCGGAAGAAGACCAGGCGTCCATGCGAGCCGATGAGTACAACGCAAAGTACATCACCGGTGGCTACCGGGATGCTTTGGGTAACTGGGTAAAAGAGCCTCAGATTTACATGCCTTTTCAGGACCTGGCTACAGCCAATGGCGAAGGCACGGTACCGGAAGCCCCTCCACTTGGTTACGGTCTGCTGATACGATGTGCGAACATTGAGGCGATGCAACCCGAGTCGAACCGCTACTCAATGGATCAACTACTCGTAATGAGTGTCGTAGCTCCTATCGGTTTTTCGTCTTTGGTGCAGAAGGCTAACGAGATTGCGAGCGGAGTACAAACCCAGGGAAACGCATCGGCGGGGAGTTAGGAGAGGCTAGAGACTTTCTTCTTGCTCATGGATTCCCCGACCCACTCCCGACGATAAGCTTTCTTGATAAACTCGACTACATTTGCGCTTGTTTGGAATGCCTTACGAGGGGAAGGATAGGCAGACCGCCTATAAGGCTAGATGCCTCGTGGGTGACCGAACAATACGATGCTTTGACGCTTGCCGAAGAAGATGAAGACTCAGACGATTTCAGCAGAATCAGTAAAATAGCCGAGAGGCACCAAGGCGTAGAGATTCCGGTGCTGGTGGGATAAATGGCGCAAGGATATCAGACAGGAATCAGCCCGGCAGATTTTAACGCCGTCGTCGAATCGGTCAAAAAGTACCGGCAAGAGATCAAGGGTGCGACCGGCGATGTTAAGGCGTTCAATCAGGCCCAAGGTAGAGGGAATGGTTCATCCACGACCTTGGGCGGTCGAAGTGTCTCCCAAATCTCTGGTGGCTCGGATTTCATAGGGCCTAAACCGGCTACTGCTTCTCAGATCGCAAGGCAACTCAAATCCGAAGAGGCAACAGAAAGAAGGACGCGAGAGCAGTTCTTCCGAATGTGGGACAGGCGGTCTAACGAGATATCGAGACCCAAGACCCAAGCGGAAAAAGAACGGGAGACATTTCTAACCTCTCGAATTCTGCCCGATGGAGCGCTCTCTCCAATTGTCGGAAAGGCTCTAGCGTCTGGCCTTGGCGGAGTTGGCAAATCAGGCGGTGGCGCGGGAACGTTCTTGGCAAGCGCGGCAGGCGGTGCCTTAGCAAAAGATGGAATGGGGATTGCCGCTAGGGGTATTTCTTCGGTTCTTGGCTATGCCCCAGGATCGGTAGCGGCTGGTGAAACTGCGTTCTTGGTCGCAGCAGCAGCAGCGGCCGCTCTGCCTATTATCATTGCCGGTGCGGCTGGCATCGGAGCCATTGCTGCGATTTACGAGACTGCGGGTACTTTCCAGGCCCGAAACGCTCAGTTTTACAAAGGCGGTGGATCTCAAACAGACATCGGCCAAGCATTAAGCCTTGGCGGTCCAAACGGGGGAGATAAGGCCCTTCAATTCGGATCTTTCCTACGCGGCGGCGGGTACGGGGCTGCTTACTTTAGATCTAAGGGCATTACGGATCTGGGTGATTATTTCACGACGAACAAGTCTAGAAACTATGTTTCGGCACTCGATGCGCTCAGAAAGATCCGCGATCCAGAAGAGAAGATTAGGATTGCTCGGGGCTCGCCCTTAGAAGAAGACCTTTGGAAAACAGACCTGTCTCCTGATGCCTACAACGCCCTTAAAAATAGCATAGGTGGCAATTCTCAGGGTGCTAACAGGACTTCAAACGAACTCGCGGCGAAGAAAGAAACTTTTCTGAATCATCTAGGGAATTCGTGGAATCTAGCAACGATTGGGCTCGGTTCTATCTTTAATGACATTACGAGCGGGGATGCGCGAAGAACCGTTAAGGGATTCTGGAATGCCTCCGGTCCAGGCCTGTTACTTAATGCTGGCGATTACTTGTATAAGCTTTTCACGGGCCAAGACGTATCGTTCAACGACGGCGAAGGCCCGGAGAATAAGACAGGTCAAGCGAAGGGATTCAACGGAAAGAGATATGTCAACAGGACGTTGAAGGACGGTCCCGATTGGGTCAATGCGGATCGCAGGGCGCGTGGCGCTGTACCTCCCGGAATGATCGGTCAGGCTGTTGATACTCAATTCAACTTCGATAACATCAATCTAGGCGGCATTTCGGCGGCTCCTCAATGAGCACGGGCACAACTCCGGGCCGTTTGACGGTTCTTGAATTGAACACTCCTGTAACGATCTGCATGCAGGGGTTGTGGTTCAACGACCTTACGATGGCGAGTATTTCCTATGGGAAGATCAGTACCAACGGGGACGGTACCTCCTCGGGGACGCCGGGGCATCCAAACGGAAACTATCGGATGCAGTTCTTCGATCAGATTGGATGGAAGAACCAAGCATATCAGGAGACACTAAGTTTTACGCATGAGACCACGGCCACGGATACACAGGATATTCCAGGTACGTGGGCATCTACGGGCGCTTCAAGCGGTTTTCTGAGCCAGGATGCACATATAACCCCTTCGTGGCTCACGGGGATCGGCGCAACGACCTCAGCGCCAGGTCCAAATGATCAATTTAACCAAAAGAGCGTGATGGCTGGTATTACCATCGCCCAAAGAAACGCAGGGGATCAGGCATCCTATCCATCCGTCGTGTCTCCAGGTCTCGATACCCCGTTAGTCACGATGGACCGGGTTTTTACCGGATCGAGTCCGCATCAGCCCGATCAGGATATGTGGGTAAGGCTGCTCACCCCGAAAGGAAGCCCCTACCAGTCAGCCCAAGCCCTGATGATCCTGTATTTTTCAGGGATGCCGACTGTATTAAGATCCGATGGCGCGAATCCAGGAAACGGACAGTACACGCTTGTCTTTTGGGGGGACGGAACGGCGTGGCTCATGGAGAACGTCGGTCTAGTTGCAGGTCAGCCAGGCTGGGTTTTTCGGCATAACTTTCTTTGGTCGCCACCTCAGAACGTAATGGGCGCGTTGCACATGATCCACGTGCATCAAGACGCCTATATAGATTCAAGCGGCAATTGGCACGGAAGCAAGATCCAGGTAGGTCTAGCGACGACATTCAA